>Ga0302132_10002657_pt1 | contig 10200 bp, 9 predicted proteins | sample CB9_321_MG_FD_203113 | JGI IMG/M metagenome (GOLD analysis project Ga0302132, IMG submission 203113) | Marine microbial communities from Western Arctic Ocean, Canada - CB9_32.1 | ecosystem: Environmental > Aquatic > Marine > Oceanic | place: Canada: Western Arctic Ocean | collected 2017-09-19 | reverse complement strand
TTTAATCACCGACTCATGGTAAGCCGTATCAAATTTTGGATACTCTCTTTTGAAGCTTTCAATATTCTCAATAAAGATTGATTTATACGTCTGAAGTTTGCGTTTATTGTGATTGGGATAAGCCATAACAGCCTGATTTGTATGAGGTTACAATTGACAGACTGTATTGTATACATTTCTGAAAGAGTGTCAAAAAAAGGTATTTCCTAATATATAGAACATAAATTATAATCACCGTCCATACAGGATGATAATGTTTTAATTGTTTCTATAGGCAAGACCTGAATATACTCTGGTTTTTTAAGAATGAGTTTAAATAGTTCTGAAAGCGCGGAATCTATGCTGGATTCAGCAACAGTAGGAGACTCCCAGTTTTTATCAAGAAAAGAAAGGCCAGATGTGACGTACGCTGACAAAACCAGCACATATCCCTCATCATCACCTAATGCCTTTTTATAATTCGTGAGAGGAGACTTTATTGGCGTGATTTTAATGCGTTGTGGCGGTCCATAATTACCGAAAGGGTCGTGTTCAGCTTTATCCCATCCCTTATGTATGGCTGAGATAGTGTTTTCCAAAAGTAATTTTTTCTGTTGTGGACTATTCCCGGCTAGAAACTTCAGGTGCAAGAATTCTTTGTTTACTTTGCCCAACTTATACATTTCTTGAACTACGCCAGATAGTTCCTCTTTGGAATAAGATTTTAAATGTTTTTTAATTTCACACCAATTCTGTTTAACCATAATATTAGTCCTTAGTTTGATAGTTATCTAATTACACCGCCTCTGCCAAGTAACTCGCCTTCAACGAATAAGGCCTAGTGTACTTATCCTCTTTAATCGCCTTGACAATACAACGAATGGCTTTCTGGAAGCCTAAACCCTTGTAGCCATGTTTTAAGGAATGAGTCACCCACCCTTTCAGTTCATCGAAGTCAAATCGTTTACCTACCCTTTTTTGTAGGTACTTGAGGTTATGGTCAACTGCATAGGTTTGGCTATCATCTAATTCAACATTGCGTTCATCATTAGCCATTTCAGTAGCTCTAAAGTCTATCTCGTACTTGCATTTAGCTCTTTCAGCTTCAAGCTCCTTGGCTTGTACAAGTGGCTCTAGCTGTTGGTTAATGCCTACAGCTAGTATTTGGTTAAAGTCTTCAAAGAAGTCTGCCTTGGTGTTGCAAAGCTCCATGACAGTTTCAAATAGTAAGCTACCATCAACCTCGTAGGTTTGGGTTATTGCTTCGATGGCATCTATCTGGTCTGCTGTTGGCATATCTAAAATAACTTTGTCTTGGGTGAATTCAGGGGTATTCGCAGAATCTGTGATTTCAAGTGACTTTTCTTTTTTAGGCTCTACTTCTTGAGAGGCAACCTTTTCAACAATGTTATTCTTTTTAGTTTGTTCTTTTATAATGGACTCATCAAAATTTGGCGAATCAGATTCACCGTATTTTGGAGAATCCAAATTAGGCGTGAAATTGGTAGTATCTACGGTGTTGTTTACTGCGCTACTGGTACTATTTATGGTTGTTGATTCTACCTCATTCTTAATAGGTTCTTTTTTGGTTTCGATAACAACTACATTTTTAAGATTTGCTATATCATTCATGATGCCTTTAAATTTCTTTGTAAGATATATTTTAGTTCTAACTGCATTGTCATAGCACCGTGTTTTAACTTTTTTAATGAAGCCGTTCTTTTCTAACTCTTTAATAGCGTTTATGCAGGTGGTTTTACCGAATCCAGTATGTTCAGTTAAATGTTCGATGTTAGGTAATAAGAAAAATTGACCATTCTTATCTTTATAACTGCTGCCAGATATTCTAAAGTGGAGTAGGTCGGCGATTTCTGCTAGGTTGTGATTGCCATTTAATGATAGGCGTAAGAGCTTACGTCCTTCGTGAAATATTGTACTCATAAGTTTCTCCTGTTGCACTATTTGCAATCTCGGAGAGTGTGTACTATAATAACATTGTCTAGATGGTTTTATAGTTGAGTCTCCGAGACTCTTCTTGTAAATCAGATCAAAAGCCTCGTATGTAATAGCATCCGGGGCTTTTGACATTTTAATCGTATCTTACATACATTAGTATCCTTTTTAGAAAGTCCTGCCGGCAGGACTTTATTTCAAACTATTTAATTTACTCTCTATTGATTTTAAAAATTCATTAGACAAGTCTTCTATATTTATTTTTTTATGTGCGAAAAGATCAGTAATTGTTTTAGGAAAATGAATGGATGGTAATGAGTTGTTGTCCGTTCTCCAGGTGAAAACATGTCGCCCACTTGTTGTCATTACTTTTTTATTATCATGAATTGGTTTTGGTGCAGAGTCTATATTAGACTTTATCACTGCATCTAAGTTGCGATGTCCAATTTTTCCGGTAGATATTTTATCTGAAAGTTTAATTATCTCATCAATATAAACATCACCTTTTTTAGATAATCGAGCTATTGTTTCTGAAGTATATGAGGTGACTTTAGACCAGTCATTAATAGATTCAATGATCTTGCTAGGTATCTTTGAAAATGAAAGCAATGCGCTAATATACTGTTTAGATCTCCCTAGCTTCTCGGTAAGGTCTTTTTGCTTGATGACTTTATCATCAATTAATTTAGCAAAAGACATGCCTTTTGCGTAGTCACTAAGATCGACTCGGTTATCATTCTCTGCTGCCTGAGCTAACGCGGCATTTAAATCTGATAGATTGGCGTTAACCATAACTTTGAGTTTAACTCCAGCCAATATAGCTGCTCTCCATCTGCGTTCGCCAATAATTAATTCGTAGTCATGAGAACCAGCATGGGTAGGGCGAACTAGGCATGGTTGCTGTTGACCTACTTTAATGAAGTCATTTGCGAGAGCTTGTAAGTCACCTAGTTCTGTTTCTGGTCGGTCGTGGAACTCCCAATTTTTTATACTAGATGGGTTTATTGAAATAATTGTTTCAAGAGGTCGGGATATAGATGTTTTTTCTATAGCTCTTGGGTGATCATCTTTTGGTTTTAGTGATTTGCTGGTTTCTATATCTTCAACGTAATCACCGATTGTCTTTTTTTTATTTTGTAATGCCTCAAGAACATTTAATGCACCACTTAAAGATTTTGTACTCTGTTTCATTTTTATATCCTTTCTAGTAGATCACGATCTTTAATTGATTCAGACTGTGATTCCCAGATGTATTTAAATGCATCGATAATCTCATTGAAAACACTGTCTAGTGAGTTAATGGCTCTTTTGTAAGATTTTGTTGATTTTCTAGGGAATTCATAAACAGAACTAAAGCTTGAAGAGGCTTTTTCTATTTCAACTGAGTTCACGATATTTTTTTGTAGTATATAAGCACCAAATTTTTCCCTCATTAATATTTCAATTTGCTTTGAGAGAGCTGATTCAGGGTGTTTTGTGAGAACTATTCTAAAAAAATCAAAGTTCTTATCTAATTGTGAAAACAATGCATTAAGCGTGCCAGTAAAAGTAACAAAAGAACCCAAATCGTTCATCATTGGTGGTATGGGTACTAACAAAGCATTTGCAGCTGTAACGGCATTGATTGTAAGCATTCCTAGGTTGGGACCACAGTCCAAAACTATCATATCATATCTATCCGCTACTACATTAATCGCATTCGCCATTCTAAGGTTTGGCATACCAAGAGATTCCATCTGTGTTTCTTGGATAGAAAGGTTGCTTAGGTTTATTTCAAGATCAGACAACGCTAAATTTCCTGGTATTATATCTATGCCATCAAAATAGGTTTTTTGAATAAGGTTATCTATTTTTGAGGGTGATTCTATTAGTGCCGACTTAATGGTTTCTTCTGCCTTTACGTCAATGTCTGGAATATATCCAAAACTAAGGCTAAGAGTTGCTTGAGGATCAAGGTCTACAATCAGGCAACGCAAGCCAAGTAGGGCGCACTTTTGCACAAGATGAAGAGATGTGGTGCTTTTTGCAACACCACCCTTGAAGTTTGATATTGCAAGGGTTATTGGCTTTGATCCATTGGGTCTTTTGTATCGGGTATTAGCTTTATCCCTTACTCTATTTATAAAAGCTAAGTCATATTGTCTAATACCTGTCGAATCCTTTTGAGGTATGAAACTTGGGTCATCCAACTCCAGTTTTCTGAGAAAGGCTTCACTTCTTCCTATCATATTACACGCATCTTTCATTTTCCATGTGCGCAATGTTTTTTTCTCATGTGGATTGGCGTAATATTTTAATAAATCAGAAAGTAAATCATTGCCCAATTCATGAAAGCCAGACATCAGATTAGTGGCATTTGATGTGCCAAAGTGAGTTATAGGGTCAGACATACATTTCTCAAATTATTTACTCTTAATTTCATACTAGCACCAACATGAGGGATTTCAACTTAAAAATACAAAAAAACCTTTATTTTCTTTATGTAAAATGAAATGCGCACTATTCAACTGTGACTGTACTCAGTAAAAGTAAATATGATTACATTTTTATCTAGTTTTGTATTGTGTGCAAAAACGGCCGTTAACGCATACAGTTGCGCACTCAAATATCAAAAAACCATTTTAACGATTCTAAAGCATTCTTGCTGTATGCATAACTTGTACTCGATTGATGTTTGCGGTAACGTATACCTAAATTTGAATTCGATAACAAATAAGTGAGAAAAAATGACAACATACGCTTATGCTAGAGTTTCAACTGACAAACAAAGCTTAGATTTGCAATTAGACGCATTAGAAAATCATGGATACGACAGTTTGTACCAGGAGAAAGAATCTAGCCGAAAAAATCGACCTGAATTAGAGAAATTGAAATCGAAGCTAGTAGCTGGTGATACATTGGTGGTCTACAAAAGTGATCGGCTGGCTAGGTCTACAGTTGAACTTATTATGCTGGTAGATGGGTTTAATGAAAATAATATTAACTTTGTGGACATAACCCAAAAGATTGACACAAGAACGCCACATGGTGAATTCTATTTTACTATCATCGCTGGTATGGCTCAGTTTGAACGATCTATGATCAGCGAGAGAACCAAAGAAGGACTTAAAGCAGCTAAGGCTAGGGGTAGGGTAGGGGGTCGCCCCAAGGGTATGGAGAAGAAGATTGTCAACATATGTAAGTTGGTGCAACATGAAGCCAACGCAAATGAGGAAGTAAGTATTAGTCAACTTTTGAAAACCTATGGTGTTAGTAGACACTCGTATTATAAATTTTTAAAGGTTCAGAAAGAGGGCGTTGTTGAGGTGCAAGAGGAGCTTCGGATAGGTGTGAAGTAGATGTCTTCAGAGCATTTAAAAACTCAACAACTAAATCAATATATGGCTTAACTTATGAAATTTTTGCTAGATAGTCCTTATTTGACATGGATTGTATTTTTTCATTTAACGTAACTTACAAAAACACGCTACAAAAATCAAAAACCCTAGACGAGTAGGGCGGTTTGAGGGTTTTTTATATCGTTGGTGAATATTTTTAAATTAGTCTTAATTTGAAGATTTTAGATTACTGGAAAACGATCCTTTTAGTGTACGAACACCCTGTTTGAAAAGTGGTCATGATTTGTTTTAACCGTTCAGTAATAATGCTTTTGATTGAAGTTTAAATAGATGGGTTTTTGAAATATCCTTTAGTGGGCATGGCATACACTGGTGAATATATGCAGCTAACCGACATTAAAACGAATATCGTTATTTTGATGGTTTTAGTCAGGCGTTAAGATATTATATTTCAGTTGTATGTTTGTTATGAAATAATAAGGTGTGATTTTTAATGCTAAAGACGAGAAGGATTTCAGGTAAATTGATTCAATTTTATTCCAAATATAGTTTCATAATTAAACTGGCGGTGATTTCTATTGTCATTATAGTTCCTTTCCTTTGTCCGCCTTCGTCGAGATTACTGGGAACGGTTTATGGCGAGGTGGTTTCTTATTTATCAATGTTTGAAAGAAATTTTACTCCATGGATTCCAGTTATTTTGTTTTTTTCAATTGTATATTTAATATATAAATATAGAAGCAAACAAACAGATGAATCATCTGACAATGATAAAGGTGGCAAGGACATCTTTAATGGAAATAAGTGCCTGTTGTTGGATGGTTTATGGGGAGAGGGGAAGACCTTTTATTATACAAGCCAGCTACAGCACAGTTTACTAAAACCTATCTATATATCATGCTTTGCATCAAGTAAACTAGAATTGGTTTCTAAACTTCTTTCTGAGAAATCTTTTATTTTTAAATTTGTCGCTTTACATGAGGTTTTTGTGAGGCTATTGCCTAATAATTGGCATTCATTTATGCCTAGAGATAGAGTTGTTGTGTTTGATGATCTAGAGAGATTGCATAAGAGCAGTTGTGATAATTATCTAGACTTAATTGGAATTATTGAGTATTTGAAAGACAAATGTAGTTGCAGAATACTCTTGATTGCTAACACGCATGAAATAACAGATGATTGTTTTAATTCCTATATGGAAAAAGTAGTTGATGATTTTATAGAGTGTCCAATTATTGAAAAAAATAAGTTTAAAGACATATTGAATCCTAAAGATAAAGATTCAGACTATGCTTTGAATATTTGTTGGGAAATGTACAGTGAGCACAGTAAGAATCTTAGATTATTGAAAACTATGTATAAATCAATCGTTGCGTCAAAATTACATGAGTTCTTGGAAAAATCCGATAAGAATGCCATTAAAAGAAAATTTCAGTTATCAGCATTAAAGAATTCTTTTGAAAGGTTTCAAAAGGTAAGAGCTATTGCGTGGAAAGATCGTGGTTTGTTTTTAAAGGTTTGTGAATACCGTTCACGGAGTGTAAGTAATTTTATGAGATACCTTTCTAATGAAGCAGTAGATCAGCGTGATACAAAGCTGGAAGATGAGCTAGAAGAAGGCTTTAAGAGACATAAAGTCAAAGCAAAGGAGTTTTGTCGGTTGGTACATGAAATCTCTAATGACATCTCTCATGATGTTAGTAAAGGGGTGTATAATGCAATAATGCTGGGCAAAACCGCCTATTTGACTAAAACTATCCAAGAACCAAGTTTGTTGTATCATCTGTTTATGAAATCTAATGATAAAATTAAAGGTGATCTAAATAACGAACCAAGGGAAATTGTAAAACAAATATATATAATGATTAAAGAAGTTTTATTTAATCGGAAAATTTCAATTGACGGGATAGATCTGACATTGAAAATAACATTATTTATGTTGATTTATGAAAATAAATACAAACAAGAGCCACTTACTGAAGAAAATAAAAAAACGTTATACGACATTTTATTTAAAGCTACTATAGCTGATAACAATGGAAGTCTGGATGGTGCATGTAATCTGTTTCAAAATATTCTTAATCGATACGAAGCTTTTTTTTCAGATGATGAAAGATTCTTTGAATCTACTTGGGCTATAGGTGCATTATCAAAGTTATCAAGTAGAAATGACTTCAATGAAGCTAAAGGGGAAATTCTTGACAAAGTTAAATATGAGATGCAAAGAATTAAAGAAGAAACATTGAAAATCTCTAGCTCGAGGCAGTGTAGTTTTTAGTAGCCAATGAACCGCCCAAATCTACCACCAAACACACCGACAACATGCCTGTAGGTTACGGTGACAGGGCGCATGAGCTTGAAAGGTGCGTTTGCCTTGAGTGGGTCAATGTTGGTGGCTTGGAGATTCAAGTGGATACTGAAAATGCTATTTCGAAAGCCTATTGTTAGTATTTGTGGCAATGATAAATTTTATGTATGATATTTTATTGGTAGATATATAAAATGGAATTTATAATAAATGTTATTTCTAACTAAGCATTTGAAATCCGTAAATGAGACCTACTTTGAACATCTAAGAGAAGCATTATCTTATGCGGCTATATTATTTATTGCTACTTTTGCGTGCTTTATTCATGCTATATTCCCTTTTTTATTTCAAAAAGTAGCATCAAGAATGATATTAAAAGTTCAGGTGCGTTTAAATAAAAGAGCCAAAGGCTAGGTTGTTATTTATTGTTCTAGTATTAAATTTACCCAATATTTAGAAGGGTTGCTTTATGTGTAAAGAAAAAAATATTTTTGATTGGTGTGTTGTTGGAGATGGTGCTGCATCTTTGACAGCGATTTCAAAACTCTTAGATCGAGGTGTTGAAAAAAAAGATATTCTATGGATAGCAGCTTCATTTAATTTAGGAGACTTAGGGAAATATTGGCGGGATGTGCCAGCAAATACAAAAGTTTCTGTGTTTCAAGATTATTTGAAAAGTACAGAGTATTTTGGCTATGATTCCTTGCCTGAATCTTTAACGATAAAATCTATGAAAGGTGACAGCTTTTGTAAATTAAGCGATATAGTAGAGCCATTGATGAAGATATCAGAAAAGATTAAAGGAGATGTTTCATCCGTTGAGGGTTTGGTTTATGAAGTTAATGAAGTAGATGGACTTAAAGAAATAAAATACACTCAAGGTGATAAGTGTTGTACTTTGTCCGCTAAGAAAGTAATTCTTGGAATAGGTTCTGTTCCTGTGGCTCAGAGTGAATTTAAGAATATGCTTGAATTGCGGGACGTACTATCGGTTGATTCATTAAGGTCGCTTGAGCTATCAGGTGCAATAGTTGGCATTTTCGGTGGCTCTCATTCAGCTGTATTGGCAATAATGAATGTTCTCAAACATCGGGCTAATGTTATTAACATTTATAAGCATCCACTAAGGTATGCTATCTCTCAAGAAGATGGAATTATATATGATAATACAGGCTTGAAAGGTGAAGTTGCTGATTGGTCTAAAAAGAATATGCATGGTCAAAATTTAAGTTGCATGAGGGTGCATTACCAAGACATTAATTTGTCTGATTATTTGAAAAAATGTCATTACATTGTGAATGCGATAGGTTTTAAGCGTAGGTCACTTCCAATAAATGGCATGGAGCTTGATCATTGTCCTTATAGTGGAATTATTTCTTACGGAATTTATGGTTGTGGGATTGCCTATCCAGAAAAAGTCATAGGTCTGGCAGGGAATATAGAGTGGAGTGTTGGGCTTAATAAATTTTCTGTTTATATGGATAGAGTGTTGCCTATTTGGATGGGTTCTTAGTTTTTAGTGTGGGCAAAACCAACCCCGAAAGGATCAAGGTCAAAGTAGAAGTGGTTTTAGTCTGTGATGCTTATTTTGAAATTGACAGCTTCACTCACAATAGCCGTTAAATGCACGCAGTTGATTATTTTCAGCCATGCGTATTGCTTCGCTATTTGGATCATTGATTTTTTAGATGGTGTTGGGAATGTCGAGGTTGGGATAGTTGACGTTGCTTTCCCCGACACTAACACCTCCCACAATCCCCATCAAATACCCCGACAACGAGCCTGTAGGTTGCGCTGACAGGGCGCATGAGCTTGAAAGGGGTGTTTGCCTTTAGTGGGCTAAGGTCGATGTCTTTGTCTGGTTCTTCTTCGTTGAAGGTATCGACAATAATTTGTTGGTTGTCTGTAGGTAAAAGGAGTAGGGCATGGAGTCCCTGAATAACCTACAGACACGTCTATTTCACCAGTTTCAATGATATTTTTCAAGTGGTGATCATCGTAGGTGTTGGGGTTAGCGATCACTCGAACATGAAGCGAATCGGCTTTCACTAACCCAACCTTTGAAATTTCGTTGTTGGTGTCCATGTCTGGAGCTAAGGTAGAATCAAGAAAATCCTTAACCCCCGACACTTCTATTCCAGCATAATTTTCAATCACTGGCAAGGTTTCCACGTCACATCCGTAAATCTTTTTGAGCACATCAGCATCTATCTCGTCACAATCAACATTATCAAGCCTTAGGCTGGCATCGAAAGCATAAAGATCGTTATCCACCTCACTTTCGCTTTCCTCGAGAGATCGATTAGATTTTAACTGAAACAGAAAATTGCATTTTCGCACGGTCAAATTGACACTTAAAATATCTAGGTCGAGGTGGGGTGCTTTTACGTTGATAATTATTCCATGCAAATTGACACCTTCCCACAATCACCACCAAGCACACCGACAACGTACCTGTAGGCTACGCTGACAGGGTGCATGAGTTTGAAAGGGGTGTTTGCCTTTAGTGGGTCTGTAGATTATGAAACCAATACACATGATTACAGCGACAAAATATTACCACATTGAAGCTATATATGATTTTTTAGGTGATGTTTTTATTGATTTAAACGATTAAGTTTT
>Ga0302132_10002654_pt1 | contig 10203 bp, 10 predicted proteins | sample CB9_321_MG_FD_203113 | JGI IMG/M metagenome (GOLD analysis project Ga0302132, IMG submission 203113) | Marine microbial communities from Western Arctic Ocean, Canada - CB9_32.1 | ecosystem: Environmental > Aquatic > Marine > Oceanic | place: Canada: Western Arctic Ocean | collected 2017-09-19 | reverse complement strand
ACGTCCGGCATCTCAAGCAAGGAGCCAGTTGCGAAGCCCTCGGTGCCCTCTACTGCCGACTTGAACCGTTTGAGCACAGCCTCACGATCATTGATCCTAGCTCGCGGCCCGAACGCATGACCCTGGAGATTTCGGGCAAGACGCACGCGCGTGGACAGGACGATGTCCGCATGGTCACCACTGGCCTCAAGCCAACTCAATCCGTAGTCCGGAATTGTCGAGAAGTCGCTCATGGTTACACCGGCTCCAACGACCGGATCTGGTCTCTAAGTTCGGCTGCTCGCTCGAAATCTTCGGAATCGACCGCTCGGTGTAGCCTGCGCCGAAGTCCCTCCAGCCTCTTTCCCATCTCAGAAGCCGTCGGGTCGGGCGGAAGATAGACCTTCCCCACATGCTTGACCCCGCCGTGAATGCGTCGCAGCAGGCGGCGGAGATGGCTCTCGAACGTCTCGTAGCAGTGCGGGCAACCGAGCCGACCCGTTTCGCGGAAGGCCTTGAACGATAGACCGCAGAACGAACACTCGAGATCTGGGGTGGCGTCACTTTCGCCGCGCTCATCGCCCATCTGGGCGAGAAAATCCGTCAACGGGAAATTGGCCGCCTCCGGCGCGGTCTCGACGCCCTTCTCCGCTGCGCAAGTCTCGCAGAGGTGGTAGGTCGACATTTCGTTATTCACGATCTGCGTCAGCCGCATGACCGCTTCGTTCGAGCCACATTTTTCGCAGATGTGATTGGACATCTAGACGACTGCCGATGGGGTTCCGCTACGGTTTCGCACCTGGCTACACCCGAGTCGCGGGTTGGAGCCCACCCGATTCGAGAACGAGCTCACGGTCCGCACGAGCGGCGAGGTCCTGGTTGTGCGTCACAATGACCATGGACAGGCCTCGCTTCTCCTTCAGATCGAACAGCAGGTCGTGAAGCCTCCCGCTGGTCTCGCTGTCCAAGTTTCCGGACGGCTCATCCGCCAACAGTACAAGAGGTTCGTTCACCAGCGCCCTCGCCACTGCAACGCGCTGTTGCTCCCCCCCGGAAAGCTGTCGTGGCTTGTGCCCTTCTCGGTGATCGACGCCTACATCCATCAACAGTCCGCGCGCACGATCTCGAGCGGTCGACATATCCACACCACTGATCAGGGCCGGCATCATCACGTTCTCGAGCGCGCTGAATTCTCTGAGGAGGTGATGGAACTGAAAGACGAACCCGACATGACGGTTACGGACGTCTGCCAAGTCTTCGTCCGAGAGGTTCGCCACATCTCGTCCACCGAGCAGCACCGCACCGGCCGAAGGCCGATCCAAGGCTCCGAGCAGATGCAACAGAGTCGATTTCCCGGCTCCACTCGCGCCCACGATGGCTACCGCCTCGCTGGAGGCGAGCGTGAAGTCGACCTCCTTCAGGATGTGGAGATCCGTGCCATCTCCGGCACGAAAGGCCTTACTGACCCCCTCGGCCGTCAACGGGGCATGGTTGATGACGTCAATCATGACGGATCGCATCCACCGGCTCGAGGCGTGACGCCTGGATCGCCGGATAGATCGTCGCCAAGAACGCGACCACGATACTTGCCACGACGATCTTCCCGACGTCGTCCAGTTGCAGCGAAACCGGCAAGTGGTCCACGAAATAGACATCGGGTGGAATCTTGATCAGTTCGTAGCGACCAAGGATGAACGCAAGCGCCACCCCGAGCACTGTACCGAGCGCCGTCCCCATCACGCCGATCCACGCACCCTGCAATACGAAGACGCGGAGAATGCCGGCGCGTGTCATGCCCATAGCCTTCAAGATCCCGATTTCCCTGGTTCGGTCGGCCACGACCATCACTAGCGTGCTCACGATGTTGAACGCGGCAACGAGCACGATCAGGAAAAGAATCAGCCCCATAGCGATCTTTTCAAGCTTTAGGGCGCTGAAGAGGGCACGATTGGTGACCTCCCAAGACTCCACGTAGTAGGGGAAGCCGAGTCGGTCCTGAATCGCTCCGGCAATCTCAGTCGCCCGGGACGGGTCGACTGTGCGAACCCCGATTCCTCCGGCGACAGACGGATCGTCGATTCCCACGAGGTCTTGGGCGTGGGCCAAAGTCGTGTAGACGTTCTGCAGGTCGTAGTCGTACATCCCGGTCTCGAACGTGCCCGTCACCTGAAAACGGCGCAGCGTGGGCGCGAGTCCGCCCATCACGTTGGCACTCAGATTCTCGAAAGATGCCACGACCACAGTGTCACCGACGAAGAGCTGCATTCGGTCCGCCAGGAGTCTCCCCATGAGAAGCGGGGGAAGGTCGGAGTCCACGCTTTCGAGACTCGCCGCACCTTCCATAATGCGACGCTCCATGTCAGTGGGCGGCGTCTGGGTGGTGTCGAGCTGGACACCGAAGAGACTCGCGGACTGCGGATAGAACGACTCGGTACCAGAACGCACGACCGACACGCTGGAAAGGACCCAAGGAGCCGCGCCAACCACGCCCTCCACCTCGAGCACGTCCTCGACGACCTGTTCCCAGTTGTTCAAGCGGAGACTGGTCCCCGCTTCAAGGATCCGGACGTGCGCTGTCGACTCGAGAATCTTCCCCTGCAGGTCCTCCTGCATTCCGGTCATGACCGCGATCACGATCACTAGAGCCGTCACTCCGACGGTCACTCCACCCAATGCGATCCATGTGATCAGTGACAGAAGCCCCCGACCACGCCCTGCCCCCAAATAGTGACGCGCGATGAACCAATACAGCTGTCCACGCCCCTTCGAGTGCGGGGATCCCGTCACTCTTCGTTCCGGAGGATCGGGAAGAGGATCACATCCCGAATCGACGCCTGATTGGTCAGCATCATCACGAGCCGGTCCACACCCATGCCTACGCCTCCCGTAGGCGGCATCCCGTACTCCAGGGCGCGGATGTAGTCGTCGTCGATCGGCTGGGCTTCGTCGTCGCCGGCTTCCCTAAGGGACGCCTGTGCCTCGAAGCGCTCGCGTTGATCGACCGGATCGTTCAACTCGGAAAACGCATTGAAGATCTCAGCGCCCGCCATGTACATCTCGAACCGCTCCGTGAGACGTGGATCGTTCCGGTTGGGCTTTGCCAACGGGCTTAGTTCCTTCGGGTGATCGATCACGAAGGTGGGTTGGATGAGACCGGGCTCTACCAACTCTCCGAACAGCTTGTCGATGAGCTTCCCCCGCCCTGCACCGTCGAGATCAGGAACCTTCAGTTCTTCTGCCTTGGCCCGAAGGTCGGCATCGCTCATTTCGTGAACGTCCATTCCCAATGCATCGGACAATCCCGACACCAACCCGATCCGCTTGAAAGGCGGCGCGAAGTCGATCTCATGCTCACCGTGCACGACGGTCCGACTGCCGATCACGGTGTCCAACACGTGCAAGACCATGCGCTCCACGAGGTCCATCTGGTCCTCATAGTCCGAGAACGCCTGGTACCACTCGAGCATAGTGAACTCGGGGTTGTGAACTTTGCTGAGCCCCTCGTTCCTGAAGTCCTTCGCGATCTCGTAGACCCGGTCCAAGCCTCCGACGATCAGGCGCTTCAGGTAGAGCTCGTCCGCAATGCGGAGGTACATCTCTTGGTCTAAAGCATGGTGCTTGGTCACGAACGGCCGAGCAGACGCACCACCGTAGAGCGGCTGGAGCACCGGTGTCTCAACCTCGAGAAAGCCCTCCCCATCCAAGAATGTCCTTAGCGCGGTAACGATCCTTGAACGCGTCTTGAACACCTCACGAACGTCCGGGTGCACCGCGAGGTCCGCGTAGCGCTGACGGTATCGGGCCTCTTGGTTCACAAAGCCGGAGTGCACCGTACGCTCACCCGTCTCGGCGTCCGTTTCGACCTTTCCGAAGGGCAGCGGCCTGAGCGACTTCGTCAGGAGTGTGTAGGACTCAGCGCGGATCGTTACCTCACCCGTCCGTGTCCGGAAAGCAGGCCCTTCGACTCCGATCCAGTCTCCCAGATCAATTAGATCCAGCTCATCGAAGCGCTCGTCGCCGATCACGTTCTTTTTGAAATAGACCTGCACGCGTCCGTGCCCGTCCTCGATGTGGGCGAAGGCACTCTTACCGTGCCCCCTCCATCCGACGATTCGGCCCCCGATCGACGCCCGAGGTCCATCCCCGCCCTCCGTGAGAGCCTCGGCTTCCTCGGCGGCCTCGAACTCAGTGACGAGTCCAGCGGATGCATGGGAGGGAGAAAAATTGTAGGCGAACGGCTCGATGTTCTGCTCACGCAACGCGTCGAGCTTCTCCCGGCGAACGCGGAGCACCTGGCTCAGATCTTCCATATGCTTTTCCTGGGCGGTCAGAGGACTATTCTTCCGACGGAGCCCCGATCATTTTCAGATAGGCTTCGATGAATGGGTCGAGATCACCGTCCATTACTTTTTGGACGTCGGTGAGCTTCAACTCGGTCCGATGGTCGTTCACCATCGTGTACGGTTGGAACACATAAGAGCGGATTTGGCTCCCCCACCCGATATCCTGCTTCGTGGCTTCTATGACAGCTCGCTCTTTTTCTTTTTCCAGGAGCGCGTGCCGATAGAGCGCGGCCCGCAGCATCTTCATCGCAGTCGCGCGATTCTTGTGCTGAGAGCGTTCCTGCTGACAGGCGACCACGATACCCGTTGGGCCATGGGTGAATCGCACCGCCGAGTCGGTCTTGTTGACGTGCTGTCCGCCCGCACCTGATGCACGATAGGTATCGACTCTGAGGTCACCTTCGTCGATCTCGATCTCGATGTCGTCATCCACCTGCGGGTATATGAAGACGCTCGCGAACGATGTGTGGCGTCTGGACTGTGCGTCGAAGGGCGAAATCCGCACGAGTCGATGGACTCCCCCTTCAGCCTTCAGAAACCCGTATGCACTTTCCCCGTTTATCTCGAGTGTCGCCGACTTGATTCCACCTTCCTCCGCGGGCTGGAGGTCCATCACCTCGACGGAAAACCCGCGGCGCTCAGCCCAGCGGCTGTACATGCGCATCAGCATCTCAGCCCAATCCTGGGATTCTAAGCCACCCGCCCCAGGGTTGATCGTGATGATCGCCTCACGGTGATCATCTTCGCCCTGCAGCATCGTCCGCAGTTCCAATGACTCGACCGCCGCCATCTGGGCGGCCAACTCTTTGGCGAACTCAGTCTGGAGATCTGGATCCGCCTCTTCTTCGAGCAGCTCGGCCATCATCTTTAGTTCAGCCACGCCGTCGTCGAGCGAGTGCCAGGGCTCGACCCACGTCTTCAAGCGGTTGGACTCGTCGATGATCCCTTTGGCGTGCTCCTGATTGTCCCAGAAGCCCGGCTGAGCCATCTCCTGATCGAGGATCGTCAGGCGTTCCTGACGCGCAGCGAGGTCAAAGATACCCCCTGAGCTCATGGACCTTGTGGTCGAGCTCTGCGAGCTGGTGCGTCTGCTCTCTGTTCATGGTCGGCGCTTGCAGAGGGGGTAATGCGGATCGAAGCCAGGCAGGGGAACAGACAGGAGGGGCCGCCCGCAATACAGACGGCCCCTCCGCTGCCCCACGACCCGGAATATACCCGGCCGGAATAGACCCATCAACGGCGGAGAGCCTAGAAGATGGACTCTCCCTTAGCGAGCACGTCGTTCAGAGCTTCGCGCCAGAACTCCTGGCCGGCGCCCTCCGCCATTTCCGCGCCCACCTGCTCGACATATTCCTTCCACGACTTGTCGATTTCTTCTTCGAAGTCCTCTTTTATCGTCCCGTTCGCAACGGCGTTCATGTGCCGGTCGGCGTTGTAGCTGATCATGTCTGAAACCAGCACCCGTGCGAGGCGTTTCGCTTTCTCTTCGGGATCCCGTTTCCCGAACGTGAATCCCCTAACTGCAGGCGCTGCTGCCTCCGGTTCTGGGGCGGCGACATCTTCAACGAAGGAGACCTCGCCGACCGACGGCTCCGGCGGAGCTTCTTCTACAGCCGGTTCCTCGGTCGCGGATCCACCTCCGAAGAACGACCCCGAAGACATCGTGTCTCCAGTCGCGGCCGTCTCCATGGGACTGATCTCGACATCATTCGGATCTACCGACACATCGGTCTCGATCACCCAATCATCGGGCGAGTCCACGATGCCGCTGTCTTCGTCCGTGGGCGCGTCCTCGGTCACCGGTTCGACTATGGCCTCGACGACCTCCGGCTCCGAATAGAAGGCAGGCTCGGACTCACCGTCCACGCTGGAAAGTGCTTCCGTTACGACTTCAGCCTCGTCAGCCAGCTCAACCTCGTATGCCGCTTCTGCCTCCGGTGCCTCCTCCACGACAGGTTCCGGCTCGAGTTCAGGTTCTGGTTCCGGCTCGGGCTCTGGTTCCGGCTCAGCTTCAGCGATCGGGTCGGGCGTAGCATCGACCGCGACCTCCGGTACGACCGGCGCCTCTTCAACAGGCTTCGGACGCTCGACTCGAATCACGTGACCGCACGAACTACAACGCGCGTTGACGCCCGCTTCCGGAATCTTGTTCGGGTCTACTGGGAAGGTGGCACTACAAGTCGGGCATTCGACCGTGATGACCATGACAGGCTCGGTTCAGGTGTTCGCTTCTGTAGGCGCAGCCGGACTCGGCGATCGCGCCAGTGACTCCGCCTCCGTCGCGGCGGCGGTCTCCAATGTCGGCGATTGATGACGCTGGTCAACCACATACTTCGATCCGGGCAGAGATTTCGCGTACGTCTTCATCTCCGCTGCCAGCTCACCGATCATCGCAGGGTGCGTGAAGCCCTGGAACTGGTTCGTGACGACACCGATCGAGAGTGCCATGAGGGGAATCCGATGGATGTTCCCTCTACGGTCCTTCCCAAGGAAGTACCCCGCCTTCCGGTCTTCCTTCGTGTACTGGTACACAATCAGGTCATCAAAGAGCGTGATGATCTCGTCGCATGTCTCTTCGAGATGATCCACGGAGACGTTGAAGATAAAATCGTCACCGTACTAGTATCCATAGCAATCGTTGAATTTCTTGAAGTGATCGAGGTCCGCATAACACACGGCGAACTTCTCACCCACACCAAGACGTTTGAACCTCGCGCGGAGGGCTGCACCGGAGGCTGAGGTTATCCTATTCGCGGACGCGGGCGTCAATTCGTTGATGTGCCACTGTTTATCAGCATGAAGTCCACCTGGCGGGCCTCCTTGTCGACGCGCGCCACCTGAACGCTCACTCGATCCCCTAACCTGAACCGCCGCCGACCGCGTTCACCAATCAACGAATACGCTTCCGCATTGAGTCGATAGAAGTCGTCTCTGAGCGAGTTCACGTGGACTAGGCCATCCACGAAATATCGATCGAGCGTAACGAAAAATCCGAACGCTGCGACGCCTGAGATGCGACCGTCGAAATCTTCACCAAGGTGACGCTCCATGAACTCGACCTTCTTCATGGCCACGGAGGCGCGTTCCGCCCGGACGGCCGACTGCTCTCGCATGCTGGTTCGATCCGCCAGCGACCGGAGTTCGTCCGGATTCCAGTCTCGCGCCGGCTCTCCCTCCACCAAGGACGCAATGACCTCTCTGTGTACCATGAGGTCTGGATAGCGTCGAATGGGACTCGTGAAGTGCAAGTAGGCCTCGGAGGCCAACCCGAAGTGGCCAAAGTTGTCGGGATCGTACCGGGCCTTGGTCAACGAGCGGAGTACCACGTTCGATACGAGATCCGCCTCCGGCTTCCCTTCCACAGCTCGCAAGAGTCCCTGTAAATCGCGCGGCGTGATCGCCTTCCTCTGGGACAGCCCGTGGCCGAGTCTCCCGAGGAGTTCACGGAGTTCCTCGACCTTCCCTTCGGGCGGCGGCTCGTGGATGCGATACAACGCTGGGATCTTCTTCGTGTGTAGGTCTTCTGCCACCGTCTCATTTGCGAGAATCATGAAATCCTCCACGAGCCGATGGCTTTCGAGCCGCTCTCTCCTCTGGATATCGACCGGAATGCCGCGCTCGTCGAGGATGACCTTGGCTTCGGGTAAGTCGAAGTCCAACGCACCACGCCCTAGCCGCACATCACGGACCGCCCGAGCGATGTCGTCCAGTCGGCGTATTGCTGCATCAGCATCCGCACCCACGCTGCCTTCGCCGTCCAACACCTCTTGGACATCCTCATAGGCAAAGCCGTGGGTGCATCGAATCATGGTCCGCTCATACCGACGGCTATACACACGACCCGAGAGGTCGACCGTCATAAAGAGAGACACCGCGAAACGCACCTGGCCCTCCTGCAGCGAGCACACCTCGGCCGAGAGTGCTTCCGGTAACATGGGCACGGTGCGATCAACGAGATACACGCTCGTGCCCCGACTTACCGCTTCGAGGTCGACCTCCCCTCCTTCTTCCACGAAGTGGGAGACGTCAGCGATGTGCACACCAACTTCGAAGCGGTTGTTGCCGACATCGATTATTGAGAGCGCATCGTCATGGTCTTTCGCATCGGCCGGGTCGATGGTGAACACGAGCAAGTCGGTGCGGTCCACACGATTCGCCCCCGGCTCATCCATGCCCAAACGCGCCGCCTCAGCGGCGGCCTCCGTCACAGAGGGCGGAAAGTCGAACGACACCCCGAAGCCATGGCCAACCGCAAGCACATCAACGCCGGGGTCGGTCAACGCTCCGAGCACCTTCTCGACCAGCCCCACGGGACCCAGTCGACCCTCGCCGTAGGATTCAATCCGCACGACCACGATGTCGCCGTCCTCCGCTTCCCCGGACGCCCCCTCTGGAATCAGCACGTCCTTAATCAGTCTACCATCCATCGGCACGACGAAATCGAGACGGCCGGCTCCATGGAACGTCCCGACAATCGTTTCCCGCGCGCGCTCCAGAATTTTGATGACCCGAGCAACGGGGTTGCGGTCCCTCGGCCGAGCCTCGATTCGGGCGACCACACGATCTCCGTCCATCGCAGTCGCCAGTTGCTGCCCAGGAACGAAAAGATCGGATCCACCGGAGTCGGAGCGGACGAAACCGTCCCCGGCCTTGGTGATCGAGATCACCCCAGGGGTAAGCTCCATACTTTCCGGCACCCCGAAACGGTGTCCTTTCACACGATAGATCTTCCCGGCCCGCTCGAGCCCCGCAAGCATCCGCTTGAACCGCCGGTAGTCATTCGTGGGAATGCGAAGCGCCTTAGCGATTTCTTTCGGCTTCATGGGCCCTGATGTAGACCCGGCCAAGAGACCCAAGACGCGACCCTCATCTCCGGGGCCCTTTCCGGGGCCCTTTCTTGGGCCCTTTGATCGCCGATGAGTCATCGGCCCACCGGAACGTGCAGTCGAGCCGACCAGCCGACCCCAGTTCGTCCCTGGGCAACACCGAAGTCCAACGGCGTGACCCCGGAAGGACTGCGCCGACCGAGGAATGCGTCCACAGCAGAAACGAGATGGTTGGCGATGACAACTCCTAAGACAGTTGTGGCCTGACGGAAGCGGTCATCACTTGCTTCGATGCGGCCACTCAACTCGGCCTGCCCCGCAGCATCATCGGACCAATCCCAAAGGAAGCCGTTTCCGTATGCGTTGTCTTCATAATAGGCCCGCGCCTGTTCGAAGCCGGGATCACCAACTTGCCCCGGCGCGCCTCCCAGGAATAGGCCCTGCGCCCGCGCCCATATCGTGCCGTTGTAACTGCCAACGTCCGCCTCGGGCTGAAGACCTGGTTGAATCGGGTCGGAGTCGAACGCACCTGAGCGAGTCCACTTCGTCAGGGTCTCGTAATAGTCGAAGTCCCCGTCCGCACGCGATCCGGCCTGAAGCCTTCCGTTTGACCAGGCAAAGTCGCGGTACCCCGTCCGGAGATCGTTTCCCGACGCCCGGCGTTCGAAAAACACCGCCCAACCCAGAACTTCGACAGCGCCGAACAACCACTTCCGCGCGCGGCCTTGCCGGTGCTGTCCGAGTCCTGGGACAAACAGAGACAAACCCGCGGCACGCGCCGCTTCCGACTCTTGCAGCGTCGCAGCCCCCGCCCCGCCGCCGTCGCTAACGACCGCACTACCCTCAGGCCACTCCGGCACGGGCCGGACCTGTGCGTGCGCGAAGCCTGGAAGCACGACGCACATCACGAATAACAGGCCGGATGGGCCGCGCATCAGAACCGAATGGAGAAGGTGACGTGAACGGGCTCCGATTCAGCGGTCAAGATCGAAGTTGCAAGAGACTTCGCGATCGACAGGTCGAATTGTTCGTAGCGCAGCCCCAATCCGACCCGC
>Ga0302132_10002650_pt1 | contig 10222 bp, 10 predicted proteins | sample CB9_321_MG_FD_203113 | JGI IMG/M metagenome (GOLD analysis project Ga0302132, IMG submission 203113) | Marine microbial communities from Western Arctic Ocean, Canada - CB9_32.1 | ecosystem: Environmental > Aquatic > Marine > Oceanic | place: Canada: Western Arctic Ocean | collected 2017-09-19 | reverse complement strand
TGCGCAACCCGTAACCAGCGTCGTCAAAGGGTCTTCACCTCCGAGAAATTTGGGAGAAAAAATCCGAATAAGCCCAAGACCGTCATTTAGTTAAGGCTATGGGAGACCCTTGGCCCTGTCAACGACCTAATGGGCGATGTTCGGTGCGATAAACGGGTCTGGAGGGCATTTTGGCTAAGGAAAAGCCCCGGCGTTGGTGGACAACCCGGAGCGTGGCCAATCTGGTAAACCAGGTATGACCTTTACATCATAACAAACGGGAGACTGACGTTGCCATATAATCGGCGAACAGTTCCTCATTACCTCGTCTAGACAGTCTCTAAAGAATTACACCCTTCTCCTGCAAGCCAGAAATAGTATCCCAGCCAAAACCCATCTCCAGAAGAATCTCCTCCGTGTGCTGACCTAGCTCCGGGGCCACGGTGCGGATACTGTGCGGCGTCTCGCTGTATCGCAGAGGATGGTCGGCTAGCTTGATCGGCCCCAGCGTCGGGTGGTTTACGTCGGCGATGTAGCCGTTAGCAACGACCTGAACGTCGTCCTTAAGCTCCATGAGACGTTGTACTGGCGAGAAGATGAAGTCTCCCGAACTAGCAAGGATTTCCGCCCACTGGGGGTACGGTTTCTCCGCGAATCTCTTGTCTAGAATAGCGATCAGCTCTACACGATTCTCCCCTCGGGCGTCCATGTCGTGGAACTTAGGCTCGTCAATTAGATCTTTAATGCCCATTGCCCGTGCGAAGTCGGCCCAGTAGCGGTCTGCCTGGAAATTCGCCAGCATGATCCACCTGTCGTCTTGGCACTTGTAGTAGTTGGCCAGAGGATTGAATGCGGCGTCTCTTGGCGAGTGGTAGCTGTTGTTGATCTCCGATGGCGGGCGATCCTGTGTTAGCAGGCCCATGCCGACGGCTAGACCTTGCAGCCAGATGGCGCTGCCTAGGTGAGATGCCTCTACCAGTTGACCAATGCCGTGGATAGACCGGGCCATCAGCGCAGCCAGAATGCCCCACCCTAGCGTAATTCCACCAATTTGGTCGCCAATGACGCCCTGTACAGGGTACGGGTCTGCGTCCTCGGGTCCTGTGGCGTACATGAGACCACTACGCGCCTGGGCAGCCGAGTCCAGTGCGGGCATTTCCGAATCGGGACCCTTTGGGCCGTAGCCGGAGCCTGAGGCGTAGATAAGCTTGGGGTTGATTTCTCGTAGCACCTCGTAAGATAGGCCCAGCCTCTCCGCTACGCCTTTGCGAAAGTTCTGCACGAACACGTCGGCGTCCTTGATCATCTCCAGCACCACGGCGACACCCTCAGGCTTCTTGAGGTCAAGAGCGATGGACCGCTTGTTGCGCTGGATTGCCTCGAAGTAAGAGGTGCGGCCACCGGGCAGGCTGCGGTCGACGCCACCAGCGCGGAAGACGGTGCGTCCGGGATCGCCGTCCAGCGATTCGATCTTGATTACATCTGCGCCAAGGTCGCCCAACATTGTGGATGCGATAGGCCCGAACTGCCATATTGTCCAGTCGACGACCTTGATGCCCTGTAGGGCTGCTGGTTTTTCTAATGTTGTCATGATTTCCCCTTGAGATAGATGTTGTTTGCAGTGGCTTGCGAACGTCTGCATAGGCAACCGGAGTCTAGGTGTCGCTTAGTGCGATGTCAAGAAATCCTTTTCACAGTACTTGGCTTATTAAAGGCATCATATGGGGCCGTTTTACTTGACAGTACAGCCCTTAAAGATACAATTGCCAGTGAGTAAAAAAGGTGAATTCAGGTGTAGACTTGAGAACGCTTGAAGGGGAGTGGTTGGCATGGCTCTGGCGGATGTGAAGGCTTTGACCTTTGATGTATTTGGCACGGTGGTTGATTTGCGTGGCTCGATCATTAGAGAGGGCAAGGCGATAAGTGAGTCGAAGGGCTTGAACATTAATTGGGAGGACCTGTTTGACAGGTGGCGACCAGCGTACGGGAAGCGGGTGGAGCAGGTCAGCAGCGGGGAGCTACCTTGGGCCAACTTGGACGTACTGCATCTTGAGGCCCTGGAAGAGGTGCTGGCCGAGCTTGGCATCACAGAGTTTACTGAACACGACAAGCATGTGCTCAACATGGGATGGCATCGCCTTACGCCTTGGCCCGATTCCATACCGGGCCTGACCCGTCTTCGAAAGCTCTACATCTTGGCGACGCTTTCCAACGGCCATTTTGCGCTGCTGACTAATATGGCGAAGCACTCAGATATTCCCTGGGACTGCATATTGGCACCGGATATTCTTGGCAATCACTACAAGCCCGAGCCGGAAGTCTATCACGGCGCGGCGCGGCTGCTGGACCTGAACATCGGCGAGGTGATGATGGTCGCGGCCCACAAGCCCGACCTGAAAGCTGCCCACGACCAGGGAATGATGACAGCATTTGTGCCCAAGCCTCTGGAGTACGGCCCCGGCGTCGAGATTGATACAACAGGAGAGCCTTGGCTTGATTTCATGGCCACGGACCTTGAGGACATGGCCAGCCAACTCGAATAGTTTTGAATTTTATGTATGGGCGAGCCTAGAATTCGTAAGTGCGCTGGCCTCGCAGTGACCAGGGTATTAAAGATAGCGACGGAGGTCGGAGGTATCGAACTAAATATGACAAGTAACGGAAAAATCAGCGGAGGCCAACTGATTGGCAAGGCCCTGCAACTTGAGGGCGTCAAGAACGTCTTTGGCATCGCAGGCGACCACGTTCTGCCGGTAATGAACGACATGGATGACATGGGTTTCCGGTTCGTGGACACGCGGCACGAGCAGGCGGCAGTGCATATGGCCGACGCCTGGGGCCGTATTACGGGACAGCCCGGCGTTGTGATGTACACCACGCCCGGTTTTGCCAACGCCATCCCAGGCCTGACCGCTGCCATGCACTCCGGCAGCCCGCTGATATCCATTAGTGGTTGCGCCGAGATATCCGAGCTTGGGCGAGGCGCCATGCAGGAGATCGACCAGGTTGGAATGGCCAAGCCTATCACCAAGGGCTCTTGGATGGTCACAGACCCCAGGCGCATACCGGACATGATCGCCCACGCGGTTCGAGTGGCCTACAGTGGTCGGCGTGGACCTGTTCATCTGACCATACCGGTAGATATTCAACAGGAGTTCGTCTCAGAGGCCGAGGTGAACTTCTATACGCCTTCTGAGTACCGGGGCATTGGAGCGGCGAGAGCCTCCCAAGACCAGATCGAGCAGGCGATTCAGATACTCAACGCTGCCGAAAGGCCCCTGCTAATTGCGGGTAGTGCGGCCGCATACACCAGCAACGGCGAGTTTCTGGCCAAGTTCATTGAGGCGACGAAGCTGCCTCTAATGACCGAGGGCGACGCTCGTGGTCTCATTTCCGATGATCATCCCTACTGCTTTGGCTTCTTCGATAGGGCTCTCAATAGAGCGGCTCAGATGGTTGGCGACGCAGACGTAGTAGTTCTCATGGGACGCAAGCAGGACCTCATAATGGGCTACGCCATGCCGCCGGTGATTAATGCCAACGCCAAGATCATCCAGATCGATCCATCGGAGGCGGAGATAGGTCGCAACCGGGGCGTGGACGTTGGAATCGCGGGAGACGTCGGCGCGGTTGTTGAGCAGCTTACAGAGGAGGCGGCGAAACATTCCTGGACCGACCTTCCCTGGCTCAAGGTGCTTGGTGAGTCTCGAATAGAATGGGACAAGCATCTGGAGACGCTGGCTGGGTCTGAGGTTCCCATCCATGCGATGACCGTCCACAAGGCTGTCAGGCAGAACCTGTCGGAGGACGATTACCTCGTCTTCGATGGCGGCGATTACTGCCACTGGGGTCGCGCATACCTACCGGCCAGGGTTCCCAAGAGCTGGTGGTACGTTCCGCCACTGGGCATGCTGGGCCACACCATTCCAACGGCCTTGGCCTGCAAGTTGGCCCATCCCGAACGGCGGGTGCTGGCCTTCACCGGAGACGGTGCTTTTGGTTTCAACGGCATGGAGTTCGACACAGCGGTGCGCCATCATCTTGCAATTGTCGCCGTTATGGGCAACGACTCCGCGTGGGGTATAGATCGCCAGATTCAGATCGGTGTCTACGGAAAGCCCGTGGCTACAGACCTCTTGCCAACCCGCTACGACCAGGTGGTGAGGGGGCTTGGAGGATACGGCGAGACGGTGGAGAGTCCAGAGGAGCTGCAGTACTCCCTGGAGCGGTGCTTCAAGCTGGAGAGGCCGGCACTGATAAACGTGCAGATACAGAGGCAGTCCAGTCCGAGAGGGCAGGCTGCTATTAATCGTTGGAAGGCGCACACGCCAAAGCCCGAATAAATCATAGAGAGCTAGGCGGTTGCAATAGGCGCCAAACATACAAAAGACTTGATAGATACAAAGTAAGGAGGTGTGTGACGACAAACTTAAAACTAAGCGTAGTTGACCAATCTCCGATACGGCAAGGCGGTACTGCCAGAGACGCGGTGCTGGAGACGGTGGAGTTGGCCAGGGTGGCCGAGCGTTTGGGATATCTGCGCTACTGGGTTGCCGAGCACCACAATGTGGCAAACTTCGCAGGCACAACCCCTGAAGTGCTGATAGGACAGATCGCCGCCAACACCTCATCGATTCGAGTGGGCAGTGGTGGCGTCATGTTATCGCACTATAGCCCCTTCAAAGTGGCGGAGACCTTCCGCCTTTTGGAGACGTTCTTTCCAGGCAGGATCGATCTTGGTCTGGGCAGGGCGCCTGGCAGCGATCAGCTAACGGCGTCCGTGCTGTCTCACCCAAGGTCGCGCATCGACGTGCGCTACTACCCTGATCAGGTCCGCGACTTAGTGGGCTTTTTGAATGACGACGTGGATCCCGAGCATCCATTTGCCTCAGTGCGGGCTGGTCCCGGGGAGTTCACCTCGCCAGACGTGTGGCTGCTGGGCTCCAGGGCCGATAGCGCTCAGATGGCGGCCGAGATGGGCTTGCCCTTTAGCTTCGCCCACTTCTTCGGACTGGCTGTGGAACAGGGACCCATGATCGCCCAGATGTACAGGGACCAGTTCAAGCCATCCAAGTACCTCTACGAACCCAAGGTCAACATTGGACTGCAGGTGCTTTGCGCGGAGACGGAAGAGGAGGCGCTGCGATTGGCCTCGAGCAGAAACGTAGCGAGGGTGAAGTCGGTGCAGGGCATGCGGGAGGCCGTTCCGCCTGTGGACGAGGCGCTGGCGTACCAGTTCCGTCCCGACGAGCGCGCCTACATCAATCAGCTTCAGGAGCACTACATCGACGGCGATCCTCAGCAGGTAAGGGAAAAGATAGAGGCCGTCGCAGAGATGTACAAGACGGACGACGTGGGTATCGTGACCATATGCTACGCCTTTGAAGACAGGGTGCGCTCCTACGAGCTGGTGGCAGAGGCGTTCGGCCTGGAGGGCATCAATCAGTAATCCACACGGAGGCAATCTTCCTAAATGACATCAGGCAACAATAGGCCAGAGCCCAGGTTTAGCTGGTTCGTTCCCATCGACGGCGACGGTGAGCATATTGGGACTCTGAAGGCAGAGCGTCCGCCCACATTTGATTACCTCAAGCAGGTCGTGCAGACGGCGGAGAAAGAGGACTACTATTCGCTGCTAATACCGACTCGCTTCGCCAACGGCCTCTTCGAGGAGCGGGAGCCTCTCGCGGAGACGTGGACAACGGTTACGGCACTGGCCGCAGTCACAGAACGCATACGCTTCCTGGTGGCTGTCAGGCCAGGTTTCGTCTCCACAGGTCTGTTTGCGCAGATGGCCGCTGCACTGGACAACATCAGCAACGGCCGCATCGACCTGAACGTCGTTCCTGGCGGTATACAGGGCGATTTCGAGCGCATGGGAGAGGTCTCTGACCACGCGCACCGCTACTCCTGGGCAGAGGAGTTCATAGAGGCGTGCCGGAAAATGTGGGCAGAGTCGCCGGAACCAGTCGATTATAAGGGTGAGCATATTCAACTAAACGGCGCAATCTGCTCACCGGGACCGGTCGGGGAAGGTCCGAAATTCTACCTGGGCGGAGCCTCTGACGCGGCGCTGGGTCTGGCCGGGAGGCAGTCCGACGCCTACCTGGCCTGGATCATGCCGCTGGAGGGCATCGAGACCCACATTCGCCGTGCCAACGAGCAGTTCAAGGTTGCTGGCAGAACGGGAGTTCATGGTCTACGCACGCACCTCATTGTGCGCGACACCGAGGACGAGGCCTGGGACGCGGCTGGTGACCTGCTTTCCAAGGCCGAGACCCTTGTTAAGGGACAGCGACAGGCCGTTTTTGCTGGCACGGCGAACGTGGGACAGCGAGCACAGGCCCAGGTCGTAGCCGAGCATCGAGTCGGAAGGCACCTTTGGAATGGAATCTCCACCGTCCGCGTAAACTGCGGTACCGCGATCGTTGGCTCGCCTCAGCAGGTGGCCGAGGAGCTGCTGGGCTACTGGCGGCTTGGCATCGACGAGTTCATCCTGTCTGGCTTCCCTCACGTGGAAGAGTGCAGCCGGGTGGCTCAGACAGTCCTTCCCATAGCCAGAGAGCTGATGAACTCAGAGCGGTAAGTATTTTGATTTTTATATTTGAACGCTGAACACAGGAGGTCAGAATCATGCGTTGGGTACGTTACGAAGCAGAAGGAAAAACATCCTTCGGCATACTTAATGGTGGGCAGATCAGTGAGGTAAGCGGTAGTCCTTTTGATAGCCACACCGACACTGGCGTTTCGCGGTCACTGGATTCCGTGAAGCTGCTTATTCCATTTGAGCCGAAGACATTCTATGCGGCAGGCATTAACTACGAGGTGCACGTTCGAGAGGCGGCAAAGCTTCTGGGGCGCGAGCCGAACCTACCGGACAAGGCGGACATTGGCTATCGTGCTAACAACGCGCTGATTGCCCACAACGAGGCCGTTGTCAAGCCCAAGGACTCTGGTGAGCGATTCCAATACGAGGGCGAGCTGGTCGTGATTATCGGCAAAGAGGCCAAGCACCTCACGGAGGAGAACGCTCTCTCCTGCGTGCTGGGCTACACCATTGGAAACGATGTAAGCGAACGGGATTGGCAAGCGGCGGACAGGACGTTGTGGCGTGCCAAAAACACCGATACGTTCAAGCCGATGGGACCGTGGATAGAGACCGATGTGGAGCTATCCAAGTTGCGAACTCAGGTCCGTGTAAATGGCGAGGTCGTTTCAGAATTTCCCACCAACAACATGCTGTTCGGTATCGAACACTACATCAGCGTCATGACTCAGCACCTCACCCTGATTCCTGGTGACATGATCTGGATGGGCACCGACGGCGCCACTCAGAACATGAAGCCGGGCGATGTGTGCGAAATAGACATCGATGGCATAGGCGTGCTCAGCAACCCAATCGTAGCGGAAGGATAGAATATGGTCACCATTAACTCGGTACTGGGGCCCTTGGACACGGCCGACATAGGCTTCACGCTGTCTCATGAGCATGTGATCACAACCTCGGCAGGCATTCAGCAGATGTACCCGGAGTTCATCGACCGTGAGGGCACCATTCGACGTGCTATCAACGAGCTTACCGAGGCCTATAACGAGGGCCTCCGCACTATTGTGGACGTCACGACCATCGACCTGGGGCGGGACATACAGATGCTAGAGCAGGTCTCCAGGGAGACGGGCGTTAACATCATCTGCTGCACTGGTGTCTGGCGGGACATTCCCAGAGTGTTCTGGACCGCCTCTCCGGATGACATTGCGCCTCTATTCATCCGGGAAATTGAACAGGGCATCGAGGGCACTGGCATCAAGGCAGGCATTATTAAGGTAGCGAACGACATGGGCGGCGTGACGGCGGAGGGTGAGATCATACTGCGGGCCGCGGCCAGGGCGCAAAAGGCTACTGGTGTTCCCATATCGACACACACCTGGGCACCGGAACGAGTCGGCGAGGAGCAGGTCCGAATTTTCGAGGACGAGGGCGTGGACTTGAATCGTGTGTACGTGGGCCACAGCAACGACTCCACGGATATCGGCTATCTTACGGGCTTGCTGGAGAAGGGCGTTTGGATAGGTCTGGACCGCAACCCTGGCTCACGACCGGAGCTTCCTAACTGGCAGACTCGCACTGAGACCACGTACAAGCTTATCGAGGCTGGATTCGTGGATCGCATAATGCTGGGCCATGACTGGTCTGTTGCTACCATGCCTGCGCATCGTGAGGCCAGAGCTGTACGCGACGCCAACAACCCGGATAGCTATAACTTCATTACGCGAAACGTTTTGCCGTTGCTGCTGGAGTTAGGCGCATCCCAGGAGAACATAAATCAGATCATGGTGGATAACCCTCGGCGCTTCTTCGAAGGTCTGAAATAGAGAGAGCTAATATGTGAGGGGGGCCTGTGGAGGCTGCGCTTCGACAGGCTCAGCGCGAACGTTGTATGTTGCACTGGTTGAAATGAATATACCTCGGCTCGGGTTTATGAAAAAAGCGTTCGTGGTGAGTGCCGATTTTATCGAGCATCCTCGACACGGTCGGGGATGTTCGTCTTAGAATCTAAGAAACTAGAAAGGAATTCAAAAGATGCCTGATAACGAAAAGACATTAATTGACCTGGATGCCAGTCGCATGAAAGCGATGGTAGATGGCGACGTGGCCACACTGAAGGCCATCCTCGCTGATGACCTGACCTACTTCCACTCGTCTGCCAGGGTAGACACAAAGGACAGCCTGATAGCTGGTATGGAGAGCGGCGCGACGACGTTCGACTCCATTGTGCCCAGCGATGTAGAGGCAAGGGCTTATGGCTCGTCCGGGGTAGTTACTGGCACCGCGCGGTTCAACGTGTCGACGCAAAACGGCAAGTTGGACTTCGGTGTGCGCTTCACGGATGTGTGGGTGCAGAAGGGCGATAGCTGGCAGATGGTGGCCTGGCAGTCAACCAAGACTCCAGATTAGTTTTGAATGCCAAGTAATTTTTGAATACCAACCAGGGCAAGGCCTGGGTGGCCGTGGATAGTATAGGCGGAGCCGGTTTGCCTGACTAAGGACGCCGCTTTTGAATGCCAAGCAAGGCAATCCCTGAGTGGCTGTGGATCGTGTGGCGGAGCGGGTTTGCGGGCTTAGCCAAGCATTCGCACCGAAAATAATCCATGGCTGCACACTCACCTACGTAAGGAAGTGTGGCCAGCCTGAAATGCGAAATCGCCTAAAATTCAAAACAAACGAAATAGGGCCCGTTCGACAAGCGAACGAGCCCTATTTCTTAGAGGTGCCCAAGGGAACACCTACCTGGGGCACCCCCCCGTACTACTATCCAATGTGACATCCTCCTTTCTAGAGACCCTACCAAAAACTGTCATCATCAACATCCATGTCTCCAATAACCATTATAAGGGCAAATCACTAATTTGGAAATGGCCCATTGGAGGAATTTGTTCGCTTATTGAGGGAGACTTTCCCCAATTGACCATCTGATCGTCGGCAAATACCATGAAATACCGAGCACACAGTCAATTCAATCATTAATAGGGGATGCTGAAGTGATAAATGGCGTAGTCGGAGTGATTATTTGGACAGACAGACTGGATGTCATGACGCAGTTTTACAGAGATACCATGGGATTTCCTGTGCATTCCGTCAGGCCGTATTTTGTGGCGTTCGAGTGGGGAGACATGCGGTTTAGCATCGGCATGCACGAAGACGTTAGCGGCAAGACGACCGAATCTGAGCGGGTAATGATAAATCTGGGCACTGAGGACATCCAAGAAGTCTACAAAAACCTGGTTGCCAAGGGTGTGGAGTTCGTGCGGCCACCGGAGCAGGAGCACTGGGGCGGATGGGTCGCTACGCTGCGCGATCCCGATGGCAACACATTGCAACTACTGCAGCAGCCTGACTAATGTAATGGACTAGGAGGTGTTTAATTGGACAACGAGTTGGAGGTCTATCTTGCCAAGTCTGTCGGCACTGAGGTCTGGGTCGAATCGCCGGTGATAGGGGATTGCTTCATGCTGAGCCCCTGACGAGGCGCTATCGGGCCACGTACAAAACAACTGGAATGGTTCGAAAACAAATGTGACGACTAAAAAATACGAATACCGTAGCAATTAGCAGAAACTAATTTGCTAAGCCTGAGAACCTGTTGTCAAATGTGGTGTATAGGGTAGCGCAGCATTACTTCATAAAATCCAGTTAGTAGGAGGTGAATATGGTTCGACAACATGTACTGAATCATGTGTGGAA
>Ga0302132_10002640_pt1 | contig 10248 bp, 8 predicted proteins | sample CB9_321_MG_FD_203113 | JGI IMG/M metagenome (GOLD analysis project Ga0302132, IMG submission 203113) | Marine microbial communities from Western Arctic Ocean, Canada - CB9_32.1 | ecosystem: Environmental > Aquatic > Marine > Oceanic | place: Canada: Western Arctic Ocean | collected 2017-09-19 | reverse complement strand
TGATGGTGACGTACGCCGCCCCGATTTTCTCTTTGCCGACCAGAGTCACGCTGGCGGACTTGAGCATGTCATCGGTCGCGTGCAGGGCGGCGACAAGTCCCTGTGTTTCGAGTAGTCCCAGAGCATTTTCGTCACTCATCGCGTCATCCCGTGGAATGCGGTTGTCGGTCATCCCCATCTGCACGTTTTGAACGGGTTTTGGGTCCGCCAGTTGAGCTGTCACATCCAATGGAGCCGGCAGCACGGACACAAACGCCTCTGAACCCATCCGCCGGGCAAGCTCGACGCCGGCCTTGGCCGCATGCTCGACATCGCCCAGCGAGCCCACCAGTTTGATGCACTGAGCGGCCCCATCAGTGCTCTCGATTCCCAGCAGATGCACCCCCGCCGCCTTTGAGCACCAGTCGGCCACGACAAACGATGGCGACAGGTTGCCGACTTCCAGCAGAGCAAGGCTGAGCGGTACATCCGTGGTCATGGTTGACTCAAGTCGTTTGAGCGAGTCCGTCGATTCGGATTCAACATAGCTCGTCACTGGAGAACTGGCAGGCGACACCGGCGAGTCCGGTCTGAAACCTCGCACTGGTCGAATCGGTTGTCCGGATGAGTCCGCCCACCTCGTTGAGTTGTTGACGTTTTGCGCGACCGATACGGTTCTCCGCTCACGGCGCAGCAGGCGACTCTTCACCACATACAACGACGAATGGGAATGCTCTGAATGTCTGAAATGCCCGAACCGACGCGTGATGACCAGGCGGCTGTGGAAAAATGCTCCGCCGCGTTTTCAAAAATCAGCGAAGAACTATCAAAGGTCATCGTCGGCCAGACAGATGTCGTCGAGCAGGTTCTGGTCGCAATGCTGGCGCGAGGGCACGCCCTGCTGGAAGGTGTGCCCGGTCTGGCAAAGACACTGCTGATCAGCTCCGTCGCCGAAGCACTGCATATGTCCTTCAAGCGGATTCAGTTCACACCGGACCTCATGCCGAGTGATGTGTCCGGCACGGAGATCATTCAGGAAGACGTCGAGACGGGGGCACGAGCGTACAAGTTCCTGCCAGGTCCATTGTTCGCCAACATGATCCTCGCGGATGAGATCAACCGGACACCGCCGAAGACGCAGGCTGCCATGCTTGAGGCCATGCAGGAACGGCACGTCAGTGCCGGTGGAACGATGCACGACCTGCCCGATCCATTCTTTGTCCTGGCCACCCAGAACCCACTGGAGCAGGAAGGCACGTATCCGCTTCCAGAAGCTCAGTTGGACCGCTTCCTGCTGTACATCAAGGTCGACTACCCCAGCGGCGCCGAGGAATGGGAGATCGCCCGGCGAGTCACGACCGGGCAGATGGGCAAGATCGAATCCGTTGTGTCCGCCGACGAGATCATCGACTTTCAGAAGATGGTTCGCGACGTCCCGGTCAGCGATCAGGTTCTGGGTTACGCATGGGCTCTGGTCCGTGCCAGCCGTCCGGGCACTGCGGAATCGCCGGACGTGATCAACAAGTGGGCCAACTGGGGCGCCGGACCGCGTGGAGTTCTCACACTGGTCAGTTGCGCGAAGGCCAGAGCGATCCTGCACGGTCGATATCACGCGACCTCAGGCGACGTTCAGGCGGTAGCGAAACCAGCTCTGCGACACCGCGTGGCTGTCAATTACGCAGCCCAGGCAGCCGACATCGACAGCGAAAAGCTGATTGAAATGCTGATGGAAGCCATGCCCGCAGACCAGCACTACCAGAAACCCGCTGCATGATCACGATCGTCGCAAGAACCCGACGGGCGGGGCGATAATCCAAATGCGATGTAGCCGAAGTCGCCAGACTTTGGCCCGATAACAGTCGCTAGATTTCAGCCGTGAACTTCCTGTCCAGGTGCGTGTACCCGCCATCGACAAAGATGATTTGTCCCGTCGTATGGCTCGATCGCGGCGACGCCAGAAACACGACCATGTCGGCGATCTCCTTTGTTGTCGTGAATCGCCGGCCCAGTGGAATGAAGTGCTCGATCTTCCGCTTTGTGCCTTCCGGGTCGGGCATCGTGTTCAGCCAGTTCTCGTAGAGCGGCGTCCAGGTTTCCGCCGGCATGACGGTATTGACGCGAACACCGGACTCAGCGAAGTCAACAGCCCATTCGCGCGTCAGGGCGTTGATTCCACCCTTGGCCGCCGCGTACGCCGATGTGCCTCCCTGCCCGGTGACGCTCACTTTCGAACCGATGTTGATGATCGAGCCGCAAGCCTTCTCCAGCTCTTCGCGGGCGTAATGGACCAGCGCGTAATAGTGGACCAGGTTACGACGCAGCGACTCAACGAATTCGTCCGGTCCGGAATCCAGCGAGACGCCGTCGTTCACTCCGGCGTTGTTCACCAGCACGTCCAGGCGGCCAAACTTCTCGACCGTTGCCTGTACCGCATGTCTGGAGACTTCAGCGTTGGACAGGTCCCCCTGGATGAAGAAGCAGTCCTGCCCTTTCGCGGCGTACTCGACTTCCATCGCCTGTCCTTCGGCCGTGCTGCGATTCACATTCGCCACACGGGCCCCCTCGGCCAGAAACGACCGTACGATGCCTTCGCCAATTCCCTTGGAACCGCCAGTCACGAGAACGACGTTGTCCTGAAGCTGTAGATCCATCAGCAAGACCTCTCAAGGATTCTGGAATCAACTGACTCTCGAAACGCGTCACCCCGCCGAGCCAGCCGAATCGACAGAGCGAACACGCTCATGCCGCACACCTGGTCGCAAACCATTGCGAAACGTAGCATCGTCCATCCGACCGGAACTTCAACGCCGCCGATCGCAACTGACTCAGTCACGGTCGCGAGACAGATGACACCACGACACGTTGAGAAGGGCCTTGCCATGAACGTTCACATTCCTCGCTCCCATTTCTCGATCTTTGCCGCGGCCGTGTGCATTTCATGGACGACGTCTGCAGCTGAGTCTGCCGAGGCATACGGCAATTTTCACACGATCGGTGTGGTGCTGGATGCGCCCCGAGGTGTGCAGCCGGCGCAAATTGATCAGGTGCGACTTTACATGCTGTCAGGCGGTGAACCTCGCCGACTGCTCGACCCCGTGCAGGTGCATGACTACTCGTTCTATGCCGGATCGGTGTTTGATCTCGAACCCGACACTCAATACCAGTTCCGAGCGGAATTCATCGCGCCGGGTGGTCGCGTCGTTCACCGCGAGGATTTCACCGGCCGGACCCGAGCGAACCCCGGCGAGCCACCAGCGGCGGTTAGAGAGATCCACGTTGCAAAAACCGGAGACGACACGAATCCTGGTACCGCAGCGCGGCCTAAGCGAACGCTGGCATCCGCGTTGAAACAGGCCAACCGTGCGGGCACGCATGTCGTCGTACATCAGGGGATCTACTACGAGGGCGACCTGCCCGCCGTTGGGAAAGGCACAGCAGAAGCGCCGATCGTTATTCGGGGGGCAAAAGGAGAAACTGCGATCATCGATGGGTCAGACGTTTCCAGCTTGACCGCCAGATGGAAGGATCTCGGTCGTGGATATTTCTCGACGCCGTACAAAGGGAAAACGTGGGTCGTTTGCATCGAGAATCCCAAATCGGGCGACGTTGGACGAATGTACCCCGTCGGCTCGCTCGCCAATCTCAAGGCAAAGACAGTCGGTGGCCACAAGTTCGGCACGTACGGAATCGAAGAAGCGTACTTCTGCACGGGCACGGAAATCGTCGTCTACTGTCCCCACTACAAACCAGGCGAATCCGTCATTCACGTTGCGCATCGGCAGGGTGTCGCAGAGCACTCATCCAGTCGCCATGTCGTCTACAGCGACATCACCTGCCGCTTCTTCCAGGGGCAGGTGTTTTACGTCAATAACTCAGACGACATCACGTTCCGTCGCTGCACTTTCCAATACTGCACACTGCCAATAGCGATCAAGCGGGCTACAAACCGGTTGCTGATCGAACACTGCCGGTTTCTCGACGACTGCACTCGATGGGGATTCCTGCCCAAAGGCATGGACGACGTCGGCTATTCGGCCAACATCGAACTCGGCGCCGTTTACGTACATAGCCCCTACGAAGGCCGCGGCCTGGTGTTTCGCGACAACGTCATCGACGGCCTGTTCGATGGCATCAACCTGACACCCATGGGACCGCCACCGAATGTTCGAACTCACGAAACCGACTTCTATAACAACCACATCGTCAAGGTGTGCGACGATCTGATCGAAGCCGACGGCCAGTGCCGTAACGTGCGAATCTTTCGGAATCGAATGGAGAACTTCCTGTCAGGCATCTCCATCGCCCAGGGTTACCACGGACCAACTTATGTGCTCTACAACGTGATGGCCGGCGCAGGAAACACAACAGCGGCCCGGTACCCGCCACACTACGAGGGCTATCCGGTTAAGACGAACGGTGGCACGAAATACGGGACCACTGGCTGGGCATTCTTCTTTCACAACACGTGTCACACGTCGGTCCCGAATACGAACGCCTTTCGTGTCCAGGTGGCGGAATGGAGGAAGCTGGTATTCGCCAACAACATCTGGCAGGGCACGCGAGACGGATTCGTGTTCGCCCGCGATACAGCGTCTCCGATCGACATGACGAACGACATCATCCATGCAGAAACAGGCTCGCTGCTGAAGGTCCGCAGCAAGCTCTACGCAACGAAAGCAGTCGCGCAAAAACGCCACCCGTTCCTTTCCGGCGCAGTCATCGCCAACCCCGGACTCGTCGATCCCACCAGCGGCGACTACCACCTGCGACCGAACAGCCCGGCCATAGATAAGGGTGTCATCATTCCGGGAGTCAACGACAACAGCTTCAATGGCGAAGCCCCAGACATTGGCGCCTTCGAATCATCGAATTAGGTCATCGCGGCAGCGTTGAACTTCCACAATCAAGGGCTGGGCTATTCAGTGTCATCTGCGTCGTCGTCGGATGACTCGCGCGGTCCGATCCACTCAACGGTATCACTCACCCGGATCGTTCCAGCTTCAACGACAACCGTCGTGATGCCGCCGTGTCCGCGCATGGCGTTGAATCCACCGGGGCCAAGGTTCTCCTCCATGCGAGAACACGGTGCACATGGACCGCTTCCCTCAAACACGACTTCGCCAATTCGGAATCGCTGGTCCTTCAGTGCCACAAGGTTGATGCCGGATACAACAAGGTTGCGACGTGTGATCTCGGGCGGAACTGACTCGCGTTCGAGCAGCATGCCAACGACATCAAGATGTTCCTGTTGGATAATCGTGACCTGACGTTTCGAACGGCCGTTGCGAGCGTGATAATCGTCAGCCAGTCCCGTTTCGGTTTTCACATCAGCTTCGTTCACGCTCACCATCGAACCTCGCCGTTCCGGGCTCAGGCCGATCCATGTCAATGTTCCCGTTCTCGGAAAGCACTGTCTCAATTCACTCGCTGTTGTCATCAATTTGCACGCCTGGCAGATTCTTACTTACTGCATGTCGGTGGATTGCAGCAGACTCGGTAGTAGACCTCGGCGGCTTTTTCGAGCTGGTCGATCTCGAGCCACTCGTCTTTCGTGTGCGCCTGCGCAATGGATCCGGGACCGAAGACCACTGAGGGCACTCCCGCGTTGTCAGTTCGCGAGGCATGCGTCCCATACGGAACACCGACGGCGCTGTGTGGCCCGTCGACTTCCGCGATATGTTTCAGTAGCGAATCCGAGAGCCACGCGTTCCCTGCATCGCTCAGTGTGACGCCGTCGAGCCAGGGCGGTTCAAATTCGACTTCGAAGTCGAGTCGGTCGCTGAGGAACTCACGCAAATCGGCGATAGCAGCGTCCGGGTCTTCGCCGGGAATGACGCGTCTGTCGATTTCGATGGCACAGTCATCGGGAACGACATTGACGCTTGCCCCTCCATAAATTCGTCCGACGCTGAGTGTTGCCGGGCCACACAAGGGATGCGGCGTCACTTTGTCGCCCAGACTCGCGGCATATTCCTCGAGGCAGTCGAGTACTCGAGCCATGCGGTAAATCGCGTTGACGCCCTGCGTTGGGTCTGAACTGTGACACGCGCGGCCCGAGGTTCGGATACAGAACCGCGTTGCACCACGATGCGCGACGACTACGTCCAGTTCTGTGGGCTCGGCGATGACTGCACAGTCGGGGCGAGTCGTGATCAACTGCGAGCGGCCGGGATTCGTCCAGTAGCCGGCCAGATCCGTGATGCCCATCGTCGTGGCTTCTTCGTCGCACGTGCAGCTCATGATCACGTTTGCCGCGCCGACTGGTTGCTCAACAACAAGCCGGCGAAATGCCCACAGCATCGCCGCCATGCCACCTTTGACGTCGCACGCGCCGCGCCCGTACACGCGTCCGTCCCGCACCTGCGGTTCAAACGGCGGAATCGTCATGCCGTCGACCGGCACCGTGTCCTGATGGGCATCCAGAATCAGCTCGAGCTTTGCGTCGGCCGATTCAAAACGGGCGACGACATTCGACCGTCCGGGCAACACCTCGATGGATTCGTGCGGAACGCCAAGATCCGCAAAGAAACTGACCAGGTACTGGCTGAGACGCGTCTCGAAGCACTCCGGACCGTCCATGTCGCGACCCATCGGATTGACACTCGGAATGGCGATCAGATCGCATAGCAAATCGACAACGGTGTCTGGCATGAGTCGCTCAATGTCGCCGAATGAATCAGGGTCAAACCGGCGTGCAGCCTATGCGGACGCCGGCGCCTTGAACACGGTTGCCTGATCTTCTTCTTCGAAACCGGCTGACCGAAACACAGCAATCGCAGCTTCACTATCGGCGGGCACATTCGCTGTGACCTTGCGGATTGTCTCCTGCCGCAGACGACGAATGACTTCCAGCACCAGCGCCTGGCCGAACCCCTTACGGCGGTCGCTTTCGGTAACCCACAAGTCACACATGCCGATCGCCTGCTGGCCCCAGGTCGGCATATAGGTATCCAGCCCCGCAACCGTCACTCCTGCCACCGGCGTGCCGCCGCCCTGAGGGATCAACACGCAGTACAAGGCGTCCATACGTCCGAAGTGTGACATCCACCACCACGAACACGGATCAGGACGGTCCACCAGCGCGAGTTCCCATTTCCGGCGAAGCATCGTCAACCGAAAACTCACCGGGTCGCGAGCATCCATTTGCCGCGAAAGGTTCCGATACTCGGCGACAGGCTGGTAACCAAGCTGCAGAAAGAACGGTGCCGCGTTGGCGTCCGACCTCTGGAACCCGACTGGCTGCGACCCGCCGTACATCCCGAAGTAAAAGGGATCGCGCAGCGGAGACGGCCCTGCGTAGACATCCTCGGCACCGCGTCCGCGAAGATAAGCTTCTGCCCGCGAAACGAGTTCGCGTCCGATGCCCTGACGACGACGATCCGGATGGACAACGACTGCGCAGATAACACCCGACGCGTCGGACAGAGCACTCTGGTCAGCGGTACAGCCGAATCCGGCGTGCACATAACCAACCGCGGTGTCGTTTTCATCCACGGCCAGAATCAGGCCCGCACGGTCGAAGTAGGTGTGCGAGAAATTCAGCGATTCGAAGGCAGCATCTGTCGATACATTCCCAGCCGCTCGCGGTCCAAGTTGTGCCTGATTCCAGAGGCGGCACACTTGCGGCGGGTCAGTATTACGAAACGACCGATACTCGATCACAACACGGTCTCATTCAGAACCGGCAGCATCCACCGGATGCCTGCTGGCAAATCGACGGACCCACGGACGGGAGTAGATAGCAATTGATCTCAACTGAGAGACTGATCGTATTGAAGACGACTGATCGCGAAAAGCTGAGCCGGACATACTTTGGGGATTTATCCTCGACACGGCCGTGGCCTGTGATCATTTGGAAACGTGTTCCTGCACCACACCGTCTCAGTCGCGTCTGTGCAGGGAGTACATCCAGTGCCGGGCATACATAGGGAATCGCAATACGCATGGCTGCACAGTGGGACGCCGAAGTGAAAGTTGATGAGGCGCTGGTTGTTCAGTTACTGGCCTCGCGATTTCCGGAATTCGCTGGTCGTCCCTGCCGGAGAATCGGCGAGGGCTGGGACTGCTCTGCATGGCTGGTTGACGACGAATGGGTGTTCCGAATCCCGCGACGGCAACTGGGAGCGGACTGCCTGGCCAACGAGATTCGTGTGCTTCCGTCGGTGGCGGACAGGCTTCCGTCTCCAGTCTCGACATCGGTATTTGTCGGGCAACCGACAGACGGCTATCCGTGGGTCTTCGCCGCGTGCCGGCTGATTCTCGGAGAATCGGCTTGCGATGCCGATCTTACCGACCAACAGACGGTTTTGCTGGCCGGACAGCTTGGCAGCTTCCTCCGAGCATTGCATGCATTCGGTGCCGACGAGGCTGCGACACTCGGTGCGATGCCCGATACCTATGCACGGCTGGAATCTTCCAGGCGATGCTCGAAAGCGCGGGAGGCCATGACGCAGGCCGCCGAATCCGGGCTCCTCTCGACCACCGATGAACTATGCCGAGTGATTGAAGAGATTGAGGACAGGCAGCCCCGCCCTCGGACGCACTGCCTTGTGCATGGAGACCTCTGTTCACGCCACGTCATGACGGAGCCTGGGCGGCTCACCGGCGTCATCGACTGGGGTGACATACATGTGGGCGATCCGGCGGTCGATCTTGCAGTCGGCTGGTCCATGTTCGCTGCCGATGCTCGCTCGGAGTTTTGTGCTGCCTATGGCCCGATGGACCGCAATACGCGCGACCTGGCTGTCATGCGTGCGATTGGGCATAGCCTTAGCTGCCTGCTCTATGCCGGTGACGTCAATGATCGGCAGCTGCGACTCGAATCGCAAAAGGCTCTTCAACGTGCGATTTGTGAGTGACGAACCCCGGTCGCAACGGAGTTCAACAGGGTCCACCAGGTCGATCAAAAAGGCTGCCGGACATCGACTTTTTACGGCTTTGATTCTCAACTGCGGGAATGAATTCTGCGCAGGTAAGGAGCCCCATCGAATTCAATCTTCGGTTGGTTGAACGCCTGAAACCCATCTGTCATAGTCCGCCGTCCTTTCGGGCCGCCAGGGCTCAAACTCGATTTCTGAACAGGCTCAAAGACCCAGTAAAGTCCCGGAAATGACGGTTCTCCGACGCCACTGAATTCACATCCGTCTTGACGACCACACCATGATTTCAGCACCTGCGACCAGGAAGGACGGGTGATGACGCCGATTCTGGCAGAATCGCTGGCCCAGATGATCAGCAGTACGTTGGAATGCTCCGACTTCTGCGGAGTGATTCTGGCGGCGCTCGTGCATGTGGCCCTGCTGGGTGCGTTCTTCGGACTTCCCGCAGGCATATTCATCTGGGCCGAGCGGAAAGTCTCAGCGCGGATTCAGGACCGACTCGGGCCAACAAGAACGGGTGGCAAGTTCGGCTGGCTGCAGTCACTGGCAGACGGCGCCAAGCTCATTCAAAAAGAGGATCTGGCACCAACGGCAGCGGACGGCTTTCTCTTCAGAATTGCCCCCTACATCGTCGTGGTCGCGTCCTTCGCCGCCTTCATGTTTCTGCCGTTCGCAGATGGATGGTCGGCTGTTTCTGTCGATGTTGGCCTGTTCCTGATGCTGGCGATGCTCTCGCTGGAGGTCATCGGCGTCATCCTCGCCGGCTATTCCAGCGGTTCAAAATGGGCTCTGTTCGGAGCCATGCGTGAAGCAGCTCAGATGATCAGCTACGAAATCCCCATGGCCATCTGCGCCTTGGTGCCGATCGTCATTGCCGGATCGCTGAACCTGAATGAAATCGTCCATTTGCAGTCCGGACCAGGTGAAGTCGTTGGCTCCTTGACCATGTTCAACTGGAACGTGTTTCATCCGATTGCCGCTCCGGCCTTCGCGTGTTACTTCGTTTGCGCCACCGCCAGTTGTAAACGAGCCCCGTTCGACCTCGCAGAAGCAGAGAGCGAACTTGTCGCTGGCTTTCTGACGGAATACAGCGGGATGCGGTGGTCACTGTTCTTTCTTGCCGAATACGCAAGCATGTTCGCGGTGAGTGGAATTGCTGCCATCCTATTCCTGGGTGGCTGGGACGACGGCTTCGGAATCGTGTACGGTCTTAAAGCAACAGGGGATCCCGCTCTGGTCTTCCTTGGCAATCTGATTGGCTGTGCTGTCTTCATGCTGAAGGCGTCGAAGCTCGTCTTTCTCCAAATATGGGTTCGCTGGACTCTGCCCCGCCTGCGCATCGATCAAGTGATGACAACCTGTCTGAAGTATTTGATTCCAATGTCCTGTG
>Ga0302132_10002638_pt1 | contig 10251 bp, 8 predicted proteins | sample CB9_321_MG_FD_203113 | JGI IMG/M metagenome (GOLD analysis project Ga0302132, IMG submission 203113) | Marine microbial communities from Western Arctic Ocean, Canada - CB9_32.1 | ecosystem: Environmental > Aquatic > Marine > Oceanic | place: Canada: Western Arctic Ocean | collected 2017-09-19 | reverse complement strand
ACATTCACCGCAACCACATTCTTGATATTTCGATTGTCCCGGCACGGGTGCCAGATGCCGTGATCGAGAACGCCCGGTTGCTTGCAGCAGACATCGCAAATCAGTTGGATGTCGTTGGATTGATCGCAGTAGAAATGTTCATTACCAAAGAGAACGAAATCCTCGTGAACGAACTCGCGCCCCGACCTCACAATTCAGGCCACTACACGATGGACGGCTGCGATACCTCGCAGTTTGAACAGCTTGTGCGGGTGCTTGCCAGGATGCCGATATCTGAGCCGAAACTTCACTCCCCGACCGTGATGGTCAATCTGCTCGGCGAGGTGTGGGAAGACACCGACGGCAATCCCGACTGGGCGGCCGCGCTTGAGTTGCCCGGCGTGAGCTTGCACCTGTACGGCAAGTCAGAAGCCAGAGTGGGCCGCAAGATGGGCCACATCAACGTGGTAGCGGACACGGTCGAAGATGCTCTCTACATCGCCACCGAGGCCCGCGACAGGGCATGGCGCCGTTCGAGGTAGGGGCGACTTTGGTTACTTGCGATTAGCTATAGCACTTCCACCGCCCACAACGGATTTCCCGATCGTTCCGAAGTGAAGTAGAGGGACCTCGAAGCCAACAGCGTTCCTGCCTAGAGTGATCGCTGATCTCCGCGAGATATCTCGACCCAGCCCGCACATGTCATTGCGAGGAGTTCGACGACGTGGCAATCACGTTCGATCGGCTTCAGCGTACGAATCTGTTTTGCATTGACTTTGAGTTGAGATCGAACGTACGACGGCAGCGAAACAGGAACGACGCGTTGCTCGTCGACGCTGATTGCCACGTCACCCTTACGGGCTCCTCGCAATGACAGTTCAGCGTGGTCTCTACGTATTCACTGATTGCCGCGAGATCTCTCGACTCCGCTGACTTCGCTCGGGAAATCGGATTGGCACCAGAGACCGAACCCAGCCTACGCATGTCATTGCGAGGAGTTCGACGACGTGGCAATCACGTTCGATCGGCTTCAGCGTACGAATCTGTTTTGCATTGACTTTGAGTTGAGATCGAACGTACGACGGCAGCGAAATATGAACGACGCGTTGCTCGTCGACGCTGATTGCCACGTCACCCTTACGGGCTCCTCGCAATGACAGGGAGCCGATTCCTACTCCGCTTCAGGGCGTTTGAACGGGGCGTCAAACTCGGCTCTTTCACCGACCTGGCTCAGTTCGATCTCGCCGTTGTGAACGGTGTAGATTTTGTCGGCCATGTCGAGAAGTGTGCTGTCATGAGTCGTCGCCACGATAGACATCTCCTCCTCGATAACCATCTCGTGAAACAGCCCGAAAATCTGAGCAGCGTTCACCGAGTCGAGCTCGCCTGTGGGTTCGTCGGCGAGAATCACGCTCGGTCGCATCGCAACTGCACGTGCGATAGAAATGCGCTGTTGTTCACCACCCGATAGCTCGTACGGGCGATGCTTGGCGCGTCGGCCGAGGCCTACGATATCGAGCACTTCGTTCGTGCGTTTGGCACGCTCCGACGACCCGACCCCAGCGATTCGCATCGGCAGTTCGACGTTCTCATACGCCGAGAGCAGCGGGAGAAGCGCGAACGACTGGAACACAACGCCAATGCGGTGCCTTCTCAGCTGAATGAACTGCTTCTCACTATACGCTGCCATGTCATCGCCTTCGAAAAATACCTGCCCAGCGGTCGGTTGATCGAGGCCAGCGAGAATATTCAGCAGAGTGGTTTTACCCGAACCTGAACGCCCAACGAGTGTGATGAATTCGCCGACGCGTACGTCGAGACTCACATTTCGCACGGCGTGAACGGTTTCGCCCGCGAGTTGGTAATCACGAGAAACGTTAATCGCCTGAATAACGGGCGTTGTGGCACCGCGTGATTCGCTGTCCGAGATTTGCTCAGTCGCCTGACTCAAGTGTCACCTTTCCATCTTCGATATGTACTTTGGCTCGTCGTCCAATATTCAGTTCATCAAGCATTTCGCGAGGGATCTGCACAGATCCTGCGGAGTCGATCAGCAGGAACTCTTCGGTTTCTGTCGCATCGCCGCCAAGCTTTCTCTCGGACGACACATCTCGAGTCGTTTCGGTACTCGTCTTGCCGTCCTTGATCGCCACGGCTCTCCCGACACTGGTTGCAATCGCAGGGTCGTGGGTCACGATGATGATCGTCGTTCCGATATCCTGGTTCACCGCGTTCAGCAGTTCAAGAACTTCCTCACCGGTCTGGTCGTCCAGTTCACCAGTAGGTTCGTCGGCGAGCAGTAGTGGCGGTTCGTTAGATAGGCCCACAGCGATGGCAACACGTTGTTGTTCACCACCGGAAAGCTGTGCCGGTTTGTGATCCGCACGATCCGCAAGACCAACCACATCGAGCAATTCCAGCCCTCGCTTGCGGCGTTCGGGTCTGGGCGCGCCGGAGATGACCATAGGTAGCTCTACGTTTTCGAGAGCCGAGAGATACGGGAACAGGTTTCGCGACGTTTCCTGCCAGATGAATCCGACCTCATGCCGTCGGTAGTCGACGACCTCCCGGTTGGTCATCTGGAGGAGGTCGAAATCGCCGACCCGAATTGTTCCGGCTGAAGGTGCGTCGTATCCGGCGAGAATGTTCAAGAGCGTAGATTTCCCGCTACCAGAAGCCCCAACGATGGCGATGATTTCGCCCTTCGCTAAGTTGAGTTCGAGACCACGCAATGCAACAACCTCGAGATCCGCAGCTTTGTAGATTTTGAACAATCCGCTGCACTCGATATATACAGAATTTCCTGTTGTCACTACGCGTCACCTCTGCTCGACGGGTATCCGTTTAGATTGGTCAACTTTCACCCATCCTCATAATGCTGTGTATCGACATTCGATATACGGAAAGCAATATCACGCCGATTACCCCGAGGAACACTATCCCGAGGATTCCGAAAGTTATTCCAAAACCGTACCAGTCTATGTGAACCGCCATTGGCGGAACAACCACTGCGTTCTTGCCAGAGTTTGCAAGGTACGGCATGATCGTCGTTCCCATGCGAGAGCCCATAAATATTCCGAGCGCTATCGCAACACCGATCACCATCACCTGTTCCATAACGACTAAGAACAGTAGTTGCTTCATCGAAAGGCCGATGGTTCGCAGTAGCGCAAATTCGGCGCGGCGACCGTCGAACGATACTTTGGCGTGCACCAGAAAGCCCACTGCACTTACGATGAGGACCGTAAAGAATGCGATGCCGAGCAATGCTCGCCATCCGGCTGAAACGAGTGGGTCGAACGCAACATCTGCAAGTTCGACTGTACGGTCTGTGGTATTTGATCCCGATCGTACTCTGAGGGCGCTAAGCGTTTGTTGGACTTCTTCGACTGACGGATCGCCCGCAATAACCGATTCGAGAATTCCTTCTTTTGCGACCAGCAGATCGGCTCCCTGATCGGTTGCGATCCAGAACTCAGTCGGTTGTCGGTCACCGACGGACTGCGTGACGTTCAGGAGTTCGTGTATTGCTTTGAAATCGGCTATCAGGAACGGCTCTTCGTCCAGGGCCATAGTCGGGAAGTATTCGACAGTGTCGCGAATCGATATCTTGACCGGTGTTCCGTCCAAAGCAATTTCTATTGGATTGCCATCTTCGCCGCCAAATTTCTCCACGAACAACGTGCTGGCGATTACTGGAACGACTTCGAGTTCAGATCCGTCGGCGAGTCCACGATATTCGCGTGGATTTGAAGATGTCCACCGCAAGCGTGCGATTCCCGGAAGGGGCTGGCCATCGGGAGTCGATGCAGGCCCGAGATTGTCACCAAGCGCTTCACGTGACGGAGCCATGGTGCGCCAGTTGTCGACCGAGTCGAAGGTTTCGACGATGATTAGTTCAGTGCCTTCTGCGTTCAAAACAGCGATATCGTCGATATCGAGAGCGGCTGGTCCGAGGCCGTTTTCGTAGTCGATTACACCCAGCGAGTGAAGCCTGATTGGCTCTTTAGGACGCAGTCCCGGCACACCGCGGAATCTCGTTGCTTGAAGGCTTCCACCGACACGACACCACTCAGGTGGTTCGCCCTCGACTGGAAGCGGGCACTTGAACAGCAGTTGATCGGTAGCCTGTGGGACAAGCGTTCCCAGAGGCACCGAGAAGAAATGGCCATTGTCGTCTGACAGGCGTGCTATCAGAAACGTTGAAGGCTGCCTGACGAGCGGGAGAACGTTCGCTGTGAGCCAGCGTCCTTCTGGAAGAACGATTCCGGCTGCCCCTCCCACATCGAGAACCGATACCTTGGCGTCGAACGGCGACAACCCGAAGTCGTCTCTGATCCAGCCGACCTCATCAACCGTATCGAGATCGACACCGATAAATTCGAATCTATCAACGTTTATTCCGGCCGTGATACTCGACGATTCGCGATAGATGGGCGATACGGCCCGGACACTTTCGATTTCGGTGAGCCTATCGACTACCGAATTGGAACTACCGCCTGCTCGCATGTTTACCGTTGTCAACTTGATATCGGCGCCGGTGCGGTAGTAGGCCTGATCGATAGCGCTTTGTTCGAGTGTCGCTCCAAAGCTGGCAGCGAACACCCCGAGTGCTGCCGTGAGAATCAAAAGCAGCGACAGCCTCGAGTGGTGAGCGGGGTTTCGAGCCATCTGCCATATGCCCAGAATCAGGGCTGGAGGGGTTACAGACGACATTGGGCGACGTGAAAGCAACCTGCCTATCAGATCCATCCCGACCGGGAATATTCTCAGTAGCACGAGCCCAGCCGCAACAAGGAAAATTGCCGGTACTCCGAGAATGATCTGGTTGACGGTGGTTTCACCAAACAGGCTCACCGCCACGAACGAACCCTGCTTGGTGAGCTGCCAGAACAGGAACATGACCAGGCCCAGAAAACCAAGATCTAAGTAGTAACGCTGGACAAGTGCGAGCCGTGCTGGTCTTGCGCGGGTCACCCTGCTTGCGATCATGCCGAGCCTGGTTGCTCTGAGAGCCGGTATGAACAGTGCAAGTAGCCCGAGCATCCCACCGAAGAACGCCATGCGGAACGAATCAATTGTCAGGCGAACGGGAAGCGGGTCGCCATTGTTCAGATCGCCATATATCGGAAGCACACCGATGAACCCAACACCTAACAGTGCTAAGAAGGGGCCAGACACGGCCGCGATCGTCGCAAGCAACGCCGCTTCGATGATGAACACGGCGAGGATTTGCCGCGATGTTGCTCCGCGAGTTCGCAAAAGGCCAACCTCGCTTCGTTGCGCATCGACAAGTAGCGATGCCAGCGTAACGACGTAGTACAAAACGACGAGAACAATCAATATGAGCACGATGAACATCGGCAAGCGGTTAAAGAAGAGATCGGTTTCAAACGCACTCAACACGCTCGGCAGATCGGAACGCAGCAGGAACCCGTCGACGGTTGCTTTGAGTTCACGCTCAGCGGCATCGATAGTATTTCGTATGTTTTCAGTTTCGGAAGCTTTGATGCGTGTCGGGTCGACATCGAGCCACCACGCGTAGTCGGCACCCATTTTCGGGAAGTAGGGTCCGAGGCCATTGAGAATCGTTTCTTGTGGAACAACAAATCTTGCGAATTTCAGTGAGTTGGTTCGAGATCCAAACGCCTCGTTCTGGACACGCCAGTGATCCGCTTCAGGGTCATTACGTTCGTAAATACCGGTTACGAGTACGTCCACCCGATTGTGAACGTCTTCCCAGTGGGCCCTTGCCGGGTAGAGGTCACCTACATGGATATTGAGCAGTTCCGCCGACTTTACGTCGAGAATCCCCTCGATGCTGAACGGGTCACCTGATCCTGAATCACTTGTATAGATGACTTCCTGAGGCATTCGACCTTCGATGATGCTCACACGTTCATTGACATCCGGGAGGGTCATCATCGCCACACGACGACATTCACATTCGATGAGGCCGCCGCTGTCATCATCGAGAATGCCGATCGCGGTTCTACACGCACATTCGGCGGGAGTGACCATTTCCGGAGGAAGGTCGACGAAGAACGTCCACGTTTTTAGCGAGAACTCTTGCTGGTCGAGGAACGGTTCAAAACTACTAACGATAGTGCCGTTCATGGCATCGACTATCTCTGCATGAGTCTCTGGATTGGTCGGAATCTGCCCGGCCTCGACCAGAAGATCGATGTCGGAGCCCTCATGGCTCGAAAGTGCACGTTGCAGCGCAACATCGCGCAACGCATCGAAGAAAATGACCGAACTCGCCATGATCGTTGAAGCCAACACAACACCGACAACGACCGCAGAAAGCAGTCGCCAGTGTGCAAGCGTGCGCTTGACGATGAGTTGGAATGAATTACCGATCATAACGAGGTCGCAGAGAACCCTTCGCGTCGCATGCCATCTGCGCAATTTTTATCTCATGGAAAGACCGTGTTGAGTTGATTACGCCGGCCAGAACGATGGTGAATATCGCCGCAATTGTAACCAGAGGTAGCTTCCAATTGGTTTGCAAAATAAAAGGTTCAACGTTGTATTCGATTGGTCCGATTTTGTTCCCGATACAGCGTTTCGCAGCCCTGCTGCATCAAATAGCTGCAGGCGATCAGCGTTGTCGCTTGATACGCTGGCTAAACGAAATTTGGTCTCTTCGACCCAGAAATTACCATCAACGTGACCCTTCGAAACCTTCCAAATATCTCCAGTATCGCCCTGAGCATATTTGTATTTGCCCTGGCACTTACGGCGTGCACGTCTACTGACGTGGTTGAAACGCCCGCGCCGCCGTTATCTGATGTCGATGTCACCGCAACGGCGGTTGTTCCCCCGACAACAGTTTCTCGCTCCGAAGAATCACAACCGCTTTCGACCCCGGATTTGGTCGAGCTGCTAACGCCTTCGATTGTTCAAATTGCGGTGAATCTCCGTAGAGGCCAGGGCGTTGGAACAGGCGTAATTCTTGATGAAAGCGGCCTGATTCTCACGAACTGGCACGTTGTAGAGGGCGCGCAAACGATCACCGTTGCGTTCGAGGACGGCTCGATCGCAGAAGGCGAACTTTTCCGGCGTGATCCACAGCTGGATCTGGCGATTATTCGTGTATCCGGACAAACCGGTTTACGGCCCGCTATTTTCGGCGATTCAGACGCTTTACGAATCGGTGAAGACGTTGTTGCGATTGGCCACGCACTCGGCTTGCGTGGTGGTCCGACGGTCAGCAAGGGCGTTGTGAGTGCCCTTGATAGAACAATCGTTGGTCAGGTTGGCGTCGACCTCACTGGACTTGTGCAGACCGACGCCGCGATCAATGAAGGCAATTCGGGTGGACCGCTTGCGAACATGTTCGGCGAGGTTGTTGGGATCAATACCGCCAAGATCAACAATGGCGATCGAATCGGTTTTGCGATCAACATTAACGCCGCCAAAAAAGCTGCATACAGCTTGATAGCGCAGGGCCCTGTGCCACCCCCGGGATTCCTGGGCATTGGCGGGGTCGATGTAACGAGGGCGCTTGCCCGTGCGCTGCGACTGCCTGTTCGCGAGGGATTCGGCGTGACGGTGATTGAGCCGGAGTCGCCGGCAAGCAAAGCAGGATTCGATCTGGACGACATCATCGTTCAGATGGACGAAACTGAGATCGCTCGTGGGCAGGATCTGACGGATTTTCTACGTGATCACCCCAGCGGCAGCTCTATAACGATCCAGGTTATTCGCGACGCCCAGTTCATCGTCACTCTCGAAGCGACGCTCGTTGAACGGCCTGAATCGTAGCCCAAAGTTCTCGAAAGATGTGGTTGCGACTTATCTGGACGCCCATCGTGTCCCCACCGTGTCGATGTTTCGTGCAGAATGTGCTCAATTCTCGCTTACATCACAACGAAGGACATCTAGATGACCGATCAGGCCAAATTTGAACCGGAACTTAAAGGCAAAGTAGCTATCGTCACCGGCGCAGGCCGAATGCGCGGAATCGGACGAGGAACTGCAATCGTGCTGGCGCGTATGGGTGCGAATGTCGTCGTTACGGGTACGGGTCGCGACCCATCCACGTTCCCTCAAGACGAAAAGGACGCCGGGTGGCGTGATATTCAGTCGACCGCCGAGCAGATCGAGTCCTACGGAGTGAAGGCTCTTCCGCTCATTTCAAACGTTGCGGATGAAGACGACGTTCAGAAGATGGTCGACGATACGGTCGCCGAGTTTGGGCGACTCGACATTATTGTGAACAACGCAGCCGCTCCGTACGGTTCAGATCGAGTTCCCGTTCTCAAGATGCAGGCCGATGTGTTCAAAATGATTATGGACGTGAAAGTTCTGGGCACGTTCTATGCTTCGAGAGCAGCAGCAGCGCAGATGGTCAAGCAGGGGGAGGGCGGTCGGATCGTCAACCTGTCTTCGACGATGGGCAAGAGCGGTCGGCCCAACACCAGCGCCTACAACGCGGCGAATTTCGCTGTCGACGGTTTTACGCAGGCCTTGGCGAAAGAGGTGGGTGTGCACGCCATCACGGTGAACAGCGTTTGCCCCGGATTGACCGAAACTTCACGGCTCGATCAAATGGGACGTACAGACCGTTGGCAGGCTCGCATCGACGAAGTACCTCTGCGAAGAGCTGGCACTGACGACGAAGTTGGCGAGTTGATCGGCTTTCTGAGTAGTCCGCGTGCCGGGTACATCACGGGCCAGTCGCTCAACATCAACGGCGGATCGATCACCGAGCGCTAGCCACGCTGTGTGCGTAATCCGGTTAGATTTCCTGGCCTTCGAACTCGGCGATTTCGACGAAGTCGTTCGCATCGTCGTCCCACGCAAATAAGCGTGCCTCGACGACGCGATCGCCGTCGATGCCTATAACGATCTGCTGAACCGGGTACGCCGCTCCATCGCCCCACGGGTCGGAAGCATTTGCCTTGTCGGTCGGTGAGAAATAGGCGCGACCGTTCGGGTGTGAGTGATAGATGATCCGCGGGCGCACATCGTCGTCGAGCGTACGGCTCAGCTCGAGCAGGTCGCCGTCGGAGATTACGAACGCCGTCTGTGCCGTACGGTCTTTCGCCGTTGGGTGAGTCTCGGGCTCGTAGGCGTTAATCGCCCGGCGTACTCCGCCCGCCGTGTTCTCGTCTGTATCGCCCGTCAGCCACCCACAGCATTCGTTCGGGAACGACTCACGGGCGTGCGCAAACATCTCTTCAAGGGCGCTACGAGGGACTTCAATCGGTTCTGGTGCTGGCAAAAGTTCGTGGTCCTGATTGAACGGCTGTGGGCGGTTACATACTCTGATGCAAAGTGTAGTCAATGGTTGCTGGCGATGGTGATTCGAGATCTGCCACTCCAACATCCCGACCGCAGCGAAGCGGAGCGGAGGGATCTTCGGCGGTGAGGGGCGTGGTGTGCATTCTGTCATTGCGAGGAGGAACGACGTGGCAATCCGCGATCAACAGGCAACATCGCTCCCTCTTGCAAGTATCGAACTCGCCCTGTGGTCGAAAGTCGGCTGAATCGGCGACCACATCCAATAGCCCGCTGATTGCCACGTCGTCGAACTCCTCGCAATGACAATAAAGTCGCCCTGATGTGTAGCGACCCACCGACACGCTCCCGTGTAAGTTACTGATGTGTGGCGATCGCCCGACGAGACACCCCCTGCCGCGATCGGTGCTGGGGTGTGTAACGATCTACTGATCGGTTCCCGTACGAGACTGGATTTCACGAACTACCTGATGGCTGGACTTCCTAAAAGCTGGATAGATCGACGAAGACGCAAACTGCGTCGGGTTCAGCGCGATGCTCTCGCACGAATCGGAATATCTACCGCCGGAGCCCCGGCAGTTGGCGAAACGACCGTGTGCATCGCCTACATGTGCCCATGGGCACACACCTGCAACGGGGCGACCCCCCGACCGGCACTGGTTTCAGAGCGTAGCTGCCTACGAAAATTCCCAGAGGAAACCCGACCGAGCTCTGGGCTGTCGGATAACGCTCTGGATAATCTGGCGAAACACCGTGAAGACGGAGTCAGGCTGGAATCAGTAACGATGACGGTCCTCGACGAGTTTCGACCCAACGGTCCTACTCGTTCGATGGGCCAGAAACGTCCTGAACGGCCCATCTACGACTCCGGAGTGCACGGGAAGCCGTTTATGCCACGGGTAGAGCCTGTTCAGGCCGTAGAACCCAGCTCATAGGGCGTCGTATTTAGCGAGGAAGTCGCCGAGCGCCGCGTGATACCGCTCGGGATTGACCAGATCTAGCTCGTCATGATCCCCGCCCGGA
>Ga0302132_10002633_pt1 | contig 10260 bp, 8 predicted proteins | sample CB9_321_MG_FD_203113 | JGI IMG/M metagenome (GOLD analysis project Ga0302132, IMG submission 203113) | Marine microbial communities from Western Arctic Ocean, Canada - CB9_32.1 | ecosystem: Environmental > Aquatic > Marine > Oceanic | place: Canada: Western Arctic Ocean | collected 2017-09-19 | reverse complement strand
GGATCCGGGACCGAATATTGTGGATGTCGTGGCCAGTGATCTCGACGGCAGTTCGATCAACTCATCTCTGGCAATAATTTCGATTCCACCGGAGGACGCAGCATGAACGTCCTGAAGAACCGATCCCATGCTTTTATGAACGGAAGCAGTAACACAGGCGTAACTAGGTTTACGAGAGTATTTAGCAGTTGGGTGCAATCTCAATTTCTATCACTTATTCGCAGTATTATGATGCCGTTTGAAAACACATTAACCCGCACTCGTCACGCTCAATTGGCGGTCGCCATAGTGTTCGCCGCGCTTCTGGTGACGATCATGTTCAGTGGCAGCGTCGCCAGTGCTGAAACTGCACCGGTTGATTCACGCGATATCAAAGCGATGTTCGGAACAGCAGTTGAAATTCGCCCTCCGACTGCGATTGTTATTGCATCGACCGGTGGGCTTGTAACCCTTAATTTTGATTCCGAGTCGGAGCTGAAAATCGGGTCAAACGCGGGCGATGTCGCCGATGTGATAGAAGGCGATCGAGTGATCTCGACAGCCGTTATTAATCCTGATGGTGAACTGGTTGCTCTAAAGACGATCATTCGAGTGGCGAATTCTCAACCGATAACGAAACACGTCGTTGGAGTCGTGACGAGCGTGACGGAAGAAGGGTTATCGATTCAAACCCGTAATGGCGATGTTGTGGACGTGTTGATCCCTGCCGGTATCGACGCCCTGGCCGTTGGCGATGGAATAACAATGGTTGCCCGTCTGGATCGATCAAGTGGTGTACTGACTGCTGTCGGATTTGAACTGGCGCGTACGACTGTCGAACGAATCCAAAATGCCCGAGAGCATGCTGCAAACCAGGCTGAATTAGCACGCCTATCTCAGATAGCGACGGATGCCCGCAGTAAGCACCTGTCGGCCCTCGACGATGCTGGACGGGCTTTGAAACGGGTGATCGATTCGGGTCGAGTTGACAAGGCATCGCTTGAAAAAGCTACGGAGCAGTTCAACGAGATTCAACGGCGATTTGATCAACTCAAAGCCATCTACGAATCTGCCGCACGTGAGCGTAACGAGGTGCAACCTTTACTGAAAATATCTGGAGCACTTGTTAATGAGATCGGTTCATCGACGTTCACGATAGTGCCGAAGGGTGAGCAAGACGCTGACCCGTTCTCGGTCGAGTTCGTGTTTGATCCAGATTCGACTGAGGTCGAGTTGCCTGATGATTTACTGGTTGAGATATCGGTGAACGCTAAGAACCCACAGTTGCTAAGCGATGTCAGGGATTTGATTGTTCCGGGCAGTGAACTAGATGTGAAGTATTCAGTCGATGAAGGTGTGCGGAACGCCGCGCATATTAGAGTGCGGTTGCCCAGGCTGGTTGAAGAGTTGGAGACGGTGATTGAGCACGAGGCGAAGCGGGCATTCCACGGTGTGATCACTTTGGTTGAGATAGACGATTCTCTTGAGGACGCACTGGGAATTGTGATTGCTGCCAACGAGAAGCAGGGCATCAAGGTAGCAGCGAAGGTGACTGATGAAACGGAAGTGACCGTCGACGGTGAATCATCAGACATTTCATCGCTCAGAGCCGGACAGGCGGTTGATATTCAGTTCGAATCTTCAGAGGAGGGTTCGATCTCAGACATCACTGGATCGGATATAACGCTGCGTGCGTTGGCAATTCGGGCACGATCCTCAGCGCCGGTACGAGAAGATCATATTTCTGGAATTGTTGAGAGCATCGAAATTGATGTTCCTGCAATAACTATTCGACCGACAGATGGGTCTCTCATTCGCCTGACGGTCGGAGATGATGTACCGATAATCCGGAGTGGTAAGCGCGTTGAATTTGAGGCCGTTCAAGTGAGCGATCTGGTGATCGACGCTGTGCGGGTGAATGCCGATTCCAATTCACTGACACGGTTGGTTGTCGTTGCACAGTCGACCGTGAAGTTCAGAGGAACGGTTACGGGTATTGGACGTGAGCCGAACAGGTTGCTCGTGACGGGCGAAAATGGGCAGTTGCTGAGTGTTCTGATTACAGGTGAAACGGTAATCATTGTTGATGGACGCCGGGTTGCGTTTGGGACCGTTAAAACAGGCATGAGAATTATCAATGGCGTTTATACGGTGACGGGCCGTGGTGGTGCCTTCTACAACATTGCGACGATCGTTTCTATTGAGTCGCCAAAAGTTGTTCGAGCCACTGGCATTATTACGTTTGTTAACGCAACTGACGGAGAGTTGACGGTGCTCTCTGGAAATTCCATGAACACTCGCCGAATCGAATTGAAGCTTCCGGAAATACCGTTGGGCGAAAATCTTCTGAAAGACGGTCTTCCGATCGAATCTTTGAGGGAGGTCGAGCGCGGAGATAGGGTGGACATAGTTTTCTATGTTCTTGAGTCAGGAATCATCGAAAAACTTTCCGTGGTTTCCGATAACTTCATCCAGACTCGCGGAACTTTGCTTGGTGTGTCGAGCAACAACAGGATTGCTACGGTGGAGCTTGCCAACGGCAAGGTGTTTGATTTGTGGGTTGGTGCAGGGTCGGAAATGCGCCTTCATGGCCGGAGAATAGGCACGCTGAGACCGGTTGCCGAGTTGTTTAACCAGGCGAGGAATGCGGGTGCTGAGATCAGTGCGCTTGTTCCTGGGGTTCTGTTCATCAAGGACTCTATTGATTCGGACCGTGGCGTAATAATCACGATTCAGTTCCAGATCAAAGTCGAGTCGAATCGAACAGATGCTGCCAACGTGGTCGAGCTCATAGTTTCAGGACCGATTGAGGCTATCAATGGGGATACGTGGGTTGTCGAGGGGCGCGTATTTTCCGTGATCACGGGAACTCGATTCACAGGTGCGAAACCCGAGGTGGGTCTGGTTGCAGTGGCTGTGTTGGTCAGCGGACCTGATGGGGCGTTCGTTGCGAGGACGATCAGCGTATCCGGTCGTACACGGTAGCAATCACCAACGTTTTGGTGAAGACCGGTTCGAGAATTACTCAACCGGACGATTCGAATCGATTCCGTTCACGGTAATTTTTTCGAGCCAGTTTCCTGGCTTTTGCGCTGACTCGTCCAACTGGTTCGAGTCCGAGCGCCAGCGGTATCGAGATCAATATGGCGACCGCGAGGAGTACGAACCCGGGTCGGTATGTACCTCCCGAGTCGTGAATGAACCCGATCATTATTGGTCCTGCAACGCCGAAGATTGCGTTTATAGAACTTGTGAAACCGACGATCGTGCCGTAACTGGCCCGGCCAAAGTAATCGCCGAGAATCGAAAGTCTGAGCGGAATAGATGACCCGAATCCGAGCCCGCCAAATACAACGAACAGCGGCAGGGGCCACATCCCGAGATTAACCCCCAGAACAGTGGCATTGATTGCCGACAGACCAACTACGCCCAGGGTTTGCATGACCATCGAAACTGTGAGCATCTTTCGTTTGTCTAACCGGTCACCGAGTACTGCGATGCCCGCCCTTCCACCCAGATCTCCGATGGCAACGGCTCCGGCCGCAGATGCTGCTAGAGCTGTTGTCATTCCGTACTCCAGGAGCGCGGAAAAGTGAAAGATGTTCGTAGAACTTACGAGTTGCCCGAGACTTGTAACGATTGCTAACTGCCAGAAGAATCTAAGCTTGATGGCCTGCCTCATCGTTATGGCGTTTTCTCTGACGCGTGCCATCCGGCCATCTTTGGTACCCGACGAGTCGGCGTTGTGGTCCGGACCTCCGTCGGGTAGCAATCCGTGATCTTCCGGTCGCTTTCTCATAACGAGCGTAGTGGGGAAGCCGATGATCCAAAACCCGATTCCTGTGGCCATCAGCATGTGGCGCCAGCCGAACTCATCGATTGACATTACAAGGAGGGGTAGGGTCAGTCCTCCAATGGCGGAGAACGACATCAGGGTGCCCAGGGCCCTAGCCCGTTTTCGAACGAACCAGTTTGCGACGGTTACTACGAATACGATGAATGTGCCGAACGACATTCCGAGTGTTAGCAACGTGATGGCTACATAGAATTGCCACAATGACTGCATCTGGCTCATGTACATAAAACCACCGCCAGTGACGAAAACACCGAAAGCCATTACCTTGCGAGGTCCGTACTTATCTAGAAGAACCCCTACGAAGGGTGAGATTATCCCGCTTTCACCTCGCCCAAACGATACGGCGATCGCGGTGGCTCCGTGGCTCCAACCGAATGTGCTTAGTATTGAAGGGAGAAATGCCTGAAAGCCGCGCCAGTACACTGCAGATGTGTACCACTGAACAATTCCGCCTGCCCCGACGATCCGCCATCCGTAGAACGGTTGCTTGAACGACTTCATCGGATTAGTTGAATTGCGGAATAGAATTTAGGCATTTGTGACGAAGGGCAATTTTCTAATTGCCAACGCGTATCGAGGGCATCCCTGAGCAGAGGTGATAATGAGCGCATGATAGTCCGGTTAAGCGCCGCCGTTGCTGATTTTGGACTGAAGTTGAGTGTTTTCTAGATCCTTGTGTTCCCGGACTTGCTGGTTGTGAACGGGAGCGTACGTATAGGGTTACGACAGGTGGGCCTGATGTTCCGCCGTGTCGGCCGAGAAAGAGGTTGCTGAGAATTTGCGTGGTTCAATAAAACTGTTCTCTATAGCTGGAATTCCGGTCGATATTAACGCGAGCTGGTTGATAGCTGTCGCGATCATTACGTGGTCGTTGTCGACAACCGCTTATCCGTCTTTTTTTCGTCTCTGGTCGGAGCCGCAGTACTGGCTCGCGGGGATCGTAACAACGCTGCTGCTGTTCACTTCGGTGCTCGCGCATGAACTCGGTCATTCTCTTGTTGCGTTGTCGCAGGGATTACGAGTGCGGGGCATCACGCTATTGTTGTTTGGTGGGGTATCACGCATTCAGGGAGAAGCTTCCCGCCCGCGTAACGAGTTTCTTATTGCGTTCGCCGGTCCAGTGGTTTCTCTGGTCATTGGTTTGGCGCTTCTCGGATGGTGGTTTAAATTTCATCCCGTTCACGAGATTCAGGTCACACCGCTCCACGGCGTGATTTTTTTCACCGGGTGGATGAACATTCTTGTTGCCGGGTTCAATTTGTTGCCGGGTTATCCGATGGACGGTGGGCGTGTTCTTCGATCTGCGGTGTGGGGTTTTACTGGCGACACTAAGCGTGCGTCGCGAGTTGCGTATGCAGTGGGCCGAGTAGTGTTCTTTCTGCTGATCGGTTGGGGTGCGTGGCGGATTCTGTCTGGAGATGTGTTTGGCGGAGTCTGGGTCGCACTTATCGGTTGGTTCCTTATGTCTTCTGCCCGCGCAGAGGCGCGAAGGGAGGCGGCTAAGGAACGCTCACAGCAGGATGCTTCATCGCCTGTAGAGCAGGACCACCTGAGCTTTCCTGTTGAGTTGGCGTCGAGTTCGATGCCATCAATGGTCGAGGCCGACCTGACGGTTACTCAAGCGATGACGGGTATGGCATCTATGGATCCGGCGTCGTCGATTCCCGTTTCGCACAACGGCGAGCTTAGTGGTTTTATCGTTCGGCAAGACCTGGGCGATGTCCCGTTTGCTCAACGATCTAGCGTCGTTGTTGGAGAATTAGTGAACTCAGGCAGCCTTCGTGTGATATCGAGTGATGCACCGGTGCGAGAGGCGCTGGGCGAAATGGACAAGCACCGAGTGAGTCAACTGGTGGTCATGGACGATGACTACGTGATCGGTATTGTCACTCGTCAGGGCATCGTTCAGGCTTTGCTCGAGTTTCAGCCGGTAAGCGAGCATTCAGATTCGACCGACGACGAAACATCGCTGTAGCCTGTCAGACGCTAGAGCTTTCAGGATGCTGGCTAGTTGTTCGTAACTGCGTCTGGCAGCCAGACAGCGAATGATGTTCCACCGCCGCCGCCGTATTCAACCCAGACTTTTTCACCGTGTAGCTCGACGATTTGCCTGACAATGGTCAACCCCATTCCTGTTCCGGGAACATTGGGATTGTCGAGCTGCTTGTATGGCTCAAAAACCATGTCTCGTTCATCGTGAGGTATGCCGGGCCCTTCACCTGTGACGATGATGCGCAGGTCATGTTCGTCGACCCAAATGTCGGTTCTGTCAGAACTCAGCGCTCATCGCAAATTTCAGCCGACCTGGATACATGATCGGTCCCTCTATTTAAGCCGACAATTCGGTCATTAGAGTCGACCACCTGTTGGTGAAGATCTTCCTCCTAACGTCCGCGGCGACGTGTTCGTTACCTACGGACCGGACTCTCAAATAATTTCGCAACTCATCGAATGCCGTGCAGAAACGACTGGCGGACTCGAACTGTTTGAACCCGAGCATCGGATAGTAACGTTGCTTGATTCCTCGATGATTCTGCTCCATTCGATTGTTCAGATACTGATTGTGTCGGTGTAAGACCTTACGACCGACGATCCAGCGAATTGCCTTCGTGTAGGCAGGATGTTTATCAGTCGTCATCCGCAGCGGCTTCCGCCCTGCAGTATCGAGTAGACGCCTCAAGAAACGTCGAGCTGCATGCTTGTCTCTGTGTTCACTAAGCATCGAATCGAGCAGGTTCCCTTCTCGATCTATGGCTCGATAGAGATATCGCCAACGACCACTGGCCTTGATGTAGGTCTCGTCTAAGTACCAGGAGTGACCAGCCACACCTCGGCGTTTTGCACGAAGATTCTCGCTGACCAACGGTGCAAGCCTGAACTCCCATACCCGTATCGTTTCGTAATTGACTTCGAATCCTCGTTGCAACATTAGTTCAGCGACATCACGGAATCCGAGCTTGTATCTCAGTCGCCAGAAAACAGCGAGTAAGACGATGTCGTTCGGGAACTGAAGATCGTTGAAAGCCGAACCAGAACGTTCATTGAAACGCCTTTCGCAGTCTCGGCAGTAGAAAGTTCGATATCCAAGCGAGGTTCGAAGTTTTCTTTTGGATACGGACGTAGACAGACAGTTTGGGCAGGACATGAACAGATCTCCTCAGTAGATGAGGAAGATGCTATTCCGCCCCGACGCTGAGTTCTGATAGAACCGGTGATCGGCGGGTTAGCGAGGAAACACCGAACTACAACCGGACGACGGCTCGGCGGTGAATGCCCGTTCCAATGAGAATTTCGCCGAATCGCGTGTCGACCTGGAACCTGAGTTTCTTGCCATCTATGTCGATAAGAGTGACTGTGGTAATTACTTCTTCGCCGGCCGGGGCGGGAGCCAGATGCTTTACGTCTACATGGAAGCCTACAGACGATTCACCTTGGCCCAGGTGTTCCCGTACTGCGTCTACGCACGCCAGTTCCATTTCCATAATCATTGCAGGGCTCGAGAGGACGCGGTGTTCGTCTTTACCGCTCGGACTGTAGATGACAAGACCATCGACGATTAGCGATCTGGATGCTGAGAGGCCTAGTGAGATGTTCGAGTTATTCTCTGGCATGTTCTAGAGAGCGATAATTCCGTAGCCAGCGTCGACCGGGATGATTGCTCCAGTAATTCCGCTGGACATATCGCTGAGCAAGAACAGAGCGGTGTCGGCGACCTCTTTGTGGTTGATGTTGCGTCCCAGTGGGGAGCGCTCTCTGTGCGCACGCGTCATGTCCCTAAAGCCGGGAATACTTCGTGCAGCCAAGGTTGGAAGGGGGCCGGCGGATATAGCGTTTACTCGGATATTTCGTTCACCGAACTCGACTGCCAACTGACGTGATTCGTTTTCCAGAGCCGCTTTTGCGGTGCCCATGATGTTGTATCCGGGGTAGACACGCTGCGAGGCATCGAACGTGAGAGTGATGGCCGAACCACCTGATTCGCCAAATAGCGGTGCTGCTTTTCCGACCACTGGCATGAGCGTGTAAGCGCTGGTTTCAAGGGCTGTGCGGAATCCTTGAAGGTTTGTGGCTGAGAAGTCGCCGCCCAGATCGTCTCGGTCGGCGTACGCGATGCAATGAACGACGAAGTCGATCTCGCCCCACTCTTTCTTGATGTGGTCGTACACACCCTGAACTTGATCGTCATCGGTTGCATCGCATTCGAGCAACATTGGGTTGTCGAGACCGGACGTAGCTTTCGTTACCGGGTCTTTGAGGCGTTCGTTTAGATAGGTGAACGCCAGTTCGGCTCCGGCTTCGGCGAGTCGTTCGGAGATGGCCCACGCGATGCTGCGTTGGTTGGCTACGCCCCATATGACGCCACGTTTTCCGGTGAGATCTATCGATACAGCCATTGCCGTTTAGAGCCTTCCACTTTTAGGATCAGTTCGAGTGCGCCACCAAGTGCACCAAATGTAACAGGCGGTGGGTGTGGCTGTAGTTGCAATCGAAAGCTGGTATTCCCCCTCAACACTTCGACTTGCTCAGTGCATGCCTAACCTTCTGCCGAATGGAGAAGGGACAGTGAAGAGGGGTGTTCCTGTTACCAGTTGGTGTGGGAACCGTCTCCACGATGAGGGTGAGGAGCTTCCCAGAATCTAAACCGTTCTGAGAGTTTGCTCTCGTCGACTTCGACGCCGAGTCCGGGTCTGTCGTTGACGACATAGCCCGTTCCGTTGAATTCGACCTGTTCTGTGAAGACGCTTAGATCGGGATCTTCAGCACGGGACAAGTTGACTTCAAGCCACGCGAAGTTTGGTACGGCGGCGGCGAGGTGAACAGATGCTGCGGTGCAGATCGGACCAAGCGGGTTGTGCGGCATGAGGTCGATGTAGTGTGCCTCTGCCCATCCGGCGATCTTCATAGATTCGGTGAATCCACCGACGTTGCAGATGTCGACCCTGACGTAGTTCGTTATTCCCCGTTCGATGTAGGGCAGGAACTGCCATTTCGAAGCGAACTCTTCACCGATGGCGAATGGGACGTCTGTGAGTTTGCGAAGCGCTTCATAGGCCTCAGGAGATTCATCACGGATGGGCTCTTCGAGGAAGTCGAGCGTGTGAGTTGGCATCATCTGGCAAAACGAGGCAGTTTCTGAGGGGGACAGACGGTGATGGTAGTCGACGCCCATGATTGCCTGGTTGCCGAGTTGTTCACGAGCCTTGATGAGCCATTCTGCTGAGTTTGCGATCGACTCACGTGGCTCGAACAGGCCGCCACTTTGAATATCCATGCCGTCAAGCGAAAGCCGGAAGGCGGTGATGCCTCGATCCATGAAGTCTTTTGCCTGATCTATCATGCCTTGGCCATAAGGTTGGGACGTCGTGGCGAAGACTGGAACTGTGTGACGGTGCTTGCCACCGAGTAGTTCGTAAACGGGTACGCCGAGTTTTTTGCCGACGATGTCGTGAAGTGCGATATCAATGGCAGAAATGGCGGCGGTGAGTGTTCGACCACCTTCGAAGTACTGGCTGCGGTACATCTCTTGCCAGAGTGCGCCACGCTTCATTGGGTCACGTCCGATAAGGAATTCACGGTAGTGCTCCATGATTCCTTTGACGCCGAGTTCTCGGCCGGAGAAGCCGGATTCACCCCAACCGTAGATGCCTTCGTCGGTTTCGATTTTGACGAGCATCTGGTTCCGGTGACCGACCCAGACTGCGAATGGCTTAATGTCCGTAATTTTCATAGTTATTTTTAGCTCTGGCGTCGTAGGACGACTTGTCGCTCGCTGCAATCTGCTTTCCCTTTGGCCCTAGTCCCTTCCGAAGGAGGGGGACAGGTCGGAGGCTGTTACGCGTGTGACGTTGTTTCTGGAGCAATTGTCTTTCTGTAATCCCTTTATGAAAGAAGGGGGCTTATTGGTTCCGATTCGCTTGTTAGTTGTGAACGGTTACCAATTTGTGTGGGAACCGTCGTTTCGTTTCAAGTGTGGCATTTCGTAGTGGCGTGCCGGTTCTGTGAGCGAGGCTTCGTCGACTTCGACGCCGAGTCCCGGCTGGTTGAGAACCGTTACTCGTCCGGGAACGATTTCGGGTTGAACCGGGAAGACTTCCTTCGAGTAGAAGCCGTTTTGCTCACCCGCAGACTCCCGGATTTCGAGCCAGGAGAAGTTAGCTGACGTCATCGCCATGTGTGCTGTCGCAGCGACGCAGATTGGGCCAAGTGGGTTGTGAGGCATGAGGTCGATGTAGTGCGCTTCTGCCCAGCCGACGACTTTCATTGCTTCGGTGATTCCACCGACGTTGCAAATGTCGATGCGAATGTAGTTGCTAAGACCGCGTTCGATGTAGGGCAGGAACTGCCACTTCGATGCGAACTCTTCACCGATGGCGAAGGGGATGTTGGTTAGCGTACGAAGAACTTCGTATGCCTCCGGGGTTTCG
>Ga0302132_10002622_pt1 | contig 10287 bp, 8 predicted proteins | sample CB9_321_MG_FD_203113 | JGI IMG/M metagenome (GOLD analysis project Ga0302132, IMG submission 203113) | Marine microbial communities from Western Arctic Ocean, Canada - CB9_32.1 | ecosystem: Environmental > Aquatic > Marine > Oceanic | place: Canada: Western Arctic Ocean | collected 2017-09-19 | reverse complement strand
TTCCTCCCGGTTCATGGCCGACCCCTGCCCTCGTGGCAATTTCAAATCCAGAGGCGACTCTCCCGATTGACTGCCCGGAAATTCCGAAATCGACCCACCTAAACCAGAGCATCTCAGCAGACAACCGGAGAAAGCAGCAACACGTTGGTCCGCCTCGAGCCCCCGGCTTGGGCCACAGACCGATACGACGCCACCGATGCTAGCTCAATGAACCGGCGTTGGTTGGTCCGGTAACCGAGCCCTTCCATCAAGCCTTGATATAAAGCCTGGTCTGGCCCCTCAGCCTGGATGCACTGGAACAACCAGCCCGACTTCCACTGGAAACGCCAGTCTCCGGCCAGATCCAAGGATTACTCAACCTCGTCCAGCGTTGTAGGTCGGGGAAATCCGCGCTGGCACAACACCTGCCAGAGATTGATCATCGGCGCTGTCTCTAAGTCCGATTCAGATTCTAAACCAGGCGTGACCGAATCTAGCAACAGCGCACTGAGATAGACCACTAGGGCCCGCACTCCGCTCTGCAGACGAGTATCCTCTGAATGGACTCCCAAGGCCCCGTGGAACACTACACCGTTGTAGTTGGGGTCTCCGCTGTGCCCGTGAGAATCCCAGTCTTTCTGCCTGATATACAGCTCAACGTCGCCACGAACAAAACCCACCCCTTCAACTTCCATCAGGGCGTCCCGAAAATCCGGAGCGGCAGTCACCCCGGACAGACCCGGATAGACCACTCTGATCCGCTGGCCGGACTCCGTTCGTAACGCCGTGAGGCGGGCCGCTCGTTCCTTCCAAAGTTTGGCGAGCAGCCGTTCCGGGATTCTGCAGCCTCGGTCTTCGGCGATCATATGCAACGGGTATGAAACCGCCCCCACCGGATAGGCCATCATTGACTATAACTCTCTATTTATGTAATTTTATATATCTTATAACTTACTAATTAATCTCGCAATCCAACTATTTTATGCCTATAGGATTATTGATGGCAGGAAAACTGCACCTCCGCTAGAATTACACTCGACTGTTCTAAAAATCCGACTAGAGGTTTAGATGTCGACCAACCCTGATTCCAATCCCACCAATTCAACTGGCCCACTAACCCTGACCTACTACGGCCACTCCGCGTTTCAATGGCAGACCGAAGCCGGATTCAAGGTGTTGACTGACCCCTATCGTAACCGTTCCGACCGCTACTGGTTCACCAGGCAGTTTCCCGACGTGGAGTGTGACTTGGGTCTGATTACCCACGCCCATTTTGACCATGACGCCGCCGAGCGTTTGCCGGATGGCGCATCCCTAATCAGGATCCCGGGAGAGTTTGCCAACCGAGATATGCAAATCCGCGGAGTGCAGGACATCCATTCTGGCCGGTCTGGGCTGCAGGGGTTTGTGAATATAATGTTCCGGCTGGAGACCGGTGGCATTAGTTTTTTACACCTGGGTGACAACCGGGCCGACTGGCCCGGGGACGTCACGCGTGCAATCGGCGAGATTGACGTGCTGCTGGTGACGGTGGATGGCTCCAACCACCTACTGCAACCGGAAGAAGTGGATTCTCTGATCGAGCGATTGTCTCCAAAGATCGTGGTTCCCATGCATTACCAGATTCCAGGCCTCATGGCCGATGACACCGGATTGGAACCCCCGGAAAGCTGGATAGCCACCCAGCCTAGAGTGAAACGTCTGGTTGGCGAGTCCGCGACTTTTTCAGCCCAGGAACTACCCTCTCAGACTGAAGTTTGGGTCTTCCAGCCATCTCCCGCGTCTTTCACTAGCCCTGCCTTGGAACGGCCCGATAAACTGTAAATCTATTAGTTAATCAGGCCCAGAACCTGTATCTAAAAAAGAGCATAGAAAAAGCCCCGGTTGATGTAGCCGGGGCTTCTCTATTAACGCTAAGACACCGAAACCAATCTAATCGGCGGCGTATTTTTCGCCTAGGGCGGTCTCCCAACGCAGGTAGTTCATCATGTCGGCAAAATTCCGCTCCGGGCCGGATGGTACAACGTCAGTTGGGGGTCTCATCACCCCGGACAGGCCCTGCTCCACGTCCAGCCCAGCCTGTCGCCAGGCAACCATCCCGCCGTCCAGAACCGATACGTCCTGGTAGCCTAGACCCTTGAGCGTAGCCCCAGCTAGAGCGGCATTTTGACCGTTGTTGCAGGTCACCGCGATGGACGCACTCTTGTCCGGTGCAACCTGCGCGATTTCCAGCTCCATGGAACCACGCGGCACCCAGCGGGCGCCCGGCACGTGGCCACCGGAGAAATCGGTGCTGATCTCAACGTTGATGACCACCACCGGTTTGGCGGCGTTCAACTCCTGGGGCGAAAGCAATTTCATCTGGCTCCGCGCAGCATCCAGACCGCTGGGCCCAGAATCACCGGAACCGGTCTCCAACTCACGTCCGCTGGCAGTCCAGGCAACGGACCCGCCGTCCACGGCGTAGACCTCTTCAAAGCCGAACTGCCGGTACCAGGAAGCGATGAACGTGGCCCTGGCCTTGCCATCGCACGAGAAGATCACCGGGCAGTTCTTGACCACCAGGACATCGTCCGAACGCTGCACAACCTGTCCGCCGGGGAACCATCGGAAACCGGGGATGTGCCCGGCGGTGTATTCCTGGGTGGTGCGCACATCGACGAAGTAGCAGGTCTTTTCTTCCCGGTCGTCCAGCATCGCTTGCACCGCGTCCACGTCGAGATAGCGAACGCCATCTTCTTCGGCCAACCGGGCAGCGTAATCTTCTGCGGCAGCCAGGCCCTCTGCCGACGGCTCCGGCAATGCTAGGCGGTCACCGCCAGTCTCCAGTTCGTACCCGGCCAGCAGCCAACCGGAGGTACCGTTCTTCAGACCAAATATGTTGGTCAGGCCCATGCGTTGCAGCACCCTGGTGCCAATGACGCTGCGGGTGCGTCCGGCGCAGTTAACGATCACTGTGGTGTCCGGGTCTAGGTCTTTGGTGATGTCTGTAACGCGCAAGGCCAACTCACCACCGGGCACGCTGCGGCCACCAGGGATGCAGAAACGCTGGTACTCCTCAGGCGTGCGGGTGTCTAGAATCACCAGTTTGTCGCCGCGTTCGATGCGGGCGTGCAGCTCGGTTGCTTCGATCTCGGGAACGTGGTGTTCAACCTCCATCCTTTCCCCGAAATCCTTGCTGATGACGTTACTACCCCACTCCGTGGGGAACCCTTCCGTGCTCCACTGGTTAATGCCACGGTCCAAGACTGAAAGGTTGGTAAAGCCAATCTGTTCCAGGGTGCCGGCGGCCAGGGTAGCCCGGCGGCCATCGTCATCACAGACGATGATGTTTTCGCTCTTGACCGGCGCGGAGAGGTCCATTCTGAATTCCAACTCTTTACGGGGAATCAGGCTGGAGTCGGCGATGTGTGAACTGTTGTATTCACCGGCCTCACGTACATCGATAAGCGCAAATTTAGTCTTGCCTTGCAGTAGGGCGTTAAGGTCTGAGGCAGATATCGTGTTGGCCATATCTATTTTCCTTTTGTTTTCTCTTTTTATGAGCGTGCGGGCGGGAACTGCAGGCCTCATGGCCCGGGCCCGTTTTAATTTGCCGCCAGCATAGCTACATCCAATTAAACAGACAAGCAATAAGGCAAATTTGGGTCGGGCCAATCAGCCGTCCTGCAGCACGTCCATTCGGTCCTTACGACCTTATTTCCCCTGTAATAAAAAAATTCCCTGTAATAAAAATCAATCAACTACCGCCCTTGTGGGAGATGTCCCGCATCCGGCGATGATTCGTGGCTCGGCCCGTAACCTGCTCCAGTCGGACCACGAACGGCGTTTAAATAGATGAATCAAACGAACTCATCACGGCCCAGCGGAATCCCGCTTTTCGGGCCACAACTTAGGGAGGCTAGAATGCCGGATCCAGCATCACATTTGGATGGCGACCTCAGCGTTCTCTCACCGGACCCCATCAGTGCAGGCGTTTTTCTCCCCGACATGAACCTACCCATCTCCAAGACCGAGGGCCACTTCATCCGCAGCCGCTTTGCCGCACCCCAAATCGCCGCAGACGGTTGGTCACTGCCAATCAGTGGCGACGTTGATAATCCCCTCACTCTGACCTACGACGACCTGTTAAAGATGCCCAGCCACGAGATCACCAGCCTCGGAGTGCGTCTCCAGACTTAGAATTCGGGTCTCTGCACGTTGGTTCTCGCGCACGGAAATCCGAATTCCAAGGGAGGAATTGGCCCAACGACGCCACCTAAGCTGACTCAGCCGCGCGCAGCGCCTCCGCATCCACTGTGTACTCGTCTGCGTCCCGGCCTTGAATCGCGGCCAGAACCCGTTCCGCCGACAGAGGCAAGGTTTTGATTCTGACGCCAACGGCATCAAAGATTGCATTCGCTATTGCCGCTGGCGGGCCAAACCCCGGTGATTCCGCCACCGCACGCGCACCAAACGGCCCATCAGCACTGGGCACTTCCACCAAAATGTTCTCAATGTCTGGCATATCAACAGACAAAGGCATCAGGTAGGTTGCCAAAGACGGGTTCCTGATCTGCCCAGTCTCTTTGTCGATCAAGATTTCTTCACTGAGCGCGCGACCGATGCCCTGCACCGCGCCGCCTTCCAGCTGGCCCTCTACACCCATTGGATTAATGGCCTTGCCAATGTCCTGGGCCTGCACGAACCGTGTCACCCGCACCTGCCCGGTCTCCCGGTCAACAATGACCTCTGCGGCTTGGGCGTTGAACACCGGCGCATAAGGCAGGCTGGACAGGGATGCGGTGCCAATGATTGGCCCGCCTCGGGAAGTGAGGCTCATACGGGCCAATTGACCCAGGTCCAGTGACTGGGGGGGGTTGTCTTGAACGTAGACCGAACCGCCAGCACACTCCAAGGCGTCGGCTTGCACTCCAAGCCGGTCAGCCGCCAAGCCCAGCAGCTTGGCCTTGGTGTCTTCAGCAGCGTTCTGCACGGCGCGGCCCTGGCTGTAGACGATACGGCTGCCACCGCTGGGGCCTGTGAATGGGGCCATGTCGGTGTTTCTCTTAGCAACTACTACTTGTTCCAGTCGCAGACCCAGCGATTCAGCCGCAATCTGGGCCAACGATGTATCACTGCCGGATATGTCCACCGAGCCGGTGAGCAAGCTGACGGTGCCATCTTCGTTAACGCTGATGGAGGCGGTGGACGGGCCGCTGCCGCTGCGCCATTCGCCAACCGCGATGCCCACGCCACGGCCCTCTTCCATTTTCTTGGGCAGACCCATCCGTTCTTTGACCGCCAAGATAGTTTCCATGAGGCCGTTTACTGGGATAGTTGAGCCATTAACAGCAGTGTCACCTTCGCTCAACGCGTTCTTGATTCTGAATTCCATGGGATCTATACCCAGTTTGTGGGCAATTACGTCCGTATGAGACTCGGTGGCAAAGTTCATATCAGCCACGCCCGAGGCCCGGTAGGAGCCCACGTAGAGCTTGTTGGTGTACACACCGTAGCTGCGCAGCTTGAAGTTGGGGATGCTGTAAGCGCCCAGACCGTGGCCAACCCCGGCATTGGGGCCGGCACCCAGATAGGCGCCGACATCGAAAACACTCCTGGCTTCACGGGCCAGAATCTTGCCGTCGTTGGTGACTCCGGTCTTGAGATAGATATTCGTCTCGAGCCTTGGGCCGTTCAGGGTGAAGGCCTCTTCCCTGGTGTTGACCAGTTTGACCGGCTTGCCGGTCTTGATGGCCAGCATCGCTGGAAAGCCTTCTAGAGCCAGGCGCAATTTTGCGCCAAACCCGCCACCCATCTCCATTGCTGTCACCTTGATGTTGCCGATGGACATCTCCAACACAGAGGCAAGTTGGGAGCGGACCTGATACGGACCCTGGGTCGAAGCGTAAATGTCCAAGCGGCCATTGGCTTCAACGTCGGCCACACAGGCCATCGGCTCCAAGAACCCCTGGCTGATGGGCTGAGTGTGGTAGGTCTCCTCAATAATCACGTCTGAATCTTTGAAGCCCTGTTCCACGTCGCCTCGGTCAGAGTCCAGCATGGTGCAGTTGTTTCCGCCCAGAGCAAAGCCAAAACCTTCAAAGTCTTCCAGGTCCGTGTGAACGTCCACAGATTTGCCAGATATGGATTGCAGAGGGTCGACCACGTGTTTGATATCCTCGTATTTGATATCGATAAGACCAATGGCTTCGAGGGCGGTGATCTCGTCATCGGCGGCCACTGCGGCCACGGGTTCACCGATGTAAAAGACCTCTTCGAGGGCCATGATCCGCCGGTCTTTCAAAGCACCGGAGCCGAACCGGACATCTGGATAATCACTACCGGTGATGACACAACGCACCCCGGGCAAAGCCTGTGCCGCTGTGGTGTCGATGCTCACAATCTTGGCGTGGCTGCGGGTGCTGGTCATGATCTTGCACATGAGCATGCCGGGCAGGTAGACGTCGCCGGCGTAGGTGGCCCGGCCGGTTACCTTATCCATCGCATCTACACGGATGGAATTTTTACCGATCGCACTAAATTCAGCCATTGTTATTCCTCCGACTTTTGGTTGGTGGCTTTAACGGCCACCAATACCGATTCAATGACCTTGGTGTACCCCGTGCAGCGACACAGGTTTCCGCCCAGCGCGTGTTTGATGTTCTCTTCTGACGGTTCTTCGCCGCTCTCAAGGAACCCCACGGTGGAGAGGATGATTCCTGGCGTGCAGTAACCGCACTGGAGTCCGCCGTGCTCAACGAATGCCTTCTGCACCGGATGCAATTCCTGTCCGTTGGCGACACCCTCAATGGTGATGACTTCTGCGTCATGGGCGGCGTGGGCTAGCACCAGGCAGGAGCAGACCGGTTTGCCGTTCAGCAGCACCGTACACGCCCCGCAATCGCCTTCGTCGCAGCCCTTCTTGGTGCCGGTCAGTTGCATCTCGTCCCGCAGGGTGTCCAGCAGGGAGTAATAAGGTTCAACCAAGGCCTGTCTCTGTTCACCGTTAACTGTGATTTGCAGTTGCTTTTTCATAATTATCTTCTCGGTTTAACCCGCCTTAGAAAGCGGCCTGTACCGTTAGCCTCCGTTGTTCGTTAAAAGTCAGAGGTCCACTGGTGCCGGCGTTGAATGCCTGCTCCAGTGTCCGGCGAGTCAGCACACCAACTATTTCTTTGCGGTGTTCTGCTGAGCCGCGGATATCGTCGATGGGTCTGACGCCGTCGCGGGCCAAGTTGGCGGCAGCGATTAACAAGTCCTGAGTTAAGGCCTGGCCTCGCAAAGAGTCCTCGGCAGAGTAGGCACGAATGGGAGTCGGAGCCACGGCGCCCAATGCGATGCGTGCCTCCGCGCAGGGACCGTTGCGCCCGTCGAGGGAGACCAGCGAGGCCACCCCAACGGTCGCTATGTCCATGGCCCCTCTGGGGCTGTGTTTGATGTAGTGGGAGCCGGTGTTCCTGGCGGGCACTGGAACTCTGATCTCGGTCAGCAGTTCGCCGTGTTGCAGCACTGTTTGACCCGGTCCGGTGAAGAATTTGTCCAGTGCGACCACCCGTTCTCCGTCAGCGCCAACGATCTTGCACTCGGAGCCGAACACCAGCAGAGCAGGGATCATGTCTCCGGATGGAGAGGCGTTACAGATGTTCCCGCCCACCGTGGCCAGGTTGCGCACCTGCACGCCAGCGAATGACGCCGCTGCCGCCGCCAAGGCTGGGTAGTACCGACGCACCGCCGCGTGTTGTTCAATGGCCCGAATCGTGACCAAAGCGCCGATGCGCAGACCATTGCGACCGCTGTAGGTAATCCGGCTCAAGCCGGCCACCCGCTGAATGTTGATCACATGATCCGGGTTCCAAACGCCAGCCCGCCAGCGCACCAGAAAATCGGTGCTGCCAGCCACGATGCAGGCGTTTTCGCCGTGACGCTGGAGCATGGAGATAGCCTGACGCACTGTCCTGGCTTCTAAATATTCAAATCGTTTCATTTTTTATTCCCTTTCCCCGGGTTATGTCATTCCGGGTGAGTGTAGTCACCGGCGGTAAAGGCTGTCAACGAAACAAGCGCAGCCGCGCTCCGAAGATTCAACTTTGTTAGAATGACCTCTAAATCGCGATTTGATTAAAACTAAACACCCGAACTAAGCACCAGGACTAAACAAGAATATGGACGACTATTCCGTTGCAGTGGACGTGGGTGGGACATTCACCGACATCGTTCTCTGCAACCTGACCACCAACGAACAGATGGTTCACAAGACGCCATCCACTCCGGACGACCCCAGCACCGGATTTCTGACCGGCCTACGTGAGGTACTCTCCGCAAACTCGGTTGAGGCATCCCAGGTCAAGCACGTTTTTCACGGAACGACTATTGCCACCAACGCCATCCTGGAAAACAAGGGCTCACCCGTGGGCCTGGTCGTTTCGGATGGGTTTAAGTTTGTTCTTGAGATCGGCCGCCACGGCACTCCCAGGCAGGTGAACCCGCAGTCATGGGTCAAACCAGACCGTCCAGTTCGCCCCAGGGATATAGTAGAGGTTCCAGAACGAGCCGGGTTCGGCGGCGAGATTCTCACTCCGCTGGACGAACAAGCCGTCCGCCACGCCGCCCGTAAGTTCCGGGCCGATGAAATTACGTCCATTGCCGTTTCTTTTATCCATTCTTATTCCAACTCCGACCACGAGAATCGGGCCAGGGAACTGATCCTGGAGGAATACCCCAGCGCCCAGGTCTCCTTGTCATCTGAAGTGCTGGCCGTTTTCCGGGAATACGAACGCACCATGACCACGGTGTTGAACGCCTACGTCATGCCCCGGGTGAGCAGCTACATTGGCAACCTGGAAAACTCCCTGCGAGCCAACTCTGTTGACTCGTCTTTCTCCATCATGAAATCCAACGGCGGCATGATCGGCGCCGAAGTTGCCATGCGTCAGCCGGTGCACACGGCCCTTTCCGGCCCAGCTGCCGGTGTCATGGCCACCCTGCAAATAGCCGAGAACACCGGCGTAAAGAATTCAATTTCGTTTGACATGGGCGGCACCAGCACAGATGTTGCGCTACTGAAAGACGGAAACCCCACCCTGAACTTGGCGGGGCGGCTGGGCACCTGGCCCATTCAACTACCCATGCTGGACATCGCAACCATTGGTTGCGGCGGCGGCAGCATCGCCAATGTCTCGCCCTATGGCAGCCTCACGGTGGGCCCCGCCAGCGCCGGTTCGGTGCCTGGCCCCGTCTGCTACGGCAAGGGTGGCACTGCGCCAACCGTGACCGACGCCAACATCGTTCTGGGTCGTATCAACACCCAGATTGCCGGTGGGTCACTCCCACTGGATGCCGATGCCGCGACCAAGGCCGTCCAAGAAAAGATCGCCGGCCCGTTGAACATGGATGTGCACGCAGCGGCCAGCGGCATCCTGAGCATCGCCAACAACACCATGATCGGCGCCATTCGCAACGTCAGCGTTGAGCGCGGCCACGACCCCCGCGAGTTTGCCCTAGTCGCCTACGGTGGGGCTGGTCCGATGCATGCCATCGACGTGGCCAACCTGCTGGGCATCAACAAAGTAGTTGCCCCCCTGCATCCAGGAATCGCCTCAGCCTATGGACTATTGGTAGCTGAGTTGAAGAACGACTACGCCCGAACGTCACTGCAAACACCGCCGGATTACGACCCAAACGGCATGGAGCGAATCTACTCGGAGATGGAGTCGGAAGGACGCACCTGGCTTGCTGAAGAGGGTGTGCCAACAGACGCGCACGTTTTCTCCCGGTGGGCTGATGTCCGGTACGAACATCAAGGCTCTGAGGTGACTGTCGACTTTGGCTCAAAAAAGGTAACCAAGGAGACCATCGACGAGGTGGTTAATGGATTCCACTCCCTCCACGAACAGCTTTATGGGTTTTCTTTGGACCAGCCGGTGGAGTTTGTGACACTCCGGATGACTGCCTCAGGTGATGCGGGCTCGGTGGAAATGCCCAAGCGCCCCGACAACCTGGTCACTCCTGAAAAAGCCATCGCCAGCCAGCGTCCAGTGTTCTTCGACGAGGCTGATGGCTTCGTCGATTGCAACATCTACGACCGCGACCTGCTGGCTCCGGGTTCCAGCATCGATGGCCCCGCAATCCTGGAGGGCATGGACTCCACAGTGCTGATCAACCCAGACTGGGCCGGGAAGATCGACGAATACGGCAACTGCTTCATGCGACCAACCAAGTAATCGCTTCATAGGAACTTCAACCCATGACAAGTACTGATAACAAATTAGTCGTTGACCCGGTGACACGACAGCTGATTCGCGGCTCGCTCAGGGCCGCCAGACTGGA
>Ga0302132_10002621_pt1 | contig 10288 bp, 5 predicted proteins | sample CB9_321_MG_FD_203113 | JGI IMG/M metagenome (GOLD analysis project Ga0302132, IMG submission 203113) | Marine microbial communities from Western Arctic Ocean, Canada - CB9_32.1 | ecosystem: Environmental > Aquatic > Marine > Oceanic | place: Canada: Western Arctic Ocean | collected 2017-09-19 | reverse complement strand
GTCAGAAATGAATCGGCCGTGCTGTGCCCGCCAGCACTCACGCATTGGGGATGTTCCAGGCCTTGCACAACGGTTATACGCTTTGCCATCGGGGTAAAGGCTTCCATGGACTTTCCGAACTGCATTCGGCCTTCGACCAAGGTCGGGTACCAGGACCATTCACCGTTCAGCGCAAATCCGTGACCGACATACAGCGCCAGGAGACGCTTCGGAGTTTCAATCGCGGTATCGACCGCCATACATTCGAGCAGCGGCAGGCTCAGGGCCACACCTCCCGCGCCGCGGAGAAATGTACGTCGATGAACCTGGGTTCTCTTAGCCATGATTGTTTTCTTTCCAGCCTGCTGACGATAACGCAATGATCATTTTTGATTCTTTGATTGCGAGCCTTGCCGATAAATCGTTGACGTGACAATCGATTTGATCAGGCTTCGCATATTGTACCCGCTTTCGGCAAACTCTGACTGCAAATTCCGCACGATCACCTCATCACGAAATGTGAGTGGCCTGCCCAACGCGTAAGAAAGCATATGACGCGTAAAACCATGTGCGAACTGCTCGTGGCGTTGTTGGAGAAGAAACTGCTTCAACGGCAACAGCCCGTTGATCTCTACTTCGTCAATGACGACTTTCTTCATAACCGGGCCAGCATTTCGAATTGTGGTTCGCGGCAAGCCCACGGCATCGAAGCCTTCCGTCGCAATGCCCCATGGATCAATATCCTTGTGGCAGTCGTAACAGGTCGTGCCTGCTTTGAGATGTAAATCCAATCTCTGTTTGACAGAGACAGGGTCGTTGGTTTTGGTGTCGCCCGTTAGTTCCGGTAATGAAGGCACGGCCGGCGGCGGATCAGACGGTGGATCACCCAGTAACCGCGACCGTATCCAAACTCCCCGATTGACTGCGTGGGCATCCTGCCCGTCGGATTGAGCTAGCATGATCGCAGCCTGTGCTAATACGCCGCCACCACGATGTTGGGACGCAGCAACGGGCAGAAATCGCGGCGTGAAGATATCGGTGATGCCGTAATGCTCTGCCAGTGTTTCATTCACCAACACAAAATCAGATTCCAGAAAACTTAGACAACTCAAATCATGGTTGAGAACATGTGCAAAGAACTCGACGCATTCCTGCTTCATATATTCCTTGATTCGCAGGCCGCGCTCCTTGAAGGTGGGATAATAATTCGGATCGATCGCGATCTGATCGAGACGGGTGAAATCGACCCACTGCGCTACAAAGTGTTCAATAAATCGTCGCCCGCGACTGTCAGCAATCAGGCGGTCCACCTGCTGTTCGATTACGGAATCATCAAGATAGCGATCCGTACCGGCCAGCGAGGTCAACGTCGCATCCGGCGGTCCGTTCCATAGGAAGTACGATAAGCGAGAGAGCATATCGTAGTTATTTGAATGATGCAGATATAGAAACCGCGGGTCACTCAGGATCGTGACGATTGAGTTTCGCAATGCTTCGAGTTCGCTTGTGCTAGCGGAAATCTCTTGGGCCCATGTCTTTTCGACATGGATCGCTTCGGCTCCGGATAGTTGCCTGCGCCAAGCTTGTGCCGCGAACGACTTCAATTTGGCTGGGATTTGCTGTCCGTCTAGTTTCCCGTTGGTCAGAAACGGTTGGACGGCTGCTGGGGGCCATGTTTCAGAAAACGGTGTTTCAAACTCCACCTTTTCAATGACGACATGCCCATGCGTTTTCATCGCCGCGGGATAAATCGCCGGACCCTTTGCCTCATTACCATGCGTTCCGTTGTTTCCGTTTGCCGAGGGAATCAGACCATGACTATGACCAAATGCCTTGATCCACTGTTCATCGGGACGCACAAGATAAATTGGCTCAGTCCACATGACTCGCGCCGGCAGCGGAAAATCGTCGAGCTTGTTGTGATTCACAATGGATAAAGTGCGGAATTTCAACCAGTAACCAGGGCTGCGATCAGCGGCCACAATCGGGTCAGAGACCACGCCGAGGTGATCTTCTAACGTGCCGAATAATTCAAATTCCTGCGGGCCTTCTTTGACAGGAACGGTGATCGGACTCACCAACTTGTAAGGATGGGCACCGGACTGATCAATGTACACGCCGAGTTCCTGCGGTGTACGAGCGGTCCCTCGGTTTTCAAAATGTATATATTCAACAGCTAACTCACTCTCTTCAGGCATTGGAGTAATCGTTATACTGTGAGGGGTTAAGCCGTCACCATAGCGACCGCTCACCTGCAGTGGTCCCTCTGCTAAGCGAACTACCATGAATGCGGGTTGATGTATGGTTCCGGTGAATTCTTGCCCGCCCAAATTCAAGGTAAGTTCCTGCGGTGGTTGCGAGGGTTCCTGTACGAATTGTCTCCCCGGTTCCAAGAGGGCCTGAATTTCCTTCACGTCCAACGCGCGATTGTAAAAACAGACTTCATCAATCTGCCCCTTGAAAAGACGAGAATCCTGTATCCGACCAATGTGCAAAGCCACCGTCGGATTGTCCAAATTAGTGGCTGCAACCCTTCCGGAGGCGACCTCGAAACCGTTGACATACAATCGTGTTTGATTCTCCCCACGTCGCACTACCGCTGCCACGTGTTGCCAAGTGTTCACCCGGATGGCGCCCGGTTTTGAAGCAACGGTCCCGTTGGATTTGTTGGCCGGACTGACTGTTTCAATCCGCAGCACACCCTTATCCAGCATGTCCAGATACCATCCGTGAACCCAGTTGTACCGGCCGAGGCAAACGATACCCGCCTGCCGTAACTCGCTTGGATTTATCCAAGTAGCTATGGTGAAATCTCCTGTTCCCACATTCATCATAGGGTTGCGGGGGATCACCACCGCATCATCGCGCCCATCCAAGGAGATTGCTTTGCCTTGCTTGCCAATCGGTGAATCAAGGTACTGTGCGCCACCCACGAGTTGCCCCATCATCTCCTTATGATTGGATTCACTCTGTGTATTGCCATTCAATCCCCAGGCAGCCACCAATCCTTCTTGTAACTGTGAGGCGTCCGCTGTGACCACCACATTTGTCGGCGGTTTTAGGATAACATCCACTTGGTAGATGTTATCTTTAGAGATTTGGACAGTGCGTGGTTTGGTTAAATCAATTAGCGTGTTCTGACCTTGAACCGGTGTAGCGATAGGCGAGCCAGGTTTGATCAGAAAATGCTCTCCATACCCGTAGGTTGGCGGCTCATTGCGCAACGTTAATTTGATCCGGAATCTTCCCTTGTTCCTGTTTTCCCGTAGAAACATGCGGTATTCGTGTTTGGGTGGTAGCGGGATCTCAAAGTCATCACCGATCCATTTTGGCCCTTCGTACAACCGTCGATGCCCCAGATAAAGATAGTTATCGCCCGCCCAGTGGCATTTTTCCCAATCATTGCCAACGATGCGGAACACATCCGGCCGAACTGGAACAAGGGGCGGCATCGCCCGTTCGATGATCTGTTCAAGTGAATCTGTGTAGAGTTTAAGATAGGAACCGGAAAGATTGAGTTCTGACTGACGGGAAAAACCGTGTTTGTCGATTGGGTCGCCGATAAGTTGGTCCGCAATATGCTCGTGCGTGTGTAGTAGGTCCTGAATACTGTGCGCGATCTGTTCGTTAGTCAGGCGCATCAGAGGGTCCCGTACCACGGTCGTACCTTCCTCGTACCTTGTTAACAACCGAGTCGCCTCGGAAAGGAACGTCCGGCGTTCATCCGCAGTGGGCTGCTGGGCATCCTCGGGCGGCATTTCGCCCCTCTGGATCTTATGTATGACCTCTTCCCACAGTTCGTGGTTAGCGCCCGTTATACGCAAAGCAAGTTTATCCAGGCGAACATCGCCCTTGTGATTTTCTGCGTTGTGGCATTTCAAGCAATAATTGTTAAGAAACGTAGCATCTTTTTTTCGCTGGGCCTGGGCAGACGAAGATAACAACGCTAAAACGAGTACCACCCCAAGGTAAAAAACGGAACCATTCATGGTGCGATCCACGGCAGTTTTAAGTTTTAGGATCTTTGTTTTACTCATTCGATTGTTAACCCCGTTCGTGGTTCGATTGCGAGTTTCCAAGCCTTTAGCCTATCCGATTTGGTCCCCAATTGGAAATCCGTGGCTCGCTTCATATGTACTTGGCTAGATACGTGTATTGCCTAACCAAGCACTTCGTGTTGTGTTTTGGTATGCTGGTGGAAGGTGGCCGCCAAGCGGATGACGACTAATACAGTCGCTTAAGTTCCGACAGTACCCCCTAAGGATCGACTGGTTAAAGAACTCGAGTACGACGTAAAGATGGCATAGATTACAAGCTCGTGTAGTGTCAATAGAGACGCTCGGGCGAATTTGATAACTGAATGAACAAAGGAACAATTATATGAGCGATAGAATCATCATGCGCACGGGGGAGTCCCTTGTTGCTGGCGGGCCTCCATTCACGGCTGCGGAGCCGGAGGTTGTTATCGGTGAGTTGGACGGACCGGTCGGTACAGCGATTGCGACGTTGACCGGTAACCAATCCGTCGGGCACTCCAAAGTCTTCGCTATTCTAGACACCGACATTCAAGTTCGTCCCGTGACGCTGATGGTGAGCAAGGTTACGGTCAAGAAAAGCGCCTACACCAATATTTTAATGGGTACAGTGCAGGCCGCAATTGCCAACGGTGTTCTCGACGCTGTCCGCGCGGGTGATATTCCAATAGACAAGGCGAATGACCTAGGTATTATCTGTTCGGTTTGGCTCAATCCAGGTGCCGCGACGGACGAGAACCTCGATCACAAAGCGCTATTTGATATTCACCGTAAAGCAATGGCTCAGGCAATACACAAGGCGATGTGCAATGAGCCCTCGATTGAATGGCTGTTAGAAAATCAGGATAAAATCACCCACAAGTACTATCAACGTGGGTTGGACGGCGAATTATAGTTCAATTCAACGAGCACTCATGACAAACATCCTTTCCGTAAGGAAGCTAACAGAGGTGCGTGGGAGAAGATGCTGGCAGCGTACCCGCCGTTTGATGCTGATGAGGAAGCGGCTCACTGGCTCTGTGCCTGTGACTTTTCACCGGCGGACGTGAGTACCGTCACTCGCGTGCGTCGATAGAGAAGATGATGTCTTTCCCGATGAGTTGGAGTTAACCGACGAAAACATCCAGTCCAAATTTCAGGAGTTTTCCCACGACTTCGGCGCCGTCTGGGGTATCATCCGTCTCCACAAAATTCCCAGCTTCAAAAGCGGCGGACAGACCACTGTAGAATTCTGACACGCGGCCGCAAAATAATTGAATGGTTTCGTTAACGTGGTGCTGGAGGTCCAGTGTGTTCATTTTCATCATAGGTAAAAGTGATACCGAAGTCTTTAGTCCCAAAGTACCATCCTCGGAGACCTGCCAACTGGAGGAACATTCGTAGGCTGTATTATCCTGTAATAACGTAAACGCATCATATACCTGGGACACATCCGCGTAGGTGATATCCAACGCCATGTAGATAACGAGGAGAACTTGATCGTTACCATCGATTCCGGAAGCGCTCTCGTAGACTACGAATCCACTCTCTTGATCGGAAGTAATGAAATAATACGGACTTCCGTCAGCTTCGAATGTTCCTGGAATAAAGGCAAGATGACTGAGCGGAGAATTAGGAGTTTTCTCACTAATTCGGTGGAGAAGATATGTGCCGTGCGGTGAAGGTTCGTAGAGAATAGAGTCGGAACTAGCCGGTTGGGCCGGAAGTTGTTGTTGAGGTGGTATAGAAGGATTTGCTGGGGCGTTAGCAATAATGGTTACAACAGTATTGCATGACGGACATTTCCCCTGTTTCCCTAAAAGCGTGTCGGGAAGTTGTATCGTGTGCGTGCAATGGGGGCAGGTGAAGCTAATATTAGACATAAATTGATCTTGCTTTTAGGAGAATTGGCGTCACCTATAAATATACTCAAAATTTGGTACCGGTACCCGCCAGGAAACGATTTTGTTAAATTTAAATAATTGGATCTGCGAGTGTTGTTCTAGATCGTGAAGATACGAGGAACCGCTTAACCAAGCACTTCGTGGTGTGATTTGGTAAGCTGGTTAAATGTGGCCTCGACGCGGCCCATTTTCTTTGCCCGGTGGGGTAGGATAGTGGAGTTCTCATACGCTTTGATAAGGCGTTGTCGATCTAGTTCGTCATTTGGATTCATGAATTTGTTCGTGAGGTTCTCAGATGTTTTTGACAGGTGGAATTGGTCTGAAGGTGTTTATTCGGAGAGCGTCTTGATATGTTGGAGGACCCGTTTGTGAATCTGTTGAATGGACCAGTCGGACCATAACGTCCAGTAGCCTTGAGGATACATTTCAAATTCATACCAGGTGCTGCCTTCCAGACGGGTGCGATTGCCGGGCAATCGAATCAGTCGGAATTCCCCCCGTTGACATCGCAGATAACCATCTAAATGCGGCGGGTGCACGTGCTGGTATGGGCTTAATTCGTTCATGGGGGGTGGTTGGGATGTGACATCAAATGCCAAACGGTTCGGTTCATCCCAAATCGTGATGGGCTCGACAAAGGTACCTGTGGAAAACTCACAATGTCGAATAGCGCCGACTCCGATACCTTTAATCGTTGCCCGGACAGGATAGGCAATCCCCAGTTTAAAGTACCAGGCGGGAGGAGCCTGCAGATCGGAAAATCCGACAACGTTGGGCCATACGTCTTCCGGCGGCGCATCGATTTCAATGGACGACTGGACCTCGTACAACGGTGTTGGGTGATACAGGACATCTGCACCTAAAAACATAGGAAAGATCGCAGCGAGCATGAGCGTGTTGGCCACCGGTCGTACCGTTGTGGTTGCCATTGCATAACCGATTAACCCGCCGACTGCAGTCATGATCATGCCTAAGGGCAGGAGCATTACGATACAGATCACTCCCTCAGCCGCAAAGATCAATAAACACCCACAGAGAATAAATAAGGCGATTTGAGAAACGGCCATGCTCTGAATGAAATTATGTCTGACAGGATGGTTGTAACTATAGGCGGAGGTTACCCCAATTAGGATGGGAAGTCCCAGAAACAGGAAGTATCCATAATCTCCAATCACGTAAACGGTGAGAATAAATAACGCGATGGCGATGACGCTACTGATCAAAATCCCGCGTAACGCACCGCGAACTTTACTTGCGGCTCGGGTAGGTTTGGATTCTGTAAGGATGCCCGTTGCCTGATGACGTGTGGGTAATATACAGAGCACAAACATCACCAAATAATTAATACCCGGCAATAATACGGCCAGACCCAGGATGGCAGAGCCGGTTACTGCGATCGACCTGCGGACACTCATCGAAACGGAAATCCATAAAAACGGCAGCGACCAGAAAAAGAACGCCCAGGCAACCCAGACCGGAGTGTTGGCGTAAATGTTGTGCCGCGTTGTATATAACGGGCTCAAGAATACCACGGGGTCGTAAAAATAACCAATCAGCGTTTGAATTACTGCCAATTCGACAACGTACTTGAACAACATTAAACCGAAGCCACTCAGGATATAACTGCGACGCGTGACCTCACGTGACATTGTAAACCAAAGTGGAAATAAATCCCCAACACCAAAAGGGTGGGGCTCAGCAGTCGGGGAATGGGAATCAGGGGTTTCCATCAAAATCTATCTCCGTGGGACCTAGATTCAAGGCGTACTATACAACGGTATCATATCAGAATGCCCCACGATTAATAATTATGATGAGCCTAGAATCCTCTTCAAACGCGTTGAATAAGCGGTCGGCAAGGTGAAGGGTTTAACAATTACTCGTTTGGGAAACGGTTTCTCACTTCCGCCCCTACTTCCTTGCCCGCGGCGGGGTGGTGGGTGTTCTACCTATCTGCTCTTGTCTAAAAGTGCCTTTTTTCGCAACATCCCAAACAGTGGTTGTCCGGTTTTAGATTCCGATGGCAATCTTCGGGTGCGGTGGCAAATATTTTAATCATCAAACGGAACGGCATGGCAAGGCTATTTAACAGGAAACCGAAATTTTCACCGCGGACTGATATTGTCTTGGGATTGATCTTTATTGCACAGGGGGCCTTGGGCCTCAACAATTATTACAACCATTACCAAGTTGACAACGGCTTTATTTTTGTTGCTGCCTGGTGCTTTTGTGGAATTTGTGGTGGATGTTTGTTTGTTAGGGGATTGCTCAGAATTTGAAAGTTGAGGGTCCCAAAGAGATCTCTTCCGATAGTGAAAATCTATCGAAAACATACTACGAGACGCCGAGTTTCCTTCGAATGAGGCTACCGACAATGACTTGTCCCCTTCCAATTTTCCTTGCCCGGCGGCCCGTTGGTGGGGTAGGATGGTGGCAATCTGTCAAGTAATTGTTCTGCTCGTTTACAGCAGGGTGAAGGCAACTCCCGATTGAGGTTTTTATGAAACGACTGCCATGTTTTCTAATTACCTGTTTCGCTCTGTCCGCGGTACTCTCTGCCGATGACGAGAAACTCGTCATCGCCCACTATATGACTGATATGGTGCCACAGACTAACCGCGCACCAATACGTTGGGTCGATCCCGAATTGGCTGATCCCCGGGGAAGTACAGCTGCGGTTGGCGGGCTGCATCAGACCAAGCCAATGGCCTTTCTGCATCTGCCGAACATGAATCTAGTCCAAGCCGTTGATTTTGAGATTCGGGCTGCTAGGCAACTAGGAGTGGATGGATTCCAGTTCTACTACCCGCTAGTCGACAGCACCGTCACGCTCGCACCACGCTATAACCAGATCATTCGTACTTTCATACAGCTCAGCGAAACCCGTTACCCTGGTTTCCGCGTAAGCCTCTGCCTTTCTCATCCCAATAGCCAAAAAGCCATAAGCGAAGAGGAGCGGATCGCCCTCTGGAGCCCGTCGATTCGGAATCTTGTCCAGGCCACTCGGGATTCTCCTGCCTGGCTGCGGACCGATTCAGGTTCGTTGTTATTTTATCTCTGGGTGGGAGATGCCCTAGCAGATGGTGTGGGGAGCCTAGCCCAATCAGCAGAGCAAGTTCGTAAGGTTGGACAGGCGTATCAACGCCTTTCCCGGGCAATCGGAACCCCAATTGAGTACGTCTACCAGGTCCGTCGTCCCGAGATTGACCCGGCTTATATCGATAGCATCGTCAGGACCTTCCCGGCGGTCTGGGGCTGGACTGCCAGTGAGGAAAACCTCGAATTCTGGGACGCGCTAGCTGGGCGCTGCAAGGAAACAGGGTGCCTTTATACGCAGTCAGTTTACCCCGACTACTACACCTCCAAGGTCTACCGCAAGGGAAGCACCAATGACGCGATTCTCCCCAGCGCACTGGCTCTTAAGATTGGAGTGGAGAGAATCGAGCGACACTACCGGGTTACCAATCTAGCCGGAACCCAGATTCAGCTGCTGCGGCGTGCCATCAAACATGACGTGCGGATCATCAACTACGTCACCTGGAATGATTTCCCTGAGGGACATCATTTGGCACCGGAGATTAATCACAACTTTGGTTTTTCTCTAGTACTGCGATATTTCAAAGAGCAGTGGAGGGCTCCCGGCGCGCGACTGAAAGAGGATCAGGCGATTGTCTTTTACAAGAAGTACCGGCACGATGCCCAGCCTGAGCATTCGGTGACCCTCCGGATCAAGAGCAAGAACAAGGATCTTGCCAGTGAGGATCGAGTCGAACTGGTAACCCTGCTTCGAGAACCGGCTATCTGCTACTTGAATGAGAAGGCACTTGGTCTGGTTCAGGAGGGTCTGCAGATCCATTCCATCCCCGGCCAACCCGGGCCGGTTCAAGTCCGTATTGTCCGTAACGGCCAGCAGGTGGTCCGCTTTCAGGCTCCCGAATCGATTAGCGGTGTTCCCTTTCGCACCGACCGGCTTACCTATTCTTACAGTAACGTCTTTCAGCGTGAGTTCGACCAGTTGTTCAAATAATCCTCTCCGTAGCAGATCCAACCTAGCCCCACCATTTCCTTGCCCGGCGGTCAGGTGGTGGGGTCCAACCAAGCACTTTGTGTTGTGATTTGGTAAGCTGGTCGAAGGTGATCCACCACAGGCCATCTTGATTTCGGACGAAATACTTGAACGGGCGGGGAGAAGGTGCAGAGAATTTCCGATCGAGGGCGAACTTTATCCGGGCGAAAGTGTGAAGAGTGTCGCCGATGGATCCGGTTCGTCATCGAGGGGGATGCGATGGTATCCAGCATTTAGCCAGTCGTCCTGCTGGTCGTTGTAATATGGGCTGCCAGGATGCCCGGACTGTCCCTGACCGTCGACGGCCCACATGCAGGGAGGGTCCG
>Ga0302132_10002618_pt1 | contig 10292 bp, 3 predicted proteins | sample CB9_321_MG_FD_203113 | JGI IMG/M metagenome (GOLD analysis project Ga0302132, IMG submission 203113) | Marine microbial communities from Western Arctic Ocean, Canada - CB9_32.1 | ecosystem: Environmental > Aquatic > Marine > Oceanic | place: Canada: Western Arctic Ocean | collected 2017-09-19 | reverse complement strand
GTCGCACCGTTTCCACTCGCACTGTTGCTCACCGTTAGTGCGATGTGGTCATAGATGCCGTAGGTTTTGCCGCTGCGCGTTTCTGGTGCAACGGATTCCGCCACGAACTGAACGTTCGACGTAATGGACGACACGACCATCGCCATATTTCCATCAATCACAACCGACTCACCGACGACGAGAGTGTCTGCGGAACCGTTGGCAGTAAGTCCGTGCGGGTCGGTACCTGTGAAGTACGTGCCCACACCCGTAACCACATTGCTGGTAGATGATGTGGTGACAGTGCCCGTCTTTGTGTGCGGTGGATATCCCTTACTGGGGTTGACCGTCGAAAATTGATTCGCCGTCAATCCCAGATTGTTGATGAGATGTTTGATGCCAATCACATTTATCTTCTTGAGGTCGACAAACGGGGCGACATCTGTGCTAGTCGTAGTCAGCGTGATAACCGCATCAATCGTATTGGCTGTGGTGCCTGCCGAACGTTGTGTGCCGCTGGGCGCCTCGCAAAACGCGGGATAGACGCCGGTAACAAAAGACCCTGCGGAATTAACCGTTGCATAGCCCTGTATGAGTGAACGTGTATTCAACGCATACGATTCTTGTGGGAATGTGGTATAGGTCACAGCCACCGCGCCGGTATTCAGTGTGCCTGTGTTGTTGGCCTCTTCGGGTTTCAGAGACAATGTATAGGCCGTTGACGACGTATTGGGAAACACCACCTCGTGTGGATAGAACACCAGACGATCAATTGCGGTGTTGGTCGTTGGTTGCACCGCTCGCATCACCAAGGAGCCGGTATTCGCGCCGGCATTCAGTGCCCATTTTGCGCGATTCACGCGGAACATCAAATCTTCAAACGGCGATTCTGTCCACGTGGAGGCATTTTGCGACTTAAAGAAACTTCCCGCATAGGGTTGCTTCGAAACTTTCTGGTCGGTGCCAACTAGTGTGCCGCCCAATTCTGCGGTATAGACTGTGTACTCGTCCGAATTTGAATGGATGACGATCGCATACTCCGTGCCGCCCTTCAAATGTACCAGCGCGGGAAATTCGAATCGTGTGGATGTGTTGACTACACCACCGAGGGCGTCGGGCCCAAAGTCTGGTGTCGTTGTTGTAGTCACGTCCGCCATGCGGTGCGACGCGACTGCCTGCCCCGAACCGGCCGCGCACGGAAGAATATTGCGTGACGAGGGATATCCATTCACGACCGGTCGCAATTCCACGAAGACGGGAATATCATCCGCCGGTTTTGCACCGAAACAGAGATCAACAGAACTTACAAACACACCTTGAGGATAAGCACTGCCGTTAACCATAATGGTCTGTGCCAGAGGATCATACCATCCTCCCGTGGTCACAACACGCCCTGTGACTTCTACACTAGACGTGGTGACTTCGGTCGACGATTTGCTCCCAGCCGTCCCTTGTGTGTTCACGCCGACAGTTCGTGTAGTGGCGCTAACGAATTGGTCGACGACCGCGAGACCGGAGGAGGTATAATTCGTGTCGGCTGAAGATGTTGCCTCAGCAACCACATCTGTCTCACTGTCTGTCAGTCGGAAGCTGCGCGTACCCGTTGCAAACTGGGAGTCCTGCATGTGCAGCACACCCGCCACCGTGCCGGCCCCGCCGGCCGTGACTGCACTACTCGCCAGATAATCATCAGCCGCTAACGCGCCGACGCTATAGATGGTGCTTCCGGCGGTGATATTTGTTAGCACCTGCGAATCGACGGTCGCTGTTTGCGTGGCCGCGTCATAGGACAGAACGGTTGTCGATTGACCACCACCCGGTCCTCCAACAAGATGAATTACCGCACCGATTGGAACTTTAGAATCCGTGATATCAATATCGAGTCGCAATTGATCCGAGGCATAGCTACGTACGATGCCCGAAGTAATCACTGCGGTATTCACTGTCATCGTTGCGGCTGTTGTGTTCCGGCCTGTTGCAGACACCACCAATGTCGCACCGACACTCGCGATAGTTGCATCCTTAACGTTCTTCTCTGGGCGCAGACTTCCCGCGACAATATCATACGGATGAACTTCATCATTATCCGCATCACGCACGGCACGAACGAGCTTCACCGTGACTTCGGTCTGTGCTGTATTGGCACTAGTAACGCGGCTCGTTACTCCAGCGACAGTCATCGGCGTTAGGGTGGACACTGTAGCTCCAGAGAGCGAGTTGGGTGCAGTATCAACTAAGGTCGCGCTGGTGTTGCTTGCCGTTGAAGAAAGGAACCTGTCAAATGTCGTCACACCAGACGTGATGCGCAGCAGTTGTTTTTCAGTTGCCTCAAAGTCAAATTCAGTTGACGTGCCGGTCAGAGTGGTCGAACCGGTCGTGCATACGACTGTACCAGTCAACGCCTTGACAACAAACAGGGTTTGTCCGACATAGAAGGTTGGCAGTGTTGTTGTTGCGACTGGTGCCAACTTCAACACATTGGCGCTCTGCACATAATCGGCAACAGTCTTGCCGTCGAAGTATGGATACATCGCCGAGCCGGGCAGCAATCCGCGTGCGGAGAATACAATATCTCGCGCACGCATATTGTGTATGATCGACGTGTCGACAATGAAATTGCCAATCGTTTCAGTCGAACCCACCGAGGTATAGTTGTATTGCGTTCCTGTGCGGGTCGAACTCGCGGTCGTTGATGTGGTTGTCGTTGAGGTTGAAGTAATATCCTGCCACGTATCGTCGCGAATCCATTTCTCCGTTTCGTGATTTCGCGTTCTGTCAATAGTTCGCGATGAGCCGGATGCGCCGGGGGTCGAGGATTGCGAGGTCTCGCTAGTTCCTGCCCAGGTCGTTTCCCACTCTCCCCACACAGTGCGCGATGGTATGTTCGCGTCGATCCACACTTGTGTCGGTCCACCCATATCAACCACCTGCGCCGGCGCGGACGAGGTAGATTTCCAGATATCTACGGCGGGTGACAATTCAATTTCCCCGAAGAAGGTCCCGACATTAAAGGGATTCACGGAGATTGCGTGGGTGGCCAATGATTGTGTGATGAAAGTGCTTGTTGTATCGTAACTGGGCACTGCCATATCACCCACAAGAGTCATCCCCGTGCTGCCGGCGGCGGCTGTGTCGGCCACAAATTGAAAGTTGGTCGACTCAAATGCGGGCCACAGCGTATGTTTCTTTGGGTCGATAGACGCCGCGAAATCCGACTTTCCAACGTCGGCGACGGTTGTTCCGAGAAAACTATCTACCACAATACCATTCTTGAATCGTTCGAGATTATCCGAATCCAAAATCGAGGTATCGCGTGCTTGCTGTTCCAGATTCGACAGCGCGGTATAATACTCCAGATGCTTGATGCGGTTTTCAACCTTCGACACATCCTTCATAGTGAACCGCTTATGTTCAAATGCCTTGAGCGACACGTCGGATGGCTTACCGACATCATCGACCAGCGTATAGGCAGGAACACGAAGCTCATAGAGTAGCAACGCACCGGGCTCAACCGTGGGAATCGTGGGGTCGACCTCCGGCAGTCCTTCTTTCACCTCAACTGTGCCGTCGGGGAATAATGAAACGCGGTCGATGCGCGAGAGATAATATGCATAGTCACCAGTCCAGATGTCATCGGACACAGGAATCAGATAGGGCTCGCCGTTGATATCAGTGTATGACGTATTTGCGTCGGTGTTCGATGACGCAAACACCATCAAGGTGTCTCCGTTCGCATATTCTTTATTCGACAGTGTGGGGCGGAAATCTAGCGTATCACGCAGATTAACTGCGAGACTAAACTTGGGGGACACATACGTGGGAATGTCGTCATAGGTCATGCCCTTAGCAACATTATCCGCAGACAGATAGCTATCTACCGCCGCATAGCCGCGCCCTTCGTGCTTGAACCAATCGAAGATGACCAGCAAACGACCGGTGGGGCTGATGACGGTACTTGCCCCAGTCTTCACAACCAGTCGTCCGTATTCGTAGGTATTGTCGCGCTGCCCATCATCGAGCGTGAAGTAACTGGTCACGTTCGTTGCCGTGGACATTTCGGTATTCGTGAAGGTCCCATTCCCTGCGTGATAGAGGACCGCACGAATATTCGTCACGTCGGGTGTCTTCAGTGAATAGGCAAATCCCGCCGTGCTATTCAGTGTGTGGAATTCTACCTGCCCGTTCGACAACGCCCCCGTGGTATTCGCACACGCGCCGGCGGTATTCCCAACATAATACGTCTTCGTCCGTGCGGGATGACCTGTGACGAGAGATTTTCCAACCGCGATAAAGGTGCGGGTTTGTGTGACAACCGCGCCGTGATGATATTTGAAACTCAAGACGCCGCCGGTCACCGAAGGTGTCGATATACAACGACTGGTGGCACCCACATTGGCGACATCCGCAAATGGAACCGTGCGGCCGCGTCCGAGGGTGTCGTCCGTCGTGTCGAAGATTGTGAAGTACTCCGATGCGGTCGCCGCGGTGAGGGCGCCTGTTGGGAAACCAAATGCTCCACCGCCACCCGAGGTCGAAAAATTCACCCCAAGCGTAGCATTGTTGCTGCTGGACATCGCACCGTTATTTGCTGACGACTGAACCCATGACGAGAACGTCGCGGTCGACGTGGTCAGACTATTCGCCTTCACAAAGGGCTCAGGAAGTTGATACAGCAACGAATTGTCGTTGGTGTTATAGATGGTCACATTGCCGGTAGTTGTTCCACCTACGCGGCCAGCTGGCGCAACATCAGCTTGGAACGCAAATCCCGACGAATACGGCGCGGTGACGCCCGTGGCTGACGTATTCGAAAGAGCAAACGCATCAATGTCGCGCGGCTGAAACAACAGTCGGAATTGTGTATTTGCGTTTGGAAGTGTGGGAAGAAATTCGTTCAGCGTAATATAGGACGCGGTAGTGTTGGCAATGCTCGTATTGACCGTGAATGTCCCTGTCACCGGAGAATCCGCACCATACAGCACGATACTCGCCCCATCGATGGCGGTATTGATTGTCGCGGGCAACCCGTACGCTGTCGTCGTGCGCTGTGCCGCACTGATGGTTAATCTGGTAGATGTTGCTGTACTTGTCGACGTGTTGGTGACATTCCCCGTCGGCGCCTCAAAGGACGTATCGTAGAAGAACAACTTATAGACCGCATTATTCGCATAGTTGACACCGAGGGCGCCGATGGCCAACTGCGAGGGTGTGGAGTAATGCTCCACGTTTCGCACTTTAGTTGTTCCGACCTTTGAGAGATTGTATGCCGCTGTAGTGGTCGAAACAATATTCGAGACAGGCACACAATGTATGTCAACGCTTGTTGTGTTCGCAAAATAATTGGCGACGTTCTGTCCGGCGGCTACACGGGACACTAGCGCATAGTTGCCCACCGTGGTAGCAAGAACACGTCCTTCCACATTCGCCGTTTCGCGGCCCTTCTTAACCACCTTTCGAATCGGTTTTACGATTTCCGCTTCCGACCCGCGCACATACGCTTTCCCCTGCCCAACGGACAGAACGAAGGTGTCGGTTTCCGCAGAATTTGTCGAGTTCGCGGTTGTCTTACCCTCAATCACCGGCGCAAATGTCTTGACGATGTAATCGCCAGACTCATCATAGGTGCGGCGCGCCAATGTTTGATTTAATTCTCCCTGCGTTAGAAATCTCGCGGTGCCGATGCTGGTGACCGCTTGCATCTCGCCGTCAATCACCTGCCCCAACTCAATGAAATTTGCGGTCGCTGGGGTCGTCAGAAGATGTTTATCGAGTGTGAGACGAATGCTAAGTCGATGCGCACCCGGCGCGCCTTGGTTGGCGTCGTCGAGTAGCGTCGCGTCGTCCTCATCGTCGATGAAGTCTTCAGCAACCGTAAAGCCAATGCGATACGAGGGCGTGTCCGAAAGAGGGTCGAGTACGATAGTCTGTGGGCTAATACGCACAAATAGCCCCGAAACAAAACAGACACCCTCGTCAATACTTATTGTCGATGCGGCAGTAAATACCTCATCGCTCGCTCCGACCGAGGTCGCGAACGTTGCGGTGATAGCGGCGCTTTCTCTATCCTGAACGACTCCCCCATCGTTGAATGTGCCGACGGTAGAGTATTTGAAGATAAGATAATTATTACTGGTAGCTGGAATGTCTGTTGTGCCCGATGCGTTATCGTCCGCAGACGTGTACTGTGTAACATGCGCTTTGATCGTCGTATTAGCAGACGTATCAAAGACATACTTGCCAAGATTCGTGTCTCGGTTGAAAAAGTTGGCCAACACGCCGGTTTCTACGCGACCACTTTTTGCCGCGGTATCGAGCGTCAATTGCCCACCCACCACGCGATCACCATCACGAAACTGCGTCGTGCCCAGCCGCTCCAGTTGTTTCTGTAAGATGGTCTGGAGTTGCGTCAGTTCGCGTGACTGCACTCCATACTTTGGGCGAAACAAGACACGATGGAAATCTTTTTGGGTGCCAAGTAATTCCCCCGTCGTCGTATTGGCGACCTCATAGAAGTCGTCATAATACTCGGTGTTGAGCGTATTGATTGTGTTATTACTCAGCGCCATTTGTTGTCCTTGTCAGAGTGATGCATAATTGTATTTATCCACCACGCACGAACGGATTCTATTAGAATCCGAAAACGAGTCGAACTTCTTCGAGTTGTGCGTCGGAACGTGTCACCGGCACTCGCTGATCGATATAGAGAACATTGCCGGAATATGTCTTCAGTTCTGGCTCCCGTACCGTGCCCAAGACTGCGGACACCGACGATGAGGTTATCGTATCGGTATTCGCAAAGGCAACGTACCCTGCGGCGGTGCGGCCGCCATCATGAACATTCGTGATACGCACCACACTCTCTTGGGGGGATTCCGAATTTTTAATAACATCGACGACCGTCCCCGTCACTGTATATGTAGTATTGGTCACTGTGACCACATCATCGGGTTCGAATGTCGCCGTATTGGAGGTGAGCGAACAATCATATGTCTGCTGATAGAAAATACCATTTGCCACACTACCATCAGCCAACAGCGGATCGCGTAGCAGCATAATTCGGCGATAATTGTTTTCCACCGTCATACTGCTATTGCCGTGCGGCTCCGCGTAGGCTAACTCTGTGGTCAACATCACCGACACACAACCCAACTCTTTGGCTGCATCGTGCCCATGATTGGGATACGGGGGAATTAGCGGCCGCACGCTCGCGGTATTGGAACTACCGCTTTGTGTCAAGGTTATTGCGTCGATTGTCGTATAGCTCGACCCTCCAGCATACAACGACACGTTCGCGACCGCATTGGCCGAGAATGTGATATTGGTGGCTCCGATGGCGCCATTGATGGTGGCACCTGTTCCATCTCCAAGCAATGTTGCTGTCACGGCAGCCGCATTAGTATATGCCGAACCACCAGCCGTCACCACCAAAGGTACCACGGTGGGGAGCTTGCCCGCATTGGTTGTTGCGTCTGCACTGACAGTTGAATTCGTTATGACCGGCATCCACGCTGGTGTGAGATACGTGTAATCATCGGTCGTAATCGTATACATGTATTTCCACACATAGCCGTCAGCGGTCAATACGGGCGTGACCGTGGTGCCTGTCGTACTCGGCGCGACAGTACTATTCGCTCCCGCAACGTGCGTGGCATCGGTGTTATTCCACAAACACTTGTAGACTTTATAGGGCAACTCCGTTGTATCGAGAACATAGAACGTGTTGCTCATCAACGACACATTCGTGTCGTCATATTGTGTGTAGGTGGTATCTGTGGCCCAATCGTGTCTCGCAATCACCAACGCACTGTTGTTCGCGGTGATATGCTTAACACCCAAGAGGTCGCGCCACGCCGCAAAATCCAAACTCTGTGTATCCTGCGTTGGCGTCGGAGGTGCCACATCGTTCGTCCACGATTGCGGCCGCCCGACACCCAGATAGAACTCGGAGGTCGTGGCAGCACCGGCAGACATCAGCGCCGTATTGGTGCTGGTGATGTCTGCCTTAACAGACGCGGCGGCACCACCCAACAATAGCGTTGTGTGGAACTGTTGCGCGAGGAAGGTGCGATACTTGTTTGTGTTGATGCTGGACATCGTTATATTTAGGATGATGGGCTAGCTGATGCCGATGGGCTTATCGATGCGGACGGACTAATCGACGCACTCGGGCTAATCGACGCACTCGGGCTGATAGATGCTGACACAGAACTCGACGGGCTGACGGATGCCGACGGACTGATGGACGCGCTCGGACTCGTCGATGTACTCGGGCTGATAGATGCTGACACAGAACTCGACGGGCTGACAGATGCCGACGGGCTAATCGATGCGGATACGGATGCCGATGCAGAACTCGACGGGCTAATCGACGCACTCGGACTAATCGATGCGGATACGGATGCCGACGCAGAACTCGACGGGCTCATCGACGCACTCGGACTAATCGATGGCGACACCGAACTCGACGGGCTGACGGATGCCGACGGGCTGATGGACGCACTCGGACTAATCGACGCACTCGGGCTGATTGACGGTGATTGACTAATTGATGTCGACGCACTCGGGCTGATTGACGGCGACGGGCTAATCGATGTTGATGGACTAAGCGATGTTGACGGGCTAAACGACGTTGACGGGCTAAGCGACATTGACGGGCTAAGCGACGTTGACGAAGAACTCGACGGGCTACCCGATGCCGACGGGCTAAGCGACAGTGATACAGACCCGGACGGGCTACGCGACGTTGACGCCGAACTCGACGGGCTGCCCGATGCCGACGGGCTAAGCGACAGTGATACAGACGCGGACGGGCTACGCGACGTTGATGGGCTAGACGATAGCGACACCGACGCCGACGGGCTAATGGATGCCGACGGGCTAAGCGACGTTGACGGACTAAGCGACGCCGACGGGCTGCGCGACTGTGACCGACTGGATGACGCCGACGGGCTAAGCGACGTTGACGGGCTGCGTGAGTATGACGGACTAGTCGACGCTGACGGACTAGTCGACGCTGACTGGCTGGCGCTCGCGGACGGACTGAGTGACGCAGATGCTGATGTCGACGCTGATGGGCTGTACGACAGTGACGACGACGGCGACGGCGACATCGACTTCGAAGAAGACGGGCTAATTGACGGTGAGTTAGACCCGGACGGACTGCGCGACGCTGACGGACTAATCGACGCACTCGGACTAAGCGACGCAGACGGGCTACGCGACGCCGACGGGCTGATAGACGCAGATGCTGACGGACTATACGAGGCTGACGGACTGCGTGACAGTGATACCGAACTCGACGGGCTAATCGATGCCGACGGGCTGATGGATGCTGACGGGCTGTATGACAGAGATGTCGATGTCGACGGGCTAATCGATGCACTCGGACTAATCGACAGTGAGGATGACGGACTAATCGACGGTGAGTCAGAGGCCGACGGGCTGCGAGACGCGGTCGGGTGGCTTGACGACGGTGATGCCGATGGGCTAAGCGACGCTGACGGGCTGATAGACACCGACGCGGACGGACTAAGCGACGCTGACGGGCTGAGTGAGAACGATGCCGAACTCGACGGGCTAATCGATGCTGACGGGCTGAGTGACGCACTCGGGCTGATAGACACCGACACAGAACTCGACGGACTGAGCGAGGCTGACGGGCTAATCGATGCTGACGGGCTGAGTGACGCACTCGGACTACGCGACGCTGACGGGCTGATAGACACCGACGCGGACGGACTAAGCGATGCACTCGGGCTGCGTGACAATGATACTGAACTCGACGGACTAATCGATGTCGACGGGCTGATGGATGCTGACGGGCTACGCGACTTCGATATAGATGCCGAGGGCGACGACGATATGGACGCTGAACTAGACGCTGACGGACTATACGAGGCTGACGGACTGCGTGACAATGATACCGAACTTGACGGGCTAATCGATGTCGACGGGCTGATAGAGGCTGACGGGCTATGCGACGCGGACGGGCTAGGCGACAGCGACACCGACGCCGACGGGCTGAGTGACAGCGACGGAGAACTTGACGGTGAACGTGATTGTGACGCTGACGGCGACATTGACAGAGAACCCGACGGCGACATCGATGTAGACGGCGACAACGAATACGACGACGACGCGGACGGACTAAGCGAGGCTGACGGACTAATCGATGCCGACGGGCTGATGGACGGCGACATAGACAGCGAGATAGATGCTGACGGGCTACTCGACACAGATGCTGACGGCGACACTGATGCGGACATTGATGCGATGAGGGCATCAATTGCAGACAGGTTAAGCTGAACCACATC
>Ga0302132_10002612_pt1 | contig 10314 bp, 11 predicted proteins | sample CB9_321_MG_FD_203113 | JGI IMG/M metagenome (GOLD analysis project Ga0302132, IMG submission 203113) | Marine microbial communities from Western Arctic Ocean, Canada - CB9_32.1 | ecosystem: Environmental > Aquatic > Marine > Oceanic | place: Canada: Western Arctic Ocean | collected 2017-09-19 | reverse complement strand
TATATTTAAACAATTATTATAACAAAGAAGCCCGCAATGCTCTTAGGGGTATAGTTAGTTCCAGCGTAAGCGGAGATAACATATTGTCTTTAAAGGACGGAGAAAGCGCTGTGACCTTCGTTAACCGCAACGAGGTGTCAAAGGTCTACAGGGGACTTGCAAGCGATTCTATGGACAATATCGTGCGAATGGCGGGACAATATAATATCTATCAAGCTCAGCCTAGACAATTAGGCGGTATTGATGGTAGCGGCATCTCTAACTATAATTAAAAAAACCCCGTTTTTCAACGGGGTTCTTTAGTAGGGAATGGCGGGGTATAAAATTAATTACTTAGCCTTAAGGGATGCCAGATCTTTTTTAAGTTGAACTTTAAGCTTGGCTTTTGTGACAGCGTCTTTCCCTCCTGCCTCAGCAGAAAAAGCCTTATGGAGTTCTCCTGCTGTTGTTAATTTTGGCTTAGGAGCAGCCTTAGCTTCAGCTTTTGGAGCTGGGGCTTTTTTAGGAGCTTCTTTCTTAGGGGAAGCCTTTACTGGAGTTTCCTTTTTCGGCGTTTCCTTTTTAGTTACTGTTTTTTTATTTTCAGGCATTATGAGTTTCTCCAAATATTTAAAATTTCACTACGGTCGGTAGTTTTTGCGTTAGCCAGAGCGGCTATGTGTTTTTTTTCAGCGTCAGTTCCTTTGTGCAGGGCATTTTTTAGAGCTTCAATTTCAGGATAAGCCTCTTTTAAAGATGGGGCTTTAGCCCTTACATCTTTTTTAGGCTCCTCTTTTTTTACTTCTTTTTTAGGTGGAGTAAAGCTGGTTTTTTTATAAGAATCTTTATCCATATATTTTTTCTAAGATTAACTGTAGACCCCACTTGAATTCGCTCCGCTTACAAAGAGACCATGGGTATAATCGTTTATTCCTCCAACTTGTGCTGATATCGTTAAATCAACACTTTGGTTAGACCCAATAGAAGAAGAAAAGCTTTCTGAGTCTACTTTAGCTCCACTTAAAGTCCATATCATCGCGGCTAATCCAGTTGCGTCTTTCAGTGTCACCTGGGCTGATTTTGCTCCAACGTTTAACTTATCAGCTAATTGAAAGGCTGTTGTTTCATTAACAATAGCACTTATTGCCATTGTAATAGTTAGTGGAAAGTCTACTTCACGGGCAAATGGGAATCTGCTCCCAAGCCTATCTAGTGGAGTTCTTGAAAGAGGAAGACTCAGCGAAACGCTTTGTACGTGAGCAGCGCCATCTCCCTCAATATCGGCAATTGTATCACCGTCGAAATTTGTTATTGAAACCGCAATATCTCCTGGGCGGAGAGCAGCTATAGCGCTAAGCCCAGTAGTTGGAGTTGGTAATGCTATGGTCCCACCTAGTGCGGTTCCTGCTTCCTGATCAACCGCAGGATTATCGATTGCCAAGGCATCAGCATCAGAACGAATGTTAGCTCCCTCCATTGATACGGAAACGGTAGGAATAGATCCTACAGACATATCTAATGAGTAATCACTTAAGTAACAGTTTCCTATGCCTATGACAGATTCACCCGTACTGGTCCCAGTAATGGTATTAATATCTATACCTTCTGGTGAAGTTACTATGAAAGCGTTTTGGCCAGATCCCCCTATCATTTGACCTGAAGCGAACTGGGCAATTCCTCTTCCCTTGCCTGTCGCATCAGCACCAGTTTCAACGTAAAAACCTAATGCTCTTTCGTTATAGCCGTCAGTTAAGTAATATGAAAAATCGGTATTAACGGTTGGCGGATCAAGAATGACTGAATCAAGTCTGGCAAGTTCTCCAAACTGGTTTATATCCTGTCTGTTGATTGTGTAGCTAAAATTAGCACTTTGGACTCTCTCTAATTGCGCGTGGTTTTCTGAACCTGTTGAAGCCGCAGATTCACTTACAAAAAAGGCTTCGGATTGGTATATTACTCGGTTTCTGGACATTATAAATATGGTTTTTCTAAAATTAACACTTAGCTTTTGATTTAACTTATCCCTGAATTATGCCATAAGCTGCGGTCTGGTTCGCTCCGCTCAAGAAGAGGCCGTTAGACCCATCATTTATTCCTCCAACTTGTGCTGATAGCGTTATATCAACACTTTGGTTAGATCCAATCGAGGAAGAGAAGCTTTCTGAGTCTACTTTAGCTCCACTTAACATCCATCTAAGTGCTGGAATTCCATCTTTGTCCTTCAGTGTCACCTGGGCTGCTTTTGCTCCAGCGTTTAACTTATCAGCTAATTGAAAGGCTACTGTTTCATTAACAATAGCACTTATTGACATCGAAACAGTTAGTGGGAAGTCTACTTCGCGAGCAAATGGGAATCTGCTTCCAAGTCTATCTAATGGAGTTCTTGAAAAAGGAGCGCTGAGTGAAACACTTTGTACGTGAGAAGCGCCATCTCCAGAAATATCGGCAATTGTATCACCTGTGAAATTTGATATTGAAACCGTAATATCTCCTGGGCGCAGGGCGGCTATTGCACTAACTCCACTTACTGGAGTTGGTAATGCTATGACTTTCTCCACCGATGTTCCTTCTTCCTGAAGAACCGCAGGGGAATCAATTGAATCCGCCTCGATGTCAGAACGAACGTTAGCCCCCTCCATTGATACGGAAGCGGTAGGAATAGATCCTACGGACATATCTACTGAGTAATCTGTTAGATAACAGTTTCCTATGCCTATGACGGAATCAGTCGCACTAAGAGCGCCATCGGTATTAATATCTATACCTTCTGGTGAAGTTGCTATAAAAGCGTTTTGGCCAGATCCTGGGGTCATTTGACCAGAAGCGAAGTTTCTAGGAGTAATAGCGCCAGTTTTAACGTAAAAACCTAATGCTCTTTCGTTGTACCCGTCCGTTAGATAATATGAAAAATCAGCACTAACGGTAGGGGGGTCAAGAATAACCGAATCAATTCTGGCAAGCTCTCCAAATTGGTTTATATCCTGCCTATTGATTGTGTAGCTAAAATTAGCGCTTTGAACTCTTTCTAATTGTGCGTGTTTTGTCGCAAGTACTGATGCGGCGGTTTCACTCATAAAAAGAGCTTCGGATTGGTATATTACTCTATTTCTAGCCATGATAATAAAATTCTTTCTTTTGTTTACAGTTTTAGTTTAAAAATGTGAAATTAGTTGAATCGATATCTGTGTTGTTGTACGTCAAAATCGATAAATCCAACATACATATCGTGTACTAGAGATTTTCTATCTCTATCGGTTAATTTTGAAGTTTTTACGTCGTTTATATAAAATTTCATATCTCCCGCATAACCATCTTTTACAGTGGTATAATTATAGCTGCCGTCTTTTAGGTCTCCCAGCTCTGTGGTGGGGTATCCCGTCATTGGAATAGGGTTTAGACATTCGTCGACAGAGTCCATAAAAATAGATAAAACCCCATCCAATTGATAGGTATCATCGGCTAAAATTACAGCTTTCATAGCTACCACCGTATCTTGCATTCCCCCCAAGGCGAACGGTTTATTTTGGGCATCTGATGAGGAAATGAAAATTGCAGGGACAACATCATCATAAGGCGCAATGTATGTGTATGGACCAGAAGGGAGTCTGGAGTTTACAGTATATTTGTTCTCCACCACCAAGTCTTCCTCAGTGTCATTTGTCATGTAGACGTTAAAATCTTTCACTGAAAATTGTCCAGTTAGGGATAGCCCTGTATTGCTTCCTGAAACTAAAGCCCTTCCGTTTTCAAAATCTAAAACAACTCCATCATCTCTGCCTGAAAAACTACTATCAATATAAACTCCAGTCGGCATTGTAGCTCCCGTTATAGAAGAGTCTGTAACCCATTGTTTAAAAGGGCTTCCATAAACTTTATAGGCGGAATCCACTCGCGGGTCGGAATAATAAAAGAATTCGCCTGTTTTATTACTATAAGCTTCTCCTTTGTTTAACAAAAAATTATCAAACCACAGGAAAAAAGATGTAGTTAGTTTATGCTGGAATTGTTCTTTCATTTAAGATCTTCAAATCTTTTTTTATATTTATTTATAAATGATGAGATATAGGCGGTATTGCTAAACCCTCCTCCCCTTACTTTTACACGACTTTGGATAGCAACGCCTGATCTTCCCTTATTCTTTTTTCTTAGGAGGAAACCCAAGCCAGAAATGCCCCTTTCTATACCCTCTGCCCAACTTCTTCCAAGCGCCCACGGCATAGGTGTAATTGAAAATATTTCTTGTGCCGTTGGAAAGGAAACGGAAAACTCCGCCCCAATCGCCTTTCCACCTTTCAATGGTTTTTTAAATTCAACATTAGTGGTTTCCAGTACAGTTAAAATAGGCTCAATGGGGTTGTCTCCCCTATCAAAACCTATAAATGCAAAAAGGTTTGAAACCCCATCCAAAGTGCCGCTTAAATTTGCTGAACTTGGGCCTCTTAACAGCTCTTGCGTTACAGGGAGAGTCAAAAACTCCTTTATCATTTCTTTTTTAATCTTTTTAAATCGTTTGGTGACCTCTTTTTTTAAAGCAGCCTTACCCACTCTGGGGACTTGTTTCTGCAAAGAAGCCTTTACATCTGCGGGCAAGGGGTTATTAAGCATCTTACATTTACTCCTCTTTGGAATGTCCGTTGTATAGTTTTGACATCACTTTATCCATATCGGCTTCCAGCATTCCTATCTTTAAGTCCTGTCTAACGTCGGAGGGTAGGGAGCCAGATCCCCACTTTCCTGCGGGCCAATCAGATACGAAAATCGAGTGTTCGTCCACATCCTTTGACATCATCTGGATTTGAAAATCATTGTGCTGGACTTGTGATTGCAATTTAGATGCCCACCACACAATTCCTCCTGCCTGTATAGCCAGTCCCGCTAATAAGCTTATTAAAAATTTAGAGTCTATTCCTCCATCCGTTGGTTGGTTAGTATTTTCTTTCATTTTAGTCGTCGATTGGGGTTAATACAAAAGTATAAAATCTGTTTTCCGTTAATCCTCTAGGCTCTCCATCGCTTTTTATGGCAAACTTTCTACCATCAAACTCTACCCTGCGGGCCTCTCTGACGTAATCATAGCCATCTTCTTTTACTACTATTTTTACGCTTCCGTCGGGTAAGATGACTTTATTTTGTGTCCCGCCTTGACCCCCAGCCTCCTCGGCTAAATATTCTTTATCCATATCTACATAATAGATTCTAGCCTCAAAAGTATCAGAAATAGTGCTATATTCTACAGACGAATTAGATCCCGTATTTGTTCTTCTATACAGGGAATTCCACGCTTCTGTTGAAGCTATAACGGTTTTTTGAGCATTTTTATAAACCGTAATAGTTCTCGCGAAAGTAGTATGCAATGTGTCTGCTAAACTATTGATTTTGTTTATTTGATCTCCTGATAAAAAGCCAGCCATATAGACATTTACACTTTTATTCATATAATAAGATAGGATTAAGGTATGAACGCGAAAAAAAAATTAGCTGACGAGTCGGCCTCACAAGTATCATCTTTGTTTAAAATGATGTTAATGCTGGTTGAAGATATGAAAAAAGATCATGATTTTCACTATGACAAGCTTTATAAAGAGATACCTGAAGAACATCATGCCGTCATTAGAACGGCAAACCACTTTACTCCTGACAAGGTAAATTGGATTAGAAAAAGAATTTTAGATTATGGTAACGAATCAATTAGAAATTTATATTCGGACATCGATAATTATACAGTAAGTTTTATATTTAAATAAGGAAAAAGGCTATGGAATTTAAAGAATTATACTCGTTCTCTCTGGATAAAGAAGAGAAGGTTAAAAAAGAAACCTCTAAAACCAACAAAAAAACTGGTGAGGTAGACATAAAGATTAAAACAGTAAAGGAGAAAACCCCTTACGTTATTAAGTTAAAAAGACCGTCAAGGAGAGAGCTTGAGGAGGCAGAGCTTGAATATTCAGTGGAAATGAGCCGCTGTGTTAAAAAAGGCATTCTCACGCGAGCCATGCTTTACAAAAAATACAGCGATACAGGAGGGGTTTACACCGAGGATGAGGCGAAAGATTACGGCAAAGTATACAGAGACGTTTTAACTTTCCAGAATGAATATATAAGATTGGATTCGGTCGATAAGAAAACAGCTAAACAAAAAGAAAGGTTGGAAAAAATAAAAGAAAATCTCTCGGAGGAAAAAAGAAAACTTGTTGAATTTGAATCCAACATGCATTCCCTATTTGATCATACCGCCGACACAAAGGCTCAGAATAAATTGCTTCTTTGGTATACCCTCACTCTTACTCACATTCAGGGTGAAAAAGATGAAGACCCTTATCCTTATTTTAAAGGTAATAGTTTTGAAGAAAAAACTGAAGATTATTACTCTAAAGAAGAGGTTAGCGATGAATTTTACCAAGCAGTAGTTAAAAAGGTTACAACCATACTAGCTTTTTGGTTTTTCAACCAAGCCTCTAAACCTGAAGAGTTTAATGAATTAATTGAACGAATGGAAAAAGGTGAACTGTGAGAGTGAAGAATTTTATATTTCTTTAGTAGGTGAAGCCTTTGATGGTTATACTGAATCTCAAATAAGTAATAAAAATATTTACTTTAAGCACGTTACTATTCGAGATCAGAGATACGTTCATAAATATTACGAAAAATATAGAAGGATAGCTATAGAAAGAGGTCTCGAAGCAGAAGAGGAAAGATCCTCTTATGTTATAAAAGAGGGTATTTGGAGCGAAGAGGATGATGCTAAAATAGCATCTCTAGAGAACGAATTAGAATCTCTCAAAGCTACAGCCAAAGTCACCTTTCTACCATCCCAAAAAGATCTTTTACTAAAAGACGTAGAAAAAAGAAGGGAAGAGCTTATAGCTTTAACTGCTGATAAAAAAGAAATTATTGGTAAAACGGCAGAAGACTATGCCGCCGTGAGGGGCGGCGATGAGCTTTTAAGAAGCCTTCTTTTTGAGAATGACGCTTTAACAAAAAACCTTTATACTGAAGATGACTTCGGCGACCTAGAAACTTGGGAGGTCGCTAAAATTGGAGAGATATATCAGGGCATTGGAGATAAGTTCGCTGATTCGGTTATACAGAAAGCTGTATTAAGACCTTTTTTTAACATGTACCTCTCGTCTTGTGAAAACCTTGCGGATTTTTATGGTAAGCCCGTCGTTGATTTAACTATCTATCAATTAAAAGTGGCTCTATATGGAAGAATGTTTTTTAATATTTTCCAAAACACAATGGATATACCAGATCACATAAAGGATGATCCAGAAAAACTTATAGCTTTTAGTGACGCTCAAATGAATAGAGATGGAGGCGGGGGAGGCTTGAAAGATGATTCGGACGCTTCTGCTGTGTTTGGAGCCACCAAAGAAGACATGAAGCAAATAAGAGAAGAGCAAAAAGCTGGGAAGACCGTTTCCTTAACTGAGGAGGCTAAAAAACATGGGGGTAAACTAAACATGGAACAAATGATGCGATTAGCGGGCCATGATGTGTAAATTTGTGTAATTAATACATAAAGGCACACGAATATGGCAGGAGTAAAAATAAAAGGAGAATTTGTAGGATTAGAAGAAAGCGCTCGGCTCGCAGCTAAGAGCGCAGGTAAAAATCTTAAAATTAATTTAGGGTCAAGCGCCAAAAGCATAGATTCTCTTGCTCAACCATTAGGGAGAATTACAGGCAAAGCTGGGGAGTTTGAAAAATCAATGGAGGCCGCGAACGCCCGTGTTTTGGCTTTCGGTGCATCTGTTGGGGTTCTTAGTGCCGTAACCAATGGTTTTAAGGAATTAGTTGCTACTACGATTCAAGTAGAAAAGCAGATGGCGAGCATAAATGCCATTTTGGGAGTTTCAGGCGGCCAGTTAACCAAGTTTAAAAAAGAAATTTTTGATGTAGCTAAAAATACGGAGCAGACTTTTGATACAGTAGCTACCGCCGCTTTGGAGTTAAGCCGTCAAGGACTCAAAGCCGAAGAAGTCACAAAAAGACTAAACGATGCCATGATACTTTCCAGATTGTCTGGTCAGGGTGCGGCAGAAGCCGTGGCGGGCCTTACCTCAGCTATAAATGGTTTTAAAAAAGCTGGTATAACCAGCGAAGAAGTTATCAATAAATTTTCGACAGCTGCAAAAAAAGCAGCGGTTTCAGAAAGAGATTTGGCCGAGGGATTTAAAAGAGCTGGCGCGGTAGCTGGTCAGGCTGGAGTAAGCTTCGATGAATTGGTTGGTATTATCAGTGCGGTGCAACAAAAAACCTCTCGTGGAGGAGCGGTCATAGGTAACTCATTTAAAACTATTTTTACTCGACTACAAAGCATTGATAAACTAGAAACGATGCAGAAGCTAGGGGTTGAGGTGACCAATGCGTCTGGTGGTATTTTGGGAGCTACCAAACTCATGCAAAATTTAGCTGATACTATAAAAGATCTTCCTGAGGCAAAGCAGCTTCAAATAGCCGAGAATCTAGTTGGAAGATTTCAAGTTTCACCTTTTGTTTCAATTTTAGAAGATTATAATGATAAAACTTCAATAGCAATAAAGTTAACGGAAGTTTCCCAAAACGCTTCCACAGCCGCCTATGAGCGAAACGCTGCTCTAAATGAAACCATGTCGGCTGCCATCAACCAGAGTGTTGTTAGCTTAAGACAGCTTGCTACCACTTTAGGGGAAATAGGAGTAACGGAAAATTTAACAGGTATATTAGATTTTTTCAATAATCTTGTTGAGAATGTACAAGGTTTATTTGACGAAGAAACAGGAAGCAATATGGCCAAAAACGTAGTGAAAGGACTAGGGTCCGTTCTCAGTGGACCTGGGTTAGCTATGTTTGGAGCGGTTATTGCTAAGCTTTTCCTAGGTTTAACCAAATTTGGGTTAGGCTCTATGAAAACTTTCTTTGGCTTAAATAAGTACGCCCAAGAACAGGCTCAACTACAGGGTCAAATTGCCTCGACTCTTCTAAATAGCGAAGAAATACAAGAACATATTTTAAGAATAGAAAAATCTGGTGTTAGTGTTGGGGAGAAAAGGAGACAACAAGCTGAATTTTTTAGCACCGCTCTCAACGAACAGCTTGGAACAATGAGGCTGATGAAGGGTATTGCTCGACAGATATCTCCTGGGGTAAACGCTGCCACAAGGGGCTTACCCAAGCGGGGGGCTGGAGGTTATATTCCTAACTTTAATGCTGAGCTTGGGTATGGTTCAGAGCAAGGTGATATTAACAGGGGTGTCGGAGGTGCTCCCCGTTCTGCTCGTCCCGTGTCTATTCCTAACTTTAATTTTGGTGGAGGACAAAAAGGAAGAATGGTCGCTAATGATAGCGAATATGTGGTCCCTAATTTTGCTGGGGGGTCGGCTATATTTAACCGAGACATGGTCGCTTCTATGGGGCTTCCTAGCGGCGCTAAAAAAGTGGGCGCGGCTGGAGGTTATATTCCTAACTTTGCATCACCAAAAGTCTCTGGCGGTAAGGGGAGAAAGGGCAAACCATACGATGATTTAGGCAGTAAGACCACGAGTGATTTTTTCCGAGGAGGAGTACCTAGCTCTCGAACCCAAGCGACTTTAGATTATACAGGGCCAGATACGAAGATTCTAGCTGCAAAAGCCAAATTAGAAACAATGCAAGCGGTGGGTGAGACCCATTTTAATGCGGATAAGGAAGGCTACCTCATGCTGATGATGAGGAAGGGCGAAGGCGGAGGGGGGTCAGTACCTATTGAAAAAGGTTTTACTAAGGGAGGTTTTAAAGGTTATTCTAAATTTAAGGGTACGGCTTATCCAATAGGAGGCAAGGAAAAGATTGAGGGCGAATTTGAAAAAATGACTAAGCTTGAAAGCGAGTTGGATGAGGCGCTAGCTCAGGCCGCTGACCGAGTTGTTCAAAGCGTTAAACCCCTGGAGATGAAACCCAGTAAGATACATGCTGGAAATATAGATGAATTGATCAAAGAGGAGGGCGGCCCAGGAGCTTTAGAGGCGGTGAAGGGTGCTTTATTTGAATCTATTACTAATGCGGTAATGGGGGCAGTGCCAAAGAAAAAGAAAGGCCCGCAAGGAAACCTAGATATTGATATTAATGCGAAAAACCAAGATTCGTTTGCAGCAATATTTGGAATACCTAATATACAGGCATATGACTTCGCAGATTATAAAGCAAGCATTAAGGGAGGGGATAAGTTTGCCGAACAAGCTATTACTCACTTCCTTAGTAGCGCGGGCGGAAAAGGAAATATCACGAAGAGGAAACAGCGTCGCGGGGTTCCGTCAAAGCTACAGGCCGCTGGAGGATTTATCCCCAATTTTGCTGGAGCTTTAGAGGGCGCAA
>Ga0302132_10002609_pt1 | contig 10320 bp, 7 predicted proteins | sample CB9_321_MG_FD_203113 | JGI IMG/M metagenome (GOLD analysis project Ga0302132, IMG submission 203113) | Marine microbial communities from Western Arctic Ocean, Canada - CB9_32.1 | ecosystem: Environmental > Aquatic > Marine > Oceanic | place: Canada: Western Arctic Ocean | collected 2017-09-19 | reverse complement strand
ATACGGAATGCCGAAGTAAGTGTCGAAGCCGTTGGAGGTCGGCAGCACCTCCTTGTGATGGCCGAGATGCCATTTGCCGAAACAAGCCGTGGCATAGCCTTGCCCCTTCAAGTGATCGGCAATGGTGTGTTCCTTGGGGTTGAGTCCCTTGGTGGAAGAGGGAAACAAGACGTGTTGGTGCATACCGACGCGCTTGGGGTAGCAACCTGTAAGCAAGGCGGCCCGGGACGGTGTGCAGACTGGGGAGGCCACCATGAAACTGGTGAACTTGCGGCCTTCCTTGGCAATGCGGTCGATGTTCGGGGTGGCGATTGTCTTGGAGCCAAAACAACTCAGGTCTCCATAGCCTTGGTCATCGGCGAAGATGACAATGAAATTGGGCTTAGCTGCTTGTAGCGCGCCAATGGCAAGAAGGAGAGTGGTCAGCGCACAGGCCAAGAGAAGGGTCGTTGGTTTCATGTGATTTATCTGGAGGTGGGTTGTATTTGAGTTCTTTGGGGATTGTTGACGTAAAAGTTCTTTTTTCAAACGATAAACTATAATTTTGTAGGATTTGAGCGCAATGCCCAGGGGATCGGTTCGGACCCGAGATAGGTTGGCTAAATCAGACAGAGAAAGGAAACCGTGCCCTTTTAGGTTATTTCCCGACGATCGCCAAGCGCTTGACCAGCTTGTCGTTTTCGTAAAACTCGACTGCCTGACATTTCCCCTTTGGGATCGAGAGGATCAACGGGCAAGCGAAAGTAGCCGAGTCGCTTTTCTTGCTCGTCGTTTGATAATGCAATTGCACCACCCCGCCCTTTTCGGTCACGGAGGAGACTTGGTAGGTACAAAAGGCCTTGCCCCGCCTGATGGCGGCTAAAACCAGCTGGGTTTTGAAGGCATCGGGGGCGAGGCGTGGCGACTTGTCCCCGATGACGAAAGCGACGCCAAAGACTTGGTCGAACTGCTTTCGGTTGTCCAAGACAACGAAGGAAGCAGAAGAATCGGGCTCGAATTTATTGGAGACGAAATAACCCGAGTAGGTTTTGAACTCAAGCTTGGTCGAGCTCTCGGCCAATACAGCGTTCATGAAGAGACCCAAGATGAACAACAGCAACATGGGTGAGGCAGGAAAATTCATAGCTGTAATTAGTTAGCGATTTGGGTCGTTTGCTTTCGAGGAATGATTACTTGGCTGTCAGAGTGACGGAGGTAGCAGTGTAGGCGATGGAGTAGCTTTGTCCCGCATGGGAAATCTTATCATTGTCGAAATGTCCGGAGATTGATTCTGCCTTCAGGACGGTGAGACTTTCGTCACTCTTTGCCTTGCCCACCTCAGCCAAGCTCAGTTTACCGGAGAGCTGGGCGGGGCCATCCACAACCAAGGGCTTGCCCAAGCTCAGAGACAAGGTGCCCTTTAAGTGAAGGGCGGCGTTCACGGTCCCATGCCCGATCAAGGCGCCTCCGGCTTGGATATCCAGCCAGCGCAAAGAGCTCACCGAACCGCCTTGGAGAATCAAGCGGCCCTTGTTGCCGACCCGCAGTTCATTGCGAGCACTGACCTTCACCCTGGGCTTAACCGTAAGGCTGCCGTTGAGAGCAAGTCCGAGAAATTCCGCATCTTTGGAAGCCACAGTCGAGCCTTGGTCAATTTTCGCGCACCAGTGGGCTTTCGGGGGACCGCTCTCCTGCGTATAGGTTATGCCAGCATTTTGGTAAACGTAATCGCTCCAGTTGGAGGCATCGTGGATCGAACCATCCTTGGCCCCCTGCCAGGAGTGATAGGTGTTGGCAAAGCCCGCCGCCTCATCAACGCGCTCACCTGTTAGTAAAGCGTTGAGTTCCCTTACCGTTTGCGGGCGCTTTGAGGCTATATTGTTTTTCTCGGCCGGGTCGGTCTTAAGGTCGTAGAGTTGAACTTTTCCGACGTCCTTGCCGACTCCGGATTTCTTGGTCCGCTTCTTGTTCTTGGTGCCTGGTTTTGGAGCCTTTGCGTTTCCACGCGAACGGATCAACTTGTAATCTCCTCTAATGATGGACGCTTGTCCACCCGCCTCGTGAATCAAGAAATCGCGAAGCCGTTGGTCCCCCTCTCCCGTCAAGGTGGGGGCTATGGAAACGCCACTCAAGCCTAGGGGAACAGGTGCTCCTGCCAATTCGCAAAAAGTGGGAAGCAGGTCGGAACAATCAATGACCAAGTCGGTATTCGTTCCGGTCTTCAGTTGTGAGCGGGCAGTAATCTTGGCCGGCCAGCGCATGATGGTAGGTACGCGAATCCCTCCCTCGAAAATGCTTCCCTTGGAACCCAACAAGCCGCCATTGGCATCCAGTTCCTCGCGGTTGCTTCCCCTTGGACCGCCGTTGTCCGATTGAAAAACCACTAGAGTGTCTTGGGCAACCGAATCGGATTTGTCCCCGTCTCCATTCGGATCGTCCAGGGCATCGAGTAAATTACCGAAGTGCGCGTCGATCCGGGTGACCATAGCGCACCACTGCTGGGACTGGGCGGCCAGTTTTTGAAAATACGGCTTGTCCTTGTACGCCTGGTCCCAGTTGGGAAGTTTCTGCACTTCCTTGAAAGGAGCATGGGGGATCTGGGCTGCGAACAAGCCGAAGAAAGGCTCCCTGCTCTTGTTGTAACGGACCGCTTGCCTGCGTACGAAATCCAAAGCGGCGAAGGCATAGACGTCATCGCAGTAGGCGATTTTCGGATAATCCGGATGATTCTGCAAAGCCGGATAATTTGGGTATGCCTTGTTGTTCGTATACTTCGCCATACTGTTGGGTTTGAGCTCGAGTCCGCCCTTCGTCCCGGGTTTGGCCGGCGCGTTCCAGAGGGTCGGTTGAAAGAAGGTATGGGCCCTCACGTGATGCAATTCGGCCACCACGAATTGGTAACCGTGAGAAGTCGGCAAAGTCTGGATATTGTCCAAGGTGGGTTGTTGCATGTCCTTGGATCCTCCATATCCCCACTTGCCCCAGTAACCTGTCGCGTAACCGGCCTTTGCCAGAACGTCTCCCATCGTCAGGTCCTCTGTCCGGATCGCCTTCTTCGCATTGTTCGGGTCGTTGCGGTCGGCAAAGGTGTAGCCTTGGTGAAAGCCAGTCTGTTGGGATGAACGGGCAGGTGAACAAACCGTGCAACCGTAACCTCTCCGGAAATTGACACCGGCGGCTGCTAGACGGTCCAGATTCGGGGTCAGTACGTAGGGCTTGCCCTGCGCCTTGCGATCAACCTGTCCGTTGGGACCAATCGAACCCCACCCCATGTCGTCGACGTAAAGGTAGAGGATATTGGGCCGCTTGGCGCCAAAGGCAAGGGACGCGAGCAAGAAGCTTGAGCAGAAAACGAACAGGGGGAATTTTTTCATGTTAGGTATGCGTTCATCCTTCAAGTTCCAAGCATTCCTTGCAAGGGATAAGAATAAAGAAAACCTACTTTTGCTCTGCTTGGAAACTATTCGACCGGGGCTAAAACCTGTCGGATTCGTTGAGCAAGATACACATCAGTCGCATAGATGGCGCCTCGATGGTTCATGAAGGTCGAGTCGGGACGGTTAAGATCGAGCGGATCGCCATGAACGTCACTGACCACGGCCCCGGATTCCTCGTACAAGCAAGCGGTAGCGGCGTAATCCCAGAGGCTTCCTCCACCCTCCTGCGGTTTGGCGAACTTGAAATGACAACCGGGAGCATTCTCGAGGGCATGGCAAGCATTGATTACCGCTCCCCCGAACTGGGTGGCCATCAGTTTATTCAAGCCGATTGAATGGGCATAGGCCTCCAGTTCGCGCAAAACCCGGTCACGCTCAGGACGGTCCGTAAAACTGCGGTCGTAGGTAAAGGTAAGTTCCTTCCCCTTTGAATCCAAAGTCCATGGCTCGCCGTTTTTCCGAACGCCCTGCCCTTTCGTCGCCTGCCACAGGACATCGTGAACGGGATCGTAAACCACTCCGATTTTAGGCGAACCGTCTTTGGCCACCAAGCCAATGGAAACGGAATAGCCGGGTTCACGTCGGATAAACGGCAAGGTGCCGTCCATAGGATCGATGCACCAGAAACATTCCTTTTCGAAACGGCTGCCGTCATCCTCGTTCTCCTCGGTGAGCACCGCCAGATCGTACTCTTCGCAGGACGGACCGAGAATCCTCAAAATGGCATCCTGGGCCTTGCGGTCGACCTCGGTGACCACTTGCGAGGCATAGGTGTCGCCACCCTCCTTATGCAGAACTTCAACCTCCCTGTCCTCATAGGAACGAATGAGATCACCAGCCTCCAGAGCGGCTTGAACCGCTTGCTTCGTCAAGTCTGTCAGGTTCATTAAACGCCCTCCTCCTGGAAGGATTCGATCACCTCACGAGTGACCCGTTCGCTATAGTCGCTGAGCTTCCAATGTCCCGGGCTCCAGCCTTTCATGAAACGATGGAAGTCAGCCCATGCCATCCAGTACAAGGATCGCCAGTCTGATTCCATTTCATCCAGGCAAACGTCATTCTCCATCCGATTAAGGCATTCCCGCAGTTCCTTGAAGTAAAAGTCCAAAACTTCGCTCTCCCGCCTCTCGGCTTCCTCATCCCTGAAACAGCTCCCCACGAAGTAAGCCAGATCCTTCATCCCGCATCCTCCACCAATGTATTGAAAGTCCACCGCGGCAACTTCCGAACCATCGGCGCTGAAGCAAAAATTGGCCAACTTGGCATCCCCATGGACCAGAGTCTGAAAAGCCGACTCCTTGAGCTTGGCATCGATTGCCGAAGCCGCGTTCTTCAAGGGCAAGTCATCCAGTTTTTCAAGTTCGTCCGGACGGGTTTCGAGGTGCCAATAGGTCCCGCTGTCCCAAAGACCATCGCTTGCCGCCCCCAGATGCTCGGCATGAAAAGCCGCCAACCAACGGACGCATGCTTGCCATTCGGTTTGATTGACTGAATTTCGACGACCCTCGAACCCAGCCGCATCGAGGTCTTCCAAAACAAGTAAAGTTTCATCGCCGCTTATCTTGACTCCGAGACATTGGGGAATTCGGGCAAGGCCAGGCTCACCCAGATTACTTTGCTCACGGTACCAATGAGATTCCACCTGATAGGACTTGAGCTTCCGCCGGTGGGACAAATTCGTATTCCATCCTCTTGGATGCTTTCCATTTCCAGGCTGCACATGCTTGACGATTAAGCTAGGGGCTTGCGCTCCTTCCAAGCCTATGCGGTTAATGCTCCCGTACCCACTCCACAGGCTTTGCACAACACCAAGCTTCTTCAATCCCTCAGCTTGGGTCAGCTCCAAAACAAACCGATCAATTTCCTCGTCCTGCACGATCAGAACCAACGATCCGAAGTCTTGTTTTCAGTCACCTGCCCGAATGTCCTTTGATGCCTGTCCAAGTCATCCTGAGCTTTTCTCAAGCCAGCTTGGATTTTCTTGTTCTTAGGGTCGTCCTCAAGCTTGCGATTGAAGTCCGCGATATCCTCGTGGTGCCTCGCGATCCATTTTTCCAATTCCTCGAGGCGAGTTTGGTACACCTCCTCCATGGTCCAGGCTCCTACTTTTTCAAGGTAAGCATCAAGCTTGCGAACCATGGCCTCCCTTTTCTCGGGCATCGAGTCGGATAAGTCCTGGGTTTCACCCATATCCTTAGACACATTAAAAAGTTTAGTTTCGCCGGTGTTTAAGTGACGCATCAACTTGAAGTCTCCATCTCGGTAGGATGTGATAGGCACGGTGTAGAAGGCTGGAAAATGAAAGACCAGGCCGGTATCACGCTTGGCGAGCTTACCCGCATTTCCCTTATTCAGAACCGAACGGAGATCCACCCCATCTAAGTTATCGGGCAACTGAGTTTTGCTGCCTGCGAGAGAATGCATGGTAGGCAGATAATCCCATTGAGCTACGGGAAAATCGCACTGGGAATTGGCGGGAACCCCGGGGCCGGCCACAATCATAGGGACCCGAATACCTCCCTCCCACATCTTTGCCTTGCCCCCCTGAAGCGGTGCATTGCTGTGCCCTCCCCCATTGTCTGAGGAAAAGATCACATAAGTGTTTTTTTCCATACCCAAGGACTTGAGCTTGTCCAGGACCAACCCGATGGAAGAGTCCATATTCTCCATCATTGCGGCGTAATTGGCCCGTTCCCAAAGGTGAGTCAGTTTCTTGGGCATCTCGTTAACATTCGCGTCGAACCTAGATATGTCCGGAATTGCCTCCTTAATTCCCTCCCTTTTGGCAACGACATCCAAATACTTTCGGCGAGTGCTCTTTAGTGACGTATTGCGAACATGAAGGGCATAGTGGGAAATCATCATGAAGAAGGGCTTTTTATCTGCGGCTCTTTTTTCAAGATAGTCAGTGGAGGTCTTGGCCAGACTGAACACGCGCTTCGGATCGTCCAGCGGAATCAAAGTCTTTTCAGCCGGCTCCCACCAGTCTCCGTGGGCATTTCCGTTGGGATATTTGTGAATGAAGTCAGTCTCATCGTAGCCATGACCCTTGAACCAAGCCAGGGGCGTACAACCCTTTCCAAAAAAAGCGGTAACATAGCCTTCATCAGATTCCTTGAGCATTTCAGCCAGGGAAAGATTCTTTTCAAAATCGACCTTTCTTTTGTTCATGACCACGTCATGAATCGAAATACATCCTACCCTGGCCGTAGTCATTCCGAATTGGATGCTTGCCCGCGAGGAAGTGCAGACCGGTGATGGGCAGTAAGCGTTGGAAAAGCGCATGCCGCGAGCCGCTAATTTGCCGATATGCGGAGTCCGGTGAAGCGAATGACCAAGTTCCGGACGGTCCTTCATCATCGGCACGCTGGTCTGCGTATATCCCAAATCATCGGCGTAGATGATAATGAAGTTAGGTGCTTTGCCTGCATTAAGCAGCGTGGAGACAAGGATGAAGAGCAAGCATGTGGTAAGTTTCATTTTTGGATAATTTAGGGGGGCAGTCAAATGGCACTAGTCGGAATAGTCTACCCACTTGGCACGGGCGTTTTTTTCTGCCTCTTTCTTTTCGGGCCCGTCTCTCCAAGAATAAAGTTTTCTGTGAAGTTTTGTTTTTTCCTTGCTGATTACATTCTTGAGAAGTTTCTCGTTTAACTCCTTCAGCATCGCGGTCTTGCGGTCATCGAAATCCGGAACCTTTTGTTCCTTGAGCACGGCGAGTTTTTTTCTGTATCCTTCCTTCGACTGCTCGCCGAAACGATCCATGACTTTATAGTGAGCCTGGCGTACCTGCTCGGCCGTTCCGCCATCGACTTCCTCGACGTAATTGCGTCGACTCGAATCCATGGCAGCGACCTTCTCCGGCATTTCGGAGACAAGGTTGTTTTCCTCGCGACAATCGGTCTTGAGATTAAAAAGCTTTAACTCTCCGGAGTTCAAATGTCGCATCAATTTGTAGTCGCCCATGATGATTGAACTGATCGGCGGATGGTAATGACAGGTGTAGTGGTGAATGATCCCCGGGGCAACCCGCTTGACCTTCCCCTTGTTCCCCTTCTCGAAAACCTGTCGCAGGCTTCCCCCATCCACATTTGGCGGCATAGCGCCTTTGCTACCGCTCAGGTCGTGAAAGGTGGAAAGAAAGTCCCACTGAACGATGGGCACGTCGCATTGTGAACTAGCCTTGATACCTGGGCCTGAAATAACGGTCGGGACGCGAATTCCTCCTTCGTAAATGGAGCGCTTCCCTTCTTGAAGCGGGCCATTGAAACGGCGGTTCTCTCCGTCTACTTTACGACGTTCGGAATGTCCTCCACCGTTATCAGAAGTGAATATAACATAGGTATTGTCAAGTTGGCTCTTGGCTTCCAAGGCGTCGAGTATTGCGACCAAGGTCATGTCCATCTCCTCAACCATCCCCGCATAGGTAATGTCCCTGCGGACGGAAGATTTTTCCTTTTCAATCCCTTCGGTATCCCTGCTCATTTCAATCCAGCGCTTCTTGTTGCGCTCGAAAGTTTCCTTCGTACAGAGGTGAGGAATGTGAGGAGCGTAATGGGACACCATCATGAAGAAAGGTTGTTTCCCTGCGTGCTCCTTGACGAAGGCAGCGGAATCTCTCATGAGCGAATACATGCGTTTCGGATTGTCCGGAGGAAACGGAGTCTTATCCTTGATCGGGTCCCAATAGGAACCATGCCCATTGCCATTGCCTCCGGGTTCCCCCGGGTTCTCATCGGTCACGTCGTAACCAGCATCCTCGAACCGGCCCATGGCGCTGCATCCCTTGCCAAAGTGCGCGGTGACGTAATTCCTTCCGGAATCCTTGAGCATCTCCGCCATGGTCACCTCCGCTTTATACCCGTCCGGGCGCTGCACTGCGGATAGCACGTCGAATACGTTCCGGTACTGGATGCGGGCAGTCGATTGCCCATGCTGGATGCTGATCCTTGAAGCCGTGCAGGTGGGGGAAGGAGCGTAGGCGGCCGTAAAACGCGCTCCGACTTCGGCAAGTCTCTCGACTCCCGGAGTCCGGATGAAATCGTGTTTCGTAGAGGGCTCGGCATCCATCATCTGAACGGAGGTGTCGGCATATCCGAGATCATCCGCATAAAGGATGATGAAATTCGGAGGGGCCTCCGCCAAAACCTGATGCCCCAAGGTTAGGAAGAGCAAAGAAAGAATATTTTTGTGATTCATGGTTACAGGCAAAGAGACAGCTGAGAATACTAGTTGGATTGATCTATCATCCAAACGTTTTTGAAGCGCACGTCCTGGCCATGCTCCTGAAGTTTGAGGCCGCCGGGGGCGGAAGTAACCTTGATCCCACCGTTGGCGTGTTTGATCTCCGCGTTGTCGTGGACCTTGATTCCGTTCCACCAAACCGTGGCCCGGGCATTCGCGACTTTTTTGTCCCCCTCCCATTTCGCATCCTTGATTATAAAGTGAAAAGCATGCCACTGCCCATTCGGTCTCCAGGCGTTGCGGTCAGGCACACGATCCATACAGAAGGCCGCAATCCCATGTCCCCCGATCTTCCAATTATACGGATCCTGAATGTTTTTTCCCTTGGGCGACTCAATTTGAATTTCATAACGGTTCTGCATATAGACTCCGCTGTTGGCATACCCATCCGGTTTCCCATCCCCGCGGGACCCCATCATGATAAAATCGACGTGACCTTCGTAATCGAAATATTTTTTCTTAGTCACCAGGTCGTGCGTGCCCCATCGCTTTCCCCCATCCGTCATCAGGGTCTTTCCCTTGCCATTCGGATTATCCATGATCTTCCAGGTAATCTCCATATCCTTCTTGGGCCACATTTTCCAATTTTTCCGGACCGAATCCATCGTGCCGTCGAAAAGAACTTCGGCTCCTTTGGGAGCTTTCAACCCGACGTCCTTCCCCTTGGCGTATCCATTCTGTTCCTCGGGCTTTTTCCCCGCGTGAAGGACTCCTGCCAAGGCAAGAAGAACTATCGATAAAAATTTCAATCCAAAGGCGAATGTTCTCATGGTTTTTTAATTTTGGTTGTTTTTAGTTTTTATCAGCGGTTCCGCGTTGCTCATGCATCTTGATCAAACGGGTGGAACGTTCAAGTTGGCGGTCCTGAAAATCAACGTGGTTTTGAGAAACCCCGACCTGAAAGGCCTTTTGCTTGTTGCCCGGGTCAGCGGACAGTTCGGCCTTCAGCTTGGCCAGGCGATTCTTTCCGTTATCAATCCATCCACCCTCCAGAAGTTCGACGTAATTACGCCTGGTCAGGGTAACCGTCTCGGCGTTGACCTCTTGAAGATATTTCACCCGTTTCCGATCGAGCTTACGAACCAGATCGGGCATTTTAGAGGCTAGGTTGGTTTCCTCCTCAAAATCCTTACTGATATCGAAAAGTTCGATTTCCAAAGAATCCAGATCCTTGCGAAGTTTATATTTCCCGGAACGGATGACGGACTCAGCCACACCCGTGTGCCATGGAAAGTGAAAGACGAGTTCCTTGGTATTACGCTTCACCTTTCCCTTGTCTCCTTTTTCGAAAACCTCCCGCAAGCTCCCCCCGTCCAAATTCTTGGGTAACGGTTCCCGCCCACCCGCAAGATCGTAAAAGGTTTGAAGAAAATCCCATTGAACGACCGGAGTCTTGCAGTAGCTTCCAGGTTTGATACCGGGACCGCGGACAAAGGTCGGCATGCGGATTCCGCCTTCGTAGAGGCTTCCCTTGCCCGCCTTGAGGGGATTGTTTCCACGGAACCCGCCTCCATTGTCTGACGTGAAAACAACGTAGGTATTCTCCTTGATGCCCAATTCCTCGATCGCATCAAGCAAAGTTCCGAAAGCCCGGTCGGTGTCGTCCAACATGGCTGCGTAATTGATAATCCAGCCATGGTTGTAGGTGCCGATGGGTATC
>Ga0302132_10002605_pt1 | contig 10322 bp, 9 predicted proteins | sample CB9_321_MG_FD_203113 | JGI IMG/M metagenome (GOLD analysis project Ga0302132, IMG submission 203113) | Marine microbial communities from Western Arctic Ocean, Canada - CB9_32.1 | ecosystem: Environmental > Aquatic > Marine > Oceanic | place: Canada: Western Arctic Ocean | collected 2017-09-19 | reverse complement strand
GGATCTGAGCAAGCCGGAGTTCCACGAAAAAGATGTCGTTGACGATCTTCACGAGAAGATCAAAGAGATGCGGGATTATCTGGGCCCCGACGTTCAGATCATGATCGACAACCACGGTCGCTCACGTCCTTCAGTCGCTATTCGCCAAATGGCGGCGGTTGAAGAATTTGATATCACCTTTTTCGAGGAGCCGGTTCCACCCGACAATCTTGATGCGATGGAACAGATTCGAAATTCGAGCGTGACGATGGATATCGCCACTGGTGAACGACTGTTCTTCAGGTATGGATTCCGAGATATTTTGCACCGACGACTTACTGATGTGATTCAGCCGGATATCGCCCATACTGGCGGTATTTCCGAAATCAAGAGAATCGCTTCGATGGCTGAAATCGAATACATCAAGTTCGCACCGCACAACCCGAACGGCCCGATCGCAACCGCTGCTTCGATGCACGTTTGCGCGACGGTTCCGAATTTCCTAATTTTGGAAACGGCCAGAGACATGCCGTGGCACGACAAGATTCAAACGACTCCCCTTGAGATCAAAGACGGTTACTTCGAGCTACCTACCGCACCTGGTCTCGGAACTGATTTGGACGAATCAGCTATCGCAGAGAGAACATTTGACCCCGACCAAGAGCGAACTCTAGGGAATGCGGGTGGTAATTCTGGAAGCTGGAACGCGGAAGACATGTCTCCAGCCGACGTTTAAGTCTCGTATAGAACCAATAACTCAGGGCTACATTTACGATTTCATGTATGACTAATCAAAAATTTGGCGCCGCACTTTTCGATATGGACGATACGCTGATCGATCGGCACGGAGCGTATGGCGATGTGTACAGGGTGCTTTACGACCAGCATGAGGCGATTCACGGCTCAATCAGTTGGGAAGATGCGCTCGAATATTTCTGGACGCTTTCACCCGATAACGCCACTGAACCTCGTGAGGCGTTTCTAGCAATTCAGAAGAAATTCCCAAGCGTGACTGGTGATCCTGATTCTCACTATAACTTCTACTTTTCGAACATGGTGAAGTTTATGAAAGTGCTGCCGGGGGCAGTCGAATTTGTCGATTGGATGAATTCGAAGAGTGTCGCTTGGGGAGTGGTGACCAACGGCGACCAGTTCCAGCATCAGAAAGCCGAAGCGACTGCTCTCGACAAGAAGGCTCCATTCGTGCTGGCATCGAAGATATTTGGTGTGAACAAACCCGCTCCAGAAGTGTTCATGGAAGCAGTTAGGCTTCTCGGAATAGAAGGTCTTCATACTGAGGAGGTTTTGTTCGTTGGCGACAACCCATACACCGACATCGTTGGTGCTCACGGCGTAGGAATGAAGACTGCCTGGATACGAATGGGACGGGAATATCCTAGTGATGCTCCGACTCCCGACTACGTAGTCGATCACGTCGAAGAGTTGAAGCACTTATTGGCGTAGTTTCTAAAGCTAAATAACTCTTTCGAAGTTCACTCTTGCGGTCTACAATTCCGCTGAATTGGCTTGAGCACGTATCGTGCACTCGAAACGGCCGCTAAAGATCTAAAGCGAGATAACAATTTGGTTGGAGTAGCAGTACTAGGCACCGGACGTATCGGCGGTAGCTACATTGATGTAGTGAATCAGACTCCCGGAGCAGTCCTCAAAGTAGTTGCTGAGCAGCGAGCAGAAGCAGCAGCTCCCTGGGAACACAAATATCCGGACGTTGAATTTGTTTCCGACTATAAAGCCGTACTAGAGAGAGACGATGTCGACATCGTTATCGGTACTCTCCCGCATTGGCTCCACTATCAGGCGGGTCTCGACGCAGCCGAAGCTGGCAAGAACGTGTTCATGGAGAAGCCTCTTGCGTTGACCTCTTCCGAAGGTCGTCAGATGATCGATGCCGCAGCTGCCAACGGCGTGAAGTTGATGACCGCTCACACACAACGCTACTACCCAGCGGTTCAGGCAATGAAGAAGCTTGTCGATTCAAAGCGACTCGGCGAACTGGTGATGGCTCACGATATGTGGCATAAGCCTTACCAGCCCTGGACCCGACCACCTTGGATGTTGATCGGTTCGAAGGGTGGCGGAATGGGTCAGATGGACGGCACGCACGAGATCGACCGCCTTATGTGGATTATGGGCGACGATATTGAGACTGTTAGTGCGCAGATCGGACAGGTCACATACCCACGATCTGAGAACCCAGAGATCGATTGCGATGACACTGCAATGTGCTTCCTACGCTGGAAATCTGGCAAGGTAGCGACTATTAGCCGAATGGCTTGGCGTGTGGGTGCTACCGAGTACGGTGGTGACTTCTTTTTCTCGAACGGAATGGCTCGCTTCAGGCTCAAGTATGGCAACGCAGAAGGCCAAGAGACGGCACTTTATGTTGCCGACTCAGAAGAAGGCACTTGGGAAAAGGAAGAAATTCCTGAGAACGATCCGTTGCTCGAAGAGTTCACAGAATATGTTCAATCGATCGAACGCGGTGATGCTGATACTCCGATTCCACAGGAACACGGTTTGCGCGTGCTAAGGGTGTTCGAAGCCACTGAGGAGTCGGCCCGAACTGGTCGAGAGGTAAAGATTGACTGGTAGGTGGTTTGGACTCGGATTTCTTAGTTCGAGATTTAAGCTAACCAGCATCTACGAATCAGGATTTACGCGTCCGGACAACAGGTTCATTCCTGTTGGTTCGGACGACCTGATCGAATTTTTATCGCAAGACACAGAGACCTTTGGAGAACAAAGTTCTAGATTGCACGACGTTTCTCGATGGATGATTCGTATTCTCGAACAGGAGAAATCGTCGTTTGAACGCGCGCTGAATCGCACCTATTCTCGAATCAATCCAGATCGTGAAACTATCGAAGTTCTGAGTAGCGATCCGCCTGCTGATTCCGAGTTCCTAATTATGAATTCGAAGATTCAGCACATGCTCGAAAAAGCCAACTTTGAACAGCTTTCCGACGATCAGGTCAGGACTGCTCTCAAGGCTGGCAGTACGCATGGAATTAAGGTGAAAATTGATGAAGACAGTCTTGAGGAGATGTCGATTTGGGTGCGAGGTCGTTCCACCGCACCGTTTCACCGTCGCACGCTGAAACACCCGATAAAGGGTGAGACTACCTCGATGGCTGTATTCAATCGACTCGTCTTGGTCACGCGCCCTGCTGGCGAGCCAAACGTTCAGGTTCGATTGTTCAAGGACATTCCTATTCGAGACGTCGAGGCCCTGCTGCCGAATGCAAACGTGAGTATGGGCATCCGAGATGCCGTGATGATGGTAGGCAGCGGTGCAGGGGCTGTTTGGACAGTAGCTGCGAAAGTGTTAGCGGTTGGATTAGTGGCTGCAAGCCAGCTTCTATGGGTGATCGCGATTCCTTTGGCAGGACTGTTCTGGAAAGTCTTCTCGGGATACCGTCGTGCGATAAAAGATCGCGACTCTAACCGAGCGAAGCATCTGTATTTTCAAAGTCTGGGTTCGAACCGGAGCGCTATTCACCTGATCTCGTTCATGATTTGCGAAGAGGAGATCAAGGAAGCGGTTCTTATGTACGCGTTTTGCTTGGATGCCGAGATCGAAGGACGGGCTACGACCGAACCTGAAATGAAGTCAGATATCGAGCGCTATTTACACAAGCTCACAGAAATCGAAGTCGACTTCGACATCGATGACGCGATCGAAACCCTCGAACGACTCGGTCTGTGGAAGGATCGCTCGCAGTTGCGGGTAGACGACATCGGTGAAGCGGCTACAAAGCTCGAACTTCACTGCCAGCAAGGGCTGTCACGCGACTATCACGCCGGACTACTGGGGATCGCCGAGTAGTCCGGCAAATCTTAGAGCGGTGCTATTCGATCTGGACGACACCTTGCTTCCAGAGATGATGCCAGAGAATGAGGCACTGTTGGTTGCCTGCGGTTTGGCGGCCGATAGGTACGACGCCGACCCTAAGAAGATGTGGAATATGGTCGATGAGTCGAGCCACAGACTGTGGGCGCAATGGAAAACACCGATTGTCTATTCTGAAATCGCTTATTCTGTGTGGGAAAGCTTGTGGGGACCGGCGGACAGTGCTGAATCGAATTTAGCAAACGATAGCGACACGATCACCAAGTACAAACGAGAAGTGTGGGATGAAGTGCTGTCTTCATCCGGGATCAAGGATGCTGGTTTACGTGACGAAATCATTAAGCTTCACCGAATTGAACGCCTAAAACGCTTGAAGCCGTTTGCTGATGCGATCGATGTCATTGAACAAGTCAAAGAGCAGTATCCGATTGCTATCGCTACGAACGGATCTCCAGCGGTACAGCGATTCAAGCTACGTGAATCGGGACTCGCTGACTACTTCGATGTCGTAGTGGCTTCGGGCGATGTGGGATTCGGTAAACCGAGAGCAGAACCATTCAATGCTGCTCTAGAACAGTTGAACGTCCACCCGGAAAACGCCGTGATGATTGGCAATTCGTGGGGCAGCGATATTAAGGGCGCTTCAAATCTCGGAATGCCGTCGATTTGGTTCAACGTCGATTAAAAATCACGACCTGACGATGGGGTCTCTCCAGCGATCGAGCTCGATTCGCTGAAGAAAATCCCCGAGGCTGTTCGCCAAATAGCCAATTAGCGGAAGGGGCGCTCTAAACCCCGAGTCCGCCCTGAACGATCTTGTCATCTCGGACGATATCTCCTAGATGTAGCGTGTGTGACGAATCGTTTATCGTACCGATGCTCCAACCGTGTTTTCCGAAGCGGAATCTGCTTATCGAACAGTTGAAAATGTCGGTGCGCATGGCGAGTCGGTTATCTATTCCCATGATGTAGTGGAACAAAGCACGCATCGTGTCGCCATGGCTGACGATAGCTATGGTGTGAGTTCCAGGCTTCTCGTACCACGCGTCGTTGTAGAGGATTTCATCTTCGATCCAGTTTGACGCTCGGCGTTCGACCCAGCGCATTGTTTCGCCGTCGGCAGCCTTGAAGTACTTGCCCTTTTCGGCCATAAGCAATCGAACTTCCGTCGGCATTACGTCCTTGGCTAACTTTCCTCGCCAGCCCGGAGTCTGCTTTTCGATTATTTCGTCGACCCTAGTGAACTCGGCATCAGGAATGCCCATGCCTTTGAGTACGCCCTCGGTGGTCTGCACAGCACGTACAAGCGCCGACGAGTAGATCTTGTCGAACTTCACGCCTTCCTTGCCAAGACGTTCGCCAGCGGCTTCAGCCTGCTGGTGTCCTCTATCGGTCATGGGAGCATCGAAATTAACGCCCGCTGCGATGCCTGGGGTTACGTTCGTCTGTGATTCGCCGTGCCTGATGAAATAAAGGTCGAATTCAACGTTGTCGTGAATCAAGTCAAATGGCTCCAAGTTAAAGTATCGTCTACGGGTAAAAAGCAGTAAACGAACCGTATCACCGGTGAGGCGACGAGTGGGAGAATATTTTCGGCTAAGGAACTAGAAATGCCGGTTCGATAAGACCGGGATTCCCGTGTTCTTCGGAAGGCAGGTCAGTTTCGAGTCGACTCAAAGATATTTCGATGAAATTGTCCAATAATCCAAAGTTACTCGAAATGCTGTCCCGCCACTCAACGATGCCATTTGGGTCCAGTGCTACTAGATAGTCGTATAGGGCTTTTACGCTCGCACCGGATAGGATTTTGTTCGCCAGAAGTTCTTGATCTAGATTGAGACCTGATGAATTGGCCAGCACTTCGTACCAAAGGAGAGCTTTTCCTAAGACATGCTCTGCCGATCCGTTCTGATCCCTTGCCGAAATCAATTGGAATTCGACGAAGTCTCGCATAGCGATATTGTCGTCATATTTCATCAGGCTTATACCTAAGTACGACTCTATCGTTCGCATCGCCGCGGCCTCGAATGCCTGCGCCTGTGCTTCGTGAAGTCCTCGAAGCGTCGTATAACGGAGTTCGTCATCACGATCGACGATTTCTTGGGCTGGATTCTGAAGATCTTGGTAAGCGTGCCCAAGTTCATGGAAATAAGTTCCGAGTGCTTGTATAGGCGATTCTTTCATGTCGACATAGACGTGAATTTTCCCGTCTTGTCGGTATTTGAATCCGATTTCGCCTCTGAAATCTGAACAGAGCGCGAAGTTGTTCACGTAAACCGGAACGTCCCACAGGTAGTAGTCCGTCATACACGCGTTGTACGAAGCCGCAATAAACTGATCGTGCGGAAGAATATGAACGACGACTCTTTCGTTGTTTATGTCTTTACCTGTTAGTAAGTAAAAACCAGCGCGACCGATTTGCTCGATTTCATCGAACCAGTCGGAGAGTTCGAAGGCCGATCCGTGAGCTTCTCGGACTTGGTTGGTGAACTCGGTGCTGAGAAGCGGGGCAAGCATAGTCGCTAGGTCTTCATCCGAAATTTCGTCGTTAGCGGTAACTGCGGTTGAAGGTTGTCCATCCAGAAATTCGATCCACCGCCCCAGAGAATTATCAGATTCATTGAATTCAGGAACCGAATTTTCCGTATCGATGTTTAATTGGACGAAGTGCGGGCCCGGATCAACGGTGTTCGCTGGAATTGTTAGCGTTTCTGACCATGTACTTCCAGCGTCACCTCCAGCGGCGAAGAGGGCGGACTCAACGGGGGAACCGTCGACTAGAAGCAACGCCTGGAACTCGCCATCTGTGGCGGAGGTCGTACGGCTGGAGTTACGAATTGCGAACGAAATCGCTGTATCGACAGAAGCCCATATAGGAGCATCAGCGCCTGGTTCAAGCTCAAAATCAGCGTTACTGGCCGTTATCGATGCGTCCCAGCCGTACGGGGTGACGCCGGTCAGGTTTGGCAGGATTTGAATTTCTCTGGTTGGCGCGCCCAAGAACGGTTTGGGTTCGGGTGCGGCGATCGGTTCGTCTGTACCCCATGTCAGAACTAATTCGACGATGTTGTCGGTTTCGTCCGATTCCTGAATTGCGTTGGTGGGGTCGGCTACGAGCTTTATTACGTGCTCTCCGGGGGTTATATCGATGACGTTAGATAAGCCTTCCCATTCGAGGTGAGCGTATTTGCCCCCGATAATTCCGCCGAATTGAGTGAAATAAACAAGCACACCATCGAACCAGACATTAAGAGCAAAATCTTCAGAAACGGTTACCGGAGAATCGTTGTACGCAGCGAATTCAACCGTTGTCGGACCTTTTACTGAAAGTCCGCCCGATTCGGCGGCTCCTAGAAACGGTGAGATTCTGATTCCGGTTCCATCGCCTAAGAGAGAAAGGTTCGGAAGAACATCTGTGGGAGAGGGAGTCGGCTTCGGCTCTGCCTCCCAATTGAAAGTCTGAGTGTAAGTGTTGTCGCCATCACTGATTTCGGGAACGGCGTTAGTCGGGTCTATCACTAGCTTTACACTGTGTTCTCCAGGCTGGAGGTCGAACAGATCGAGTAGCCCAGATGCACCTTCAACAAAGATAAAATGATCGGGTTTGAGGTTAATTCCGCCCCAACGTTGAGCTAGGTGGTCATCGATATAAATGTCAATAAAGTACTCGCCTTGGGCGATTTTTGAACCCGCATTTGTAATGTAAAAATCGACCAGCATGTCGGACTTTTTAGTGAATGGTCCCCCGTTCGGGTTTCTAACTTTCACTGGCTGGCCATTGTCAAAGTACGGTTGTAAATCTGCCTTGCCGATCTCATTGGCAATGGGAGTTTCAAATGGCGTTGACGGTTCGGGGAACGATGTTGCTGTGGGAGTCGGTTGTCGTTCAAGCGTTTCGGACAAAGTAAATGCGGTCACCACTCCGTCTGGCAGCTCGCCCAATTCAGACACCGGCAGAGGTGTTGAAGTTGGAACTGTCGTTGCAGTTGGCGTTGCTGTACTCGGAACGAGCGTGGCTGTTGGGGGAACAATTGTTGGCGCCGCAGTCGCAGTTGGCTCGACTGTGGGCGATGGAAGAATCGTCGGAGTCGGCGTTGGTGGGGCAGGAACTCTCGTTGCCGTCGGCGGAATCGTGATCGGAGATGGTTCTGGAGTGGCAGAGGCGATACTTCCGACGGCTGGCGTGTCGATAACTTCAACAACGGTCGTACTGCTGGTGGTGCAGCTGGCGTTTACGACAAGAGCCATTGCGACTAAGGCAATTGCAATATTTAGGACAATTTTTGCCACGTGAGACGAAGGCTTATTTTGAATATCCACGATAATTCAGGGTATACAAATGTCGTCAGCGCTCGCTATTAGTAACTCATGGCTAACCTTTGGGATTTTTGTACGGCATGATCTCGTTGTTGAAATTGGCATTACGACAATGTTTGGTTCTGGAATTCGCAAATCTATCGTTAGAATTCACAAGATTCCGCTCTAAATTTCGCACGTCGAGTAGTTCGGGTACTATTACGATTCGCGTACGCATACGACGGTGATTCGATCCGCCGAGCATTCAACTAAGTCACTTAAGAGGACAATATGAAACCAGCTGATCTGAAAGCTGCTCTGAAAGCTAAAACACCCGTATTTGGATTTATGATCTCGGCCACAGCGAGCATGCGTTGGGGACGAGTGTTTGCTGGTAGCACTCTAGATTTCGTAGTTATCGACTCGGAACACGGATCACGTGACCGACAGCTCATCGCCGACACTGTTGCGCAGATGCAGTCGCTCAGCATCACGGCTATCGTACGAACCCCGAACACCGACGAGGTTTGGGTTGCTATGGCGTTGGACGCCGGGGCAGACGGTGTATTGGTTCCTTACTGTGAAACAGTTGATGAAGTTAGACACACCGCAATCAAGGCGAAGACTCACCCACTGAAGGGCGAGTACTACGAACGAGTTGTGGCAACTGGTGAGTACCCGAGTGAGAAATCGGAAAAGTACCTCAATAATCGACACAAAGACCGTATTTTCATCATGGGTATCGAGAGCGAACCAGCAGCGAATCGAGTTGAGGAGCTAATTGAGTGTGCTCCAATTGACGCTGTGTTTATTGGCCCTAACGACATGACTACTTCACTTGGAATTCCCGACGAAGTGGACAACCCGATCTACCTCGACACTTTGAGCAAGATCATCAAGGCAGCAGACGACCGTGGTGTGCCAACGATGATTCATCAGCAGACGATTTCAACGTCGGCAAAGGCGATCGAGTTGGGCGCACGGTTCATCATGCATTCGTCGGACGCTGGAATTCTTCTACGGGGAACTCAGGACGAGTTCGCAGAACTTCGTAAGATTGCTGGCAAGAAGCACGGTGGCGTAGCTGAAGTTGTTGCTGAAGACACACTCGACGTCGTTTAGCACCCACAGGGCGGGATTCTTTACCGTTCACGTTTGAAAAACAAAAAGCCCCGGTCATTACGACCGGGGCTTTTTGTTTGCCTACATCAGATCTTGTTTAGCCTACTGTCATCCTGAATTCATTTCAGGGTATTTTTATTTTCTTTGCAGCGATAAGCCGGGTTTTCATGAGGCTGAATGCTGAGATGATCACTGCAATTCGCTGCTGGCTTAAGAGAGATTCTGAAATGAATTCAGAATGACACTTTCGCCAAGTTTCGTCGGAGCTCTCGCTAGCTAAGAGTGAATTTGCGGAATGATTCGGCGTACTCGGCACCAATTTTCTTGCCGAGTTCTGCTCGTCGCGATTTCATCCACTTGCCAGCTTGTTCAGGGTCATCAACCTGGCTCGTGTGCTGCTTGAGCGCAGAAATCGAAAGGTCTACATCTGCCTCAGTGAGCGGGTTCCAGAAATTGGCGCCATCACCGAAGCTCATCACCCAAACCTCGCGAACCTTGTGTGGCTCAAGTCCCTCATCGTAGAACAGTTCTGGGAACGTTAGATGATCACGAGCGCTCGGGAACACGGCAGATAGAGCTGCCTCGCCAGCTGCGAAATGATCGGGATGGCCAATGTACGTTGAGTTGAGCAGATCGCGAGTGGGGCTGGTCGTTATCAGCACATCGGGCTGATGCTTCCTGATCTGACGAGATATGTCTCTACGGACTTCTAGCGTTGGCTCTAAGTAGCCGTCTGGGTATCCAAGGAACTCAACCGTCTTAAGGCCAAGCGTTTTGCCGGCAGTGATCTGCTCTTCAGCACGTAGCTCGGCGAGGCTTTCCGATGAAATCTCTCGATCCTCAGTGCCCTTTGAGCCGTCGGTGCACAGAACGTACACAACTTCCCAGCCCATTCGGGTCCATTTAGCCACGCTGCCCGAGCAGCCGTACTCGGCATCGTCGGGATGGGCTGTGACCACCATCGCACGCTTGAAATCGTCGTTAGAACCGTTGCCGGTTGTCATGGAATACCTGGCCCCTGAGGAATGAAGAAGAAAAAGAGAAAAGCGATCGA
>Ga0302132_10002603_pt1 | contig 10324 bp, 8 predicted proteins | sample CB9_321_MG_FD_203113 | JGI IMG/M metagenome (GOLD analysis project Ga0302132, IMG submission 203113) | Marine microbial communities from Western Arctic Ocean, Canada - CB9_32.1 | ecosystem: Environmental > Aquatic > Marine > Oceanic | place: Canada: Western Arctic Ocean | collected 2017-09-19 | reverse complement strand
CCCGCATAGAAGCGGTGGATTCCACGCCACCAAAGGGGTCCATGCGATATTGTGAGCCCAAGTCCAATTGCCCAGATGTGTGCCCCAGAGTTCCATTACCAGAGCGACCCAAACCATCATCGCATAGAGCGGAGGTTCATTGCCCCATTTCATGAAAGCGAGAAGGATCAGTAGTAGAACCACACCAGAGGTATCAATGCCGAGAATTAGGAATAAGAGGGTTGCGGGGATGAATGGTGAAACCACCCACCAAGCTCTGTCTCTGGGAATAAATCTACATAATCTCCTACCCAAATCGAAGAGAAACCAATGTCCTGCTGGCACAAAAAGCGGCATCAACCCTTCCCTGTACTCGTATAGATTCCACACCTCGCTGAAAAATAACTCCATCGGAGTTGCAAAAGCGAGGACGGTCAACATCTCGATGCGCTCTTTACGAGCGGCGCCAAAATAGAGGCGAGTAAAGATCGACCAAACTCCAACATCGACGAGGTATTCGCCTTTAATCGGCCAGTCAGTGCCGTTCTGGTCGATGAAGAGACCGATGAAGATGGTCAGTGCGTAAAGCGATTCGCGGCTACGCCACCAAGCCGTCATCAAAGGGGCTAATCGCGCTCTGTTTTTAGCATGGTTTGCGGGGTATTGTCGCCAAGTATGCCATCAGGATGCCCTAGGTTTGACTACTTGCCAATCCTCTTCACCTGGCTTTGGGTTTATCCAATCAGGGTCACCTGGCAATATCAAACCATCACCGATAGTGGCCAGTTCTGTAGCCAGTGAACTATGGGTTTGCAGTAATGATTCCCAATCGATGGTTCCGCTGCGTAACTTGAATCCAAGACGCAAAGATCGCCAAGAGCGAGTCGCTCGTTCGTATAATTTCAAATGAAGACGAGCGGATAATGGCCACCAAATCAATACCAATAGCGAGACTAATGGCCATGGTATCTTGGCTAGGGCAGGCAGAATCAGACTCGGTATATTCAAGTCTTGAAGCATCGAATCAGGTGATGCGATAAACCAGCCTACCGGCAAGGAGATGAGAAGCCACCATAGGGGATACATCACCACTGAAAATAATACTTTAACCGAGCCCATACTTGCTTTATTCCCCTCTACCTTAGTATGCCTATTAGTCAGAACTCTAGTGAATAGATATGGGGCCATCGAGCCGATGACTGCACCCCATGAAACCACACCTAGCATCCATGCAATCGACCAAATCCAGTAGGCGAAATTCTTGACCATCGATCGCTTAGAACTACGTTGCTGGTGATTGCTTATCTCCCAAGAACGCAATCCCAAATCCTTCATCTCGTGATGATGTTTGAGAAAATCTCCCTTGATGCGCTCGGTGCGTTCAGTATCATTCAGCGATTGATATTGCCATGCCGCTCTCACACGACGTGAGCCAAGTAGGGCTCTACCGTATGGGATTGGCCCGATTGGAACATTTTCTTTGGCACTGCGATAAACGTGAATCATCCGCCGCGCCCGCCAGACCAATTCTCTATCCTCCCAGGTTTCTTGGGCTTGATTACTGCGGTGCATTTCCAATCCCAATAATTCGGTGATCTCTCTACACCAAGCGCGGTCTGGGGCTTGTTCACCGAATTTCTCGATATCCTCAGGGCTTGGGGCTGGAGTGCCATCTTCCTCTGGTAGTGGCGGAATTGGCAATGGCTCATTGACTTGAAGACTGACTCGTTCTCTGAATTGGTGTTGGTCGGTATAATGCAGACCAAGTGGTACCACGTGTGGTTCAGGTAAACCCTCAAGCCGTGCTTTTCTAATAGCGTGGAGCAAGATTCGAGCAGCCCCGGTTCGCAATCGCACTGGATGGGATTCCATGTGGGATACCCCTTCGGGAAAAATCGCTGCACGTCCTCCTAGCGCTATCGTATCGCCGAGACTCTCTATCAGAGTGGAATTTTTTGCAGAATGATCGCCTTTCTTAGAATCTCCAGCGCTTGTATCCTGGGCACGATGAACCGGCTTTGCGCCAGCAGCGCGCATTATCTGGCCCAGAATTGGTGTTTTGAAGAGGGTATGTTTGGCGGCAAAAGTAAGATTTCCAGGTAATGCAGCCATCATCAGCATCGGGTCTATCAGCCCACCAGGGTGCCAAGTTGTGAACAGAATACCACCCTTATCGGGCAACGTGTCAATGTCGACGAGAGCGATCTCGCGAAACCATGTGTCCATCAAGGCCCGATTAAATCGCCGCACCCGTAAGTATCCTTTCGGAATTTCCATATCCTCGGGGTCAGGGCTCCAGTCCATGTCTGACGATGACCGTCGCGGTTAAGAGAGTGGTCTATGCAACGGTATTGTGAACACAGTTTTTGAATTCTTGTGCATCTGTATGCCAACCAAAAGATGAGAGAACATCCGGTTATGTATTGAACTACTTCATCATGGCGTTACTATGGATGAAGACGAGGTCAGTGATGGTGACGTCCCCAGTCTACTCTGGAAGTGGTTTGGCTTCCAAGGCTGGAAGGAACTCGCGACACGCAAACGAATCGGAGCACAGATTCTCTACAGAGTTTTATTCGTTGCCGGATTCGCAGGCTGTATCATAGCTTACACCTCAGTATACGGTGAGGACCCGCCACTGGCTCCACTCTGCGGTATGATGTTGGGATGGTTCTTAATCTTCCAATTGATGATAAATTTCGTATTCACAGCAGGATCACGTTAAAGCGATTAAGAGCCCTATAGTGGTCTAAAAACGGCATTAAATATCGGTACTTGTACAATTTACAACAGCCAGAGTGCTCGTGCCGAGGGGGGTGCCCCAAATCTTTCCTCTTCAGTGAGTATTCTAAACGCGATACTGCACTACAAGTGAGTAGAAGTGCTCGTGCCGGGATTCGAACCCGGGTGATCGCCTCGAAAGGGCGAGATGATGGGCCGGACTACACCACACGAGCGCCGGTGTGCCGGCCACCCACAAGGTGTTCATGAAGTTTCAGTCTCGATTTCTATTCCATCCCACCATCGCCATGCGAAATATAGGGCGGCACAACCGATTATCAGAAGGATGGCAATAATCAGCTCACGGTCGAGTAGCCACATCATTTTGTCGAGTGCGACCTGGCCATAAATGCCGATGACCAGCGCTTCGAGACCAAATCTCATACCGCGACCAACCAATCCTGCCCAGATGAACGGTTTGACATCCATTTCCCCCATGCCAGCGAACCAACTGAAGACCTTGTAGGGTATCGGTGAGAACGCCGCGATAAAAATCCCAAGAGTGCCGTATTTTAGAAACAGAGCCTCTAGTTTGAGTATGTGCTTTTGACCACCAAATCTCTCGATCAACGCCCGGCCCCACTTCTTGCCAATCCAATAACCGACGATACTGCCCAATACGCTGGAGACCGTGACGATTAACCACAGTAATAGCACCGTGGAGTAATTGCCGCGTTCAGCAAAAAGCATGGGCATGAATACCAAATCTGGCGGTATAGGTTGAATGATAGCCTCGGTAAATGAAATGGCAGCAAGGCTTGCAGGTCCAAATACATCGAACCACGTAAGCACCCCCTCTTTCCAACCCATGGTTGCGCTCGCTAGCGCATCCGGCTTCAATCCTTGCCAATGCGAAGCCATCAAACGGATGTTCTGCAAGGCGAAGTCATGCCGGTGGTCGATACTGCAGCGTTATTGCATTGGCCAATCGAACGCTTGCGCGGTTGTATCGCTGCATATTCTCAACTTCAGGAGTTGGAGCGTTTGAGTCCACCACGGGTGATGCTTGTCGAGGCAGCGGGTCTTGAATGGCGCACTGAGCCGGTGGCTTTAGCGCAGGAAGCAGCGGCAAAGACCGGCGATTTAGCGCGTCTTTCGCAAGTAGATCTTGAAGTTCTGGCTTTGACGATAGCGACTGGAGAGGTCCTTCACACAGATGATTATAGTCTGCAGAATGTGTGCAGGGCTCAGGGCTTGAGTTTCGCGGCTGTATCGAATAAGTCTTCTAAAGAACAATGGCGCTGGCAATTGCGTTGTACCGGCTGTAAGGCTAAGGTTCCTGTGACTAGTAAAGAGCCACGTGATTGTGATATCTGCGGATCACCGATGCTGGTAAAGCGGGCACGGTGACTGATTTAATCTGATTTTGGTGGATTCATCGCCGAATCCTCGGAATCGTCGTCGGAGTCTATCTTACCTTCCTCCGAATTAGCGTTCTCGAGCAATGCTACTTTTTTCTCGAGTTCTTCGACACTCATGCCTGAGGGGTCGAGTCCGACTTCCTTTGCTCTGGAAATGAGCGCTTGCTCAGGTGTTTTTCCGCCTGCGCTAAGGTCTTGCTCGGTTTTTGCCGCATCGATATTGGTCACTTCACCGAGTCCTTTTTGGAACTCACCTTTGGACTCGCCCATCGCTTTAGCTAGTTTTGGCAATCTATCTGCACCGAAGAGGATGAAGAAAATCATGATTAGGGCGAGAATCTCGAAAGAGCCGAAGTTCATAGTAATCAGATGGGTCCAGAGGTGCACACCTTGTCAATGTCTCGGTCTTTAACCGCCTGAAACAGGTGGAAGAAGCGCTATCTCATCCCCTTCGGAGAGTGGAAAATCCTCCTCGACTCTCTTTCCGTTGACCGCCAATGCCAAACCCTGTCCCAACCAGTGTTCTAAGCCCATTTCCTCTACTAAAAATCGCACTGCACTCCCCGCAGGGAGGGTGAACTGGTGTTCCCGTCCGCCCAATTCTTCTGCGAGTGAGCCGAATACCAAGACCTTGACCAACACAGGTTGGCCTGAATAGTCCACTTGATAACCCCTTTCGCACTAGGTTAGTCCATGAGTGGAGCATTGGCTTGTTCGGGATTGTGGAAGTTGTATGACCTTGGTGATGATCCGGTCGAAGCGGTTCGTGGGGTCGACCTCTCAATCGAATCCGGTGAGATGGTAGCAATCATGGGCCCTTCGGGCTGTGGTAAGACTACATTACTCAATGTTCTCTGTGGAATCGACGACCCAAGTGCTGGAGTGGTCACCGTTTCTGGTAAACTATTATACGGTATTTCTGATGATGAGCGCACGGGATTACGTGCGACTCATATGGGCTTTATTTTCCAACAATTCAATCTGCTGCCGGTATTGACTGCGCTTGAAAACGTCGAGTTGCCGCTTCTAATCGGTAAGATAGACGCAGTCGAAGCGCGTATCAAGGCTCGAAAAGCCTTGGATTTAGTTGGTCTAGGCGACCGCTACGACCATCGCCCAGCCGAGTTGTCTGGCGGACAGCAGCAGCGTGTTGCCGTAGCTCGTGCCTTTGTGCACTCGCCAGATGTCATTCTATGCGATGAGCCGACTGGCAATCTCGATTCGAGAACCAGCGTTGAAATCATGGATTTGCTAATCTCGCTGAATAGAGATGAAGGCGTAACGCTGGTTATCGTTACCCACGACGAAGAGATTGCCGCTCGCTGCCACCGAATACTCCACATGTCCGATGGCATGATGTTTGTAGAAGAGGGTTGAAATGCTGCTCGATGCGCTCATTCTCTGTCTGCTGGTGGTGCCATTCACCACTTGGTCAGCCATAGGTATGAGGCATGATTTGGGCCGTCGGTGGTATTTGCTATTATTGGTGATAGGTCCGGTTATCGATGCTTGGTTGGTGTTGATTCTGCTGCAGTGGTTGCAGTTGAGTGGGCCAGCCACTTGGGGCTGCGCATTGGTCACGGCTCTGCTCTCTCACATTCTGATGCAACCTCTGCTTTCGCCGCGACGATTATTGATATGGCGCATGGCGTTACAACAAGTCACTCGCCGCAAACGCCAAACGGCATTGATGATGGCCGGATTGTTAATCGCCTCGGCGATAATAACCTCGTCGTTAGTGGTTGGAGATTCTCTTGATTCGACCATCAAGGATGAGATCGAATCCTCCTGGGATAATACCGATATTCTCATCTATGCCAATGACCGTCGAAGCGGGGTTTCTAAGCCTTTGGACTCTAATTGGACAATTGATTTTGTCAATAGGATTTCATCTCATGAAAATGTCGCTGGTTACATGGCTGGAATCGACACATCTGCTACCGCTACTGGCCCGCAGGGATTGAGCCAACCACTGATGCCATGGTTCGCCTATTCAGGTGGCAAAGAGTGGTCTCTTATCGGCGGCGAAGGCGGGATCGCCTTCGACGATATTGGTCAAGGTGTTGTTCTCAACCAAGTGGCAGCTGATGAGATCGAAGCGGAGAGTGGTGACATCATCGAACTATCATGGTACGTGACCGATGACCAAGGCAAGCGCATCAGAATCGAAGGGAATCTTAGCGTGGTAAAAGTTGTGCCAAATCTTGGCTTAGCCGCTATGGCAGGAACTCGCTCTCCAGCGATGTTTACCACCTTGGCTCTGGCTCAAGACTTACTTGAGCGCGAAGATTCAATCGAACGCATTCGCATCACTCTCGATGATCCAACTGCGGCCAAAGAAGTCGGTGATGAATTATTATCTTTGGCCGATGAAATCACCACCTATTCCGATGTCGGTTACAAATTGGACAAGGATGATGCAACCGGCGTGATTTCGATTTCTTCACAAAGCGGTTTAGGCCGTCTTAGTAGTGAATTCATGGATGTCTGGCGAGAAAACGCCACAAATCTTTCGACAGGAGAGGTAGTGGAGGTCCTGCAGATACCCTTGATAAAAATCAGTCATAAATATCATCGAATACTCTCTTTACCCGATGACCAAATCAACGAAATTCTCGCCGGGGTAGAGGGGGATTGGTACGTTAGTGGTGGTGCGGTTTCCTACCAGAATGACCGCGGTGGTGATTACCATACATGGCAGGTTCCCGATGGAGGACTTGTCGCCGATGTCGCATTGAGCGAGGATGGTTTGCTCGTCGCATCATCGTCTGGTCTTCACCTGATCTCTTCAGACCCGGATACGAAGACTTTAGAATTGAGCGAAGGCGATATCGCTGCGGTTTACAATCAAACTATATTCGTCGATCTAAATTCCACTACAAATGGCTTGAATCTGCCTGCAACGGTCTTTGATGTACAGATGGAGGTGCTTGAAAATGGCACTTGGATTCTGGCTGAAGGACTGCTCTCGAAGACCTTGACTCACCTTGAGACCTCAACGGTCATAACCACGACTGCAAAATGGCTTTCCTCAGCCGATGACAGACTTTTTCTCGGCGATGAATCCGGTTGGCATTCACTTGACGGCAGTATATCATCGCCGCAAAATTGGACCGGCTTGGCCAATATGTTCTTGCTCGATGAGGAAGGTCAACTCACGTTGATGAATAGCACGGGAATTGATACATTAGGGGTGGTTAATGAGCAATGTACTACTGTCTATGCAGCCCAAGGAGGCGATATTTTCTGCACGACAATGCACGGCGTGTTAATCGACCAAAGCGGAAATCTGACCATTCGTTTGCCGCTCTCGGTCGATGTCGCTAGTCTTGGCGAGATTCCACAACTTCTCTTGGCGGTAAATGCATCATTTGCACCAGATGAACACCGCTTGACAATAGCTGATTCGTTGGAATTATTGGGCGATGATGAACTCTGGTTAACCGGCTTGATTCCCTATGCATATGGTGATGACACCCCTTTCCACTTTACCATAAATGGCACGATGACCGAACTAGATGCCCCCGGGCTCGACGAGTTGAGCGACCTGATTATCGGCATGGTCAATCTCAGTGATGGAGAACGTTTGGCCTCGGCTGAAAAGGGTGAGCGTAGTATGCTCATCATTTCGAGTGCTAACCTTACGGTATTGGCGAATTGGCTTGATGGAGTCTCAGATCACAAGGTGATGGGTTTGAATGCAAAGTCGGTCAAACTCGATGCCTTTGAGGCTGCAGAAACAGGTGCAGGCACACTTTCAGCGATGTTTTTGGTCTTTGGTACATTCACCATTATCGCCGGAGTTCTCTTGGTCATCACCATCGCCATAATGTTGGCAGATGAGAGACGCTCAGAAGCCGGTGTGGTGCGTGCACTCGGTTTGAAACGAGCAGATTTACGTGCCTTAGCCATGCACGAAGGCGTCCTTTCCTCCCTAGCAGCCTCCCTTCTCGGTGCTGTGTTTGGACTTGGCCTCGCTCTGATAATAGGTTATGCCTTTAGTAGCGTATTTGTTTCAGCCGGCGCTTCTTCACTTGCATTTGCCGCCTCGTGGAATAGTATGCTTGATGGAGCAGCCTATGGTTTCCTCATCTCGATGGCGACCATATGGTTGACCTCATTGGCGACCAGTCACTTGAATATCGTCAAAGCACTCAAAGGAGGACCCATCTCGAGAGCCAGAGGGATTCCCTGGTGGCTATTACTGCTGATAATCACCAGTATTGGTGGTGGTGCATTAGCCGGACTCTCGTTGTTGACGATGGATTCAAGTGGATCAATATATCTGGCAACTTGGCATGTAGCGGCTTCATTGGTCATCATCGGTTTGGTACCATTACTCACATTCGTCATCCCTGAACTGGTTAATTCCGATAAGGGTTTATTACGCTGGGCGCGGCGAAAATCCACTTTAACCACACTTTCGGCCACTGGGATAATCCTCATGCTTTGGGCTATTTTACCCGATGAATTCGACCCTATTAGGGCCAACTCTCAGCCTGATGAATTGACCTTCGCGGTTTTGGGTATCATCGAGGTTCTCGCCGGGGTTTTGATTATGGTTGGATTGGCGCCAGCAGTAGCATCATGGCTTGGGCGCAGACCATTTGTCACCAAGCGCTGGGGGCCGCTGGTTCCGGTTTCAATGGCCCATCCCGCTGCGTCTCCTCTGCGAACAGCGGTACTGATGGGCATGTTTTCAATCACCGTATTCAGTGTCGTCGTCCTCGCTGGTTATTCCGAGCAATTTGAAATGCATTCCTCAGGTTATGTCGAAGATGCGAGCGGTGATTTTGAAATCCTTTTGTCTTCGAGTCGACAAAGCCCACTAGACCTTTCAGAAAACACCTCCCAATGGAGTCTAAATCAAACCGACATCAACCAAATAGATGCTGTCGGCCGGGTTCATCGGGCGGTGGTGTGGATTGAACAGGGTGATGATCGCATCCCCTATGTGGCCAGAGGGGTTGACAAGGGATTCATCGACCACGGTGCGATTCCTCTGAAGGAGTGGGATGAGAGTCTTGGGGCTAGCGCTCAAGAAGCATGGAACTCGTTAATTCTTCGCGACGATATCGCCTTTGTCGACTCGTCATTCGTCTTGATTGACCCCTTGAGTGGCGAGGCGATGTCTGGCATGGAACTTTCAATTGGTGATTCGATTATTCTAATTGATATTTCAAACCCCGGGAATGAGAAAAACATCCGCATCGCTGGCATTCTTTCCGAGTCTTCAAATCTATTCAGTTCAGGTATTTGGCTCGACGGCGATGTGGTGGAAGAGCGCTTTGGAGGTACTCTTACTCGGGTGTATATCTCACATGGAGATGAGGTGTCTTCATCCGAATTAAAAGATGTATTAGCCAAGGACCTTTCGAGTGAAGGGGTTTCGGTTTCGGTTATTGAGGAAGAGGTATTGATCCTTCAAGGTCTGGTCTTTGCAATCCTATCCATTTTCCAAGGATACCTCGCACTCGGCCTGATAGTAGGTATTGCTGGCATTGGCGTTGTTACAGTGCGTTCAGTCAGCGAAAGAAGCGACCAAATCGGTATGCTCAGGGCCTTGGGCTATACTAGAGGTATGACTAGGGCCTCTCTTTTGATTGAGGTATCCTGGGTTGCAATTCTTGGAATGTCGAATGGAGTAGTGGTCGCAATCGGCTTCCATTACGCTATATATCTGCGGTTTTGGGCCGACCAAGGGGTTGGTTTTAGCATACCGTTATCAGTCATCACTTGGATTCTTATCGGCGGATGGATATTGGTTATTCTAGCTTCGATAGTACCAATAAGGAGGGCGATGAATATTTCTCCTTCCGAGGCTTTGCGGGCGGTGGATTGATGGTTTTAGCGCATAGGCAAAATCATACAAATGGTATGTACCATTCGTGTATTGGTCTCTTATCAATAACGAAATTAATGTGGTACTGCGGGGATGTCACTCCGATTTTCTAATCAGTAATCTCCATTGGATTATACAAATTGATTGGCCCAATGGCTAAATACATTGTATGACCTCCGGACGGCTACCCGACCTTATTGGAGGAAATTGGTATGAGAAAGATAACCCCTATAATATTGACAATGATTATGCTAATGAGCGCGTTTGCGAGCATTGGCTGGACTGAGTTGAATGAAATGAAAACAAGCAATGATGCAGATGCCCGTGCTGGCCCCGATGGGAACCTCACGGATATCACAGA
>Ga0302132_10002602_pt1 | contig 10328 bp, 12 predicted proteins | sample CB9_321_MG_FD_203113 | JGI IMG/M metagenome (GOLD analysis project Ga0302132, IMG submission 203113) | Marine microbial communities from Western Arctic Ocean, Canada - CB9_32.1 | ecosystem: Environmental > Aquatic > Marine > Oceanic | place: Canada: Western Arctic Ocean | collected 2017-09-19 | reverse complement strand
GCTTCGTTGCTGGTGGGTCTAAAGCGTCTATCCTCTATGGTGCATTGGTTAAGATGCTGCACCAAATGGAGTACGTCCTTAGTCTCTTTTCTGAACAGTGGCATAATCTTAGTCCTACATGTGAGGGCTGGGGTGGATGGTCACACAGTTGTGTAATGAATCCCCTCCATGCTATACACGTATGTGGGAAGTTGAAATGGCTAGGAAGAGAAAACCCGTATACCTGGATGAGATCACTGAGCAGACCCTGCGCTTACAAAAGCGTACATTGGATAGGCTCGAATCGTGGTCCGAACGGTTGGATGACTCTCCGGAAGCATTTGATGCAACGTTTGCAAAAGAACTTGCAAATGTGACCAAGGCTCTCGCGACTGTGCTGAAAGAAGCACGGGCTATCAACAAGGAGAACCGCGAAGCAACCTCGAAGCTCGGCCCGTCTGAGAAAAGGCGGCTGCTCCTGGATTATTTTCAGAAGCTCGCCTACGAAGCCCAACGGTCACTTGTTTGGGAGATGACCCAGCTTTTGAACAACCAAAGGATGTCGGTGAAGGAATGAGCATCCTCGCGTATCGTCAAGCGGAAGAGGACGATATGCGGTTCGTTCGCCATAGTTGGGTAGAGAGCTACCGGACATCGCATTATGCCGGCCCCATACCTATGAGTATGTACTTCAAGGTGTACCACGATGTAGTTAAGAACCTGATGGAGCGTGACGGGGTGAAGACCATGATCGCTTACCATAAGGAGCATCCATCTCAGATATTTGGCTTTTGCTGCTATGAGAAAGGGTACACACTCCCACTCGTGCATTACATATATGTGAAGTCTGCTTTTAGGCAGCTCCCAGGTGTAGATGACTCCTTTGATGAGGGAATCGCAACTATGCTCCTAGAGGAGTGCGGAATAGACCCAACAAACCCGCACTACTATACTTTTAAGACTGGAGTATGGGCGTTCCTCGCTTCTAGAGGTAACCCATTCTCTGGTGGAATATTCAAACCCCTATTAGCAAGATTCGATAAAGATGAAGCTGCAAAACATGAAGCGGCGCACTTCCACCAGAAGGAAGCGCCAAAAGAGAGAGAAGAAACCCCATGTTACTCGTAGAAACTGTTGAATTTATAAAGAGGATCCGCCTCCCCGATGGGAGGCACGAAACTACTGTCTCCATGCAGAATGACCACCAACTGAAGGTCTATGATGTAAGCGTAGACCCAAAAATTGGGGTCCTGACGATCCGCTACCTGAAAGCGCCAAACTGGACGGTGCTTATACCACTGGCTAACTGCTCGTTCGTTGTCCTAAAGAAAATATCCCCCGCAGTCGCTAGGGGCAGGGCAAAGAAGATAAAGGTGACGGTGGATTCAGCAGTTGCACCACAGATTGAAGTGCTCACCCCCAAGAAAAGGGCGCAGGCACGTAAGTAATGCAACTCTCGGAAGACCACGATATCTTTAACGAGATCGCGAAGACTGCGCACGAGTATTCCCCAAGTCGTGACCGGGACCGTGCCGCACAGATTAAAGAGCGTCTATTCCCGCAGCAACTAGCCCTCGTGAATGACCCAGCAAGGAGAAAAACGCTCCTCTGCCCTCGCCGCGCCGGGAAGTCATTCACCGCGTCGGTTCATCTTATGTACACCTGCCTTATGCGCACGAGAGCGAATTGCCTCTATGCAACCCTCACCAAAGGCAGCGCCAGGGCAATCCTTTGGCCCACACTCAAAGAATTTAGCGAAGAATTTGAGCTAGACGCCCATTTTCATAACACGCACCTTGTTTGCACGCTCCCAGGTGGGAAGCGCAAGATCACGCTCACCGGGGCAGACTCCAGAGCTGAAATAGACAAGCTCAGGGGACAACCCTACGACTTGGTGATTATTGATGAGTGCAAGTCCTTCCCGTCCGATGTTTTAACTGAATTAGTCCGCGAAGTTATCGGCCCAGCTCTAAATGACACCATGGGGAGCCTCATACTAATGGGAACCCCCGGTGCCGTTCTCGCCGGGGTTTTCTACGAAGCAACGAGGGACCACTCCTCTATTACTCGTATGTACGAGGACAAGGACAAGGCAAAAGCGAAGATGTGGAGCGGTCACTCTTGGTCTATCCAGAGCAACATCGCCCAACCACATCTTTGGGATGCCTGCCTCAGTGATAAGGCGTCTTATGGTTGGGGAGATGACAACCCCATTTGGAAGAGGGAGTATCTGGGGCAATGGGTCTCTGACGATGACGCTTTCGTTTACAGAATGGAGCGAGGGCGTAACACGTGGGAGAAAGACCCCGAATCAAAGAATGAGTTCGGCCTACCCGATGGCCACGACTGGAAGTACCTCCTTGGGTGCGACCTCGGCTATGACGACCCGTTTGCCATCGTTGTATGTGCCTACGCCGAGACCAGCGACACCCTTTACCAAGTTTACGACTACAAAGAAGCAAACCTGACCGTCTCAGACGTTGCAAAGACGATCTTCGGAGTGAAGGCAATGTTTGGTGAGTTTGAGGTGATGGTGGGCGATAGGGGTGGGTTGGGTAAGATGGTTCTTGCGGAACTCTCCGAGAGATACGAGTTGCACATCGAAGCAGCGGAGAAGTCCGAAAAGAGGGACTACATTGAACTCCTCAACAGCGACATGGTGGAAGGTCGCATTAAGATAAAGATTGACTCAGAGCTTGCCCAAGAAATGGCCTACCTCGTTTGGGATAGACACGGGCAAAAAGAGGACAGAAGTTGCGCAAACCATGTCTGTGACTCCTTTCTCTATAGCTGGCGGTACAGCTTCCACAACTTTTCTCGTCCTCGTGTAGCTGTCCCTAAAACGGGATCGGCTGAGTACTGGGAGCGGAAAATGGATGACGACAGACAAGAGGTTTACGAACGCAAGCGCAGCGCAAAGAGCGCGGACTACTTCGAGTCTTTGAGCAACGCACACACAGGTGACACCGACTACGGGAGCACGTGGTAATGACTTTGGCAGATATACAAAAGATTGTGGATTTCATGAGGGAGAACGGGGTGCTCGATTATGAGAGTAACGGCGTACACCTCACCCTCCACCCATCAGCTCTAAACCTCGATATTGACGGGGACCTAAACATTCAGACCTCCGGGGGGAGTAGTTACTACGAAAACGACTACGAAAACCCGATGTTGTACCCAGACGGGAAAGATCCGGTCACAGAGCAACGTGCTCGTATAGAACAGTTAAGGGAGAAGGCAAATGGATCCTCTTAACAGTTTTTGGTGGCAGGAGTCCGATGAGGCCATGCATGAGGCTGTGTTTACCCATGTGGAAGCACTTGAAGAGTCCCAAAAGTACATTCATGAGACTAATATCCGAAACGGGCGTCTCTACGCCAACATGGATATGTCTTCTCTTGACTGGACCATTACGCAACGGAACAACTCCCGTAAAAACCTAGGGAGAGTCACAGAGAACCTAATCCAGTCGGTTTGTGACACAGCGACCTCTATGATCGCGGGAAACAATGCCCGTGTGACGTTCCAGACGGATGGGGCCTCTTTCAAGGTGCAACGCCGGGCTAGGATGCTGGAGAAGTGGATCGAGGGTAAATTTGACGAAGTTAAGTTCTACCGCGAATCCACCCGCGCTTTTCGTGATGCGGTTGTGTTTGGAACGGGCGTACTGAAGATCTACGAGCACGACAAAGATATTAGATGCGAACGAGTCTTGATTAGCGAGATCAAGATCGACGAGATGGAATGCCGGTCTTCGGAACCTCGCCAACTGCACCAAGTCAAGTTTATTGATAAAGAGGTGCTTAAAGCTGAGTTTCCTGAGTTCAAGGCACAGATTGGGGAAGCAGGGCTAAAGCATTCCGGGCAATCCCACACCGCTTACTTGACGGAGACCCCCAACATCGCCGTTGTTGTTGAGAGTTACCATTTACCGTCAAGCAGGGGTGCAAAGGATGGAAAAAGGACGATCTGCATCGATAATGCAACACTGGTTTCAGAAACGTGGTCGAAAGACTACTTTCCGTTCCTGTTCTATCGATGGAGTGAACCGATATGTGGCTTTTATGGTCAAGGGCTCTCTGAACAGCTTACTGGCATTCAACTAAGAATAAACCAGCTAAATGCATTTATACAAAAGTGCCAAGATCTGATCGCGGTCCCAAGAGTGTTTGTTGATATTGCGTCGAAAAATCTAAAGATACAGATCAACAACGAGATAGGGGCTATTATCCCTTATCGAGGGAAGCCACCTGTTTTTGATACTCCACAGGCAGTATCCCAAGAGATTTACTCATTCAAAGAATCTCTATGGAGAAGGGGCTTTGAAATAGCCGGTATTTCACAGATGGCGGCGACATCAAAGAAGCCTGTAGGATTAGAGAGCGCTGTTGCGTTACGGGAATACAACGACATTGGTACACAGCGCTTTTCATACAATGCGCAGCAATACGAACGTCTTTCCCCAGATGCAGCGATGCGCTTTATTGATATTGCACGCGATATCTACAGCAGAGGGGGAGAATGCAAGAGCGTCTTCCACTCGAAGAAGCTAGTGGAGCAGATTTGCTTTAAGAAAGCCGAGATCAACGATGGCTCGTACCGCATCCGTCTCGAACCGGCTTCCATCCTCAGCCGCACTCCCGCAGGCAGAAGCCAGCAGGTTGTGGAGTGGTCGCAAGCGGGGATCATCGACACCGACGAGGCCAGGAGATTGCTGAATCATCCAGATCTGGAACGGGCCGCTGACATAAACAACGCAGCGATAGAGGACATTGAGGCAACCATCGAGGACCTACTGGATGGCAAGTACGACCCGCCTGAGCCCTATCAGAACTTAACCATGGGGATACGTCGCATCCAGATGGCGTATTTGAAAGCCCGACGGGACGGAGCACCTGAAAACATCCTTGAAGATATGCGGCGATGGATTGAATCCGCTGACTACGAACTGAAGCGTGCGGCAGCAGAGAAGCAGGCCGAAATGCAAATGATGATGCAGGAAGAAATGATGCAAGAGCAGATGTCCCAGGCACAACCGGAAGGTGCGCCACAGGGGGCGGCTCCACCACCGCAAGCAGCACTTGCGACACAAGCGCAACAACTAAGACCAACAGGAATCCCTTCATAGGAGCAACGAGATGGAAGAGACAGAAGCGATAAACCCAGAAGTAGCCGAAGAGTCAAGAATGGTGGCTGCATTGGCAGCGCTAGAAGGTAGAACCCAAGAAGTAGCCGAAGAGGTGGCAGAGCCACAGGAAACGGCAGAAGAGAATGAAGAGGTGGAAACTGGGAACGGTGTCCCCCTCGACGACGACCAACCCATTACACCGGGTGAAGAGAACGTAGGAACTGAGTCGTCAAGGCTTGCGTCCCTTGCTCGTAGGGAACGGAAAGCGAGAGAGGGCGCAAAAGAACGTGACACACGCATATCAGCCAGAGAGCGCGAGCTAGAGGAGCGGTTAGGCCGCGCCGAAGCGTTAGAGAAGCGTCTCAACTCCTTGAAGTCAAGTATGTTGGATGACCCTGTTGGGACACTGCGAGAGCTTGGTATCGAGGATGGATATGGCGATGTTGCGGGAGCTTTGTACGACGAGGAGATGGGCGACGATGCCCCGGATGAATGGAAGTCCCAGCGTGTAAACCGTGAAATGGCCACACGCATCCGTAAACTCGAACGAGAGCAGGCAGATAATGCGGAGCGGTCCAAGAGTGAAAAAGCTGAAACTGAAACTTTAGCGTTTCAGCGTCAGTATGCCGCCGACATTACGAGCTTCATGGACGAAGCACCTGACACGTTGGAGTTTGCGAAAAATTTCCATACTAAAAACCCAGGACAGGCAGTGCAAGCCATGTTCGGGATTGCGTTGCGCATGGGCGAGGAAGATCCACAGAGAATCCCTGACCCAAGCGCACTTGCCGAAGATCTAAACCAAGAACTGGAAGAACTTTTCGGGGGAATGCTGGAAGAGATGGTAGCCCAGCGACTCGCGAGCACGAAGGAAGCACCACAGGCCACAGAAGGTAGAAGGCCCCCTAGAACACTGCGCAACGCGCAATCCACAAGAACATCAACAAGACCCCCAGCGGCGACCGAAGAGGAGCGCATGAAGCGCGCCATGGCGGTACTGACACGGGGATAGGAGAATTAGAAAATGGCATTTACTGGTGTAGATTTAGACATGACCGAATTTGATGCGATGCTCAAGGAGTTATATCCTGCTGGAGTACCGCAGAACGTGGCTGTAAAGCGCCACCCATTCCTTTCAATGGTTAAGAAGTTGGACGACTTCGAGGGTGATGCCCTTGTGTTGCCCATCATTTATGAGAATCCAGGTGGTCGTTCGGCTACGTTTGCGGACGCTCAAACCTATGCGAACGCGAGTCGTTCCAAAAAATGGACCTTGACCCAGATCAGGGATTACGCAGTTGTTAACGTTGACGCACTCACAATCCGTGCGTCTCGCTCCAACAAAGGTGCGTTCTTGAATGCACGTAAGATGGAAGTTGACTTGATGCTGAAGTCCTTGGGTAACTCAGCAGCCCATGCCTGCTACCGCAGCGGTTACGGTGCTCTCGGGCAGGTTGCAAGTGCGCCCGATGGTGTTGTCACAACAATCACATTGGCAGACAACGACGATGCTCGCAACTTTGCAGTTGGTGGTGCATACGTATTTACCCTCGCTGCCAACGGTACGACCCCCAGCGCACTTGCAACGAAGAACGAGCTGACCGGAGTCAACGAGAAGACCGGCGTGCTCACCTTCGCTAGTGCTATCGACGCTGCCGTAGATACCAACGACTACATCTTCCAACATGGTGACGTTAACACCACAACCGGCGCGGCGTTGAAGATGACGGGTCTTGCTGGATGGTTGCCTGTAACGGACCCATCCGGTGGCGAGAGTTTCTTTGGTGTTGACCGTTCGATCCATCGTACCCGTTTAGCGGGTCATGTTGTTGACGCGACCGGTAACTCCATCGAGGAGAATATCCTTACTCTTTCGGAAGAAATTGTACGGCAGGGTGGGCACCCGGAAAAGTGCTTCATCTCCCACAGCAACTTCTCCAACTTGATTAAGGGCCTCGGCACCAAGGTTGAGTACGACGGAGCTGGTGGAACTGCTGGCGTTGGCTTTGGTGGGGTTCAAATCCACACCTCGGCTGGGCCTGTTATGGTTCACCCGGATCCAGATTGCCCCAACAATCGCGGGTATGTCCTTCAAATGGATACGTGGGCAATCCATCACCTTGATGCATTCCCTCACATCGATAACACCGATGGCAACAACGCACTTCGCCAATCCGCAGCGGATGGTATTGAAGTCCGTGCTCGTTATTGGGCGCAACTCGCATGTGTCGCTCCGGGATGGAATGGTGTTTTCACCATCTAACATTAGGCATGGAAGGGGGCTTAGGCCCCCGACCTCCTAAAAAGGAGAAACTATGAGTAAGACAACTTTATACGACGTACATGCTGACGGGAAAGCGCATGTCATTATCGCGGGACGGTTTGAGGGTGGAACACCGCCCTTGTACCCAATTGCAAACCCACCGGGGTGGACGGTAGCCAGAACTTCGTCCGGTATTTACACGATCACATTTGCAGACCAATATGCGGCATTCATCTCCTGTGTTGTCTCCCTTGAGGCGACTGTGGAGTCTACCGCAGACGGCTGGACGGTGATGACCTCGACCTATACGGACGGGGCAAATCCGACGCTTGTGGTCACGACTAACCCGGAAACTGGAACCACGGTAGGAGACTTGCCAGCGGCAACCTTCATCAACTTCATTGCGGTCTTCCGCAATACGACGGTAGCGCAATAATGGCGAAAGCCAATGGAATGCTAGCTCTCTTGCTCGGGGGTGGTAAAACACCCCCGGCAGGTAGCGCACCTGCGAAAGTAGTGCGGCGTGGCCCTTCGAGGGACGACCTAAAGGCAGCGGTAAGAGACTTCAGCAATGCGTCAGACGATGATGCGAAACTTGACGCTCTCCTGAGCTTCCAGGAATTGGCTAGGGATTACGATCCAGACTAGGGGGAACCATGGCCCGTACTTTCACAGTCCTACAAATTATCACCCGCGCTAGAGAACGGGCGGATATGGTTAACTCCACATTCATCACCGACAGTGAACTAAAGGGGTATCTCTCCGCATCTTACACAGAACTGTACGATCTCTTGTGGCAGTCTGGGCTCATCTACTTCACCCCAGGCACCCATACCGTCGTTTCAGACGGGAACGAGAACTACGCACTCCCAAGTGACTACTACGGCACCATCAGAGTGGACCGGAAGAGTGGGGACGATTATTTTCCACTTGAAGAGTACATGATCATGGAACGCCACAAATACGAGAACTCAAGTGGTGACGCCACCTCGTATTCTTCTCAGGGTAGCAACTTGTCGCTTCTTCCCGCCCCGTCCGGTAGCACTTACCGCCACATGTATATTCCTGCCCCGGCAGACCTCACCAGTGCAGCCGACGGTATTACAATCGACGGGGTTTCCGGTTGGGAGGAGGTTATCGTGGTGGATATGGCTCGCAAGATGCGCCAGAAGGAGGAATCCGACACTCGCCCACTTGAACGAGACCTAGCTAGGCTCAAAGTAAGGATCGAGGAGATGGCGCAAAATAGAGCGTGGTCTACACCCAGACGAATAACCGACGTCAACGACGGGATGAGCAGCGAAACGGATTGGTGGAGGCACACGAGTGCTTAAACCGATTGCGAAGATAGCAGTCAAGGAAGAGTCTGCGAACAGGCAAACGCGCACTATCGTAGACCGACTCAACGAACTGACTGCCTCCCCCCTTCTACAGGGCAGGCTCTTAGAAAATGTCGGTATCACGGAAAATGAAACTAACAGGATTCGCCACGGACTCGGGCGGAAGCTGAGAGGGTGGATTGTTGTTCGTCAGACGGTAGAGCAGGTTTTCTTTTCTGACGCTCAGGATTCAAACAGGCGAGCGGATGAGGAATTGTGGTTGATACCTACCACCCTGTCCGGTTCCGCCAAATCTAAAATAAGTCTTTGGGTGTTCTAAGGAGATACAAATGCCAGGCGTAGCAATAACATCACCACTTCCCACCGTAGGGGTTACAACTGGCCCTGACTGGGCCACTCAGCTTAAAAACTGGTGCGACGAGGTTGAAGCAGACCTTGAAGCGTTGATCGTCCCCTCAGAGATAAATATCAACGCAGCCCTTGATTGCAACGGCAACAAGCTCACCGAGGTGGGTGGTGCTAGATTCAATTCACTTAGTTCAGCCTCTACCGGTAGCAGCAACTCAAGTATGCTCGAAGTAGTCAGCGGCGACCTATACTTTATTGACGGTGACGGAACATCTATCAGGGTGACATCGGGCGGGACACTGAGTTTCACGACAACGGGAGGAATCGGTGGGGACTACCCCACGTCAGCCGCCGAGGTTACTTATTCAGATTCAAATACCGAGTACACGTTTCTGGATCAAAACGCTACAGCAAGGGCGGCAGGGATAAATTGCGGGATCATCCGTCTTCGCGAAGAGACGGCAACGTCTAACGCCATCAGCTTGAAGTCACCTGATAGCTTGGCCTCTGCTTACAATTTTATATTCCCCGCTGCTGTAGGTAGTGGAACCCAGGTAATGCTTGGGACAACGAGCGGCAGCAACCTAACCCTCTCCATGTCTTCTTCTCTCTCGTTATCGGGAACCATCACAGCCACCAGCGGGATGAAGTTCAAGGATACGGGGAGTGGATCCGATACGCTTTCCCACTACCAGGACGAGGGTTCGACGAGTGAACTACGGGCTTTCGATCCGATAATAATAGACGGTGCAGCCACAATCAGTTACATCAAGAGGTATGCTTACTACCAGAAGATAGGTGGTTGGGTGAATGCGTTTGTATCGATTATCTTTGAGTCGGACGCTACTGTGACTTCAACCGGAGAACCCAAGGTGCGCGGATTGCCGTGGAAGGCTAAGGGTGACGCTATCGGGGTGACAACGGGGAACATCGTTGCGTGTGGTGTATGCGCTAACTTCCCACCGGCAAACCTCGGGGCACAGTCTGGTTATGTTGCCGCTGCCTCTATCTCTGTTGCAGACTACAGCACCGGGTCGGGGGCTATCAATGTCAACTCGTTGGTATCCTTTGCCCCCCAAGTTACCCCGGTGATGGTGGATGACAATGCGGATGTGTATTTTTTGTCTAGCGGAGTGATGAACTCCACCACTGCAAGTGAAAACAACGAGTGGGACGGAGCGACTATCCCCCCAACTTCGTCGGGTACTCCACTCGTGAATGCGGCCAACTGGACATTAACCACTAGCGGGGCTGACCCAGGATTAAA
>Ga0302132_10002599_pt1 | contig 10332 bp, 12 predicted proteins | sample CB9_321_MG_FD_203113 | JGI IMG/M metagenome (GOLD analysis project Ga0302132, IMG submission 203113) | Marine microbial communities from Western Arctic Ocean, Canada - CB9_32.1 | ecosystem: Environmental > Aquatic > Marine > Oceanic | place: Canada: Western Arctic Ocean | collected 2017-09-19 | reverse complement strand
ACTTGGCAATCTCTTGTCTGCCATACTTTCTTAATGAGAAGGTAGCAAAAGCCTGTATAGACAGGAAAATCCCCTACTTCGATCTAGGTGGTCACGTAGGAATCAGTGCAAAAATTAATGACTACGCTGAGACTAACGACGGCCAAGTCTTTACAGACTTGGGATTAGCTCCCGGCTGGGTTAACATAATGGCAGAGGAATGTTACAGAAAAGCCGACCAGATTGATACAGTTAAATCCGTATATTTGAGATGTGGCGGGCTACCGTTACGCTGTCAAAACCCTCCATTTAATTACAATAGGACTTGGTCTACAGATGGGCTACTTAACGAGTATAAGGATGAATGCTGGATTCTTGACGACGGAGTTAGGGAAGTGGTTCCCGGCATGAGTGGAATAAGACCTTTCCATATTTACGAGGAATTTCATACAAGCGGAGGAATAGGAAAGACTTTAGAATTGATGGAGAAAAGAGGGGTAAGACGATGTACCTATAAAACACTAAGGCTGCCGGGACATATAGAGGCTGTTAAGACCATGATAGAAGCAGGTATTGGTCCCGACGTGTTTAACTTACTGTTTCCAGAATCAAATAAAGACTTTGTAGTGGTGACCGCTAAAGCCTTTGGTGAGAATAGTCACTATGAATTGTTTTATACTATAGAATGTGATGATCGTTTTACAGCTATGCAAAAATGCACAGCGTTTCCTGTGGCGGCAGTGGCACATATGTTTCTTGACGATACTCATGAGGGACTTTATATTAACTGTAGAGATTATAGTCATGTAAATTATAACGAATTTTCATCTATATTAAGTGGACTACTAGGGGAAGAACTATGACACAGATGGGAAGTATATTACGGAGCGTAACAAGAAAAGATGGTGAACCACTAAACATATTAACGGGTTGTACTCACGAACGCTATGAGTCAGGACTAGCAAAAGCTAACGCTACATTTTATGCTTTGTCTGGAGAGCATATTAAAAGATGGAACACAATGTATGCCCCTATTCCTGATAACTATGTTATACTTGATGAAAGGATGGGTGACAAATTGCCCATAGACGTAGACTTCGACCTAGTGCTAAGCCAGCATAAGTTTGGACAGTTTCAGAAGTTCTATCCTATTGCAAAGTTTTTAGGCATCCCTTTAGTTAGTCTAGAACATACTCTGCCTGCTCCCGGTTGGGACGAGTATAAGAGAGGGGTTCTTGCCAACATGAAGGGGGATGTTAACGTTTTCATCTCAGACTACAGTATTGATCAGTGGGGCTTTGAGAAGACTGATGACGTTAGAGTTATAAAGCACTGTGTAGACAGTGAGTTGTTTAACCCAAGACTAGAATATAGAAGCGATGTTAAGAGAGAGAATAGGATTCTGTCTGTCGTAAACGATTGGGTTAATAGGAATTGGTGCTGCGGTTTTCAGAACTGGCAAAGAGTAACTCAGGGATTGCCTGTCTTTCCAGTTGGTGATACGGCTGGACTTTCAAGACCTGCGACCTCAACTGACGAACTGGTAGACTTCTATGCACAGAGCAGGATTTTTATTAATACGTCTATCATATCTCCAGTACCAACAGCACTATTAGAGGCTATGTCTTGTGGCTGTGCAGTGGTATCTACGTCGAACTGTATGATTCCAGAGGTTATTGAGCATGGAGTCAATGGGTTTATGACTAACGACGAAGAAGAGATGAGAGGGTTCTTGGAGTTGCTTATGAGAGATGAAGAGTTAGCATTTCAAATGGGACAAAAGGCAAGAGAAACTATTGTGCGAGACTTTTCGGTAGACAGGTTTACATCAGAATGGAACGATATATTTAACGAGGTAGTTCAATGAAATTGTATTTAGGTTTAGACATACAGCCCGTCAGTGGTCATACTACGATTGATCCTCTAGGCGGTGAAGGTAAGGTTGCTCTGGATTTCAGAAATCTAGACAACGTTGCTGATAATGGTGAGTGTGAAGTAATTAATGCTAAGGTGTTGGACCATATTCATGGCTCAGAACTGTATGCCGTAATAAGTCACTGGGTTAGTAAACTCGCTCACGGAGGAAGCATTATGCTTGGCGGCAGAGATTTATTTGAAGTAAGTAAAAGAGTTATTACAGGGGAGTCTAGCAATTCTGATTGCAATAAGATGTTTTACGGAGTAAACAACTCTGCTACAGGTATCTCAAAGGGAATGTACGAAGCTAATGAGATAGCCGGAATTCTTGTAGAGTTGGGGCTTGAGATAGATAAAAAACGAATTAATGGAATAGATTTTATAGTGGAGGCACACCGTGTTTGAAGAAAAGACGTTAAAATTACAGACTAGATGTCATGAGTGCATTTTTGCCCAGTTTGACAAAAGTGTACAAACTGGCTGTGAACTTGGTAGATCAGAGGAGTTCCGTAAACAAGGTAAGACTGAGAGGAAGTTATTAGAGAATGTAGATGCGTACGAGATTTCTACAGCATGTACTACCTATAGGGATGAAAAGTGGGCCGCAGACTCTTTAGAAAGAGACAACATTAGTTCGGACGACTTAAGGCAGCTTGCTGATTCTGTCAGAGACTTCGTTAAGCCAAAGGTAGACCTTATTATAGTAGAGAATACTGCGGACGATACAGGCAAGGTACAGCTTAAACTTATCAAGACCATTAACAGCATCTTAACTCAAGAGATTCTGCCAAACTCTGTTGTATTCGTAGTGAACAATGACCCTCTGTTTAAAGAGATTCGTGTGGTTCTGGATCTGATGGACGGCATGATGATTGATTCTGGTATAGACTACCAGCTAGTCAGGAACATGGAACAGCCTGTAGAGTATTATCGCTTGCTAGATGTTGGCGTTACAAAGACTACAGGAACGTATTACACACACTATCCCCTAGGAGCAGAGATTCCTGAAAATCTTCTTAACGGGTTTGACGTTGCTATCAATGATAGTATGTGGACTGTATGTCACGTTAGGCACGAACCGCAAGGCGTTGGAGAACGTTGCTATGTAGATGCTGAAGATTCTACTCTTAGACAAGAAATTGTTCAGCGTAGTCTTCATAAACTCCTTGGAGGCAATGAGGGAGCATATATCGTAGATAAGATCACACAGCTTGCTGACTCGCAACAGGTTAAGAACAAAATGATGTTTACATGGGAACAATTAGATGCCAAAAAACTTTCCTGAAGACTTCGCATTAGAGGAGTTGCCAATGGTGACTGTTCTAATAGCGAACCATAACTATGACGAATATCTTAAGACCGCATTAGAAAGTGCGGCAGGACAGAACTATCCCAAGCTAGGGATAGTGATAGTGGATGATGCTTCAACAGATGGCTCGTGGAAGACTATTCACGAACTTGTCTTTAAGGGCAACCCTCACGAAAAAAGAGAGAACGACATAGGACACTACAAGACTGGCATGTATAACAACAGGCCAATCTGTGCTATTCAGCTTAAAGAGAACTACGGGCCTAGTCAGGCTAGAAACTTTGGTATTGAGGCTACTATAAGCCACACAGACGCCTACGTGGTTCTTGATGTTGACGATATCATGTACCCCCATAAAGTTTCACGACTAACTTCATGCATGATGCAGAGTCCACAGATAGGCGTAGTGTGCGGTGACAACGATCAAATTAATACTGAAACAGGAATCAAAACCACTGAATATAGAGAGCCATTCAACTATGATCGTTTAATGCAAGAATGTATTGTTCATAGCGGCTCCTTAATTAGTAAACAGGCTCTAGAGGCAACTCAAGATCAGTTCGGCTACTATGATCGTAACATGAGAACTTGCGAGGACTATGACCTATGGCTTAGGATAGGAAAGAAATTCATGATCTGCCATGTAGCGGAAAGCCTGACGCTAGTCAGGATACAACCTAGAAACTCCACCCTAACAGTTGATAAAGCCATCTGGGAACAAAACTGGAACAGGATTAGACAGAAGATGCAGGTACAAAATGGCTAAAGGTAGATTCGTAACAGGTACAAGAAGACCGGGCAAGAATAGCGGAAGCGATGGGACGAGCATTATTATCTTATGTGGCAACATGGGATACCGTATGAAGTCATACGGACCAAAAGCTCTACTTGCCTTTTCAGATGGATCACTACTTATTGATAGACTGTTGGATAACGTGTCGGTATGTTTTCCTGACGGTGAGATTATTGTGGGTGTGGGATTTGAAGCCGACAAGGTAATGGCTAGACTGCCTCAAGGGGTTCATGTGGTTGAAAACCAACTGTATGAAGAGACTAATGATCTGGAAGAAGTCAGGCTGTGTCTTAATGCCGCGACTAAAGACAACGTCCTTATTATTAATGGCGACTTAGCATTCAACAATATAGCCTTAGATAAGATAGCCAAACACGGTTCATCTATAGTTGTCAACAAAGATATGGGAGAAAACGAAATAGGGGTGACGGCTGTTGATAGTCTAGCTACTATATTTGCTTATGATCTACCATTAAAATGGTGCAACATAGCACACCTTACTGGTAAAGAGTTAATGGCGTTTAAGAAGATTTGTAAAGATAGGGAAAAGGGCAGATGGTATATCTTTGAAGCCCTTAACCAGATCATACAAAAGGGAGGGAAGCTTCATGTTAGCTGCCCTAAACACATGGAGATCAATAGAATAGAGAAACTGAAAGACTGGAAGGCATTACAATAATGAAAAAAATAATGATAAGTAACGACACTGGCCTAGCGCATTATTTTATAAGAATGGGTTTATTAAGAGCGTTCTCAGCTTTAGGGCATGACGCAGTCATGTGGGACATAACCAAGAAGTCTGCATTTGATGCGTTTAGTGAATTTGAGCCTGATCTATTTATAGGTCAGACATACAACATTAACCGTTCGTTGATTAAGTGTTTGGGACAAAGACCTAATTGCAAGGTAATAATGAAGGGTTCTGATTGGGGAGGGTATTCAGATATTATCGACAGACAGAAGTATCCTGTTCTTATCGCCAACGAAGAAGAGATCGACAACGTTAAGGCCTTAAGAGAGGTCAACGGCCTCGACTACATCTACGTTCATTACCTTCAACATCACGTAGACAAGACTCACTCGCACTGGAAAGATATTGTCCCGGCGAAGTCTATGCTTTCAGCAGCAGACGTGTTTGAGTTCACTGGTGGAGAATCTAAGCCAGAGTATGAATGTGACTTAGGATTTCTAGGTGGTAGATGGGGCTATAAAGCACAAACCCTAGACAAATACTTCATGCCGCTGTTAGGTGGCGATCTTAACGTTAAGATATTCGGCAACCAGTCTTGGGGTATTCCTGAATACTGTGGATACTTGCCAGATGAGGAAGTCAGACACTTTCTAGCGTCAGCCAAAATCTGCCCTAACATTAGCGAGCTACACTCACAAGACTTTGGCTACGACATTATTGAGAGGCCATTTAAGTTGTCTGCGAACAAGTGTTTCGTAATCTCCGATTACGTTGAAGGGTTAACAGAAGTATATCCTGAAATGCCAATAGCAAAAACTCCCGAAGAGTTTAAAGAGTTGGTAAGCTATTATTTAGATAGACCAAAAGAACGCGAAACAGTAATAGAAAGGCTGTACAGTAGCACTATTAAGAGCCACACATACTTTGAGCGGGTAGCGGAAATATTCAAAAACCTAGAGATGCCTTACGAGGAAACAGAGGCTGTCGAGTTAACAAAACAGATTAAAGGAAAGATGGACCTATAATGCGAATTTTAGTAACCGGAGGAACCGGATTTGTTGGCAAACATCTAGTAAGGCACGTTAGAGCCTTGGCTGATTTCGTTAATGATCCGCTTGAACATGAGGTTAAAACTGTATCAAGAAGACGTTCAGATACTATAGTATCAGAGACAGACAAGACAGACTTCTTCTTCTACACACCTACTGGTTCTGATGATATGGGATTCTATCAGGCTGATAGCCAACATTACAGTGGAGACCTAACTAATCCAGATTTGGTCAAGAGACTATTCAGCTATTACAAGCCAGATGTTATATTTCACCTTGCTGGTAATCCTTTAGTAAAAAACCCTGAAGGAATCTTCAGGGACAACGTAGAAGTAACACAGAATCTTCTTACGTATTGTCCGAAGGGTTGTAGATTCGTGTTTGCGTCTAGTATAGTAGTGTATGGTGATGGTTCACAACATCCTAAATGCACAGAATACTTCCTGCCTAACCCAACTTCAGAGTACGGCATTACTAAGTTAGCGTCAGAACATCTAGTTAACATGTTTACAAAGCGTGGTAGGGTTAGGGGAGTTAATCTTAGATTATGTGCTACGGTAGGAAGTGGACTTACTCATGGAGTAATACATGATTTCATTAAGAAGCTACAGAGCGACAGTGACACTCTTGAGGTTTTAGGCGCTAAGCCGGGATCAACTAAGCCTTACCTACACGTTGACGACGCAGTCCGTGCGTTTATGTTAATGGTAGGATCAGGCAAGAGTAACCTTAAAGGCTCATGGAACGTGGGCCCAGACAACGAGGTTAATATTGAACAGCTTGCTAACGCAGTAATGGAGGGCGTTGATATTAAAAAGGATATAGTATGGCTGGGAGAAGGTGCTAATTGGGCAGGAGACAATAGATATCTTTGTGCATCTAATGCAAACATTAAGTCTGTAGGATGGAAACCAACTTATAATAGCTCGTTTGGGGCTATTGCTCAAGCTGTGAGGGAGATAGGATGAGAGTGTTATTTTTGAACCAAGCTCGTGGCTTGTCAGCAGATATGGTATCGGACTATCAAGCCGACATGGTCTTTCATGGCTTGTCAGTATTAGACGGGGTTGAATGTATAGAGTCTTCTCCTATGTGGCACATGCGTAAGTCAGAAAAGGAAAGAGATCCAGAACTGTTCAAGCATATATGGGGTAAAGCTTTTACTATGTATGGCTTACTTCCTGACGTTGATCTTCAAGCACCAGTACCAGATGTCACAACTGCTGATAAGGTCATAGTACCTATTCATCACACATTAGCCCAAAGGCCCGAAGAGATTATTAGACATTTAATGTATGTAAAGGAAGCAATCCCTAAAGCGAAGATATGTATTATAGACGGTTGGGATAGAGTAGACCTTTATCCTGCGCTAATTCAATACTGTAGAGATAATGGACATAAATACTTCAAGAGAGAATGTATATTCACGGACGAAACAGTAAAGCCTATTTCCTTTGCCTTTCCACAGGAAAAAATTCCTGACTTAAATTGGATTAAATCTAGGAGTCACGACATAGCGCCACTGATTCCTGTTAATCAATCTATAGATCCGTCCTATATGTCTACATATATTTATGACAATGAGGAAGACTATTATGCCATGTATCAGAATAGTAAGTTCGCTCTTACATCCAAGAAGGGAGGGTGGGACACCCTCAGACACTATGAGATTATGGCAAATGGGACTATCCCTATTTTTGTAGACATTGAAAACTGTCCCAAACATACGTTATGGAACTTCCCAAAAGACTTGTGTAAAGAGGCTAATTTTCTATCAGGATTAATTGTTAATCTTACTAATGGGCAAAATTGGTATTCCGGTATGGTCTTACCTCATTGTGGGGTGGTAAATAAAGATAACCCCGGCCACTGGAGAGGTCACGCAGGATCATATAATAGTTTATTAGTAAAATTTCAGGACTACTTTAAGGAAAACCTATTAACTAAACACCTAGCGACTTACGTACTGGAGACAATGGATGAAAATCATTGATAAGGCAACATGCCTTTGTATAGACAAGAGATACGACGAGAGAAGATTTGACCTAGACAACATGGGGAAACGTATGGGGAAACTAGGAGCGGACTGGGAATGTTTTCATGCACTCACAGAGAATGGTGATCCTTGGACTCCATACGATTACGTAGATGTTCCCAAGAAGGATTTAGCAAAGGAAATAGCTCAATGGGGTTATGGTAGAGATGGGTTTAAGCATCACCACTGGAATGCATTACAGTGTCATAAAATCATGATACAAAGAGCTATTGACGAAAAAAGAAGTAGTCTATTAATAATTGAAGACGACGCCTATTTTACAGAAAGATTTGAAGAAGTTTGGGAAAAGGTTGAAAACAATATCGGGGCTAATGATTATGATATACTGTATCTTGGATGGTGGGTTGGAGATGAATTGGATGACTTTAATCTGGAGTGTGAAGAAAACTATAAAAAAAATAATATCGTGAGTTTATATAAAGCCCGACAAATCGGAGGGTTGCATGGGGCTTTAATAAATAAATCTATGTTTAATACTATAATGTCCTTGCCGGAAAATAACCCTATTGACTGTCAACTCAATAAAATACACAATCAGATTGATAGTCATTTTATATCTCCAAAAATCATTCACACTCGCGGCGTGTTTAGCGAATGTGAAGGATATATTATAAATAGAAAAAACTTGTAAAATATTTTTGGAAAACCGCGACATTTAGTGTATAATAATATTGTGGAGGAACAACAAATCAATAGACGAAAGTAACATCATGCCTAAAAAACTAACGCACGAAGAAGCATACAATAAGTGCAAAAGCCGTGGCTTTATATTGTTGGACGATTATATAAATAACGATATAAAATATCGTGTTATTTGTCCTATATGTAAAAATATATATAAGTCAAACTTATCAGATATATGGAGAGGTAAAATAACTAGATGTATGAATTGTAAACGTAAAGGTAGTTGTAAAATATTGTTGTCAGAATCTTTAACATTTTATCATTTGATGGGGCTTATATTATCAGATGGAACTATATATCATTCAACTAACAGGGTTTCTATAACATTACATAAGCAGGATGAGATATATTTACAAAGTATAGCATCTTTGTTTGGTATTAATGTCAGAGATGTAAAAAAGAGTAATAAAATTTACACTGAATTTGCGATATCTGATAAAAGATACGTTCCTAAATTTATAAAGAAGTTTGGATTAAAACCTAATAAGACATATTATCCACCAGATGTTAAGAATTTTGATTTAACTGATGAACAAAGACTGTCTATGGCCGCAGGGTTTATAGACGGAGACGGACATATTAAGCGTAAAAACAATAAACCTTACAATATAACAATAAAAGGTCACTATTCATGGCTATATATGTATGAGTATATGTTTGACGATCTTTACACATCGTGCAAAATCGGCAATCAAAATCAAGCCATATGTCATATTGGAGTTAAAAACACTAAAAAATTAGTGAATTTTGTAAAAACTAACAATCTACCAGCAATGGATAGGAAATGGAAATAATTATAGAAAATAACGAATTTAACAAAAACATTGAGAAAAACTGGGACGAAAACGGTACTATAAGGGTAGATAAGGTGACACAATTGGGCGGATTGCATGGAGCGTTGATTAACAATACTATGTTTGATGCGCTACTATCCTTACCGGCTAACAACCCTTGGGATTGTCAGTTGAACCAGTTTCATAATCAGTTGCATACATACTACGTTCAGCCAAAGATGTTTCATACAAGGACTACGTTTAGTCATTGTGAAGGATCGGTTATTGAAAGGAAGGATATATGAGAACATTAGATATATCACAGGTCTGCCACTCTATAAGAGGCTGTATAGATGAAGTTTTATATAACGCTCCGGAAGATGCAATATTCGTAGAGTCAGGTTGCTACTTAGGAACTACAACTTACTACTTCGTTAGAAGGCTGTTAATGTCTGGTAAGAAGTTTCAATATTATTGTATAGACAATTGGAAATTAGACAATATTGTTGGTGATTCTATGGTCCCAGAAGGTGACAATCTTGAATTCTTCAAGAACACCATAGAGGAAGTTAGCGATCATGTTAATATAATATGTTCAGACAGTATTGAAGCAATCAAAGAGTTTGATGATGACTCTGTCTACTTCGCGTTCTTGGACGACTCTCACCAATATGAACATGTTACAAAACAGGTTCCAGCGTGGGTTCCTAAGATGAAGGATCATTCCTATCTTGCTGGTGACGATTTTTATAGTCCGTTAGTTCAGAGAGGGGTCTTTGACCACTTTGATGATCTAGACGTTGTGAGAATAGATGGTTGTGGATTTTATGTTAAGAACCCAAAGGAAAAAATCAATGAGTAAATATTTTGGTCAATGGGATACGGATAGAGTAATAGAGTCTTACTTCCCCGGTCAGGTTAATGGTAGGTGTGTCGAAGTAGGAGCTTATGATGGAATCAAAGGCTCTAACAGCAAATACTTTGAAGACCTAGGATGGGAAACTACATGTATAGAGCCTAACCCCTTTATCTACCATGAACTATTGAAGAACAGGAATGGTCGCTGCTTAAACATTGCGGT
>Ga0302132_10002595_pt1 | contig 10334 bp, 13 predicted proteins | sample CB9_321_MG_FD_203113 | JGI IMG/M metagenome (GOLD analysis project Ga0302132, IMG submission 203113) | Marine microbial communities from Western Arctic Ocean, Canada - CB9_32.1 | ecosystem: Environmental > Aquatic > Marine > Oceanic | place: Canada: Western Arctic Ocean | collected 2017-09-19 | reverse complement strand
ATTCTTTCCAATTTTTTAAATCTAAATTATCAGACTGATAACCACCCTCATTACTTTTTATAACTCTTTTATTATTTTCACAATATATTTCACATTTTTTAGTATAATGTTCTAAATCTAAATTTAGATTAGTAATGAATATCGAAGTTTTAAATATATCTTTTATCATATCTGTTAACCTTTAAAAAAGAACACTTGATTTTTTCTATACTTTTTATTAAAGTAAAAATCATTAGATATGTCCATGCCATGAGGAAATTTTAAACCATCAAATAAAACTAATCTATTATATTTTGGTTTTATATTCTTTAATATTTTATATCTGTCTTTAGGCCTCCATGGCATGAAGTGTTCGTTAAAATGTTCAACATCATCTGTTGTATTAAATGAATATAAATTTGTACCACATGTATCATTGAAATAAACAATACCATTATAACCAGCGTCTATGTGAGGCCACCAGATACTATTTTTATAATCGTTAAAAATATTTTTATTAAATCTTGTCATATTTGTTATGATATAATAATCATCATATATTTTTTGTTTACATAAATCACTTAAAAATAAATATACTTCTTTTAACCTCTTATCATGTTTAATTAATCTTCTTTCAAAAAAATGAGTACCATTAAATGATGGTTTTTCTGTGCTTTTCCATAGAGGCGTATTTTCATCAAAAATAAGGTTATCTACTTTATCTGGGTTTTTATAAAAATCATCAATGTAATATATGTTATGACCTTGAATATTTTCAGTCTTAACTTTTATATTAGGATTTATTTCAAACATATTAATCTCTAGTTACCGTTGCACTATCCTTATTAAATTCTTTGTCATAAGCTGGATACTCTGAATAAGTAAAATTACCTGACACAGATATTCTTGTTACTTTCGAACTAAAAGGAAATACCCAATGAGCTAGTCTTGTAGGAAATATAATAAGGTCACCATTAGTAGGCATTATATTAACAGAATTAATAACATCTCTTTTACTAGCAATTTCTCCACCAGTACCCCAACTAAGTGATAATGCACCAGGCCCTAAACTTGAACCATTATATTTTTTATTTTCTTCTGTTATAGCTTTTGGCACATCAACAAATAAAACAAAAGTAATATCACCTGTGTGAATATGTGGTGGATTAAAATCTCCAGCTTCCATATGATTTACCCAAAAATTTTGAGGTTTCAATGTTGGTGCTTCATGCCAACCATAAAAGTTTACTCCAACTTCACACCAAGTTCTAAAATATGATTCTATAGATTCATAAAACCAAAGTCTATCTTTAATTGGAACTAAATCTTGGTTACCATTGCCAAAAACACCAGCTAACTCTTTACTCCAATCCTCATGAGCTTTCGCTTTTTTGCATATTCTTTTTAATTTTACCAAATCTTTTTTTGGATATTTAAAATGAAGTAAAAGAGGACCCCATGCATAATTAATAAAGTCTAGTCCGTCCTCACTAAGAGTATCATCTTGAAATATTTTTTTTTCTTTATCCATTATATCTTTTCTCCTCGAAACCAAGTTGGAAGGCCTGGATGAGCTTTGTCTTCCAATCTGTGTTTTTTGTTTTTACTTTTCTGTTCCACATAATGTAAAAATACTTGTGAACAGTAATCACCTTCAAATGGATTTCTCCAATGTTCCAAATCACAACCTGCGTATAATAACATATCACCAGGTTTTAATTTTACCTCAATATCTTTTCCATGTGTGTCCGTTAAAAATATTGGCCACATATCACCACCCAAATTTAATGTGGTGGATACCTTACATTCATCTCTATCTGTATGTGCTGTCAATTTATGTCCTTTTCTATAAACTCTAGTGAATGAATAAGTGGGCCATAGTTTTAAGTTAGTTTCTTTCTCAATAAGTGGTAAACAATTTATTAATAATGTTTCCATAGCAATATCTGCATAATGAGAATACGCACCCATACATTGATAATCCTCTCTATGCCCCCAATCCCTTGAAAAGGGTATAATGTATCTTGTAGATTTAAGAGTATCATGCACTTTTTCTTTCATTAAGATATAATCATTAACAAAATTAACAACATCTTTTGATACTGCACTTCTTATTATTTTATATTTGTTTTTTTTAAATGTCATATTTTATTATCCAAGTTGTAAAAGGTTAAGATTTTTTGTATCACCTAATTCTCCTCTCATAAAAACATTAAATCCTAGACTTATTCTGTTTTTATCAGAGTTGTTAGTACCAACTTCATGTAGTGTAGTAGACGGAAAATATATAATTCCATTGTCATTTACAGGACATGTCCAAAATGATGAATTAGCTAAGTTATATTCTTTTACAGGTATACTGTAGCTAGGGTTACTTGTAATCGGCATTGTATTTTGTGTACAAAAGGTTATTTCTGAATCTTCGCCTACATCTATGTAATATACTCCACTTACAATAGAATTAGAATGATTGTGTCTATGGTGGTAAGTGTTGGGTGGATTTATGTTTAACCAAGACTCTGTAATATAAAATTCTACTGACTCATCTATAGATAATACAGTTCTAGTATACTGGTGCAATCCTTGTAGTATTCTATCTTTGATTAATTTGTAGGACTCTAATTCTAAAATATTATGTTCTTGTGACAAAAAGTTACCTTTTACATTTTCTGTTACTTTTCTTCGTTCCTTAGTTGTATCATGTATTATACATTTATTTTCAAAGGTATCATGGTAGTACACTGGGGTACTAAACAATAGTATTGTATTATCAGGTAGTATTTTTGTCATATTTATATTGCTCGTAAGTTAAAATGTATAAATCTAAATGGGTCTTTGCCAGGGTCTACTGCAAAGTGATGAGGTAAGTATGAATTAAATAACATTAAAGTACCAGGTTTTGGTTTATAGAATACTGTTGATGATGATGTAGTAAGTACACTGTTATCTTTTTGTGTTAAGTCTGTCATCACCTTGCCAGGTCTAGGGTCTTCAAATATTGGATAAGATGTATTTTCAGAACATTTTAAAAAATAAAATCCTGACATATGTCTATTAGGATGAACATGATATCCTTGATGCCCACCACCATGTTTTGAAAACTCTTGAACCCAGAAGTCATTCAATGTTACTTCTTTACTAGATAAATCATAACCTTGTTGTATTAGTAAATCTCTTGTAAGATTTTTTATAAATTCACCTAAAACAGAAAAATTTTCATCACCTAATAAAGTAAAAGAACAATGAGATGTACCAAAATCTTTTGTGCCAGATTTTGCCACACCATTTAGTTTTTTTATTTCTGTAATATATTTGTTAGAATATTTATTTAAAGCTTTTGTCCATTTAGGAATGTAACAGTTATAGATATTACTAACAAAGTAAGTTTCCATTTCTACATGTAATTGATTGGAATTATTGGAATTCCCACCCCCACTCATATTATTATATTTATTCATCGCCATGGTTGTCCTAAAGACCAGCAAACTAATGAGTTTCTTTCACCTCTTGTTACTTTCGTTATTCTATGATGCACAAAGCTAGGAAATGTTACTATACTTCCTCTAGGTCTAAATTCCGTACATAATTTAGTTGATGCTTTTTTATCTGGTCTACTACCAAAAGAAAATTCTAAATTTCCACCACCATATTTTTTAGGGTCTGTTAATTGTATAGTAGTAGATATTTTTCTAATCTTACCCCAATAGTTTTGATGATGTGTTCCATAAGTACTATCAGGGTATTCTTTTGCATCACAATATGGTGTTCCCCAATCATCATTATGCCAATTATAAAATTGACCTTTTTTATAATGTGTAAACTGAGCAACTTCGCTCCAATCCCATTCAAAATTCCAACCAGCATTTGTATTTGCTGTTCTAATATATGGATTTAATATTTGATAAAACCATGGTTGAGCAAGCCAAGATACATCAGAGTTTCTTTGATTAACTATATCTTGATAATCTTCTTCAGCATAAGTACCTATACCAATCTTAGCTCTTTCTTTTTTTGATGTTGTTTTTATATATTCAAGAATATCATCACATTGTTTATCTGATAGAGCTGATTTAAAGTACCAAAAGTAATTATTTAAATTCATTATATTTCACTTGTTAATTATATACAATTATTTATATCGTATTTTTTTCCTTTATTTTCAGATAATACACCATTATTAAATACAAAAAATGTTTGAATAAATCTAGAATTAATATTCATATCAAATCCTGCTTGATGAAGGGTATTTGCTGGATATATTATACATCTATTATAAACTGAACCAACTTGTATGTCATGTTCAAGTTGTGGTGCAATATCATTTCTAGTGAATAGTTTAGTACCTGAACCGAATGAATATCTTTCATCTAAGTAGATTACTCCTGCGTAACTAAACTCACCACCATCATCATGAGATAATCCATTACCATCCTTACATACGCTTTTTAATAATTCTTCTTTGTATATTTTTCGAAAGAAAGTTCTAAGTTTTTTAATGTCTGGTAATACACTATTTTTTAATTTATTAAATAGATTAGTGTAAATAAGATTATTCTCATCTACTTTGTATGTTTCGTGACAGGGATATGCTTGAAATCTACTTGAATAGAAATCTCTACCTTTATGTGGTTGACATGTAGGGGAAAACTCTAATTTATTTGTACCAATAGACATCTCTTTGAATAAAGTATTCAATTCTTCATCTGTATAGAAGTCATCTATAATTTCAATAGGTCTTTTCATAATATAATACTATTTATGTGTTAAGAATTACTCATTAGGCCAAGTATCTCCAGCTCTAGCTTCTATCAAATCTGTCAAATCAAATATACCTGATGCACTAGCTGCGACACATATCGCTGGTTGTAGTATTTTTACAAAACCAGCACCTCCAGCTGTACCTGCAAAAGGCTGACTGGTTAAGAATCCACTTCCGCCGCCTCCGCCGCCTCCGCCGCCTTTGCCACCTACGCCAGCAACTGAAGCAATAGTTCCATGATATCCACCACCAATCCCACCACCTGGGCCACAAGCAGGTTGAGTATATACACATCCAAATTGTCCGCCTCTACCAACACGACCTGTACAACCAGCTGGCACATTTTGATATCCACCGCCACCGCCACCACCAGCGAATAATACTGTACCTGTTAGTGGTGAAGCTTTTCCTTTTCCACCATTGCCTTCTTGACCGTATAGATGTGGAGCTGGACTACCTTCTGGTGCAGTTACTGGGGTAGGAGCCCCTTTTTGAGCTTGTCCAATACCACATGAACCTAAACATGCACCACCACCACCACGACCGGCAGAATTATTTCCTTGTGGGCCACCAAAATCACTTGGCGCACAGGGTGTATTTCCAACATTACCATTGCAAGAACCATTGTATCCACCACCAGCAGAACCACCTGGCCCACCATGTGCTAGTCTATGTCCATATCCACCACCAGTAGCAACAACATTTGTCATGCAATCACCAACTATGGTTGAATTTCCACCTCGACCTGTACAACTATCACCTTGTTGATGAGCACCACCAGCACCAATAGTTATTGTTAAATCATCACCACCTGTGACTGGGTAACAAGCTTTAGTGAGGAAACCCCCTCCACCGCCGCCACCACCGCCAGGGTGTTGTTGAGAACCTGAACCACTTGCGCCACCGCCACCAGCAACAACAAGATATTCTATTATTGTTGTAGCACATTCTAAAGTTAGTGTACCTGAGGAAGTAAATGTACTTGTTACTGCACATGTAGAAGAAGCAGCTTGTATAGTTGCTCCACCTCTTGTTATTGTTGCAGGGTCAGCGTTAATGAATCTTTGGCTAACCAAATTTCCAATATGTCCACCTCTACCTTTTGAATATCCTCTTGCCATTAGCTTATTTTCACCCAACTAGTTGTATCATTATCCCAGTACCACATAACTCCACTCCAGTCATCTGGTAAAAGAAATCCAAATTCTAAAATATTCTTTTCTTCACCATCCACAGTAACCGTTGTATCTGACAAATCTCTACACACCCAAGTGTTTCTAGATGCATCCCAATATGGTCTATGTTTATCACCATCCTTTGCAGCGTCCTCTGCACTTATTGTGTAATCAAACGGAGCATTCCATTTATTATTATCTGAATCAAATACCCAATTTGCATAGTCTTGGGGTGGACTGAATCTATTGTTATCAGCATCCCATGTTGAGCCTGGGCCAGGGTACGTTCCTCTTTCATTTTCATTGTAAGAACATTGTTTCCAATAAGTGCCACCAGATATACTAGTGTTACCTAAAAGATTTTGTACGAACACTTCAGCATCAGAGTGGTAGTCACCGCCATTGGCGTCTACATCATCATTAGATATAACTACTACTCTTAATACTGTATTATCTGAACTTTTAACTTCCGCAAAGTGTGCCATAAGAAATTACTCCTATTATGCATCATCCATTACTTCAAATGAAACGAACAAGTCTAAATCACTGGCTGCGTTTGCGCCACCTTTTAGAATGTCACCTTCCATTAAGTAAATAGGTGTATCTAATACAACTAGTGTAGAATCTGCTGGAACTGAAACAGTTTTTGCAAGATATACAGTGGCATCAGCACCTGTGGTAGTTACACCACCAGCACCTGAACCCATCCCATCTACGAATAAGTCTAAAGTTGCTGCGTTAGTGCCGTCAACATTTGCACAAGTAATTCTGTTAATTTTACAGACATGGTCTGCATCTACTGTGATTAATGTTGCAGTTGCTGTAGCAGTCAAGTTGAAACCTGCATTGCCAGGTTGTACTGATGATACATTTATTAATTCAACATTTGCCATTTTATATTTCCTCTATTAAATTTATTTTTATTTATAATCTTTGTATTATTTATAATACTTTTTAACCACCAAATATCATTGATATTACCATAGTCTTTCCAACATATCCTGGCCCCTTTATTTTAGAACCAGATGGAAAATTCACTTCTGAACCTTCTAATATTTCAAGTTTATTAGCAGTTATTTTGAAATCATTACTACCATCAACTTTAATATCAAGTTGATTAGTTTCTGTTGTAGAAGGTAATATGTCTGTGTCTGCCATTTGTATACTCCTTACTTATTCCTTACTATTTATAATCTAACTACCAAATATACCAGAAAAAACTAAAACTTTTCCTACAAAACCAGGCCCAGATATAACTCCACCAGAAGGTATACTTAATGTAGCACCTGAATCAACAACTATTGAAGAGCCAGATAAAGCATTAAAACTATTAGCTGTAATTTGGAAATCATCTGCACCAGCAATACGAATATCAATCGTATCATCTGTATCAGCAGTGATACTTGTATCAGCATCTGCATCTAAAATTAATTCTTTACCATTTAAATCCATACCATTATTTGGTAATAACTTACCAGCATCAGAACCATCTATTGTTAAGAATGTTGTATCAGCAGTACCATCTGTTCCTTTAAAGATAATATCTGAATCATTTGCTGTAGCATCTAATGTAATGTTACCAGAAGATGTTGATATAACAACTGCAGCATCACCGACACTTAAATTATCACAAGCAAGGTCACTCACACTAGCTGCAGCAAAAGTTAATGCTCCACTACCATCTGTTTTTAAGAAGTGCCCATCTGAACCATCAGTTGCTGTAAGTGAATATGCAGTACCACCTGATGTTAGAAATAAATTACTTCCGTCAGAAGATACTGATTCGTTAGCATCATGTAATTGTAATGTTGGTGTACCACCTGAGTCTGTTAAGAGTAGTCCTACATTGTGTACATGTGTTAATTCTATTTCGTTGTTAGCACCAAATCCTAATGCAGACCCATCAGTTATAACTTTAAAGTCACCATCATGAGTCATTCTAAACATTTCAGTAGCTGCAGCAGATACACCCAGTTTGAACGCAAGTCCTGTAGAGTTATTATCTGAAGCAAAAGTATCTTCGGCAGTAGCTGCAATTGAAGCAGCAGTTGTAATCGCATCTGTTCCACCACTATCTCCAGCAGTGAAGTCTATTCTTCCAATCTCCTCACCAGATACAATATCATCTTCTTCGGATTCTAAATTTAATACGATAGGTAAGTTATCACCTGTAGCTTCGTGTGATAGTTTTAAACCTACATCTGGTACATGTGTTAATATAACTTCTTGGTCGTTACCAAACTGAATTGTTGAACTATCTGCAAGGAATAAATCTGAAAATTCTTTTGTTGCACTACCTAATGTTGTTCCGTCTGCACTTGTAGGAAGTATAGATGTTCCAAAAGTTCCTGTATTTATGACTGGGCTTGTTAAAGTTTTATTTGTTAGTGTATCTGTAGATACTAGCGACACTAAAGTTGAATTAGCACCAGCAGGCAGTAACATAGTGTTTGTAACCCCTGCAGAGTGTGGTTGTCCTTGTAATATTTGTCCATGACTATTACTTTCACAATTCAACTGTACTGCACCAGAAGCACTGTTACCCCTAACAGCTATTACCCCTGTACCTTTTGCTATTAAATTTAAGTCAATATTAGAATCGCCACCAGTTGCCTGTAATATTGGTCCTTGTAAGAAGGTTGAACCGTCATCCGTTGCAGCGTTAGTCATCTCAAATTGATTTACAGCAGAGCCTGTTGTTTGAAATACAAGTTGTTCATTGCCATTTTCATCGCCAAGAAAGTGAGCATCATCTATTAATATGTTTTGAGAGTTAGTATCTAAATTACCACCAAGTTGTGGTGTTGTATCTTCAAGAATATCACTTATTGCAGCAGATGTAGCAAGACCAGATACCACAACACTCCTTGCAACTTTTTTAAGACCACCGCCTGAAGCATCTACTGCTAAGAAAGTATCTCCACTTGCAATGGATGTTATTGCTGCTAAATCTGTAACTGCTGTAGGATTAAAATTAGTACCATCTGCAACAAGTATCGCACCATCAGTATTTGTACCCATAATCAAGTCATCACCTGATATAGTCAAGTCACCAGTTACAATAACATCTTGTGAGAATGTTGTATCACCATCTGCAGCAATTGTAATTGCATCTACATCTGAAGTAGAACCTATTGTTCCACCATCTTTAATTATTATGTCATCTACAAATGAAACAATACCTGTACTTGCTATTGTTATAGCTGATGTACTAGAAGCAGAACCTATTGTTCCACCATCTTTAATTAGTATATCATCTACGAATGTAACAATACCAGAACTTGCTATTGCAATAGCACCAGTACTTGATGCAGAACCCAATGTACCAGCATCTGGTATTACAATATTTCCACCAGAGGTATGTACTGTTCCTGTTTCGTTAGGGAATGTAATTACTCTATCAGCAGTAGGGTCAACAACAGTTATCGTGGTTTCAAAACCATCATCTGTTGCACCTTCGAATACGATAGTACCATCTTCCTTTACATTTAATACTGTTGTATTTGTATTTGTAGTATTAAGGGTTGTATAGGATATAGTTGCGCCTGAGATAGCAGTTACATCTGTAACTAGATTGTTAAATTGTGTCCTTAACTCATTTAGAGTACTAGAGCCTGCTATACTTGATGCTGAAATTGCCATTTAATTTTCCTTATCTTTCCTTTATTTATAATGTTAACTGAATGAGTATGTGCCTACTTCATCAGTAAATTCTAATTTCCCTGTTGTAGAGTTATACTTTAAGAACTTACCATTTCCTAAAGAACTAATATCTACATCATCATTATCTAATATTCTAGTACTACCACCACCACCGAGTGATGATAATTGCATTTGAACTAATTGTCTAAACTGTCCAAACTCCTCTTTGAGTTTTACTAATTCAGATTTTTCTTCTGGTAAGTTTTGTCCTTTATGAACTACACTCATAGCCTCTGCTAATTTTTCTTGTTCAGTAGGATTTACTTTTACTACTTCTACAATCTTTTCTACTTCTACAATCTTTTCTACTTCTACAATCTTTTCTACTACCTTTTCAACAGGTACTTCTACAATATTCATTCCCTGTATAACTTCAGGTTTTTTCACAGAAGCATTAATTGCATTGTCTAAACTTAATTCATAGTTAGACATTTGTTCAAAGAAAGAAGATAGTGCTTCTAACTTTCCTACATCTTGTGTTACTTCTTCTGGTAATGCATCTATTTTTTTCTTTGTAGACATTACACTAAAGAAAGCACTTAAATCATTTAACCCATCTACTTGTGGTTCTAATCTTTGTATTCTATCTTCATCTAATCTGTGTCTTTCAGCTTTTTCTGCAGCTGCTTGTTGTTGCCCCTCTGATATTATACTAAAAAGACTTGATAACTCACTCATGTTATTTCTCCAACAATTGAGTTAACATGTTTTTAATATCA
>Ga0302132_10002590_pt1 | contig 10358 bp, 8 predicted proteins | sample CB9_321_MG_FD_203113 | JGI IMG/M metagenome (GOLD analysis project Ga0302132, IMG submission 203113) | Marine microbial communities from Western Arctic Ocean, Canada - CB9_32.1 | ecosystem: Environmental > Aquatic > Marine > Oceanic | place: Canada: Western Arctic Ocean | collected 2017-09-19 | reverse complement strand
CTATGGCCACCACCGCCGACATAATCTTCGGCGGAGGGTTGAACGCCCCGGGTGGCACGCGGCGCGTCACACGAGGCTTGCCGAACAACTGGACGCCCAACGACGCCAGCGACATGTCACCTGGCTCCGCGCACAGGTTGCGCGCCACCTCAAGTTGCACCAGGATCGCAGCGTGTGTCGGCCGGCAATCGCTCTCCAGAAACGACCGCAAGATCGGCAGCGCAGCGTAATACGGCAGATTTCCCAGCATCTTGTAAGGGCCACAGCCGCCGATCAGCTCCGCCGGACTCACCCCGCGAGCGTCCTGGTGCAGCACCTCCACGTTCGACGGCATCGACTCTCGTAGGCTCACCGCCAGCGCATCGTCCAGCTCCAGCGCCACCACTCGCCTCGCCCGCTCAGCCAGCACCCGCGTCAGCGAGCCCCGGCCCGGCCCCACCTCCACCACCAAATCATCCGGTCCAATGCCAGCCGCATCAGCGATCGCCCCCAGAATATTCCGGTCCGTCAGGAAATGCTGACCTAAACTCTTCTTCGGTGCCACGTCTGCCATACCCCGACAGTACCGCCCCGAACGCACCACGGCAACCAGAGGCGCCCACCTCCCTGTGTCATTCCGACAAGAAAGTCAGTCCACGAGCAATCCCGCCGCCACTCCCTGCCCTCTATTTCCTGAGCGCAGCGGCCACTGTTTCCCGAGCGCAACGCCAGCGTCATCCTGAGACGAGACGACGTCCGCGAACAGATCGCTCAGCCCCTCACTTCCCGCCGTTTCCTCAACGCAGCGCCAGCGCGTCCGCCCCTTTCCCACTGCCACAGCTTGCGATCCCCACACCAAGGTTTATGATCGTCCCTGACACCAGCACACGTACCGCAAGCCCATTAGTAAATGGAGGAGTGATGACTAACCAACACACCGGTGTGGCGCACTGGATAGACCACGTGGTTGTCCCCACCAACGACATGACCACCTGGCTTGCATGGGCCGAGGATGTCATCGGCATTGAGCGCACGCCCATAGGCGGGCTAACGACCCAAGCCAGGCGCAGGAACCAACCGATTGCAACCTTCCTGGACATCGGGGATGGCTCCTGCCACTTCGGCGCGTTCCTCCAAACCGATGACCTACCCGAAAGCGCCGGCCTGGGTAACGAATATCCGCGCTACGGCTTCTTCGTCAACGCTGTCGACCTCGATACCCACATCCAGCGGCTTGAACGCCTTGGAATCGCCCACTCTGCACCATCGAGTACCACCACCGAAGGCTTCGAGGGCGCCGCCGTCCGCTTCCAGGACCCCGACGGTAACCAGTGGGAGTTCTGGGCACCCGCGGAAATGCCAGAAGGAGCCATGGACGTCGCAACGTCACTCGGCGTTGGCCGGATCAGTAGCGCCGTCTACGGATCACGCGACCTCCAGCGAACAGCAGGATTCTTCGAACGTTACTTCGGGCTGGGCCGCTTAGACAGGGACGACGTCCCCGAGGACACTCTCGTACTCCCCCTTGAAGCTGGAGGCCGACTCGTATACCACCTCACCGACATCGTAGATGAGCGTGTGACCGGACACGGCCCCTGGTTTGCTATGCACGCCGCTTTCACCGTGGACGACGACCAGTACATGACCAACTACGAGCGCTTGTGGGAGGAAGTCCCAGAGGAACAGGGCACCAAAGAAAGCCTCGGCCTGAGTGTGCAGGACGAGGACTTACAGCCCGCCCGCACAGGGCTGCACGGAAGCCCCGTAGGGCGCAAATGGAAAGAGCTGTACGAGCGTGGTGATGAGATATACGACTGGGATGGCCACGCCTTCCACTTCGTTGGCGGCGTCGCCATACAGCCCAGCGGCTCACTGGCAACCTACCGCGCCAAAGAGCAAGGCGCCTACCTCGCGGAGTTAATCGCAACCACCGGCGACCGCAAAACCACCTAATCTCAGCCCTAACGAGAAGCCCAACGGGCCCGGTGTCGCGCCGGGCCCGTCGGGCGCACCCCGGAGCGCGCCAGCTCGGCCCTAAGCCGGTTGGCTCGAGTCGGTTGGTCACTGTAGAAACGGGCTCGTTCACTCAACATGAACCAGATGCCACCGAGACTCTTGTGGGCATGAAGATTCGTCTCCTCACCCTTCTGGAACGTCTGGATGATTGCCAGCGGCTGCGGAGTCTTGGCGAGCACATCGATCTGCTGACCCTGCTCGACCCCCGGCGGGGTCTACTGGACCAGCTCGATCAATCTCGCTTCCGCCATAGTGAGTCTCCTCACTGAGTGATTCCCGCTTAGCCCTATCTCCGCCCCTACCTAACCTGGGATCCTTGGATGCGCTGCTCATGGCCCGCCCACTCCCTATCGCGTAGCACGTACTTCTGAATCTTGCCCGTCGCGGTCTTAGGCAACTCACCGAACTCCACATATTTCGGCGCCTTGAATCGTGCGATGCGTTCGTGACAGAACTCGATAATCTCCTCGGCCGTCACAGCAGATCCGTCCTTGTGAACCACGAACGCCTTCGGCACTTCACCCCAACGTTCATCGGGCACGGCAACCACGGAGACCTCCAGAACGCCCGGGTGCTCCATGATCACCTTCTCGATCTCTTGGCTCGAGATGTTCTCCCCTCCAGAAATGATGACGTCTTTCGCTCGGTCCTTCAGCTCGATGTACCCATCGGCGTGCCACACAGCCAGGTCTCCCGAGTGGAACCAACCACCATTGAACGCTTTAGTCGTCGCCTCTGGATCGCCGTAATAGCCCGACATCACGTTGTTCCCGCGCATCGCGACTTCGCCCATCGCCTGACCGTCGCGGGCAACGTCGCGCATGTCCACATCCACCACTCGCAATCCGGTGTGCACGTGGATGTACGGAACGCCCTGGCGAGATTTCGCCACAGCCATCTCGTCGGGCGATAGAGCGTCCCACTCCGGTTGGGCCTCGCACATCGTGTGCGGGCCATACGTCTCCGTCAGCCCATAGGCATGGAGGATCGTCGCCCCCATCGCCTCCATCGCCCGCACCACGGCCGGCGCCGGAGGCGCCCCAGCAGTGACAATCGTCAGGCCACTCAGGTCCTGGCCCACAGCCGATGGCGACGAGTACATCCCCGTCAGCACTGTCGGTGCCCCGCACATGTGCGTCACACCGCGCTCCTCGATCAGCCGGTAAACATCGATCGGATCGACCCGCCGCAGGCATATATGTGTGCCGCTCGCCGCAGTAACCGCCCACGTGTTGCACCAACCATTGCAATGGAACATCGGCAACGTCCACAGGTAATTGCTGCGCCAATTGAGCCCGGACTCGATCAGCTCGCCCAGTGCATTCAGATACGCGCCTCGCGCATGGTACTGGACGCCCTTCGGTAAGCCCGTCGTCCCGGACGTGTAGTTGATCGTCACCGTATCGAGCTCGGAGTCCAGATCTTCCCGATGCACGCCCTCCGGCGACGACGCCAAGAACTCTTCATAATCCGGGCCCGGGATGTCATCAGCCTTCGGAGCCACATCCAGCACCTGCACGAGCAGTTCGACCTCCGGGAGTTTCCCTTTGATCTCCCGGAAGATAGGAGCGTATTCGGAGTCGAACACAACCACCTTCGCCCCGCAGTGGTTGATGATGTACTCGATCTCCCTCGCCGCCAGCCGCGTGTTCACCGCCACCAGCACCGCACCGATGCTCATCGGGCCGAAGTGCCCCTCCAGCATCTGTGGGATATTCGGCACCATGAACGCCACGCGATCGCCCTTCTTCACCCCCGCGTTCCGCAGTGCACCCGCCAGTTGGTTAACCCGATTCTTGAACTGCCCATATGTATACGTCGTCTCCCCGTACACGATTGCCGGTTTCTCCGGGTACACCGCCGCACTCCGCTCCAAGAATTTGAACGGACTCAGCTGCTCCACCCAAACATCCTCGTGCATATCCCATCTCCTCCTGCTCGTTGCCACCCCGCACACCAACTGCCGCTCTCAAGCGCGGATGCTACCAGGTCAACAGCCTCGCCTCACGTCCCTCAGCGAAACGTCCCTCTGTTTCCTGAGCGCAGCGCCAGCGCAGCCGAAAAGCCTGCCCTGAATCACTCGAGTGCGCCCCTCACTTCCCCCTCCCCAAAACAAACAAAGGCCCCGGACATAAGTCCGGGGCCTACCTAACAGTAGAGAGCCGTGCACCCCCCGTCGAACCGGTGACCCAACACTTAACCCATTGGACCTGAACTCAAGCCAGGCTGGTCTGCGGCACTCAAAGCGCTCCGCTTACCGCTGCTTCCTTCCGGATCTGACGGGGTTCACAGGGCTCCGCCGCGCAGGGCCCAGCTATCAATGCCCCTGTCCGAGCAAGAGGTGTTAGGACCGACCCTAGAGGAGGAATTCAACCCCGCTGTAGCGGATTGCGGGTACAGGGCACCGCTAACTCCCCATCTAGCACGGCCAGCAATATCGTACCATGCATGCCCAGCGGCTAGGCGCCCTCCACCGCCAGATACGCACTCACGTCACGCACCGCGAACGGATGCGCCAACGCGAACGCACTCGTCACCAGCGACGCCCCCGCCGCGAATACGAGCGCATAACGCAGATCGTTCGTCCCCGCCAGCCCCGCCAGCAGACCACCGGTAGCGCCAATACCGTCCATCACCGCATAGATCAAACCCAACGACGTCGACTCCCGCTTGCCCGCCATCTCCACAGCCGCCGCCAGATACACCGGCCGTACGCCCGACAACGTCGTCGCACCCACCGTCGCACCCACCAGCATCAGCGCAGTGTTGTCTGTGAAAGCCGCCAGCAAAATACCCAACGCCCCCACAATCGAGCCCACCACCACCATCTGCTTGCGACCGAATCGATCAGAGGCTTGTCCCATCAGCGGAGCCGCCAGTGCGCCGCCCACCAGCATCACCGCGAACGCCCCGCCCGTCCACGCGGTCGAGTGGCCATGGAAATCCTGGAAGAACAAAGGAGTCATCGCCAGCAGCGCGATGAATGCCATGCTATAGCTCACGCCCAGGCCGAACATCGCGATTCCCGCTGGCGTCTTCCACACGCTCATCACATCGCGCAGTTCCGCTTTCGTGATCGCCGATTCCCCTGACACCGCCACATGACGGTGGAAATAGAGCATCGCCAACCCCATCAGCACAGCCGGAATCACAGCGAGCCGGAACGCGAATCGCCACTCAACGTAGCCCAGCAGGAACCCCACCATCAGCGGGCCTGCCACCTCTGCCAGCATCCCACCCGTCAGATGCAAGCCAAGCGCCAGGGCCCGGCGCTCCGGCATGTGCTGCACCATTGTCCCCGTCGCCATCGGGTGCCACGCCCCGGAGCCAATGCCGCCAAGACCCAACAGCAACGCCAGGCTCCAGAACCCCGGAGCCGCCGACGCAGCCAGATAACCCAGACCCGCCCACCAGATGGCCGCTGTCAGCATCAGGCCGCGCCGGCTCACCCGGTCCCCCAGGATCCCCGAAGGCAAGTATCCGATCCCTGCACCCAGCGTGTGCGCGGTGATCAACAAACCGATCTCGGCCGGCGAAAGTCCCCACGCCAAGCCAACAGCTGGCGCGATGAGCCACAGCGCACCGCTCGGAGTGTCCACCGCAAAGTGCCCCATAGGGAACGCAATCATGTAAAAGATATGGCGAGCTCGTTCAGACATACGCACCACAGAATAACGGATTCACCCCACTGGTAAACTTATCCCACGATGCACGTTCGAACAGCAGTCATCACAGCAGCCGGATTCGGCACCCGATTCTTGCCCGTCTCAAAAGCCGTACCCAAAGAGATGCTCGCCTTGGTCGACAAGCCGGTCATCCAGTACGCAGTCGACCAGGCTGTCGAGGCTGGCATCGAGCGCATCATTCTCGTCACGTCCGAGGGCAAAGAAGCAATGGAGGCCTATTTCCAAATCCTCCCCAAGCTTGAACAAGCGCTCCAGAATCGCAAGAGCCCCAAGCTAGCCGAGGTCCAACGCGTCTCGCGGATGGCAACCATCATATCGGTGATTCAGGAGCAGCCCCTGGGCCTCGGGCATGCCGTCCTCTGTGCCAAAGAAGCCGTCGGCGACGAACCATTCATCGTCTACCTCCCCGACGAAATCCTACTTGGTGAGCCCTCAGCCACCCGCCAGATACTCGACTCCTTCGAACGTCTCGGCTCCAGTGTCATCGGCGTCAAGCAAGTGCCCACCGGAGAAGTAGGCCGCTACGGTGTCGCCGCCGGTGATTCCGTATCCGCCACCGAGTTGCTCTTAACTCACACCGTTGAAAAGCCCCAGCCGGCAGAAGCGCCGTCCGACCTCGCGATCTTCGGGCCCTACGTATTCACCCCTGCTATCTTCGAATGCCTGGAAGCCATCACAGCAGGCGCCGTCGGCGAGATCCAGTTGACGGACGGCATCGACATACTCGCCAAACGCGAGCCCGTCCACGCCTGTCGCCTCGATGTCCAACGCTACGACGCCGGCACCCCACTCGGCCTGCTAGAAACCGCAGTCGAGCTGGCACTCCAGCACCCCGACTACGCCGACGACGTCAAAGCGTGGGTGCAGGACCTCGCCCAGCGGCTCGACTAACCCCTCCGTATCCCATCGACTGACTGATCATTATGGGTTCACCGTAACTGGCGCCTGCGCCTAGTCCTTGCGTTCGAGCGTGGCCTCTAGCCAAGCGCTCAGTCGTTGCCAGCCGCTACGGTCGTCAGTACTTGGCCGTACAAGCTTGGACAAGTTGGCCAAGGTCACCGGAGTCTCTAGGGTCGTCATTCGTCGTTGGTTCTCCTCGGCTCATAACAGATACGAGCACGTTCTTTTACTCACTCGTAGCAGATACGAGCGCATTCTTTTTGCCCATACGTGGGCGATTCATAAATCGGTGCCACAGGATCAGCGACCCGCTACTCCAGGAAATCACGGAGCTTGCGGGACCGCTTCGGGTCGCGCAGCTTGCGAAGAGCGTTCGCCTCGATCTGCCGGATACGCTCGCGTGTTACGCCAAAAACGCTACCGACCTCCTCCAGCGTGCGGCTACGGCCGTCTGTCAGGCCGAACCGAAGCTGGAGCACGCTGCTCTCGCGTTCGCTCAGCGCAGACAAAACTTCCTCGACCTGGTCACGTAGCAGTCCGTATGCCACTGCATCTTCCGGGGACACGCTATCCCGGTCCTGAACGAAATCGCCCAAGTGGGCATCCCCCTCATCACCGACGGGGGTCTCTAGCGAAACAGGCTCATGAGTGAGCTTCAGAATCTCCTCGACTCGCTCCGCAGAGACTTCCATGCCGATCCCGATCTCCGCAAGGGTCGGCTCGCGGCCCAACTCCTGAACCAATCGACGGCTGATACGGCTCAGTTTGTTCTTGTTCTCGACCATATGCACCGGGATACGGATCGTCCTCGCCTGGTCGGCAATACCTCGGGTAATCGCCTGGCGGATCCACCACGTCGCATACGTAGAAAACTTAAAACCCTTTCGGTAATCGAACTTCTCGGTCGCCCGGATCAGGCCGATATTACCCTCCTGGATCAGGTCCAGTAGCGCCATACCACGGCCCATGTACTTCTTCGCAACGCTCACGACCAACCGCAGATTCGCCTCGGCAAGTCGCGCCTTCGCAAGCGCGCCCTGGCGCTTCAATCGGTCTGCGTGCCGGCTGAACACCGGTTCATTTGACTCGATGCGCTGCCGGATATCCGCGTCCTCCATCACCTCCGAGAGCGATGTCACACGCACGTCAGCCCCCACAGCGCCCAGCATCTTCTCGGGCAGCACATAGCTGTCGAGGGCTAGTTGCGCTATCTCCTGGCTGACAGCCCGCGCCTCCATCGACCAGCGCTCAGCGAACGTCTCCAGCATCTCTTGGTCGACCTGACCGTCGATGGCCTGCCGTAAAAGTTCGTTGGTCAGCAACATACCGAGCGTCAGTGGCTCCTCAATCGCCCGATACTCCGCAATCGCTTCCAGCAGCCACGCACGGCTCTCCAGGCGCTTGAGCAGCAACTTGATCGTCTCGAACGGGGGGGGCTGGCGCCCGGTCTCCAGCAGTATCTCCGCCTCCGCCACCTCGACATGCCTACCCGAGGCATGCTCCAGAGCCAGGCGTCGCTCATCCGCCGCCGTGAGCAGAGGGATGCGGCCAATCTCGCGTAGGTACACGCGGACCGGATCGTCGATCACCTCGAAGCTATCGGCCTCTTCCTGCGCGGCGGCGGCTCGAACCACAGCCTCAGCGGGCGCCAACGCAGCCACGGCCGCGCCCGTCTTCCTCGGGCTTTTCTTGGTCCCCACGATTGGGTCGGGGACGTCTGCATTCGGGTCGGGAATAACCACAGTTAACTCTGCCGAACGCTCCTGCTGCTGCAACACGGGCACCTCGTCACCTTCTACCAACGGTCCAAGCTAACAGAGACTCACGGGCACATCACCCGCAAATCTCACCAATCAGGGACACGCAATCGCAATCAGCAACACTCACCCATCAACATACTCCGCTCACGACCGAACCGGCCAGAGCATCAAACATGACACTCAGGCCGAGACAACTCGATGCCTATAGGCATCGAGTTGTCTGAGACGTATGAAAAGACAGGGATGTACCAAGTCAAACTGCATCGTCACTATGCATCCGCTCGCACCCTAAGGGTTTGCCCAAATAAATCGGCGCTCCCACGCGAGTGCAGCGGAGCATCTCCACGACCGTCCCCCGCCGACACCGGAGGGACGTTCGCGAATCTTTAGAGACCTACCAGCGGGAACCACCACCGCCGCCACCGCCGCGGGGACCGCGGTCTTCGCGAGGCTTGGCCTCGTTCACGGTGAGCGAGCGGCCCTGAAGTTCCGTCCCGTTCAAGCTACCGATGGCCTGCTGAGCAGCCGCATCATCTGACATTTCGACGAACGCGAACCCGCGTGAGCGCATGGTCTCGCGGTCCGTGATGACCTGTGCGCTAAGAACCTCACCGTAGGGGGCGAAGGCATCTCGCAGGTCGTTATCGCTGGTGTTGAAGCTGAGATTTCCGACAAAAACTTTCATGTAGTGCTCCTTAAGCATTCATTTTGCCAATAGATCGGAGGCACCGGCTGAAAGCCCGGCGTGTCGGACGGGGGAACCAGGAGGGCAACTCGAAATCTGTGGACTCATTTAGTCTACCACGTCCATTCCATAACGGTCAGCCCCGCGCGTCATCCTGAGCGCAGCACCAGCGCAGTCGAATGCGTCTCTTACCGTCCCCGCTCCACCATCGCCTAAAATAACCCCGCACGTCCCTAACCGCTTCGCCCGGCCCACAGGAGCCCCTCATGAAATTCGGCCTACAAACAGGACAGCAGGACTGCACCTACGAAGAGCTCCGCAACCTCTGGCGCCTCGCTGACGATTCCGGCTTCTACTGGATCTCCATCTGGGACCATCACTTCGAATCACCTCCCGACGGCGGCCAGCGGCCCGCATTCGAAACCATCGCCATCATGAGCGCCCTCGCCCTCGAGACCACCAACGTCCGTGTCGGCTGCCTCGTCTTCTCATCCGCCTACCGCAACCCCGGCATCATCGCCAAAGCCGCCACCACCATCGATCACCTCAGCAACGGACGTGTAGAGATCGGGCTCGGCGCCGGCTGGCACGAGCCTGAATACCGCGCCTTCGGCATCGACTTCCCCCGCCCCGGCGTCCGCGAAGACATGCTCGAAGAGACCGCCCAGATTGTCCGTCAGATGCTCCACGAAGGCGAAGCCAACTTCCAAGGCCAGCATTTCACCATGGACCACGCCTACAACGTCCCCCAACCCATCCAAGACAAAATCCCGATCTGGATCGGCGGCGCAGGCGAAAAGCGCACCATCCCCGCCGCCGCTAAATACGCCGATGCCTGGAACGGCGCCTACGTCGCCGCTGATGTATTCGCGCATAAACTTGGCATCGTTGCCCAAGCCTGCGAAGCCATCGACCGTGATCCAGCCACCATGAACAACGCTATCAACCTCGGCTTCTACATGGGCACCAACGAGAAAGAAGCGAACCACAAACGCAACAACCTGCCCTGGGGCCCCGAAGACCCCCGCTACCACGGCCAGATCCTCGGCACTCCCGACCAAGCCATCGACCAGATCGGCCGATTCATCGACGCCGGCGCCCAACAGATCAACCTCGCCATGCGCGCCCCCTTCGACCTCGAAGCCACCCAAGCCTTCATCGAACAAGTCATGCCCGCCTTCGGGGATTAGGCCCCTGCGGGTCATCTGCCTTTCGGATGGGTTCTGTTCGGTAGTCATCTGCCGAGCCAAACCAAAGCGCCCTCAATCTGGCGTTCGATTCCACACGCCCTATATGTAAGGCACGGCAGTTATATCCTTATAGATATTATTG
>Ga0302132_10002587_pt1 | contig 10364 bp, 8 predicted proteins | sample CB9_321_MG_FD_203113 | JGI IMG/M metagenome (GOLD analysis project Ga0302132, IMG submission 203113) | Marine microbial communities from Western Arctic Ocean, Canada - CB9_32.1 | ecosystem: Environmental > Aquatic > Marine > Oceanic | place: Canada: Western Arctic Ocean | collected 2017-09-19 | reverse complement strand
GGACGTCAGATGCAGGGAATGTGTACCCGGTAAAGGCTGAAATTCCTGGGCCACCCCGTATGGCCCACGACCTGGCCGAGCTCGCCGTATTCATGGGCGCCACCGCGTTAGCGGTCGCACCGACAAATGCTGCCGCGTTGCTTGCCTTCGATGGCAAGTCCGATGGCACCGGCGATTTGCCGTTCACGTTAATGATCGCGGTGCCTGCTGAGGCTGACCCCGAGAAGTCGCCCGGGATAGGGGGCCAGCATGCTCGCCGCGTCTCCGCGATGGTCAACCACAGCGTCGCGTCGTACATTCGTGAACTCGGATATCAAGCCATCGTCTGCCCGGTCGGCGTCGACCCAACGGCCGCCGCCGCGTTGGCGCGGCCCACTAAATCGTTCGTGGGCGACGCTGTGCTGACGGATCTACCCGTCGCCCTCGGCCCGCAGGAGGTGTAGCGCATGGGGATGCAACGTGATTTCTCGAGCTACGTCATTACCGACCCCTGTCAGGGCGTCAAGGACGCAACATGCACCGAGGTCTGCCCCGTGGACTGCATCGAGTCTTCCGACGACGAGTCCCAGTTCTTCATCAACCCCGAATTGTGCATCGTTTGTGAGCAATGCGTGCTAGTCTGCCCCGTCGACGCCATTTTCCTCGAGCACGAGGTTCCTGAGCAGTGGCGCGGCTCGATCGAGCGTAACGCCGCATTCTTCAAGGAAGCAGTCGAGGCACAGCCTCTGATCAGTGAGGAAGAAGCCCGCGCACTGATTGGGCGTGCCGCAGCCAGAGCCAGCGAGCTCGGCGTCGATGTGGCTATTGCCGTGGTCGACCGCGAGGGTAACGACGTAGCGGCGGATCTCGCAGGATTGCCACCGCTGGACGCAGCCCTGGCCGCGCAGAACAAGGCTTACAGTGCCGCTCTCATGGAGCGTTCAACGTCGGACTTGAACCAGCGTATGGCGAGCGGCGCGCGCGACGTGGTCGACCGCTCACGGCTCGTCCTCGAGGCGGGAGGCATCCCGTTCGGCCGACCGTACGTGGTTGCGGGCCTCGGCGTTTCCGGCGCCACCCCCGAACAGAATCACGAGTGCGCCCGCGCTGCCTTGGCCCCGTAGCCACCGTCCGCCGGTTATACGTGAATGGGCACTCAGCTAACCTCGGGGGCCGAAGCGGAGCCATGGTTTGCTGCTCTTGGCCGGAGTCGCGCTCGGCGGCGGCGTGTGGCTTGAGCGTGCGATGTCACGCTGCTCAGCCTCGAGTGGTGGAGTGTCACCGGCCACCGTTTCGCGGTGTGGGGCGCTACGTTGAGTGTTATTGCGTTGCGGCCGCCCAGCGGTACGCTGAGGTGTGTTGCGTCCAGCGGCGTTTCGTTGTGCGGGGCGCTGTGGCGTCCCGTTTCGGGGTGTTTGACGCTGTGGGGCCTGGCGCTGAGCAGCGGATGCAGGCCTACGGACGGGCTGCCTCGCGGTACCCGGCCCCACGTCTCCCCAGCGCTTGATCGTGAACGTAGAGTCGAAGCCGCGCTCGATTTCACGCCATTTCTTGTCGTCGTCCGGTGTGACGAACGTGATGGCCTCGCCGCTCTTGCCCATGCGGCCCGTGCGGCCCACGCGGTGAGTGAAGAGCTGGAGCGAATCGGGCAGGTCGAAGTTGATGACTTGCGCGATGCCCTCTACGTCGAGCCCTCGCGCCGCTACGTTCGTCGCCACTAGCACTGGCGTGGCGCCCGAGCGGAAATCGGTCATGACCTTTTCCCGAGCGTTTTGGCTCATATTGCCCTGGAGCGGAGAGACGGGATAGCCAAGCTCGACGAGTTGTTTTGCGAGCTTCTTCACACCATGCTTCGTCTTGCCGAACACGATGATGGGTGCATTGTCGCGTTGATCGAGCAGCGTTTGCAGCGCCGACATCTTCATCGCCTTGTCAATCCGGTAGATCAGGTGCTCGATCTTGAGCCCCTCGCCCTCATCTGCGATCACCTGTACCGTCTTGGGGTCCCGCAGGTGCTTGTGTGCCGTCTTTTCCACCCAATCGGGCAGCGTGGCAGAGAACAGCGCGGTCTGACGTTTAGCTGGCGTCGCCGCGATGATTGCCTCGACATCGCGGGCGAACCCTCGGTCCAGCATCTCGTCGGCCTCGTCGAGCACTAGCATCCGCACGGATCCCAGTTGAAGGTTGCCCTGCCGCAGGTGATCCAGCGTCCGGCCCGGCGTGCCAACGACGATTTGCGCGCCCTTCTGCAGCGCTTTCTTCTCGCCGCCCAGTGGTCGTCCGCCGTACAGCAGCATGACGGACACACGGCCCACCGAAACCTCGTCGATCACCGACGCTACCTGGATGGCCAGTTCACGCGTAGGCACAAGCACGAGGCCCTGTACGCCGTGCGCTGAGCGGTCGCTACCTTCGACCAGCGGAATGCCGAACGCAAGCGTCTTGCCGGAGCCGGTCATCGCCTGGCCAACCACGTCACGACCCTCATTCAGCCAGGGGATCGTTTGTTCTTGGATTGGAGTCGGGGTGGTGATACCCATGCCGCTCAAGGCTGAGCGGGTCCGGGCTTGGATGTTGAGCTCCGCGAAAACTTCGGGATGTTCCGTTTCGCCTGCGCGCTCACTGGCAGACCCCCGGCGCTCTGCGCGCTCCGGGCGTTCCTGTGCAGCAAGTCGCTCGCGTTGCTCTTCGCGCATCGGTTGCTGCCGCTCTGATTTGCTCACCGGGCGAACGTTCGTAGCCGCGCTCTTCGCCTTGTCATTGCCGCGTTCGCTGAAGCACGTCAGGCAGTACCCTGGGCGCTCCGCAGTAGGCTCGAAAGGCAACATCGTCGGCGTTCCGCACCTAGCGCAGGTCGCCTCGTACAGTGCACTAGGTTGGCGTGAGGCCCCCGGCGCTTCGCTGCTCGCTCTATTTCGCGGTTGGTTCGTAATGGTGTTTGAGGACATTGGTCGACTCGCCTCCTGGCCAATGGTGGCCGTGATTGGTAGGCAAGTCAGTCAGTGTTGCGCGAATGGGAAACCCGGGAGGGGGCGGACGATCCGTCGCCAAGTCTGGCCGAAAGCGGATCACCGATCGTCAGTGCCTTCTACCCAACCAGGATAGCAGGTGGAGTTCGCTATACCAGCAACCCCAGCAACCGGCCAAAGCCACCTGTACGAGGTTTTAGGCGCAGATGTTGAAGCGCACTCCAGTACAGTGCGATGTCCGCACCGATGACGATTTTGCCCGTCTCGCGCTCGAGTTCGTCTGCGAGGCCCAGCATGCGCACTCCACCGCCCAGCGCGAACAGGGCAGGGGCATCCTGAGCGTTGAGACCAGCTTTCAGGACACCTGCGCGTGCAGGCGCGACTTTGAAATCCCATGCCGCGGAGTCTGACTCCCGTTGAGAGCCCATCACTCCCTGCCTCACCCAATTCTTCATGTACGGAATCTGTAGGTCGTTCTGCATCAGCTTCAGCCGAAAGATCGCGGTCCACGCGTCGTCGAAGTACCCCGACGCCACCGCGACGCGACGGATGTCGAACACGTCTAGCGCGTCCAGCATCGCCACGCCTGCCATGATCACCGGGACTCTGCTGGCGCGGGAAATCTCCTGCTGCACATCGTGGGCGTGCCCGCCGTGAATCAGAGAGAACGGAGTGCCGAACTGAATGATCAGATCAGATCCTGCGTTTGCCAGGTCGTTCGCACAACGCGTCATCTCAGGCACAGCCGCTTCGATTAACCGCAGGTTGAACTCAGCCATCGTGTGTCCGCCCATTCCGTCGAGATGCATCTGCACCTGCGTGAGGTCAATGTCCTCGGGCGCTATCCGCAAGAACTCTGTGGGCGAGATGTCGCAGTAGGTCGGTGGGCTGAGAAGCCGACCCTAGTGCGCTTGCTACTGGTCTCTGCCATCGCAGCCTACGCCTCCGTAAGCAGCGGCCTGAGCTCACTTACAGAAGCGAGCGATTCTGCGTTCATGATTGCCTGCACAAGAGCTGCCCCGCGGTCGTTATACACGCTGCCGATCAAATCCCGCGCCTTGTCCTCAATCTCTTGCCGACTCATCGGATTGTCCGCCGTGCCCTTTACCGCCGGGCAATGCTCCTCCAATGTTGAGCCGTCGCTTAGGTGGATGCGGACCGTCGCTGGCCGTTGGCGCTCCATCTTCGCGAACTCCGGGTTCGGCTTCAGCGTGACCTTCGCCATCATCTCCACGATCGCCGGATCGAACAAACGCCCATACGTGTGCGTCGCCTCGAACGTCAGCTTGCCACCGTCCAATGCGATCGCCGCCATGCAGTACTGGAGGTTCACGTCAGGCATGTGTCGACCGTCAACGATCTTTGCGCCTTCCGGTGGTAACAGCACCTCAACGCTCGTGATTTGTGCAGGATCCACACCGTGACTGCTGACCAGCGATGTCATCGCCTCGGCCGCCGCCTGGATGGGTGAGCCCACCGAGAACTTTTTGATGTTCGTCAGCATGACCTCGTGGTGAGAACCGAGAGTATCCACCCATTCCGTGAACTGCTCGCGGCGTGGGCAGAACACCTCGAGGAAACCGTTCTCGCCGTCGAACGCATTTTCCTCCCCTGTCATGCCCGACGCCACAAAGAGCGCGGACGTCACACCGCAGCGGGCGCCGTTCCCGCCGAACACAAACGACTTTTCGATGTGCTCCGAATCCCGCGCCCACGATGTGATCCCCGACGCCTGTTGTGCCGTGTAGGCCAATGCGTACCGTACCCCACGTGGATCGAGGCCAACCAGCGCTGATGCCGCAGCGGTCGCGCCAAACATCGGACCTATCGTGTGCGTGGCGTGGCCGTGCCACCCCCTGGCGTCGATGCCGCCCATGGCCCGCGCGACCCTCGAGCTAACGTCGTAGCCCACGGCAACCGCTCGCACCAATGCTTCGCCGCTAGCCTGTTCACGCTCCGCCACTGCCAGCGCTGCAGGCACCACAGCGCACCCAGGGTGAGTCAGCGATGGCGCGTGCGAATCGTCGGTCTCGTTGGAGTGCGCCAGCATCCCGTTGGCCATCGCCGCGTTGATGGCGGTGGTGACTACCGATGAGCCGACCACTGCCGCTTCCGGCGTGCCGCCCTGCGTACCTATGAAATTGATTGCGGCCTGACCCGGCTTCAAGCGCGAGCCCGTCACCATCGCCGCAAGCGTGTCCAGGATGTGGAACTTCGTCTTCTCGCTGACTTCGGCGGGCAGGGCCGTTGCCTGTGAGCCCGCGATGTATGCAGCAAGTTTGTCGAACGTAGATGATTCGGTCATAGGTTCTATCGCTCCGCCCACTGGTTCACGATCCGCTTACTCGATGCGTCGGTGGATTATTGGAAATAATCGCCGCCGTTGATGTGGAACGTTTGGCCGGTGATGTAGGACGCCTGATCGCTCGCGATGTACACGACCAAAGCGCCGACTTCGTCCGGATGGCCAAAGCGAGGGATGGGCGTACTTGCATCCACCGCGCCCTTTAGATCAGCCTCTCGCTCCATGCCTGGGTCGCGCTCGACCTCAATCGTCCCGGGCGCGATTGAATTCACCGTGATGCCGTGCTTGCCGAACTCGCGGGCGAGACCCCGGGTGAAACCGACAACGCCGAGCTTCACCGCAGCCTTCGTGGCGCCGCCGCCCCGGAATGCTGAGCCACCCGAGTAGTTGATGATCCGGCCCCAACCGTCCTCGATCATGCCCGGCAACACCGCGCGGCTTGTGTAGTACGGCCCGTCCAGGTTCACCGCCATTGCGCCGCGCCACTCCTCGGGAGTCTGCTGCAGGAAAGGCCCCTGCACCCGCTGCGTAGCGTTGTTCACCAGCACGTCCACGCCGCCGAACTCGCGCTTCGCCGATTCGATGGTCGAGCTGACCTGGTCCTCGTCGGTCACATCACATAGCAGCGTCGTGACCTTCGCACCTAGCTCGGCGCACGCGGCCGCAGTAGCGTCCAACGACTCCTTACTTCGGCGCGTGCTGAGGACGATGCGCGCCCCTTCCTCGGCGAACGCTAGCGCGGTGGCCCGCCCGATATTCCGGCTCGCGCCAGTGATGAGAACAACCTTGCCTGCAAGTCCTGTCTTCACGAGGGGCCTCCTGTCGACTGCTACTCGCGGCGATTCTACTCGGACGACCGCTTGACACAAAACCGACCAACGATAGCATCCGTCCATCCTGGTGTGAGAGGTCGTATGGCAGTCGTTGAGCTTCGGATAGAAAACAGGACCTCGTACGCCGACGGTGCGTCGTTCGGCCCAGCGGGCCCCTACGAACGCATTGATGGTGTACTCCAGTTCGCCGTGGACCCCGCGCACTCGGCTAACGCTCAGATCATCGACCTCGCCTTGGTGCCACAAAATGCCGAGGGCCTGGTCCATTTCACCGCAGACCTCACGCTGCTACAGCCGGTCGACCCTTCCCTGGGCAATCGACGCTTGCTGGTCGACGTCGTCAACCGTGGACGGCGCAACGTGGTGCCGACGTTCAACCTCGCGGTGCCCAACCGGAAGGGCTCTTCTGACATCCCCCCTGGTGACGGATTCCTCTTCGAACGCGGCTGGACCGCCGCAGCGATAGGCTGGCAGTGGGATGTGTACCGCGACAACGGGATGATGGGCATTGAGCCGCCCATCGCCCCGGTGACCGGTCAGGTGCTCGTCGAAATCCGGCCCGATGTGGTGCAGCACACGAGGACGCTGAGCAATCGTGTGCACAAGCCCTACGCCGCTGCGGATCTGGATGACCCTCAGGCCGTGTTGTACGTCAAAGATTGGGAGGATGGCCCTTACTTGACCATCCCACGCGGCGAGTGGAGATTCGCACGCGAAGGAGACCAAGGCGTCGAGCCCAGCCGGGAGCACATCTACTTCGCTGCAGGGTTCCAGCCGGGAAAGATTTACCATCTGGTCTACACGGCACAGGGAAGCCCCGTCGTCGGGTGCGGTCTGCTCGCGCTCCGTGACGGCGCCGCGTTTATGAAGCAAGCGTCCGCCTCCAACCCCATCGAGGGTGGAGTAGAGCGGGCGTACATCTATGGTGTCTCACAGACTGGCCGACTCCTCAGGCACTTCCTGTATCTGGGCCTTAACCAAGACGAGCAGAGCAAGCAGGTCTACGACGGGATGTTGCCTCACGTCGCCGGAGGTCGTCGCGGCGAGTTTAATCAGCGCTTCGCCCAGCCGTCGGTACAGTCAACGCCCGGTTTCGGGCATACCTTCCCTTTCGCCAACGACGACCGCAAAGACCCGTTCAGCGGCGCGGTCGATGGCCTACTCCACCGGGAGCGAGCCCAAGGCACCGCGCCGAAAATTATCTACACGAACACGTCGGCTGAGTACTGGCGCGGCGACGCTTCCCTGACTCACATCGACGCAGGATCAGGCAAAGACCTGCCCGACGCCGCAGGCAGCAGGTTCTACCTGTTCGCGGGCACCCAGCACGCCGATGCCCGCCAATTACCTGAGCCTGGTGATTCTGCCATCGATGGGACGCTGGGCCGCTATCCATCCAACGTCCTCGACTACCGACCGTTGCTCCGCGCAGCGTTGGTGAACCTCGACCACTGGGTGAGCGATGGCGTTGAGCCGCCACCCAGCGCACTTCCCACGGTCGCCGGTGAGACCGCTGTGCCACGAGGAGCCGCACTGCAGTCGCTGGGCATGGTGCCAGACCTTGCGGTTCCTGACGCTGATCGCTTGTGGGTGCTGCGTGAGACCCACCTTGGCCCGGACTCCGCCGATGGTGTCCTGCGATTGCCGGTGACAGAGGGGAGGGCGTACGACAGCTTCGTGTCCTCGGTCGACGCCGACGGCAACGAGGTGGCAGGCATTCGCTTGCCCGATCTCACCGTGCCTGTGGCGACCCATGCCGGCTGGAACCCAAGGCATCCTGACGCAGGCGCACCTGATCAGATCATTCCCATGGTCGGTTTCACGCTCTTCTTCTCGCGTAACGCTGCTGACCGCGAAGCCAAAGGCGACGCGCGGCGCTCCATCGAGGAGCGGTACGTTAGCCGCGATGCCTACCTCGTCAAGGCTCGCACGAGCGCGGAATCGCTCGTTGTGGATCGCTACCTGCTTCCGGAGGACGTTGACGTAGTCGTCGAGAACTGCGCCCGTACCTACGACCAGGCTGTCTCTCACGCCTAGCTGCGGGCACGATGCTCCACATTTTCTTCCCATCTTCTGAATAATCCTCCCCTACAGTAAGGCGGAGGCTCGCGATGGCCCGGGATCGAAGCGACAACCGCGATAACGAGGAAGCGCCCTTGTTGTACGTCGTGGCAGGGGCGACGTCTCTCCGGATGGCGGCGTTTCAATCATCGCAGTCGACCTTCACCGCTTGCGCAGCGATCAGACATTCCGCGATCGGTACGTTTAACGCACCCTGCTCCTGGACCATCGGTTCGCCACGCTAACGATTCCGAGCGTACTCCCGCTGCCGAGCGGCTTCGCCGATGGCGATGAAGCGTCGGCCGACGTCGCCGGGACCTTGACGGTCAAAAGTGCCGACGTTCCTGTCATCTTCGACGTAACGGCCAGGGATGACGGCCACACGGTGTTCATCCTCGCCAAGACCCACAGTGACCTGGGCCCAGCGCCAGATGCCAGCGCCCACCGCACGTTCCGTCGTGAGCGTCGAGGACGAGATCCGGGTCGAGGTGCTGCTCGCTGTTCAGCCTTGACCCGCACTTGGCAAAGTCGCCGCGCGGGAGCATAGTGCCACCACTCGTTCGTTCGACCACTCGTAAGGAGGCCCCAGATGGCACGTATCAGTCACATCGCGATCGCCGTGAGCGACCCGGAAGCCGCCAGAGACTTCTACGTCAACGGCCTCGGCTTGGAGGTGGTCGGTGATCTCGATTCGCCGACGGCTATCGGGTACTACCTCAGCGATGGCCACGTGAATGTGGCGTTGCTCAAGTTCAAGTCGGACGAGCCCGCTATGACCGAAGGTGCTCCTCGGCACGCGGGCATTCACCACTTCGGCGTGAAGGTGGGAAACATGGCCGAGGCCCGTGCCCAGATCGAAGCTGCGGGCGCTGTGCATCGGCCGTATGAAGGTGCCGAAGAGATGGAGAAACGAGGCAATGTCGAGGTCAAGTTCTACGGCCCTGACGGCGTGACCGTCGACTTGTCCGAGGATGGCTGGGCGGGCACGACGTCAACGTGAACCGCCGTAGCGGTGCCATATGGATTCGCGAGCCGTAATATGGCGACGCTAGACTGCTAGCGGAACGCGCCCCAAGCACACGCGAGAGGGAGACCGAAATGCTTTCAGTTGAAGAGACGGACCTACTGTGTCGCGTAGGCAAGGGCACCCCCATGGGCGAGCTGATGCGACGTTATTGGTTGCCCGTCGTGTACACCCCTGAGCTACCACGCGATGGCCAGCCTATGCGCGTCCGCGTGCTAGGCGAGGACCTTCTTGCGTGGCGTGACTCCGATGGCGTGCCGTCGTTCGTGGAAGAGCGTTGTCCCCACCGGGGAGTCAGCCTTTTCTTCGGACGCAATGACGCAGGCGGTCTGAGGTGCGCCTACCACGGCTGGAAGTTTGATGTCACCGGCCAGTGCACCGACATGCCCAACGAGCCCGAAGCCAGCAACTTCAAGACCAAAGTCAAAATTGTTGCCTACAAAGGCGCCGACTACGGCGGCATCGTGTGGGCCTACATGGGGCCTGATCAGAACAACGCCCCCGAAATCCCTCGATTCGAGTGGGGCGAAGTGCCGGAAGAGCAGATGGTGCACGGTCACCGTTTGATCTACGAATGCAACTGGATGCAGGCGCTGGAGGGCGAGTTGGACTCGACCCACGTTTATTTCCTCCACAGCCGCCTCAACCCCGCAGACTCGCCGAAGTACGGCTTGTACCTCGAGGAACGGCGTGCCAAATTCCACCTGGTCGAGACCGACGTAGGTCTCTCCTATGGCGCCGAGCGTCCGGAAGGTACGGACAACATCTATTGGCGAACGACCCACTTCCTGTTCCCGTTCTACGGCATGTGGCCAGGTGCTAGCGACGACGGCGCCACACCGCTGTCGATCTACCTACCCGTAGACGACTACACCACCGTGCACTTTGGCATCGTCTGGCACCCCTCCCGCAAGATGGGCGACGAACGCTATCCCAAGGATGAGTTCTCCAAAGAGCCTGGCGCCCTTGGCCCTGGGATCGGCCCGATGCTGCCGCACCAGACCGGAAGATTCTTTCCCAACGCCTGGCCCGTCGCCAACAGGCACAACGACTTCATGATGAACACCGAGACCAAACGCGAACGCAGCACGACGGGTATCCCCACCGTGCGCCTCCAGGATGATGCGGTAATCTGGAGCATGGGCCCGATCATGGACCGCACCAAAGAACATTTGGGCACTGCGGATGCCACC
>Ga0302132_10002573_pt1 | contig 10400 bp, 8 predicted proteins | sample CB9_321_MG_FD_203113 | JGI IMG/M metagenome (GOLD analysis project Ga0302132, IMG submission 203113) | Marine microbial communities from Western Arctic Ocean, Canada - CB9_32.1 | ecosystem: Environmental > Aquatic > Marine > Oceanic | place: Canada: Western Arctic Ocean | collected 2017-09-19 | reverse complement strand
GAGGATTCAGGTCAGATCGAATTAGATCTGTAATTGGGCAAACGTAGTTATGCAGCGGCTACGCCGCCAAGCACCACGGACCAGGTCCGTGGGAATCTATAATTCTTCTACTGTCATAGGGTGTGAGGGTGATCCAATTTGAAGGACGCCATGCAAAAGCCAACGAAGCGATGGAAAAGATGGCAAGGGTGCTTAATATGCTAAGGATTGAAAATGAGGAAGGATTTTTACTCGCTACCATATGGAAATACGTTATATTATCTTTTTAACATAAAGCATAGATAGACTTGCTAGAAAAGCCACAGTGGGATTGCATTATTTATTATTGAGAAGTATTTTTGTAGTTAGGTAGTGTTTCACCTAAATATTGTCTAATTTTTTCAGAGACTTCTGGGCAACGCAGATACCCAAAAGGATTATGAGTATTTTTAATAACTTTATTGAGCTTTTTGTTATATACCTTGTATTGGTTATTGACCAGTTGGTCCATGACTTCAATGCCACTATGATTTGGTTCATAAAAGGGCTTTAAATGTGTGCGATAGCATGCCAAGTCTGTGGGGTCTGAAAAATTAAACCAAGATTTGACGGCGGAAGGGGTGCGTAGTTTGCTTCGATGATGACCATCTTTTAAAGATAAAAATTGATGTTTACGGACGATTGCATAAGAAAGAGGTGCCCCAATCGTAATGAATTGCTCAATCTCAATATTAGGGATAAAAGATCGAATGTTTCTCAGTACATCATAGCAAATGATGGCGCCCATTGAGTGCCCAATAATCATAATCTTCTTGTCTCGATGGTTTTTTAGTTCTTGAATGAGTTTCCCCATTAAAATTTTACGTAAATTCTTTTTTTGCCCATCTCGATCAAGAATAAAGGTTTTTTTGTTATAGTAGTAAGCGAGGTCCCGAAAGACTTTGTGGGTTGTCCAGAAGGAAAGACGCTCATAATGCTGTGTGATGTCTAGTGTCATGCGAACAATGGATTGGTAGGCTAGTTTGAGTTTATTATGGAGGCTGTTTGAATAGGGCTCAAAAAATTGATTGAGATTATTCCTATAAGGCTCGTCATTATAAAGTTCATCAAAGTAATATCTTGCATCATTGTGCAAGGGGTACTTATGGAGAATGTCTGCCCAGTAGAGCATTTTTAAGTTGATGTTTATATCAATACCACAATTCTTATGTAGCCCCTCTAGAATAGCCGCTTCCCACCATTTTGAGATGATCTCGTCTTTATTTTTATTCATCAGCCCGTGAACGCCAATGATAATGGTATTATCGTCTCGCATCTTGCCGTGTTCATTATTATGATGTATTAGTAATTCTAGCTGAAATTCTGGAAAATAAATGGGCTTTGTCGATAACGTAATTTTAGCTGGGCATTCATGTTTTCAGTGGGTATAATGCGCTCGGAGAATTTAACACTTTATAAGGATCAAATCATGGCAGTTGAAAGAACGTTATCCATCATTAAACCAGATGCCGTTGCAAAGAATGTAATTGGTGATATTTATGCACGCTTTGAAAAAGCAGGTCTAAAAATAGTTGCTTCTAAAATGGCGCATTTATCTGCCCGTGAAGCAGGAGAGTTCTATGCAGTTCATAAAGAACGCCCATTTTTCGCCGCACTCGTTGAGTTTATGTCTTCAGGCCCTGTGATGATTCAAGCGCTTGAAGGTGAAAACGCCATTTTGAAAAACCGTGAGCTTATGGGAGCGACAAACCCTAAAGAAGCGGCTGTTGGTACAATTCGTGCAGACTTTGCAGCAAGCATTGACGCTAATGCCGTTCATGGTTCGGATGCGCCAGAGACAGCAGCAGAAGAAATCGCTTTCTTTTTTAGTGGTACACAAGTGCATTCTCGCTAAAAATATTTATAGACTACATCTTGTAGTTGCTTGGAAGTGCTCCTTATGGGGCATTTTTTGTTTTAGCCGGACAGGGATGTAGGAACCATTCATGTTAAGAAAACGCCACTTTATGTTGTTGTTGCCATTAGTGGTGGTATTTTCCTTTGGAATGGATACCTATGTGCCTTTTATTGTTGAAATAACTGGAGAGTTTCATACTAGTTCGCAGTTAATACAACTCACGCTTAGTAGCTATCTTTTTGCACTTGCCGCAGGGCAATTGATTGTTGGGATACTAGCAGATATTTATGGGCGTAAAGCTGTCTTGATTTATAGCGGGGTCATTTTTGCACTTTTGTCAATACTGTGTGTCTTTGCAAATTCCGTAGAAACGTTAATCTTTTTTCGTTTTTTGCAAGGCTTAGGTGTTTGTGGGTTACGTTCAGCAGCCTATGCTATTGTCAAAGATCATTACGATGGCGATGAAGCCGCATCGAAGCTTACAATGCTTTATAGTGCGGTGAGTTTATCGCCTATTGTTGCACCTTTAATCGGTGGCCTTGTTGGAAATATCTGGGGGTGGCGAGCTGTTTTTGTGTTGTTGGCAGCACTTGGGGTTTTATGTATATTTTGTGCGAAACAAGTGAATGATATTTATCAGCGCCCCAAAAAAGGTGCAAAATTGCCTTTTGGTTTTCGAGAGATTGTTCAAGTCATGACAAATACACAGGTGCTTATCTTTGGCTTGATGTCAGGTGCGGCGATTAGTTGTATGTTTAGCTTCGTCTCTAGTGTGGCCTATATTGTTGCAGATACTTATACCTTGCCTCATGCCTATATTTACATCAGTTTTTGTGTTGTGGGTGTTTTTATGCTGTGTGCGGGTCAACTGAGTGGTTGGACGATACTTCGATTTGGACGCAATAGAGTCTTTATGATTGCTTTTTTTGGCATTATTATTTTGCTTTGCCTGTTAGGCATGATGAATCACTATCATTGGATGAATTATTATACCTATATTATCTTTATATCATTGATTTTAGGATTGGCGGTTATTTTAAATGGTTGCGCTTTAGGTTTGGGTTTAGATGGACGCACACAGCTAGTTGGATTAGCCATTGCGGTGATTGGTATTTTTGGCTATGGCGTAGCGGCCTTTGGTGGCTGGCTGTTATCAATATTAGGCGTGACGATAGAGAATTATGTCTTAATTCTGCTCACCTATTTTTTGCTAGTGGCGGTAGTTTGGAAGATTTGGCAGCGACGACAAAAAAATCCGCGATAAAGGGCGTATTGAAAGTTGACATCGGCGCTCATGTCCTTATAATTACCACAGTTTTGCGGGAATAGCTCAGCGGTAGAGCACGACCTTGCCAAGGTCGGGGTCGCGAGTTCGAACCTCGTTTCCCGCTCCAGAACAAAAAAATTAAAGTTGGCATTTTGGATACTTGGCTGAGTAGCAAAATGGTTATGCAGGGGCCTGCAAAGCCCTGTACACCAGTTCGATTCTGGTCTCAGCCTCCATGTTAGATGGATAGCCCGGGTGGCGAAATTGGTAGACGCAAGGGACTTAAAATCCCTCGGTAGTAACTACCGTGCCGGTTCGAGTCCGGCCCCGGGCACCATTTAATTCAAGAGATTTTATCCTTTGTTCTTTCTATTATATTTTATGAAATGTAGGCAGTGCCATTAATGAAATTTAATATTTAAATTATGTGAATGATTCAATATACTTAGATAGCTCAATAGCCTAAATCATAGGGATGTGCGCTATTATAAACTTTATATGGGACATATTTTCCCAGTGCTTGATGAGGTCGGTCATGATTATTTTGTCATGGTCACTTCATTTTCAGGTAGGTTGTTTTAATAAGCTCTAAACCACACTTCCCATCTCAAAGATAGGCATATACATGGCAGTGACTAAGCCGCCTACCAGTACCCCTAATATTACCATAATCGCAGGCTCAAGCAAGCTACTGAGGTTGTCCACAGCAAGATCCACATCTTCCTCATAAATATCCGCAACCTTGGCAAGCATTTCATCGAGTCGACCAGATTCTTCACCAATAGAAATCATTTGCTCAACCATGGGGGGAAAACGCCCAGTATGTTCAACTGCATTTTTGATGTTTGTGCCACTAATGATTTCATCTCTGATGCGAAGTGCCGCATATTCATAGCTAAGGTTCCCTGTTGCCGTGGATACGGAGGTTAGGGCGTCCACTAAGGGCATGCCTGCGGCAAAGGTCGTAGACAGTGTGCGTGTGAATCGAGCGATACAGGATTTGTTTAAAATTGTGCCCACAATGGGAAGATTCAGGCTGAGCTTATCTAAAAACTCTTGAAACTTGAGTGAGCGTTTTTTTATCTGCTTAAAGAGAATGATGAAAACGACAATGCCTATAATCATAAGATACCAATAAGCCTGCATCCATCGAGAAAGATCTAGTACGAATCGAGTAAAGGCTGGCAAGTCTGCGCCAAAGCCCTCAAAAAGCTCTTCAAATGTAGGCACCACAAAAACCAGTAAGATAACGGTTACGGCAAAAGCGATAATAAGAATGGCGATGGGGTAGGTGAGGGCTTTTTTGATTTTTTTCTTGATGGATTCGGTTTTTTCTTTATAGGTGGCAATTCTGCCTAGCATGACCTCAAGGGTTCCTGACTGTTCGCCTGCATAGACAAGACTGCAATACAATTTATCAAATTGATCCGGGTGTGATTTAAGGGCATCAGAAAAGTTGGAACCGCCTTCGAGTTGCTCCTTTAAATCCTCGGCAAGCTTTTTAACTCCACCATGATCGGTGCCTTTGATGATCATATCCAGCGACATAATAATGGCAACGCCTGCTTGCATCATGGTTGCCATTTGCCTAGAAAAAAAAGCAATATCGAGGGGTTTTATTTTTTTCTTGCCCCCAAATAAGTCCTTGGGCTTTTTTTTAATTCTGGTGACTTTAATGCCTTGCTTGGCAATAATAGCTTTTGCTAGATTTACATTGGCAGCATACAGCGTACCGCGCATTTCATAGCCTTTTTTATCTTTACCTTTCCAGATAAATTCAGGCGTCTCTTTTACTTGGGTCGATTTTCGAGTGATTTTCTTTTTTTTATCTAGCGCCATAAGTTTCCATTACCTATTGTGTTACACGAGTGACTTCTTCCAGAGAGGTGACACCCTCAATGGCTTTATTAATGGCAGATTGCCGTAAATTATCGATTCCTTCTTTTTGGGCTTGCTCTGCAATCTCAATGGCATTGGCGTTATTAATGATCACTTTACGCATATCATCACTAATGGTCATGACTTCAAAGATGCCCACCCGTCCCTTATAACCGCCATTACATTTGCTACACCCCTTGGGGCTATAAAAAGTATGTTTTCCAGCAATTTGTTCGGGAGTGAATTTAAGTTTTACCAAGCTTTCATCCGGAATCTCAATCACTTGTTTGCAATTGTCACATAAACGTCGAGCCAGACGTTGGGCGATAATGATGATAACAGACCCTGCGATATTATAGGATTCAATCCCCATGTTAATGAGTCTGGAAACGGTTTCAGGTGCACTGTTAGTGTGGAGTGTAGATATCACTAAATGACCCGTTTGTGCAGCTTTTACAGCGATGCCCGCCGTTTCAAGATCTCTGATTTCCCCAATCATGATAATATCTGGATCTTGACGTAGAAAAGATTTCAATGCCGCTGAAAAAGTCAGCCCTGCTTTGATATGGATGTTGACCTGATTGACCCCAGGCAGGTTGATCTCAACAGGATCTTCAGCCGTTGATATGTTTTTGGTGGGCGTGTTTAAGATGTTTAACCCCGTGTAAAGAGAAACTGTTTTACCGCTCCCTGTGGGTCCAGTGACCAAAATCATACCTTGAGATTGGCCGAGCGCATGCATATAGTCTTCTTTTTGGCTGGCAGAATAGCCCAATTTTTCAATGCCCAGTTGAGCCGTTGTTGGATCGAGAATCCGTAGTACTACCTTTTCTCCGAACAGTGTGGGGCAGCTGGAAACCCGAAAATCAATGGCAGAACCTTTAGAAATCTGCATTTTAAAGCGACCATCTTGTGGAATTCTTCGTTCTGCAATGTCTAAGTTTGACATGATTTTAAGGCGAGAAGTGATTTTAGGTGCAAGCATAGTGGGAGGCGATGCAACTTCTTCCATCACGCCATCCAGACGAAAACGCACACGATAACTATATTCATAGGGCTCAAAATGGATATCAGAAGCACCTTTTTGAATAGCATCTAGGATGACTTTGTTTACAAATTTAACGACAGGAGCATCACGTGCTCCATCATCCTCTTCTTGAGTTCTAGCTTGCTCATTAATAATATCTAGATCAAGATCTTCTAAATTATCATCAAAGTCAGCTAAGGAGTTGCTCGCGTGCTCTTGTAATGTACGGTTAATAACGCTTCGAAGATCTTTGTCTTTAGCAAGCACGAGTTCTACTTCTAGTCCAGTACTAAAGCGAAATTGTTTAATGGGCTCAAGATTTAAAGGGTCAGCACTGGCAATAGTGAGCGTTTTACCACGTAAATAAATAGGCAGAGAGTTGTGCTCTCGCATAAGTTTTTCTTTTAAGTAAGATTTTGGAATGCTCTCTATAGAGAGAGAAAGCACATCAAACAGCCGAAGCCCAAAGGCATTTGCCGCAGTGTGCGCAAAATCACTTTGTTTCATAAACTGTTTATCAATCAAATAACCAATAGAGTTTTGTTGCACTTCATGCGCATGTTCTTGTGCCTCCAAACATGCTTCAGCAGGTGCTAAGCCTTTGTTGGCAATAAAGGCAGTAATGCCTTTCAGTTGCTGTGCAATATGTTCGTTCATATCAATTTTGTAAAATCATAATGCTATATAAGATAAGCCTAGTAAAAAATATAGGATATGCCAGCTATCCGGATATTTTGTAACAAATGTAATGTATTATTTGTTAATTGGGATTATATCCAAAATATTATAGCCATAAAAAAGCCCACTCCAGTGGGCTTTTAAGATAGGTTTTGAGGCTGGAACTATATGCCAGTGCAAGTTCCAGGCAGGTATTTTGCAACGATATTTGTGCTGGTACAAGCCCAAGTGATTGAACCAGTAGTATTAGTTGGCGTCAAAATCAGTGTGTCACCTGTAAGGCTTGAATCGTTGGTATACGTGATGGTAATGGCGCCACCAGTACCAATAGCAATACCAGATACACTTTGACCTGACGCGCTATCATAGTGTGCAGCACTATTACTTGCTGGAAAAGTACCATTTTGTTGCTGGTAACTCGCAACAGCTGTTTTAGCACTTGAAGCTAAAGCTAAACCTTCAGATACTTTTGCTCTAACGGTGTAGTTCAAATATGATGGAATTGCAATAGCCGCCAAAATACCAATAATCGCAATAACGATCATTAGCTCAATTAGGGTGAACCCCTTTTGAGTTTTACGTTTGATGATCATGTGTCTTCTCCTTTTTTAGTTTGTTGAACATGTCACTGGTAAATATAGACAATATTTTAAGGGTAATGCAAACTATTCAGATAATTATTTTGAAATAAACTGTAGGTTATTAATTAATCAGGCTTTATTTATTACATTTGTGCCACTCTATTGCAAGATAAGGGTTCCACATCGCACCTGTTGCACTCATGGCGATGTCAGCACCTGCATCAAAGTAATCATTAAAATGCTGAGCAGAGGTAATACCGCCCACACCGCAAAGCATAAAATCAAAGTTTTGCTGTTGTTTTATTTTTGCAATCCTTGAAATAGTTTCGATACCTATGTCACGGATAATATCACCACATATCCCGCTGGTTAGACGTCCATCACCGGGTAATGCTTGTGTGCCATCTGAGTGTCTGGCTTGCATTGAGATGGTGTTGATAGCGGCAATCCCATCAACATATTGGGCATTTTGAGAAATGACTTCCTGTAGGTGGTTATCTTCTTTGATGTAGCCCATCTTAATCATTACGGGAATATTTTTAACCACTCCTTTAACAGCTTTCGAAATAGCGGAGGAAAGGGCAGCATCTTGATAGATGCTACCCTCTTTTGAGGTCACATTGGGGCACGAATAGTTAAGCTCAATAGCTTTGGCACCTGCCTCAACCGCGAGTCGTGCGCATAGTGCATAATCTTCAATAATTGTGCGTTCCTCTGATGGTGTGCCCACACAAGAGACAATCATTAGCTGCCCTTTGGCGAGAGATTGATTGGCTTTTTCAATATCTGCTTGCCAGACCTCAATAGATTTACTCGGCATCCCAAAGGAATTGGTGATGGCAATTTCATTGGGTTCTGTGGGTTCAGATTGCCTTGAATAAATCGTGCTATTCATGTCGGCAGGCGTGAGCTGTGCCTTGGTTTCAATATATAGGCAGTTAGGTGCTGGGTGCACTTGTCGAAAGCAGGTGCGTAGCGTTTTATAGATAGGGAGATCAAACCTCAGTTTTCCATAGAGTTCGATGTAATTGGCATTTAATAGTGGACCTGCAGGCACGCCAAGTGGTGAGTTGACTTCATATCCCCACAATTTCATGGGTTTTATGTTGGTTCTTGTTGGAATGTTTCCTGAGAAGGTGGGGCCATTGTCATAATTCCAATCATAGGATTTTGAAATATCATAAGTAGATTGCATAGGGGGATTCCAAGGTGGATTTATATTATTCTACTGAGGCTTGTGTGGAATTGCTAGGATGATTTTAAACACTTTTTCGTAAAGGGCAGTCTAGATGGTTTTTAGTCAGCAAGTTATCTGCGGTTACCCAACCCAGAATCCAATAGTTAGGCGTATAGCGAATAACGTACGCATTGGTATAAATCTTGTTATATTGTGATATTTTTGGCAGTGCGATAATGACATATATGAGCAAACAGAGCATTGTGGCACTAGAGAAAAGCAATATCAGTTTTCCAGAATAGGAGGAAAATTTTGGTGTTGTTTCTGTAGACCATTTATTTTTATAGGCTATTGGTTTTACCGTGAGCAATATGCCAACAATGATGATTTATATCTGTTAATTTAATCTAAGCATCAAGAGTGTTATGCTATAAAGTGGCAATGAGTTAGTTCATTTGTACAGCTTCAATTGCCATGGTGTCTGGATTGACCATTACGTTATAACTATGTCCTGCCTCAAAGGTAAAGTCTGTGCCTTGAGTTTGTTCGTCAGGATTGCTAATAGGTGTTTCCCAGTTATCGTAAGAGTTCCCAATAATTGTGGCTTTAACACTGGTTACCCCATTTGAAAAAATAGCATCTAAACTGGAACTGTTAGCGACATCTTCTTGTTCTTGAGAGGAGGCAAGTGTACCCCATTGTTGATAAAAATTACTGGGAAGGGTTGTGTCATTCACTTGCCCAAAGGGATAAAAATTACCATCAACGACTAAGGTTACTGAGGCATTCTTTTGTTTGCCTGTGTTGGTTACTTGCATAATGAAGTATTGACCTACTGGAGGTGCTTCAGCGCCGAAAATTATGGTGCTAAATGCGCCAGCGGTTGCATAGGTATCGTTCCAGCCTTGCGGCATATAATCATTGTTTAAAGACCAGACCATAACGCCTGCAATCTTACCAAAATTTGTATTGTCTGCTTGCATGATTTCAATGTCAGCAGCTAATTCATTTAAAATGTCGGCTTGATTATAGTCTCTATCAGGAAAAGGAAACTCAGCGGTGGGGTTGAAAATGGTATATTGTCCGCCTGCGCCACGATTGGAGAGTTGCCCGATTAATATTTTAGTGGTAGCCGGGATATCTAAATATTGAGAAGCTGCGGCATTATTCATGGCTTCTGCGACAGCTTTAAAAAAACCAATTTCATTTTCTTCATAACCGCCAATTGTAAAGCCACCAGTGTTGTAGGTTTGCAGCATGATATAATCAACATAACCAGATGTAACGGCATCCCCATAGGTGTTTTTTTGAGCTAAGTCGTGACCAGACGTAAGGACTAAGTTTATTGGATTGTTAATATCAATAGAATCGCCCTGACCACCACTGGCATATACTTGGGGTGCGATAGAGATAAGGTGTCCTGCATTTTTAAACCCTTTTGCAAGGTCAGTAATGGTCTTTGAATCTATACCATTTTCCAGATCAAGATCAACGCCATGTATTTGTCCATTCCTCAATTGGGCATTATAGGCTTCTATTTGAAGGTCAATATTATTGATGACCGTATTTGAGTCTGGGATGCTTGTAACCGTTTCGCCCCCTAGGCTAAGGAAATTTTTGGTGTTTGGGGCTCCTTTATTGATCACATCCTGCATGATTTTTAGGTGCTCTTGGTTGATACTAGAAGTTTCCGGATCAGCAAATCCAAAGATAATAATATTGGATGCTTTGATGCCACTTTCTGTGACAAAGGGAATAGACCCTGGGGCATCAAGTTGGAAATAGGATGCTTTTAACATAGTGTCTTTTTGTAAAGCAGCAGCACTACCTGTGAAAAGTAGCCCTATAAAGGCGCACATTGTAATGAATAGTTTTTTCATTGCTCTCTCCTTGAGTTATTTTTTATATGAATCTCT
>Ga0302132_10002572_pt1 | contig 10404 bp, 9 predicted proteins | sample CB9_321_MG_FD_203113 | JGI IMG/M metagenome (GOLD analysis project Ga0302132, IMG submission 203113) | Marine microbial communities from Western Arctic Ocean, Canada - CB9_32.1 | ecosystem: Environmental > Aquatic > Marine > Oceanic | place: Canada: Western Arctic Ocean | collected 2017-09-19 | reverse complement strand
AAGAAAAGGCTCTATTCTCTTAGATGAGCAATGTGGTTTTAAAATGACTGACTATAACAATGATACTTTAGAAAGCTTTCGACCGATAACTGGTATTGATCATGCCTTAATCGGAGTTTCTGATTTGGAATCAGCTAGATTATCCTATGAACGCCTTGGTTTTACAGTTACTCCACGTGGTCGACATATTGGATGGGGTACAGAAAACCATACAGTTATGTTTGAGAACGACTATGTGGAACTCATTGGCGTCGTAGATCCTACAAAACAAATACACAATCTGGATAAGTTTTTGAAAAATGGTGACGGACTATTGAATGTGGTATTGGGAACCAGCGATGCTGATGCAACTTCTAGGTGGTTGAAGCAACAAAGCTCTCAAGCCTCAGAGGCTAAAAATCTACAACGATTGCTAAAAATTGATGAGAATGAGGAAATATTAGACTTTCGTTATGTTTTTTTACCACCTGAACTCTCTCCGGGGTTAGAAACATTTGCAAGCCAGCATCTAAGTCCTGAGAAAGTTAGGCGTCCTGCTTGGTTATCACACCCAAATGGAGCGCGCAGTATTTCCGAGGTTACTGTGGTTATGGAGCACTTAAATGGTGTTAGTGAGGCATACTCTAATTTGTTTGGTTCAGAATCTATATCTGGTGATGAGCGCAAAGGCAGTATTACTGTAGATACTGGAAATGATGAACTATGGTTTGTCACTCCAAAAACGTTTTCGGAACGTCACTATGATAAAATATTTAATGATGATTTGCCTTTACCTCGTTTAGCAGCTTTGACACTAAATGTTGCTGATCCTCAAGTAACAGCCTTATATTTATCGGGACAACAGGTAAACTTTGAACGGGATAGCAGTGAAGCAGTTATTGTTTCTTCTGAAGAAGCTTGTGGGGTGTTCCTAGTATTTGCTAGGAATGAATAACGTAATTTTTTAAAGTTATTATATAAATTAAGATAAATGCTCTGCTGCAAAAGCTAATGTACGCTGCATTGCTTTACTCGCGGATTCTTCGTGATAAGAACCTCGTCTAGAACAGCTAAAGCCATGACCGGCACCTTCATAAATATAACTAGGCATTTTAGGATGGGAAGATTCCACTTCCTTAACACCTTCGAGTGGGATACCGCCATCATCCGCTCCCCAATGAAACATAACCGGGCATTTGGGCGTTTCACTCATACGGTGTTTATTAATATCACCACCATAATAGCAAATAGCAACGTCAATCGGAGATCTAGAAGCGGCAAACCAAGCCACTGAGCCACCCATGCAAAACCCTACTACACCAACTTTTCCAGCTTCTTTAACATGGCTTATCGCTGCATTGACGTCTTGTACGACATCGTTCCAATCTAGATCGCCTTTTAATTCTCTTCCCTTACTCATTCCTGATTCATCAAATCCTAGAATTACGTCAGATTCAATTCGATCGAACATAGCAGGTGCGATAGCATGATAACCCTCTCTAGCGAAGTTATCTACTGTTTCTCTAATATCATCGTTAACACCAAAAATTTCCTGTATGATAACCATTCCACCTTTTGTTTCACCATCCGGTAAAGCTGAATAAGCATTTAATGTATGTCCGTCTGACGTCGTGAGTGTTAAATCATAACCCATGGGTGCCTCTCAAATGTAACTCTATGTGTTCATAATGTATATTTATGATTAGAACATTATATAGTAATTTATTAAATATATAAACTCATTAAAAGATGATCTTATAAAGTGTAGAAATCTATATGATGTTTATGAACACCAGTGTTTCGAAGGTTCATTCATGGGGCAAAGGTTTCCTGCTAACAATATCGCCCCCACTAATCCACAAATTAAGTTTCCTGAACACCTGTTGGCATATCCCTCTATTTTAAATGTACGTCGAGATAACTGTTCGCATTGCAACCTCATCCGGTGGGGTTGAAATGTATTTCTTAGACGTTGAAACGAAATAGTACTACATCACCATCTTGCATAAGATACTCTTTGCCTTCTTGACGCATTTTTCCAGACTCGCGAGCCTGTTGTTCACCGCCATAAGTGATATAATCGTTATAGCTAATTGTTTCCGCTCGAATAAAACCTTTTTGGAAGTCGGTGTGAATTTTTCCAGCCGCTTCCGGTGCCAAAGCTCCATTCGGGATTGTCCAGGCACGAGCTTCCTTAGGGCCAGCAGTCAAGAATGTAATTAGGTCTAGTAATTGATATCCGGATTTAATTATGCGTGATAATCCTGTTTCGGTTAATCCCAGGGCAGAAAGGAACTCATGTTGTTCATTTATACTACTTAATTGTGCTACTTCAGCTTCTATAGCGGCTGAAATAATTACGCATTCTGCTTTTCTGCTTTTGGCCATATCGGATAGCTCATTAGAAAAATCGTTACCTACACCTGCAGAGTTTTCATCAACATTTCCTACGAATAAAACCGGTTTAGCAGTTAATAATTGCAGGTTTTGGTAATCTGATTTTAAATCATCCGGTATATTTAGTGTACGAACCGGTTCACCTTCTTTTAGAGAATTAAGTACTAGTGATAATAATGTTAATTGCTTTTTTAAATCTTTGTCTCCACCACGTGCCTTTTTCTCAATAGACTCAAACCGTTTTTCCACGCTATCTAGGTCAGCTAATAAAAGTTCTGTTTCTATAGTTTCTGCATCACGTACAGCATCAATTGTTCCTTCTACATGGGTTATATCGTCTTCTTTGAAACAGCGAACTACATGGCAGATTGCATCAACTTCGCGAATATGGCTGAGAAATTTATTTCCAAGGCCTTCACCTGTACTAGCACCCTTTACAAGACCAGCAATATCAACGAACTCCATATATGTAGGAACAATTTTACTGGAATTAGCCAGTTCAGCTATAACTTCCAAACGTTCATCAGGTACTGCTACACGTCCGGTATTAGGTTCGATAGTACAAAATGGATAATTCTCTGCTTGAGCCTGAACGGTAGCTGTTAGGGCATTGAAGAGCGTAGATTTTCCGACGTTGGGTAATCCAACAATACCACAATTGAATCCCACTTTAATTACCACGTAATCTTGTAAGAGCTCTATTCAAAGCTTCACCAAATGCTGTCTTCTGTGGTTTTTGTGGTTTTATATTTTTATCTTTAAAACAAGTGGGATTTGGCTTTTGTAAAACATTAATATTTTTGTCCGACATACTTTGTGTTTTAATAGCAATTTGGCTCATAAAATCACTATCTTTACCATTTAATAAAGATGGTAATGCCGTTGCAATTGCAGTTAGTTGTGGATCTACCCATTTTTTATCTTCTTTTGTGAAGTCTCCAAGGACATGTTTTATTACTTCTTCTTTTTGACCTGGATGTCCGACACCAAGACGGATACGTTTATAATTATTAGATCCCAGATGGTCCTGTATGCTTCGTAAGCCGTTATGACCTGCATGTCCTCCCCCTTGCTTTACTCTCACTTTTCCATTGACTAAGTCTATTTCGTCATGAAAAATGATTATTTTCTCTAATGCTATTTGTAAAAAACGGGAGGCTTCGCCCACAGCTACGCCAGAATCATTCATATAGGTATTTGGCTTAAGCATTAGGAGCTTTTCTCCTTCAATAAAACCTTCGTAGGCAATAGAATGAAAACGAGAACGTTCAGGTGATAACTGATAAAAACGGACGATTTCATCTATTGCCATAAAACCGATATTATGACGGTTATATTGATATTTTTTTCCGGGATTACCGAGTCCAACAAGCAAACGCATGCAAAAGAACTCCGTTAGCTAATGTTTTAGCTGTCTTCGCTGTCGTTACCATCTTCACCTTCGGCATCAGTACCTGTTCCATCAGTGCCTTCTTCACCCTCTTCACCTTCGACCATATCTTCTGCTTCTTCTACTGCCGTCATTACACTAGGTGCGGCAATTGTAGCAATTGTAAAATCACGGTCTGTGATTGCGGGAGTTGCTCCTTCTGGTAAGTTAACCTCTGAAATGTGAATACTATCTCCGACTTCACGGTCAGTTAGATCAATTATTATTGAATCTGGAATAGAACCGGCGCGGCAAGTAACTTCGACAGAGCGCCTTACAACATTCAGAACGCCACCTGTTTTTAAACCTGGACTCTCTTCTTCGTTTATAAACAAAACAGCAATTTCAACATTCAATTGAGTGGTATCCGTAACCCTTAAAAAATCGGCATGTATTGGTACATCTGTTACCGGATGGAGTTGGAGGTCTCGACACAGTACTCGCTCTTTTTCTCCGTTGCATTCAATGTCATAAAGAGTCGCAAAAAACCCTGGTTTACTTATTGCCGTACGTAAGTCCAATGGACTAATTGTGACTGGCAACGGATCTTTATTAGCACCATAAACTACAGCAGGAACGTGTCCCTCTCTGCGAGCAGCACGAGCTGCTCCCTTGCCAACTTTTTCGCGCTCATGCGCAGTAAATATAATTGTTTCTGTCATCTTTTAACTCTCCATATTTAGCTAATAGCGATTAAGCATTTATTAGCTAATACATCTAACTGGTTATACTTCTAATGAGGTATAATCACCTTAAAACTTTTACGCAGTTGATTTAATCTACTATTTTTAGTCAAATAAACTCGATACCGAGGCTTCCTGGCTAATTCGTTTGATAGCTTCTCCCAATAGTGGTGCTACCGTCCGTTGTCCAATATTACTTGCTAGACGGACAGATTCAGTAGCCTGGATTGAATCGGTCATAACCAACTGTTCTAATGGCGAGGCAGCAACTCTGCCCACGGCACCACCTGAAAGCACTCCATGAGTAACATATGCATCTACAGACTTTGCCCCATCGTTCATTAAAGCAACCGCGGCATTACATAATGTACCCGCGCTGTCACATATATCGTCAACCATTATACAATGACTATCTTTGACATTACCTATAATATGCATAACCTCAGAAACACCTGCTTGTTCGCGGCGCTTATCAATGATAGCTAGGTCTGCGTCAAGCCTTTTGGCTAAGGCGCGAGCACGAACGACACCGCCTACGTCTGGAGATACGACAACTAAATCTGATCCATTATATATTTTACTAATATCTTCGGAAAATAATGGTCCCGCAAATAAGTTATCAACTGGTATATCAAAAAAGCCTTGTATCTGACCAGCATGAAGGTCGAATGTAAGTACCCGATCGGCACCTGCATTAGTAATTAAGTTTGCAACAAGTTTAGCCGAAATAGGTGTACGTGGTCCTGTTTTTCTGTCTTGGCGGGCATACCCAAAATATGGTATTACGGCCGTTATTCGACGCGCTGAACCTCGCCGAAGAGCATCGAGTGTAACTAACAGTTCCATTAAATTGTCATTTGCAGGATATGATGTTGATTGGATAACAAAAACATCTTCGCCACGAACATTTTCTAAAATTTCAACAAAAACCTCCATATCCGAAAACCGTCGGATAGAGGCTTTGGTTAACTCAATATTCAAATAGGCGGAAATAGCTTCAGCTAAGGGGCGATTACTATTGCAGGTCAGCACCTTCATACGCCAGTCCCTTGAGATTTGGACGTCGAATATTAGCTTAAATGCGACGTCGGTGAAAATATAAAAGTTAAAAGATTAGTATGCTTTTCACTAATCTGACGTAGGCAAACTATCAATACACCTCTTATGTGTAAACCAGCTATATGGAGGATTCTTGACAGAATTTAAATTTATTTTATTTATTACTTAAATGTTGGCTCGAATCTATCTGTCTTAATAGTTCTTGAGTACTAGCAGCGCATGCTAATGCTGCTTCATCGGAAATTAAATTCCATTTATTTTCAAAGTTTTTTTTCATAATCTTATGGGATTGGGTGATTATAGCAATTTGGGCGCCTGAGCTATCTGTAATTAAAGAAGTTATTTTTATGTCTTGTTTATTATTTGGTAAGAGATCTATTTCAATAAAACCTTGTAGAACTAAACTATTGACTGCTGGTTTAGATACAAGGTTCATCCCAATTTTACTAAAAGCTAACTCTATTGCTTGATGTAAACGAAAGTTAGCTTTTTTAGTCGAACCACTTACTGAAGCAACGTGGATAGCTGGCAATGATATGTTAGCTATTCTATCTTTCTGAATAAATGCTACAACTGCCCTTGCAGAATGCTCAACGGAAGAGAGCTCTGTAAAATTATTAGCAGAATCGGTTGATCTAATTGCTGGTTGTATAACTGTACCAATTTTATCCCCTTCAGATGTCCATAATGTCCATACTAAGTTATTAGTTTTACTAGATTTTATAAAACTTCCATTAAGTATAAAGCTTGATTTATTTCCTGCGTAATAGGCTGCTGGTGTATTTTGTTTTTTTAAAGCAGCAACCATATTCTTAGTTAATAAGTCTAGTCGTTTCCCCTGTGAATCAATTATTGGAATTACCATTATTCCTTTGGCATCAGTCAACTTAACTAGTTTACTAGGTGGATTACCAAGGTGACTAAAAGGCTTTAAAGCCGGTTGGCACGAAGTCAATAAGACAAGAATGATGGCTAAACTATAATGCACAGCTTAACATTGTTGCTATGATAGCTAGTAGAATGAGGTTTAATAAATAAGGCATAAAGTAACATTTTTATTTTATGGATATGACAGAAATATTACGACCATAATCTGGTTCACCTTTTAAACAAGAGCGCCGGTAGCTGAATAAGGAATCATCAGAATAAGTGTCTTTCAAAAGAGAGGTTGCTTTTGTAACACCTACAAAACAAAGACGTGATATGAGATAGCTATTTAAGTCGAATTGCAAACGGTCACCTCGTTTTCCTTGTGAGAAAAAACGTCTGTTTGTAATGTCCTGCTTTTCAAAATTATTTATAAAATCAGGGCTAACTTCGTACGATTTTTTACTTATACAGGGACCAATTACAGCTACAATCTGTTTGGCTTCAGCCCCAAGCTTTAACATCTCTGAAATCGTTGCCTCAATAACACCTGATACTGCTCCTTTCCAGCCCGCATGCACTGCACCAATAACATTATTCATAGGATCTGCAAGTAAAACTGGTGCACAATCGGCAGTTAACACTCCTAATGTTATTCCTTTAATATTACATGCCATGGCGTCAGCCATAACTTTAGATGTGTTTAAATTGATGTCTTTTATAACCACTACATTTGCTGAATGGGTTTGATAGGTAGTTCTTAGCGAATCAATAGGTAATCCAATATTTAGCATAGCCCGATTACGGTTTTCTATTACACATTTTTTATTATCACTCGACCCAAATCCACAATTGAGAGATGAATATATACCTTTGCTGGTTCCACCATGTCGTGTGAAATAACCATGACTAATAATACCGATGTTAGCGAGGGGTTCCGCAATAAGTTTTATCAATCTAAATTAGCCTCCTGATAAATAAAACCAGCTGGAGCGCCTAATGTTTTATCACCAATCGATAGTACTTTAAATAAATTACCCATTTGATTATCACTGATTAACCTTTCACAAGCTAATAATATTGACTTTTTTTGTTCTGGTGTTGCCGAGCTAATTAGCTTACAGGCTCGAGCTTCTATGCCTAGTCGTTTTAGAAAGACGCTCTGAGATATTGTACCCCAGCATTTAATATCTCTAATATTTGCTGATTGTACTAATAATTTAAAATTCACATGTGCTGTTAGATCAGAGCTACCAGAATTTTTTAAAACAGATGAATAATTTTGTTTATAAATTGCTTGTAAGCTATTAGCAGTGGACAGATCTTCATAGCCATAATCAATAATTAAGGCTGAACCACTATTAGTATCAATTCTAGCTGCAATTTCTTCAACTATTTTACACGATTCTAATGATATCTCAGTAATAGTACCGTTTTTATTAAATTCTCTTAATGATGGAGGAAATAAATCCTTAGGTTGTGGATTGGATGATAAAGTAAAAATAAACTCTGGTTCTGATTCACTTGAATTAGAATCTAGACATATTAGGCGTTTATACCAATTATTGTTATGTTGAACGAATTGATCAATTGGAAGAGCGTCGAAAAATTCATTGGCTATGAATATTGTAGGATGATGGGGCAGACTATATATAGTTTGATGCCAAGTCACATTTATATGAGCCAAAGCTTTGGCTTGTTGTATCTGTAGATTGGGACTGAATTCAACTAAGTGGACGTTTAATGCTTGGCGGCATTCTGGAACCGTTTCTAAAGCTCGGAGAGCGTCGGCCATTAGTGTACCACGGCCGGGTCCTAGTTCGGCTATAATGAATGGATTTGGCTTGCCAAGGGAAACCCATGTATTTGCGCACCAAAGACCAATCAATTCACCGAACATTTGGCTAATTTCTGGAGCTGTCGTAAAATCACCTGCTAATCCGAATGGATTATTATTTGTATAATACCCAAAATCAGGGTGTCCGAGAGATTGTGACATGTACTCAGCCACACTAATAGGCCCTTTGGACTTTATTTTCTCAGCTAAAATTTGGCTTAGGTTTTTATACAAAGGCATAAAGACTAAATCTTTTTCAATATTAATATGACAGTGTTATTCAAGAATATTTTTACTATTTGCGCTTTTAGAGTTGGCACAACTAATAAAGTAAATACCAGCTAAAACCAGGGGTACTGATAACCATTGACCAATAGTAGTGCTTCCAATTAGGAAACCTATATGACTATCTGGTTCTCGGAAAAACTCAATGATTATTCGAGATGTCCCATATCCAAAAAGGAAAACACCCATTAATAATCCTGGCAGTTTTCTAGCGTTAGCAAATAAAATAAGTATTAAAATAATTAGATATAAACCAATACCTTCTAATGCGGCTTCATACAATTGACTTGGATGGCGAGGGGTACCACCTCCATTTGGGAACACAATTGCCCAAGAAACATCAGTGACTCGGCCGTAAAGTTCACCGTTAATAAAATTGGCGATTCGTCCAAAAAACAATCCAATAGGGGCTGCTGATGCTATCAGATCAGAGAAACATAATAGAGAAATTTTATTGATTTTAGTAAACAAAATAATAGCTATCACTATACCACTGAATCCTCCGTGAAAAGACATGCCACCCTGCCATACAAAGAAAATTTCTATAGGGTTTTGAATGTAATAGCTAAAATTATAGAAGAATACGTATCCAATTCTACCACCAATTATTATGCTAATTATAGCCCAACTCAGAAAATTACTCAGCTGGGAACGAGACATAACGTATGGAGGGTGTCGTAAGAGTTGCAGTATGAAAAACCAGCCACCTAGTAATCCAAATATATAGGCAAGGGAATACCATCGTATAGCTAGAGGACCCATAGAAACGGCAATAGGGTCTATATTAGGGAAAATCACTTGCAGTCCTGCTTAAAAGTATCTGGTTCCATATTTATCAATATCTTTCTAGAATTATCGAAATGGATCTTTGGATTCTAGATAATCTTGTACATAAGAATGAATGCCATCTTCTAGTGAAATAAACGGATTATTATAGCCAGCAGCACGTAAGCGTTCCGTTCGTGCTTCAGTATGATATTGATATTGGGAAAGAATATTTTTAGGCATATCAACATATTTAATATTAGGCTCAATTTCTAGGCTTTTAAAAATTGACTTGGCCAGATCTTCAAAAGTCCTAGCATGTCCTGTACCAACGTTAAATAAACCCGAAATATTAGTTTCATCATACAGCCATATCATAATGCTTATACAATCTTCTACATGAATGAAATCCCGCATTTGATTGCCGTCAGGATATTTAGGATTAAGTGACTTAAAGAGACGAGCTTGGCCGGTTTTTTTTATCTGTTCCCAAAACTGAGGTACTACACTTCTCTGGTTGCCTTTATGATATTCATTTGGCCCGTAAACATTAAAAAACCTAAGGCCCGCCCATTTTTTTGGTGTTTCTGTATAATTACTTAAATAATGAGCTACTTTTCTATCAAAAAGAAATTTTGACCAACCATAAGGATTAAGAGGTTTCAATTTAGACATGCTTTTCAATGTAAAATCGTCATTAAAACCTGATGAGCCGTCTCCATATACTGCAGCCGATGATGCATATATCAACTTTACATTATGCTGCGTACAAATTTCCCATAAATTACAGCTTAGACGGTAATTATTGGCCACTATAAGGTCAACATTACGTTCAACAGTTGATGAGATAGCACCAAGATGAAACACTGTACTTACTGAAGAAATATTTGTAGACATCCAGTCGAGAAAATTATCTGGAGTAATTAGATCTTTAATTTTTCGTTTAGAAATATTACGCCATTTTTCGTCTGTGCTCGCATAATCACAGACAACTATTTCCTCATTACTGTGCTGTTCTAAAGCAGCAGCTAGGTTAGACCCTATAAAACCAGCACCGCCGGTAATGACGATCATATTGACTCTTTTCTTAGTTAGTTTGTTCT
>Ga0302132_10002568_pt1 | contig 10413 bp, 13 predicted proteins | sample CB9_321_MG_FD_203113 | JGI IMG/M metagenome (GOLD analysis project Ga0302132, IMG submission 203113) | Marine microbial communities from Western Arctic Ocean, Canada - CB9_32.1 | ecosystem: Environmental > Aquatic > Marine > Oceanic | place: Canada: Western Arctic Ocean | collected 2017-09-19 | reverse complement strand
GCAGCTTGCCATAGCCGCCATGATCGTGAGCATCGGCGTCGGGCTGCCTCTCGGGTTCTGGATCGCCCACTGGCAAGGGAGGTGGCAGGACCCGGCGACGGTGACAGTTGCCCTCGCGCTGATGTCCGTACCAATCATGGTGACGGTGCCTGGGCTCCTATGGATATTTTGCTTGAAGCTGCACTGGATCCCATGCTCGGGGTGGGGAGGATTTTTCGACATGCGTATCCTCGTGCCTGCGATCACCATGGGAGTTCCCGGTATTGCCGGTTTCATCCGGCTCATGCGAGCCAGTACGTTGGACGTCCTGGGGCAGGACTTCATACGCACCGCAAAGTCCAAGGGGCTTAATCCTGGCACAGTAGAATCGCGGCACGTGGCCCGAAACGCGATGATCCCCATTATTACGATATTGAGCTTTTCTCTGGCAGGCCTCATCAGCGGTTCGTTTATCGTCGAGACCATCCTGGGCGTCCCAGGCATCGGGCGATTTGCGGTCGATTCCGTCTTCAACCGCGACTACCCTGTCATCATGGCGGTCACGCTAATCGCCGCTTCGGCTTTCGTGCTCGCCAATCTTGCCGCGGATGTCGCATACGCGTTTGTTGATCCGCGTATCCGATACAACTAGGGTCACAGTGGCAGTCCAAGAACTAAGTCTTGCAGCAGAACGTCAACAGCCCAAACGCAGGGGCCACTTCAGCAGGGCCTTCGCACGGCTGTTACGGAAAAAGATCGCATTCGTATGCATGGTTACGCTGTTGGTGCTCTACGGCGGCAGCGCCCTCGCGAACTGGATCGCGCCGTACGACTATACGGCCCAGGACTACAGCTCGATCCGACAGGCCCCAAGTATCGTCACCGATCAGGGCATTGGCGGCTTCTTCACCAAGTCGCACTTTGCCGGGACCGACAGGTTGGGACGCGACCTTTTCACAAGGGTTCTGTGGGGCATTCAGAACACCATGCTGCTGACGATCGTCGCCATGGCCACCGGTGGTCTGCTCATTGGCGTGACGCTTGGCCTCCTTTCGGGCTACTTCGGAGGGCGAGTCGATTCGATCATCATGCGGACCGGAGAGGTTACATCGTCATTTCCCGACATCTTCCTGGTAATCATTATCGCGGCGACATTGCGTCCGCGTATTTTGGACTGGGTAAGGTGGCTGGAGGACAACACGGTTCTTGATGGGCTCGTGAGGTCAGGGGTAGCAGACTACATCGTAATCTCGATCGCCCTGGTGTCGTTCAGCTGGTTCGGTGCGGCACGACTGCTTCGGGCCCAAGTTCTCACGCTAAAGGAAACTCAGTTTGTGGAGTCCGCGAGGGCCATAGGAGGAGGGACGCCGCGCATCCTCTTCGTCCATCTGCTGCCCAACGCGGTCGGCCCCATGGTGATCACCGTGACCATGGGAATGGGTTCCATGGTTGGCGCCGAGATAATCTTGAGCTGGATAGGCCTGGGCATCCAGCCGCCGCGTCCCAGCCTTGGGGTCATGCTGCTACAAGGTGGTCACATCAGCGTGCTGCGTAATGAGCCGTGGATGCTTTTGGCACCGGGCATCGCCGCGTGGATGATGGTCCTATCGTGGAATCTGCTGGGCGACGCGCTCTACGACGTCCTGAACCCCAGAACCAGGTAGCTAAAGGCAGGGACTGGGTTTCGGGGACTGGTTATGCGAGCCAGTCACCGATAGGCCATTGGGTCTGGGCTCTGAACTAGTCTCAGCCCCCAATCCCTAGCCCTTAGACCCGCTTCCTAGAACCGCCTTCGCAGTCCCAGCCCGACCACTCCCAGCAGCAATCCTACCGCCGCCAAATCCAGCGGTCCTGACACGCCTGAGGCCGACGGGTTGCAGGATGCTCCAGATCCGGTCTGCTTCGGCTCGGAATCCGATGCCAGCGACGCCGTCGGCTCCACATCTGCGTCCGGTACGGCGACTGCCACCTCCGGCGCAGCGGTGGGCTCCGGAATTACGGTGGGCTCTGGCGTCGCAGTCGGCTCAGGTGTGGCTGTTGCCAGATCCTCGGCGTCGGCGACGACCTCCGACTGCGCCTGCGGTGTCAGGCTGTACAACAACGGAACACGCTGCGGCACAGCGGTGGGACGCACCTGTGTGCGAGCCTCCACGTCCAGCTGCTTTGCGCCGATAGCTGATCGCCAGGCGATGTCCAACGTTTGCGTGGTGAGGCCATACACTGCCGTGAGCGCCTTGTCCATGTTGTTGCCGCTCTGCAGACTCGCCATGAACTCCTTCATTTTCGCAGCACCGAAATCGGCGATCATCATTCTGACGATGCTCCGAGACTGACCGTAGAAAATGATGACGTCCTCGGACTCTCCCGGCAACCCGGGCATGAAGACGTGGGGCAGCAGTCGATCAGTCTCAATGGCGAAGTCTAATGCAATGTCGTAAGAGAAACCGGGGTCCACGTTGGCGAACTCCGAAAGACCTTCACTCAGCCACGAGGGGACGCGCCGGAACACACTGTCGCCGACTCGGTGGGTGATGATGTGCATGACCTCATGTGAGGCGGTGCCGAGGGCCAGACGCCCTCCACCCAGAACCAGAAGGGTGCCAACTTCGGTGAAGGCCTGCCCCTCCGTGATCAGCTCTCGACTAATAGCGGCGCTCTTTGGCGGTAATGCCTCGAGCATTTCCTTGTTGTTGTTGTACATGGTGACGCGAATGGGCTCGGCAATTGCCTCTTCGCCCATGATTGGCACCATCTTGTCCAGCGTCTCGACGATGGTCCTCAGTATCTCTTCAGCGCGCTTCTTGACAGGTCCCTTGTAGGCCACCGTAACCGCGCTGTCGGAGACCTCCTCCCACCTGGAGTTGCCTTCGTCGTCAACAAAACGCGCGTCGAAGTAGATGAAAACGAAGGTCTCACTCTCAAGCTTCTGGCCAGCCGAATCTTCGATTTCGAAGGTATACCTGATGATTGTCCCAGGTGGAATGTAGTTTGAAATGGTTTCGGTCCGCCAGAAATACTCGCCGTCCACCAGCTTCTGACTTCCCTCGACCTTTTCGAAGTCCAGGTAGTTGTAGGTGCCGCTGGTCAACTGTCCGACCCGCAAGCGCACCGCTACTGAGGTAATATCGTTCTCACTGCTCGCTCGAGCCCTGATGCGAAATCCCGCGGGGAACTCGCTGGTGATCTGGTGGGACTCTAGTATTGGCCCGGCCGCCCTGGCCGTCGAGGAGGGCCACGTCACCATTAACGCCATCAGAGCCAGCACCACCGCACCTGCCAAGAATCGTACTGATAGCCGCCGAGTCATTGTCGTCCCTCTGTATGGTGTCAGCCGCATCGTCGCGCTCGGGTACTGCACACGTGTACATCACTTCACATCACGCGCAACCCGCCCAAAGCCCAACTGGGGCCCCTGATTCTATACTACGCAGTCCACAGCCCTCAGGGATTTCATAGCCCTAGCCTCATCGAATTCCGACCAATTCTAGCGCAGCGGGCACCACGGATAAAGCCGCTATCTCACCGACACCCTGGTTCCCTTACGTCCGTCACTTCGACTGAAGTGCACCCGGTCTACCTCTATAGAGAGGATCACCCTATTCTGGTGCTCCAAACGACGCATCCTACTGTCTGCATCTTCGGGCAGTTCGTAGCGATCAACTATTGCGCGCGTCTCGGCCCACAGTGGGTCGTCGTCGATGACTGTCGCCGTGCCGCTAAGGCTTGCGTACTCGAATGCCTCGGGCTCGGAGTAGACACAGACCGACGCTCTACCGTCTCGAAGGATATTTTGGGATTTCACCGTCTCGGAGACCGTGGACATGGTTACTCTGCCCTCAGAGTACCGATACCAGATGGGCGAAATCTGTGGCGACCCGCTTCCGTTGAGGGTCGCCAGCACGGCAATCCTCGGTGGCGCCAGAAACGCCTCGAGGCTGGCCGTCTCCTCATCACTCAAATTTGCAATCATTCCGTCCTCCCGTTCGCAGCGGCGACGCCTTGACTCCCGCACCCACAACTGAGAATGTAGACAACAACTCTATCAGACGGCAGGAGGAAGACATGGCATTTGTAGTAGCTCCAATTCTTGAAGGCAAGCTCGACACGTGGAAGGCATGGATTGCGGATTCAACGGGGCACGCAGCGAGGGCCTCAAAGACATGAACCAAGGAAATACACGGCATGGACGTCACCCAGCCGCCTCCAGGCCCGATGCCTAAGCTGTATCTAGACAGCGGCTCCTAGGTGCTGCGCACGCTGGGTTAGACGGGGCTGGTGCTCTTGAAACAAGAGTGTCCATTTGACTACGTCCTTTCCCAGCGTAGCGGCACCCAAGTAAAACTAGATTCCATTTTCCAATCACGACGGAGGGTGCGATGACAACGTATCGAGCAGCTCTTATCGGGTGCAGCCGCATGGGTGCGTTCATTGACAACGAGGTGTTCGCGGGTGGCGGGGCTTACTCCCACGCCGCGGGCTACGAGGCTTGCGACAGAACGACCATGGTGGCGTGCTCGGACCTCCGGACAGACGTCATGGAGCAGGTGGGAACCCGGTATGGGGTTCCCAAGGACGCGCAGTACACCGACTACAAGAAGATGATCGACGAGGTGCGGCCCGACATCGTTAGCGTCGCTACTCAGCCCGAGCAACGCGCCGAGATCGTTGCATACGCTGCGACCCATGGCGTCAAGGCCATCTACGCCGAAAAGGCCATGGCCGCGTCGATGGCAGAGGTGGACACCATGGTCGAGGTGTGCGAAAGCAACGGGGTGCACTTCAACCTCGGCACGAACCGGCGCTGGGATCCCGGCTACGACACCATGAAGGCCGTAATCGACAGCGGGGAGCTGGGCGCCCTACGGTCGCTGATAATCCACGACACAGGCACGCTCTTTAACGGGGCCAGCCACGCCTTCGACCTCGTGCTCCGCCTCAATAGCGACACGCCAGTGAAGTGGGTGCAAGGCCATCTGCCGAACGGCGACGAAGCGGTACATGACGGTCGACTGGTACTCGACCCCATCGGACAGGGAACCATCCAGTTCGAAAACGGCGTTACAGCGTATGCCCTCAACTCCGGACGCCGCTCCGAGTGGGAGGCGGTGTGCGAACGTGGCGTGCTAACGGCCATAGCCAATGGGGAAGAGTGGCAGATGAGGGTCGTCGGCTCGACCGATCACCGTGGCAGGTCCGGCCTGGTGCAGGGAGAGTTCCCGGCATATCAGCGCGCCAGCTCTACCCTTCGGCTCGTCGAAGACCTGGTCCATTCGCTGGACACGGGTGAGCCGCCTCGAGGCGGAATTCGGAACGCCCGAGCTTCTACCGAGCTCATATTCGGTGTTATCGAGTCGCACCTGCGTGGAGGATCCCGCGTGGACATGCCCCTTGATGGCAGCTCCATCAGGCTCGAGCGAGGTGTTGCTCCCAAGCAGCCAAAATTCCAACGGGGCGAGTAGTGTATGTCGGCCCACTTTAGAACATCTGTCGGGGAACAGCGAGTAGTATTTCAAAGACTTGCCATGCCCGACCGGCCTGATGCATACTGAAAAAGTCGGAGTCCCGTCTAGGTAGTTTTAAGGAGGTATCCCCCTTCCCACCTAAGTAACTTTGGGCAACCGTGCAGCGCGCATTGCAACGGTGAAGAGTTGGCGAAGAGGAGAATCGGCGATATGCATTCTGCTGGCAGGCGCACTACACCAGAGGTGTTGAAGGAAATACTGTCTGTGGCGCCTGCGACAAAGTCCAGCATACGGTTCATCGTCGGCCTGAACTACTCGCAAGCGAAACGATACCTGCCGTACCTGACCACAGAAGGCTATCTTCAGATCGGTGCAGACGAAAAGGGCAGGTCCGTCTACGAGATCAGCCCCAGAGGCAAAAAGCTCCTGGAGGTCCTGAACCAGCTCTCAGCGATGGTTGACTCACCCGTGGAGAAACCCGCTGCCGAAGGCTGGTAAGGGGCGCTTCACTGCGGTGATGGAGAAGTCCCGACACGGACGGCCTTGGCCGTCCGTTTTCTATTTCAGCCCCTTACCCCTCATGATCGTACTCCATGGAAAGACACCTTAGACCGCTTGACGGCGGAATGGCCGATGAGGTGTCAGCACCCTACCACCTAGGGGACCAGCCCTACTATCATAGCTAGGACCAACCGGTTACGAAGTGACATACTTCAGCCGGAAGGCAATCCCTGGGCGCATGGGAAGAAGGTTATTTACTATGCGCACAGTGATGAGTTCCCCCTCCTCTGTTGCGATCGTGCAGCGCGCCCCGGAGCCTAAAGCACCCCCTTCCATCGACCTTGGCCGTCGCAGGTCCAAGTTTGGCCTCATGCAGGAGATACTCGCCCATGGTTCCGGTCGCCTGGTCGACCTGCAACGAGCCACACGGGCCACCCCCAGCCAGCTGCTTCGCACCCTACCAGGCCTTGTAGACCTCGGGCTGGTCGAGGTGGTCAAACACCCAGTAAACTCAGCGAGAGTCTATCGCAGCACTGCGAAGGGAGATCAGGCCTGGGCCAGCTCGGTAACCTGTCCACCGCCTTCGAAGGTTTCCCGCTGTAACGACCCAACGAATGAGGGACTGACGAGTCCTAGCAATGCCAAAAGGCCTGCTTGCCCCGGTGCCGCAAGAGCGGCTACAGGATCAAACAGGCCTTTGAATTCTCCGCGAGGCCGTGGCTTCTAGGCCACTAGCCTCGCCTCACACATTTCGTATAACTCTACTTCCAGATCGATTCGCGCTATGGGCGGAACTAGTCCCAGAAGAGATTCGGGCCGCCGGTCTCGTCGTACTCGGCTCTCCCGCCCTTCTTGTCTTTGCCCGACTCGCGCTTATCACTGTCTTTAGAATGGCGATAGAGCGCGTCCAACCCTGACTTGTCACCCTTGTCCAGCGAACGCTTGTGGGTCTCGCCTGGAGCGGTAGACGAGTACATGGTGAGCCGCGCGTTGTTGCGACCGTTCACATGGTCTAGCCCGGCTACATGCCCCATCTCGTGGGCCAGGACGCTCTCGACGTCAAACGTATCGGCCGTTCCTTTGGTGGACCAGTTCTCCAGTGAGTCGAGTACGACACGGAATCCGGCAATCTCGTTAGTCTTCGTGTTCTAGCAGACACCCGCAGTGGCAAGAATCCCACCCGGGCCATCCCCGGGCTCCCACGAGATCGTGTTAGCCTCACCGGTGCAGGGATTCTTCTGCTTTGACCTGGAACTGCGCTTGAAGCGTCAGGAATCTATTTCCTTGTCCAGGGTTTCGACCGCTGATTCGACTGCGTCCGCCTTCACCCCTTTTGGACTCCCTTCAACCAGGTACTCAACGGCGTCCCTGGAGGAGGCCCACCGTATGACAAGATTGTAGTGGTTGAAACGGGCCGATTCATTTGCCGGCAGTGGATCCTTTGAGCGCTCGACTCCAGTATCAAAGGAGACGACCTCCATATATCCGCCTGGAGCTGATTCAACCTTGGACGAGGGCGATGCTGCTAGCAAGGCCAACGTCATCATGGCTGCGGCTGAGAGCAGGATGATTCGGACATTCATAAGACTTCCCCTTGACCAACTTCGCAGGGGCTGCCCCTATCGAATGGGGGAGGAAACCCTAATCGGGCTGCTCACAGGTACGAATCCGCCACACCACTCCCCTTGTCCAGAAGAGATCACGTGCTAGAGTAGGAGCGGCGCGAGTCAGATGACATTCTGGCCCGCAGGCATATTCAGATCTTCAGGAGATATCCTGTGGCAAAGCGAAAGGTCCTGATCACGGGCATGGCAGGGCGCATCGGCCGAGTGATCACCGAGCGGATAGGCGACAAGTACGAACTCACCAGTCTCGATGTCAAACCTGCGGGCGACTATACATCACACGTGGCGGATATCTCCGACCTCGATGCGATCAAGCCCGCCTTTGAAGGCCAGCAAACTGTCGTCCATCTGGCGGCTGATCCTCGGGAAGACGCGCCATGGGACTCGATTCACAAGAACGACATCGTAGGCACGTACAACATCATGGAAGCATCGAGGCAGGCGGGAGTCGAGCGCGTCGTCTTCGCCTCCTCTAACCATGTGGTCGGCTACCTACCGATGAAGGAGGAGCCCTACCGCGCGTATTTCGAACAGCGCGACGCCGACCTTCCCGACCCGGTACCCATGATCACCGCCGAGGCACACCGGCCAGACGGCTTCTATGCGGTGGCCAAGGCATTCGGCGAATCCCTGGGCTCCTACTACTGGGACGCATTCGGCCTGTCGTGCATTGCGCTCCGTATCGGCGGGGTTCACGACATCGATAGTCCCGATGGAATGGGACCACTCGGACGTTCGCTTTACCTTAGCCACAACGACGCTGCCCACCTGGTCGACCGCGCCATTGCAGCGCCAGCATCGGTCGGTTTCGCGGTAGTCTACGGCGTCTCGAACAACACACTGCGCTTCCACGACATTGAGACCGCAGCCGAGGTAATCGGCTACCATCCCCAGGACAACGCCGGGACGTAACGAAACCCCGCCGGCCACGCACATCCCACAACCCAAGTACCGCCCAAGGAGGCGAATCGATGGACGTCGAGGACAAGTCAAATTTCAAAGTAGTTATGGTCGCCCTGGACCCGCAAGCGGGTGAGGACGGAATTCCGGGCTGGGTGCAAGACGCATTTCGGGCGGAAAATGTCGATTTTGTGTATGAGGAGTGTGCCACTAGGGACGACATGGATCGCGTGGCGGGTGATGCGGATCTGGTGTGGGTCCTCGGCGGCAGCGAGATCGTCAACGCCGAGACCCTGCCGGTCCTTAAGAGGTGCGGGGCCGTGATCCGCACGGGCAGCGGCACCGACAACGTCGACGTAGAGGCCGCGACGCGCCAGGGTATCGTCGTGACGAATACGCCGGGCGCCCACGACGATGAGGTATCAGAGCACGCGATCGCGCTCCTGCTCTCTCTGGTACGTGTAATCCCCTTGAAAGACCGCGAGTTGAGGCAGGGAATATGGGGACGAGACCCTCTGCCGAATCACCACGTCTTCGGCCAGACACTCGGGCTCGTCGGATTCGGGCGCATAGCCCAACTCGTTGCCCGCAAGATGAGTGGATTCGACATGACCGTGCTCTGTAACGACCCCTACGTCACCGCCGAGGTCATGTCTGCAAAAGGGGCGCAGCATGCCAGCCTGGACGAAATATGGACCAGGTCGGATTTCGTCTCACTCCACTGCCCGCTGACCGCGGCAACCAAGGGCCTGGTCGGGAAGCGAGAGCTGAGGATGATGAAGCCAGAGGCGTTGCTGATCAACACGTCCAGAGGGCCCGTGGTTCAGGAGTCCGCGCTGACCCAAGCGCTCCGTAAGGGATGGATCGCCGGGGCAGGGCTGGATGTGTTCGAAGAGGAGCCGACGCCGGCAGACAATCCATTGCTAACGATGAACAATGTCGTCTTCACACCCCACACGGCAGGGCACTCCGACCTGACCCAGGAAAAGCAGTGGCGGCTGTCAGTCGAAAGCGCGATCGCCTTCTCCAACGGCCACTGGCCAGAGTCGTACGTCAACCATGATGTAGAGCCTCGCTGGAAGCTGAGTTGATACCGGGCGCGGAGCCCGCTACTCCTCGAACCCTCTTGGCTCTAGGGTCCGAATGAACAGCCAGATGACTTGCAATTCGTCTTCGTCTAGCAGCTTAAAACGATTCCAGGGCATCAGTTCGAGATCAAGCTGCTTTCCGTTTGGGGTGGTGCCGGTCCTCAGGGTTGAGACGAAATCTCTCTCTGACCATGATTGCCCCCGATTCGCCGACTTGGGCGCGGATAGGGGCTCTCCGGGGACCGATCCGCCAGAGCGCACACCAAGGCCAGGTACTCCCCATACTCCTTAGTCATCCCTGGCGCAGGCGGCACCGTCCGGGGCGCGTCGTGGTTGATGTCTGCGCAGGCAGTAGATCCTTCTCCACCAGCACCAGGATGCGGCCCAGAGGACCAAGATTAGTTTTCTTTTGTTCGTTGTCGACGGGGGGCAAGCTCTTTAGGTATGCAACGATAGCCCCGATATATTCGTCGCCGATTATGTTGTTGTAGTTGGACGGCAGGATGTCCATGGGATTGCCATCCTTGTTGATACCGTTCCTGATAGCCCGAACGAAGAGCGTATCGGAGTACTCGCCGCCCAATCCCGACATGAGGTTGTACGGGGCTAGGATCCCGAAAAGTGGGTCATTCTAGAGTATGCCCCCTGCGAGATTATCTCCGTGGCACTCCACACAAAGGCCGACGCTCTCGACCAAGTGTTTGCCTCTCTCAATAGCCACTGGCCTGAAGGAATTGGGAACTCTGCCAGATGAACATCGTAGACCTTGTTCACCAGTGACGATCCAATCAGGTACATGAGCAGTACAACGATCACGAGGAGACCGATCAGACCGCCGAGAATCTAGCCTACCCAGAT
>Ga0302132_10002559_pt1 | contig 10438 bp, 9 predicted proteins | sample CB9_321_MG_FD_203113 | JGI IMG/M metagenome (GOLD analysis project Ga0302132, IMG submission 203113) | Marine microbial communities from Western Arctic Ocean, Canada - CB9_32.1 | ecosystem: Environmental > Aquatic > Marine > Oceanic | place: Canada: Western Arctic Ocean | collected 2017-09-19 | reverse complement strand
CCATCGGCGATGTTTTTGCCGGGATGCTGAATTTTGTCGACCAAGGTTCGGAGATGGTATTCGGACCCAATTACACGGAGTTCTATTTCGCGTTTAAGGTATTGCCAACGATCATATTTTTCTCGTCGTTAATGGCGGTGCTGTATTATCTTAACGTCATTCAACCGCTGGTTCGTTTTTTGGCGTGGACGATGAGGATAACATTTCGTACTTCCGGTGCGGAAACACTCGCAGTAGCAGCCAATATATTTGTGGGTCAAACGGAGGCGCCTTTGGTGGTCAAGCCGTATGTTCCATCCATGACGAGGTCCGAGTTGATGGCGCTGATGGTAGGCGGATTTGCGACGATCTCTGGGGGCATCTTAGCTGCGTACATTGGAATGGGGATAGACGCAACACACTTAGTGAGTGCGTCGGTGATCTCCGCGCCTGCCGCCTTAGTCATCGCTAAACTAATGCAACCAGAAACAGAAGTTCCGTTGACCCTGGGACAGGGGGTGATAATTCAAAAGACAGACGATGATCCCGTGAACGTCGTCGATGCCGCAGCACGCGGCGCTGGTGATGGACTGGCGTTGGCACTCAACGTTGGCGCAATGTTGATAGCCTTTTTAGCCCTGCTCGCTGGAGTTGATTGGTTCGTTGGGTTTTTGGGCGATATTTGTGAGCGGCTCGTCAACATGGTTGGAAATGGGCCACCAGTGGATTATCAATGGAGCTTAGCGTCCATCATGGGATGGGTCTTTGCGCCGTTGGCGTGGTTGATGGGAATTCAATGGGCGGAATGCGGGATTGCGGGCGAGTTGCTCGGCTACAAGTTATTTGCCAATGAGTTTATTGCTTATCAAAATTTAGTGGAAAGACAGGCGGACGTCGATTTGGCGTTGAGCACACGTACGACCGTTATTTTGACTTATGCGTTATGTGGATTTGCGAATTTCGGATCAATCGGAATTCAACTCGCGGGAATCGGAGGGATTGCGCCCACGCGTCGCTCGGATCTTGCCAAGCTTGCCGTTCGGGCGATGCTCGGAGGGACGCTGGCTGCGTTTATGACAGCCTGTTTTGCTGGGATGTTGTACGGCGTGCCCTGGGACGTGATTAAATGGTAATCTCGGCGGAATTATCTGTGCGGAGTCTTCTCTAATGTTGCATCTAAAGTCGGCGACCGACTTGCGTAAACTGATCTCGACGCGGGAAACCTCGGCGCGTGAGGTACTCGAGGCCCACCTGCAACAAATTGAACGCGTAAACGGTGCGGTAAACGCGATTGTCACTTTGGATGCGGAGCGCGCCACGCAATGGTCATTGGAGGCGGACGAACACCAAGCCTTGGGGCGGGATTTAGGTGTTTTACATGGTTTACCCATTGTCCACAAAGATCTGTTTAGCACGGCGGGAATGCGAACCACATTCGGTTCTCCTATATATAAGGATCATGTTCCGGATGCGGACGAACTGATTATTCAACGCTTGCGAGCGGCCGGAGCGATTTCAATTGGCAAGTCGAATACTCCAGAGTTTGGAGCCGGTTCACAGACATTTAACGAAGTGTTCGGAGCGACGCGAAACCCATACGACTTGGAGAAGACTTGCGGGGGAAGTAGCGGTGGAGCTGCGGTGGCATTGGCAACTCGAATGGTCCCCATCGCTGATGGAAGTGACATGGGTGGTTCGTTACGGAACCCAGCTAGTTTCTGTAACGTTGTGGGATTTCGGCCGTCGACCGGTCGAGTACCAACGTGGCCTAGTGACAATGCTTGGTTTTCATTTGGCGTTCAGGGCCCAATGGCGCGTACGGTACAAGACGTCAGTTTGATGCTCGCGGCGACAGCGGGGCCGGACCGACGCGTACCACTAAGCATTACGGAATCTGGTGAACAGTTCTTGGAGCCATTAGATATTGATTTACGAGGGAAACGGGTCGCCTTCGCACCAACCCTTGGTGGACTTCCAGTGTGCCGTGAGGTACGAAATGTAATTGAAAACCAAAGGCAAGTATTTACGGACCTTGGTTGTGAGGTAGTGGACGCGTGTTTAGATTTTGAGCGAGCCGATGAGGTGTTCAAAATATTGCGCGCTTTCCGGTTTGCGATGAAGTTTGGTGGCTTGGTTGAGCAGCATCGAGCGCTGATGAAGGAAACGGTATTGTGGAATATCGCTGAAGGGCAAAAGTTGAGTGGCGAAGATATTGCGAAGGCACAACGGTGGCGCACCGAGCTGTTTAATAAAGCGGTGGATTTCTTTGACCAGTTTGATTTTCTGGTGGGGCCGGTGTCACAAGTTGCCGCGTTTAGCATCGAAGATGAATTTGTGAGTGAGATTGAAGGCACACAGTTCGCTACCTATATCGATTGGATGCAATCCTGTTATTTCGTTACCGCGACAGGAATGCCCGCGATTTCTGTTCCCGCGGGTTTTACGACCAATGGATTACCGGTGGGCATTCAAATCATCGGCGGATTTCGACACGATTTAGATGTGTTGAAAATCGCCAATGCGTTTGAGCTAGCAACGAACGTTTCCGCCGAGGCTCCCGAGTTGGCGTCAGCTTAGACTAGTAAACGGGTCTGGAAGAAGCGCCGATAAGTTGGTTTCGAGCGGTGTGTCCAGAGTCTCTGGTGTCGCCAACAGAACTGTGCATCCCGGCGCGACCTCTGCTAGGATTTGCCGACAATTCCCGCAGGGTGTACCCGCAGTGGCGGTCACGACCGCAATCGCTACGAGCCGCTCCGAGTTTCCGGCTGCGATCGCGCTAGCAACAGCGCCTGCTTCGGCGCATATCGTGCTACCGTAGGCGGCGTTTTCGACATTACATCCTACGTAAATGGTCCCACTGCTATCCATAATCGCCGCGCCCACGCGATAACCAGAAAATGGACTGTGTGAGTTGTTCATCGCGTCGCGGGCAGCGGTTAGCAACGCCGTGTAATTATTAGAGGATGGCATGAAATTGGCCTTTCGACTGTACGTAGCGCATTAGCCTATAGTTTCTAGTATCAAGGGCAAAGGGGCGACTGGAGTGTCGCTCCATGTGAATGATGAAAGGAAGTCGTCAGTAAATCGGTCGGGTTGATCATGGCAAATATGCCCGAGGGGTTGATCCTGTTGTACACGGTCTCCAACAGCGATTTCGACCTTGATAGCGCAGCGATGATCCAAGCTGTCGTCCTTGTGAATACGCCCGCCACCCATGGTGGTAAGCAGGTTGCCTAACTGGGCACAGTCAATACTCTCGACAACGCCATCTACTGGAGACGCAATGGGGGTCCAAGTAAGTTGCGGCATTTTGTTCAGGTCCCCTCCTTGGATCAGTACCATTTGTTCGAATTTGGAGAGCGCCGCGCCGGTCGTCAGCGCGTCGGTGATCTCCTCGATTGTGGCATTGACGTTGGCCAGCGTAAGAACGTGGTAAGCGAGTTGAGCGGTTAGTGTAACTAGATCGGCCGGGTTCCCCGTGCTCATGGCTTCCCGCGCCTCTATTACTTCCGCCGCGTTACCAATGACCGTTCCAATTGGTTGGTTCATATCAGTTAGTAATGCTTTTGACCGGACGCCAAATCGCTTTCCAGTTTCAATCAATGAACGGGCTAGCTGGCGACCTTGATCAATGGTTTTCATCGAGGAACCACCGCCACATTTGACGTCAAAAACCAAGCAGTCCAATTCCTCCGCGAGTTTTTTAGAGAGTATGCTGGCGGTAATCAATTCGACGGAAGCTACGGTGCCAGTGATATCGCGAAGCGAATAGAGCAAAGAGTCCGCCGGCGCTATGTCTTGCGTAGCTCCGGTGATGACGCAACCAACTTCACTGCAAGCTTGCTGGATTGCAGCGGCGCTAAGACTCGTCTGGAATCCAGGAATGCCTTCAAGTTTATCAAGTGTGCCTCCGGTTATACCAAGGCCACGTCCAGAAATCATCGGCACAGTGACGTCGAAACAAGACAATAGCGGCGCTAGAATTAACGAAGTCTTATCTCCAACTCCGCCAGTGGAATGTTTGTCAACCAGCGGCGAATCTGACTGCAGGCCAAGCGTACGCCCTGATTGAAACATGGCGTTGGTGAGATGGTAGGTTTCATCGTCGGTGAGGCCATTGATCGTAACGGCCATTGCCCAGGCGGACATTTGCGATTCGACAACTTCGCCCTGTACAAAGCGGTCGACAAACCAATGGATCTCAGTTTCCGTGAGCTCATGGCGGTCACGAGTCTTGCGAATTATTTCAATTGCGTTCATGGGATGAGCGGGGATTCCGTCATGTTGGTTAATAACCTTCGGAGGATTGTTCACCTACGGAAATCGCCTGAGATGCGCTTGTTCCGAGTCGTGTAGCACCGGCGTTCACCATGGCTTGGGCCTCGTCAGCATCACGAATTCCGCCAGACGCCTTGACGGCGACATTGTTGGTAGTGTGTTCGGACATCAGTTCTATGTCAGCTAGGGTTGCGCCGTTATAGTTGTAGTCTCCCGACGCTTGCTTGGTATAGCCGAAACCAGTTGACGTTTTGACGAATCCGACGCCGAGCTGAGAGCAAATCTCGCAGAGTTTCTGTTTCCCCGATTCCGATGTAATGTAGTCGGTTTCGAAGATCACTTTTAAAATAGCATTGTGTTGTACCGCAACGTTAAGGACTTCTTTTATATCCGTCGTTATATAGCCCCAATCCTCCTCGAGTGCTTTAGCGATATTGATCACCATGTCGAGTTCCACAGCGCCTTGTAGGCAGGCGAGGGTTGCCTCGGCGACCTTGACCTCCGTTAGGTTACCCCCCTGCGGAAAACCTATTACCGTCCCGACCGCTACCTTGGATGCGGCTAGGAGTTCACTGGCTCGGGCCACCATATATGGTTTTACACATACTGAGGCCACGCCGAGTTCGTCTGCCACGCCGCATTGCCGCACGAGGTCCTCGTCAGTAGCTGTGGGATGGAGTATCGCGTGGTCGATCAATGATACGAGATTCATGGGCTTAGGTTCCTTTATGTCCAGTCAAGTCCTGAATGTAGTGAATTGAGGTGCAAACACCCATCCGCGGTTGTGATGACCATGTCTTCAACACGTACTCCGCCAATTGCGCGGCAATACAATCCTGGTTCAATGGTTAGACAATCACCGACAATAAGTTCTGGTCCACCGAAATCCAGTAGTGGTGGCTCATGCACGTCGAGACCCACAGCGTGACCGGTTCCGTGCGTCATGCTGCAAAATGAAGTTGGATCATCCGGTCCAGGTAGCCCAGTTGAGTATCCGTTCTCCTTAATGATTTGAATCGTAGCGCGATGTACCTCCTCGCCGGTTACGCCCGCCCTAACGCTGGCACATCCCGCCGAATTTGCTTCACAAACCGCGGTATGCATCCGCTGAATCACCTCGTCTATGCCACCGTTAACGACCGTACGAGTGCAATCGCCGTTGTATAAGGTGCGGCGGTTTTGGGGAAAAATATCGACGATGATTGGCTGCTCGGTACGTAAGGGTCCTGTACCGTAGTTATGGCAGTCAGCACCGATGGGGCCACACGCAATGATGCTCCGTGGGTTAGCGTAGTCATGTTCGAGGAGGAAGATGTCCACGAGGCTCCGCAATATATCCGACGTAAATATCTCACCACTATGTAGAAGGTTACCGGTCTTGTCGACGTCGGCCTTGGCAATCAGTTCGCAAGCAAAGCTGATTGCCGACTCTGTCGTAGTTTGTGCCTCTTGCAACCACTCGATCTCTTGGTCGTCTTTGGCCCGACGTTCCATTACACCGAGGGCCGGACTGTAGTGAATCTTGATGCCGGCTCGTTCAATGTGGTAAGCGAAAATGTAGGGCAATGTACGATCCGTCATGATTTCTATGATCTTGTGGTCGTTCAAATACTGGGCCGTAGCTTGTGCAGTTGCAGTTTCACGGTCACCAGAGAGACCATCGGCCGGAGGGTGATCTGCTGGGCAGCTAACTCGATCGGCCTGTGCGTGCTCAGCGGCGCGTTGCATTTCAATGTCTCGACAAATGAACATTGAATGGTCGTCAGTTGTACCAGTGAGTTGTATGAAGGCAGTGGGGTCGCCGACCACAAAGCGGACTCGGTGATACAGCGAATAGTTGGTTTTCGGAATACCAGCCAAGACGATGGACATCGATTGAATATCTGTGGTCATGATTCGTATCCTAGTAATGAAGCCGCCGAGTCAATTTTTAACTAAACGCGTCAATGTGCTACAGTGTTGTCTCATATCGCAACAGCTGTTTAATGTAAATCCTTCGCCGCAACTTTCGCAAAACCCTTAGAAATAAGGTGCAAACTCCATTATGAAATAAAACGAAGATTTGGCACGCATTCTGCAACGTATCTAAGTGTAAGTGAATGGATATATTTTTAAAATTGTTGCGATGTGCAAGGTTATCAGGAGTCTTCTATGAAAACAAGAACGGTTTACCACAGTGACGGCAGAATTGAACTACGGCGAATCATGACGTCCCAGAGCCTTAAGGACTGGGACCGTAGGTACCCGTTGGCCTACGAACGTAGTATTTTGTGGCTACAGCCTATAGGTGGCCGTGATTTTGTCCGAGTGGCCGTTGTACGCAATGCTCGCAGTCGACGTGGTCCGTTATTGGCTGGAAATTCAAATCAAGTGGTGTTGGGTTACTCGAAACTGACCGTCGACGCGCCGTTGATGCCAGGCAACGAAATGTGCTATTTGAGGCGCGTATTCTACGTAACACAAGAGGATATTCTATTGAATGAATATTCCGGACTAAATCAGAATTGCATACGGCCGGAAAGTATTTTGCCAACCGTATGGGGTGAGCAGTTTACGATGTCTGAAGAAGATTCATTCCATGGGACCCTGGAAGAGCTCGCTGGACTATAGAAAATTCCTGTTTGATAATCGCTCGATTCGTGAGGATGCAAGTAGAGGGCGTTACTGTCCAACCAAGGTAGTTAATTTGCGTGTAGAGGTTCAACTATGTATCTAAATGTTTGCAGATAAAATCGTCAATCGCTACAATATGCCTAAGCCTTGGCGATATAGGGTGATGTTTCGTCATCCGTGTTTGTTGTGGTCTTGAGGTGTTGTGTTAGCAGTAACCCGAAGTCTACGTGGTTTCTGCGCCCCCGCCTTAAGACTTCGGGTTACTGCTATTGGCATAGCCATAGCAAGGCATAGAACGATTCGGGGCCCGTTATTCGTCGACGATAATACGCGGCGGGTAACGGGTTCTCTTTTAATAGACTCTATTTGGACGGTCGTCCGCTGGATGGTGGTGCGAACATGACTGATGATATTGGGAAGACGATTTTTTCACCGGAAATCGTTTCCCTATTTGTTGTTCTTCTAATCATTTACAGCTTTCTTAGAAATAAGGGCAGCCATCGCACACGGCGTCGGCGAAAAGTCCGTAAACGTCGTGAACTAACGCTTGGTGATCTCGCTGCGAAATTAAAGTTGCCCCAGGCGGATTTGGTGCAGCATGTGGTGCAATACGAAACAACTGCTATCCCTAAACGCAATGGCGGTAAACGGATACTGCATGTCCCTGATCGCGCAACTAAACATCTGCAGCGGAAGTTACTGCAACGGCTGATAGGGCGGCTCTCGATACACGATAATGTCCACGGTTTCCGCAAGGGGCATTCGATTGTTGACAATGCGGCTGAACACGTTGGACGAGAGGTTATTGTCAAACTTGATGTAGTCGATTTTTTCCCCTCGACTAACAGTAAACGGGTTGAAGGCGCTTTTAGGGGTGCTGGGTTTAACCAAAAATCGGCGGCGGTCCTCACCGGACTGACATGTTATGAAGGCGGCCTGCCGCAAGGCGCCCCAACCAGTCCTGCACTCAGCAATTATGTCAACAAAAACATGGACGCAAAATTGGATAAGCTTGCCATCGGACTCGGTGCTCGATATACACGATACGCTGACGATCTTACGTTTTCATTTTCTAGATATTTGCGTGAAGACATCCATAGCTTGCTCATTTCTACAGGGAAGATTTTGAATTACTATGGCTATAGATTGAATAGCAAGAAGAAGCGTATTGTTCGTCAGCATCGACAACAACTTGTTACCGGTTTAGTGGTTAATGAGCGAGTTAATTTGCCACGGAAAACTAGGCGTTGGATACGATCCGTCGGGCACCGCATAGAGACGGGAGGCGAAGCTACTCTTACCAATTCAGAATTTCGGGGTTGGTTGTCGTTGCTGAAAATGGTTGACCCTGAGTCGCCCTTGCTGACTTTCCTTGATTCCTCAAGAACTAAAGAGGAAACTAACGTTGCGCCGGTACCGAAAATTGATGATGTGAAGTCGGATTCGGATGGTCGCTCGAGCCTGTCGAATATCGCTTCAAGTGTGGTGCAGCAGGTTAAGTCTGTCACTGGTCGCGAGTCCCTACCAACAGAAATGCCTCCTGTGGTTTCCTCAGAGACAATATATCCAACAGATGGACGTGGTCAGTTTTTGCGTCTGGCGGGATTGGGAGCGGATGGAAATCTAACTCTAATACAAATCGTCGAGGCGTTAGATCGAACTGAGAAATACTCCACAAACAGAAAAGAAGCTGAAAAGGACCTAGTCGGTAGTGAATACCTTCTCGATATATCGGTGTCCTCAATCGGCAGGACCTTTTCTTTTAGCCTACCGGAAGATTACCAAGACGGTCAGACCCTTAAGGGCACACTGCGTGATGGAGGACTGGAGCTAGAGCTATATTGCGATAAGGAGGTTGGATCGGAATTAGCGGGACTACGGTTACCCACGCAATTGAAGGTTTTAGTTAGAGTCATACAATGGAATTCCGTTTTTAAACGAATCGAAGCAGTCGTGTTGCACACAACTCTATAGTGATTGCGTGTAGAATAGCTTTCGTACACAACTCAATTAAAATGCAACGTTCTCTAGAGGGATTCGCCAGTATGCTCAAATTTACAGTGATCATCGCTTTGACAATTGGTTGGACGGTTAACGCCTATTCCCAACAGCTTCTGATTAAAGGTGACCGCCAAATTATGATAAACGGAGAAACATTGGAAACGCTCTGGGAAGAGGGTGGCTTTACCGAAGGCGCGGCGGCCGGTCCCGACGGCAATATGTATTTTTCCGATTTTGCTCAACCTTTTGAATCGGGTCCAGCCAGAGTCATGATGTACAGTCCGAACTCGGGTAAGACCAGCGTCTTTTGCCCCGACAGTGGCATGGGTAATGGACTCATGTTTACACGGGCGGGCGATTTAATGGGGTGTTGCGCTTCGCCGTTAAAGGGACATCGGGCGTTGGTGCACTTTCTTCCAGACGGCAAGGTAAAAATAGTTGCGAACTCATTCAACGGTAAGAAACTAAACTCGCCCAATGATATTGTCATTACTAAGGACGGAACAATATATTTCACTGACCCCAAATATGTCGGCCCGGAAGAACGCGAGTTGGATAGATATTACGTGTTTAAATATAGTACAACTGGCGAGCTTTCAATTGCGACCAATCAAATCGACAAACCCAACGGCATCATTCTATCGCCCGACCAGAAGACGGTGTACGTGGCTGAAACTGACAACGGGTCTGATAAGGCTGATATCGAAAAAGATTTTAAGATGGGACGAATGACGCTGAATTCGTTCACAATTCGGCGCGCGGGCCAATGGGCCAACAAGAAAGTGCTGGTTGATTTTGGCGACCAATTGGGGATTGATGGAATGACGGTCGATACGGCTGGCAATATATACGCTGCGGTGCGAAGCGCCGAACGATTTGGTATTGTAATTTTCTCATCAAAAGGTACAGAACTTGGATATATCGAAACCCCCGAATTACCAACGAACGTTAGTTTCGGACGAGGAGCGGAGTCGAGTCGGCTATACATTACCGCTGGCAAAGGGTTTTATAGGATACGTACCAAAGCAATTGGTTATCACCCCGCGATCGCCGATTAGTCAGACAGCCCAGTCCGAGGGCAAGCTGATGCCGTTTTGGCTCGCAATTTCCGTAATTTGTGAGTAAACCTCGCCGCCGAGCGGAATCCCATTAATACGTCGCTCGGATTTAGTTTTACGCGAACGGTCATGGGGTAGGGTAATTGGACTGTCCTCGTCCAACAGAGGTGACGCGCGTACAAATTGCTCAAGTCGCACGGCTTCGCTTATGATGTGATCGGCGCCCTGGAAGTGTTGAGGATCCCACAAGACCATTAATACATTGTTAGCGGGAACGGCTTCGGACGGTGCAGGGGGGCAATAGCCTCCGGTAAGACCACTCACGAGTACATCAAGTAGAAACCCGAGCCCAAAGCCTTTGTAGCCACCTGACGGATTGAGCGAACCTGGCGGATCTTGGTATCGAACCGCGGGGTCGGTTGTAGGTTGACCGTGTTCGTCCCGCAACCAGCCAGTAGGAACTTGTTTGTTTTCCTTATGAGCCACCAATATTTTGCCGTTTGCGACAA
>Ga0302132_10002552_pt1 | contig 10447 bp, 11 predicted proteins | sample CB9_321_MG_FD_203113 | JGI IMG/M metagenome (GOLD analysis project Ga0302132, IMG submission 203113) | Marine microbial communities from Western Arctic Ocean, Canada - CB9_32.1 | ecosystem: Environmental > Aquatic > Marine > Oceanic | place: Canada: Western Arctic Ocean | collected 2017-09-19 | reverse complement strand
GTCGACGAACTACAACCGATTCTTGATCGATCGTAATAAAAGTTCGAATCCGTTTAGAGCTTATCCACGACCTTCCGATATGAAGGGACCAGATTTTCCTCCGGTCTTCTCGACAAGCTCAATCGCCCCGATCATCATCTCACGGTCCATCGCCTTACACATGTCGTAAATTGTCAACCCAGCAACGCTCACGGCCGTCAACGCTTCCATTTCCACACCCGTCTTGCCTGTCACTTTGACCGTCGCAACTATTTGCAAACGTTCATCGTCCAGTTGTTCAAAATCGACGTTGATAGAACTTAGCGCTAAGGGGTGGCACAGTGGGATCAGCAGGGACGTTTGCTTGGCGCCCATGATCCCGGCTAGACGCGCAACTCCGAGCACGTCGCCCTTACCTACTTCGCCCGCCACAATACGCTGCATTGTCTGTTGAGCCATCGTGACAATTCCTTGGGCTCGAGCCATCCTCTCGCTTGGATCTTTCCCACCAACGTCCACCATTTGCGCACGGCCTTGATCATCGAAATGGTTGAGTTCACTCATGGGTTTTTACCAATTCTCATCGGAACATTAAGCACGCATTGATGCGATATCGCCAATCAACATCCTATTCTAATCCGACCTAATTTCCCAGCGATAAACAAAAAGCGTGGTGCAGATATTAATCCACACCACGCTAGTAACTCTTTTCGCGTGAATCTGTTATTAGACGAGTTCTTTACGAGCACCGATTAAGGTACGTAGTCGTTCAGCAAGCAAGCTTGCGTCGAACGGCTTCTTAAAGGTTTCGTTTATAGCAGAGCGATCGAAGCTCATTGGGCTTCCAACATCAGGTAGCAAAGCGATTAGAATCGTTTCAGCGAACTCTGGGTTTCTGCGCAGATTCTGGCAGATTTGCAGAGATTCAACCTTACCGATTGAAAAATCGACAATGATACAATCTGGATGAAAACTTTCTGCTTGAATTCCGGCTTCGAATCCACTAGCAGCAACAGCTACTTTAAAGGATCTTTCCGTCGGTAATTCTCGCTTCAGATTTTCGATCAATACTTGGTCTTGCGCGACGATTAACACTTTGGCCATTGCTTCATCCTCAAGATCACCCAAAGGCATACCATGCTCTTTAAGGAACTTGATTAGCGAATCACGAGGGATTCGACGATCCTGGGATCCGGGGATGCGATATCCCTGGAGTCGTCCAGAATCAAACCATTTGCTAACAGTACGCGGTGCGACTTTACAGATCTTTGCGACCTGTCCAGTGGTGAAGACCTTCATTATAGGCACTCCAATTCTCTCTCGATGACTTTCTTGATAGATACACGTTGTGCATCTTTACCCCAAACCTTTGGATAACATAGTCCGCGTTCTATTGTGTGGGGGCAATAAAACAAAAGGCCTTTGGGAAGGGGCTTATGTAACTCGCTTCCTATCGAAACAACCATCTCCATCTGGCTGCTTCAACTAATTTTTCATTTCATTTCTTGGAAGAATTTCACCGCGGTCACGCAAATCATGCTTGGACCACAGTAACGACTCATCCGTTGAACTAAAATGGAGTACTTCGGCGAAAGTACCGTTGTCGGGGAGAATCCGAAAAGAAAATGACCTAGACGGGTCACTGTCAGCATTCATATCCTTCTAGCTCAACATCACCTAAATGATGGTTTACTTGAAGATCCCCCCCTGGATGGTAATTTTTCCATTCTCGCCGCGATAACGAATATCATGATGAGGTGAACAAATCAACCTTCCTGTTCATACTTCGATTATTCCGAGGGTAATACTTTAACCAGTTCTATAAACGAAACGGACTTGTTGGATGATTCGTGTCGTCACGATTACGCGTTGCTGTAACGAACATCCCAATAGATAGGCTAAAACCGCTTGTAATCGTTATAAAAGAGGTGCTTATAAGGAGGGAGATTCTGAAATTTTTGAGTAGATAAACTCGCAAAGAAAAAACTATTGCGTAGAGCGGGTAGTCCCGGAAGTTGTGTTAAGCAGGGTCGAGTTTAACGATAAGCTATCGTTTGACCTGTGACCAATCCTTACGTTGGCGTGAGCTTAGGATTCCCATGATCTTGCGGTACTTAGCGATTGTACGGCGGGCGACAGACAATCCGGACGCCTTAAGATGTTTTACCAACTCATCGTCACTCAGCGGACTTGCTTTATCTTCTTGGTCAATCAACTCTTGTAGTTTTTGTCGAATCTTGTCCCAGGCAACATTTTCGCCATCATCCTGCGTCGTACCGCCCACAAAGAACCCGCGCAACGCAAAAATACCTCGCGGCGTCTGTAACCACTTATTGTCTACCGCCCTACTCACCGTAGTCACGTGTACCTTGACCCGATCCGCAATCTGCTGCATCTTCAGCGGCACAATTGACTCAGGTCCATCCTCGAGGAACTTGACCTGATGGTCCACAATTGCTTGCGTGACTTTCAACATGGTACTGCGTCGTTGGGTAATCGCATCGATCAACCACTGGGCTGCATTTAATTTCCGTCGTACAAATTCCTTTTCATCGGCAGTCGCCGCTGGATTGGACAAGCGTTTGCGATAATAGTCGCTAATATATAACTGCGGGATATCCCATTCGTCAGCCTTAACTTTGTAGCTGCCGTCCTCTTGTCGCTCCACCGACAAATCCGGTCTTACGACTTGGACATTACGATGTACGAAGGAGCTTGCTGGTTTTGGATTCAACTGCTTGAGTTCTTCCCAGACCATTTGTATTTCCTCAATACACAAACCCGTTTCTTTTTCGATAAGTGGCAATCGATTGTGTTGTAAGTCTTCTAAATGATTAGTAATCAATACATGCAATTCTCGGTAATCAGGATGATCTTTTGACAACTGCAACAACAAGCATTCTTTAAGATCACGCGCTCCCACTCCGACCGGATCCAACGACTGTACAACTTGAAGTGCTTCATCTGCAACGGGCAACATATCCTGTGCTTTGTGCTTAGGAATCAATTCCGCCACCGACGACTTCAGATACCCTCCATCGTCAGCGTCCAAACTCGAAACAATGCGTTTGGCCAATTCATAAACGGGTGTTTCTAACTCGAGCTCGCCTAACTGCACCATCAGGTGATCGTAGAGCGTATTGGAGCGTGCCGAGACATTCGCCATCGTATCATGATGGTGTTTGGAAAATTCCTGTATTCGATTAGACGACATCCGCGGACGTTCGTCAAAGTGATCTGGGATATCACCGCTCAGATTATCTAGTCGCTCAAAATCCTCAACGTTGTTTGAATCTTCCTCGACCACCAGTTCACGGTTCTCGTCAGATTCAGCAGTCTCGGAGTCCTCACTGTCAGGTAGCAATGGATCCCCGTCATCAATTTCTAACAGCGGATTTTCCGTCATCTCTTGATCGATGCGATCCTGCAAATCTAGCAAAGGTAACTGCAGAATCTCCATGGACTGGATCATCCGCGGAGCCAATTTCTGAATCTGCTTTTGCGATGTTTGTAGATTGAACGAAAGTCTCATTTTTACGCCTGCATAACCCGCGGTTTTCTGAACCAAAGAGTCTTAATACTTCTGCCTGCCCGACATCGCGTCTGCCAAAATTTCTTTATTAGTGAACTCGAGGATACTACCGGTTGTTATTCCGCGCGCTAGCCTAGTGATTTCCAAGTCACATTCGCCTAGCAAGTTTGTGATGTGCAAAGCAGTGCCATCCCCTTCCACCGTCGGGTTGGTCGCCATGATTATCTCTTTAATTTCACTATTACGAACTCGATCAACCAAAGCGTTAATCGTCAATTGTTCGGGACCGATTCCTTCCAGAGGAGCAATTCGTCCCAGTAGTACGTGATACAAACCATTATAGACGCCGGCGTCTTCGAGAGACATCAGATCGCGTGGTTGTTCGACCACACACAAGGTATACTGGTCACGTCGCATATCATTGCAGACCAAGCAAGTTTCTTGTTCCGACAGATTAAAGCAAACGCTGCAATAACGAACATTTTCGCGGACATTGCGGATCGAATCGGCTAATGCCAATGCTTCTGACTTGTTGACTCGTAACAAATGATAGGCCAATCGCTCGGCACTTTTTCGCCCAATACCGGGAAGCTTGGAAAGTTCTCCTATCATATTTGTTACGGACTCTGCCAATTCTGCCATTTCACATTCCTTACTTAGTTTTCAATATCATGCGTCATCTAGTTGATCTAGATTTTCAAGTGCTTCGGTAAATCCTGGAATCCCAAGCTCCGCGGTCATTTCTTGCGTCAGTTGAGCATGCAGTGATTTCGTCTTTTCGCGAGCTTCGTTAACGGCTGCGCGAACCAAATCTTCAATCATCTCGCATTCGTTTTTTTCAATCAATTGTGGATCGATTGAAACGCTGATGACATCTCCCAATCCATTCATCGAGACGCTGACCATACCACCACCCGCGACCCCGCTCACCGTCTCGGATTCTAGGCGAACATTAAGTTCTTCAACACGTCCACCCATTTCACGGGCTTTTTTCATCAGGGAAGTCATATTACTTAAGGACTTAAACATCTGCTTTTACCTCTTTCCTTCTTGGTTGTTCTCGTATGATTTTGTTCAAATTCAACGCCAACAAATCAGCTATTGCAAACCGCTATCTCACAAGCCCTCAATTGCCCTAGCGTAGCTAAATCGAACGCGCATTAATACTGAGTTTTTACTGAGGATGATCGATATGGCTAATCTCAGCTTCAAATACTTCAACGGCCCTTTGTACGAACGGGTTGCCCTCGGCTTCGATATTGAGTTCTCGTGAGGTTTTCACAACCGCTACAGGAGACTCGTCCACAGCTTGTTGCCGTGATAGACCAAAGCTAATTTTAAATCGCGTGCCTGTAATGGCATTTAGCCCATCAACAACTTTTTGCCGATGCTCAGGACGTTCACATGTTTCTTTTTGGAAGGAAAAATCCTGAGGAAACAATACCGATATATGGCATGGTTCCGGTAGCGACACTTCAACTGCCGACTGTAAAATATTGGCCAGCAGATCGTCGAAATCAGCACACAACTGGTTCCACACTGCTGCAATGTTTTCAGAACTGATGTCGACCAGATTCCCGGCAGATTTGATCTCCGGAACCGTCGGCGGATCCTCTACTGGCACTACGACTTCGTTTTGGGCAGTGGCATCCAACGCTGCCGTCGGTTCCTGCGATATCGCTAAAGTTTCTACTGTATACGTTGCTGCCGCATCAGTTGTCACTGGAGCAGACTCAGACTGTATTAGGTCATTTTTTTTTTCGACATCCGCACTAGTGTCATTGCCCTGATTACCGCCCGTGGCCACTGGCGAATTCTCGGCCAATGCCATCAACTCAGGGCTTTGCAGTAGATTAAGCCAATTCTGAATCTCATCAAGTTCTTCCAACGTCGCAATGCGGATGACCGTCATTTCAATAAGCAAGCGAACTTGCACACTGTTGCGCATTTTTCGAAACATCTCCTGCAGGATTTCGAGCGCGGCCAGAGCCGTATATTTTCCGATCGATTCTGCAAGCTGTTGCACTCTGGCAAATTCATCCACTTGTGTAAACTCCATGATCTCCTGACCGGCGCCAACCGCAACGGTCAACGTATCTCGATATACGCCCATCAACTGTTGAGCCACTTGTTCAGGCTCAGACCCAGATTTCCACAGTTCGTGCAAACAGCCAATTGCTCCGGCGGCATCACGGTGGCTAAGGTATTCCAGCAAATCCAAAATACGGCCACTCGCGGTCGTCCCCAACAGTCGATGCACATCATCGACCGTAATATGACCCGTGCAGAAAGCCATTAGTTGCTCGAGCAACGACTGACTATCTCGCATCGAACCGTGTGCTCGTCTGGCAACCAAATCCAGGGCAGATTCGTCCGCTGAGCGGCCTTCGGATTCGACAATGAATTGCAAGCGATCCTGAATTTTGTCGTGGTTAACCGGCAACAGGTCAAAGCGTTGGCAGCGTGAAAGCACCGTGATCGGAATCTTGTCTGGGTCCGTTGTGCAAAACATAAACTTCACGTGCTCTGGTGGTTCCTCCAGCGTCTTGAGTAACCCGTTAAACGCCTGACGTGACAGCATGTGCACTTCGTCAATGATATAGATTTTGTAACGGCAACGACTTGCCATCACGGAGACATTTTTTCGCAATGTTCGGATTTCATCAATCCCATTGTTGCTAGCACCGTCGATTTCAATCACGTCCATATCTTCGCCGCTGGAAATCATGCGACAGATGTCGCACGTCTGGCACGGTTGAATCGTCGGGCCCGTTGTGCAGTTTAGTGCTTTAGCAAAAATACGTGCCGTCGTTGTTTTGCCAACTCCACGAGGCCCAGCAAACAAATACGCATGTCCCACTCGCCCAGTTTCAATCGCATTTCCCAAGGCCGTCCGCACGTGCGACTGACCAATCAACTCTTCAAAAGATTGTGGACGATATCGACGAGCCACCACAACGTAACCGTCTTTATCGGCAACATCGTGACTCAATTCGTTTTGATCTTCTGTAGTTCCAGCCATGGCAATACGGTTTTACGCTTACTTTAAGGTTGTGCGGTGAACGCACGGAAATATTAGTCCAGTGGGAAAATGCAAATACTAATTGAACGAGAAGCAATTCCGATGGCTCATTGGGTATCGCCCTGTAGACATTATAACGAAGATTGAATGCTTTCGCGCCAACTATCTTCGAGGGTAGTGTCATTCAACTGCGGTTTTAAGCCAAAAAGCAAAAGACGCTGTCACAAAATGGTACTCGCACAGAAGTACCCCGCTTAGAGCTGCTCCCGTTAAGGCCTGACTCGGTTCACGGTTCCCTCTTGCGAGCACCATTTCACAACAGCGTTCTATATGTAGAAACGGTTTTGGGTTTTCCACCAACTATTTCTGCAATCACTATATAGATGTTTTAAATCGACCTGACCATTTCCGCAAGAGGCGACCAGTCACTCCGTTACCCCTTATGTCAAAGGTGCAAACCCAAGACTACGGCGTGTCGTAGTAAGTTGCCCACAATGCATGCCTTCATGCCAAATAGCCGTCTCAAATACCGCTGCGAAATCCGCCATAAACTTGGGAGCTCCATCAGGAGTCGCTGCACCTAACTCTTCATCATTGAGTGTATTCAAGATACCCAACAACACTTCGCGTCGACCACGCATAAACTCACACACTAGCTTTATATCGGGGTAACTTGCAATATCGTCGACTGGCTGTGATCCGATTCCAAACAACTCTGCATACCCATCCGGGAGAGAAGTTAAATCGGGATTAAGCACCGAAATCATAAAATTGTCGGTCACACCCATGTGACCAACAAACCATAAAGCATGATTAGCATCCGGTGTTATCTGGTGCACCCATGAATTCGAGTCGGAAAAATCTTCCAGTAACCGCTCGGTAAACCGACGAGCACTTTGTAATCGACTATATAAACGCTCTTGCAGCATGACACCATTCCTAAAGACATTCAACTAAACTAATTCAACAACTAACCGTTCTGCTTCAGCGAGACTGATCGTTACAAGGTTATCATTTAATTTCAGCCGCAAACTATCCGCTTCATGCCCCGCAGCTACCACGGCCTCAGCCCCAATGCCAAATCCACTGCCGCTAAGGAATCTCAGGAAGTCGGGATGCTGATCAAGAACTCGAATCAACCGCACAGTCGCTCCCTGCTTAATGCTTGCGAGTAATTCGCCATCATTTGTCGAGACCGTTCCGTCAGCTTTGGGAATTGGATCTCCGTGAGGATCATGATCAGGTCGGCCCAAAAATTCGTCAATACGGTCGACCAACATATCACTTACGGCATGCTCCATATTTTCAGCTTCTTCGTGCACCTCATCCCACGTTAGATCCAGGGTCTTCACCAAAAACAGCTCGATCAAACGGTGTCGCCGAATAACGCGCAGTGCCAATGCTTGGCCTGAGGCGGTTAATTGCACACCTTCGTAAGGTTGGTATTCGGCTAACCCCGATTCAGACAACGTCTTCATCATACTGGTCACGGTCCCGGGCAGCACGCCTAACGCGTCAGACACCTGCCCAGTAGCGGCTGGTTTGCCGTCTTGGCGAATGCAAATGTCATAAACCGACTTAACGTAATTTTCAATGGTGAGACTCGGCAAGGTAAACTCTCCTAAATCATTGTTACGGTCCGAATGTTCTTATCAGCCGCGACCCCAACGCGGCCGTCGAACAAATTCCATACGTGAACCGCGAATATCTATAGAATAACGGGTTCATGCCAAGTTATCCATAATGCCGCGCTATGCACTAGCGAGTTTGACGTTGATTACTTATGTAATTCGTTGATATTGGTACACTACACGATAGCTTTTTAGACATTCGCGATAAATACGACATAGAATTCCTACACTACACGACAACGAACAATGACGACCCGATTAAACGACAGTGCCGTAGTATTAGTGCAACAATTACTTGAGAAATACGCCGAACTAGAAATAACTCACTCACAACTAGACAATGGCGTTACGATCATCGATCTAGGCATTTCAGTATCAGGCAGTTTAGCAGCAGGGATCTCACTCGCTGAAATCTGTCTCGCTGGCCAGGGCCACGTCACACTCGTTCCCCTGACTAGCAACCTGCCAACCTCACATGCAGTTACGATCAATTCCGATCATCCGCTAGCCGCTTGCATGGCTAGTCAATACGCTGGCTGGAAAATTGCGACTGACGACTTCTACGGAATGGGCTCAGGTCCGATGCGGGCGGCCGCTGGTACGGAAGAAATTTATCAGCACATCGGCTGTACCGAATCCGCTTCGCACGTCGTGGGAGTCATTGAATCATCGTCCATTCCGACCACTTCAGCATGTGAGCTCATCACCGCGGCCTGCGAGATTGAGCCGCAGAATCTCACGCTACTGGTCGCCCGAACCTCGAGCCTTGCTGGAACGGTCCAAATCGTCGCTCGTAGTCTCGAAACCGCAATGCACAAAATGCACGAACTTGGATTCGACCTGCACCGTGTTGAACGTGGCACAGGAACTGCTCCTCTGTGCCCTCTTGGCCAAGACGACATACTATCAATCGGGCTCACCAACGATGCAATCCTATATGGCGGCGAGGTGGAAATCTGGGTCCGTGGTGATGACAGTAGCCTCAACGACATTGGACCAAAAATCCCCAGCAATGCATCTGCGGATTACGGTCGCCCCTTTGTGGAAATCTTCAAACAATACAATAACGATTTCTACAAAATCGACCCTCATCTATTCAGCCCAGCAGCTATTCGCATCAACAATGTCGACACGGGCAATACTTTTTACTTTGGTGAAATCAACTCCGCTGTATTAATAGAATCTTTCAACTCTGCCCCACTTTCGGACTAAGTAAGCCAGATGAAAATCGCCGTCCTTGGACATCCTAATTCTTGGTACTTACGAGATCTACAGCGCGCCGCCGAACAAACAAGGCACGAAGAACTCGAATTAAACGCTGTCGCATTTACCCAAATTAGTGCCAGCGTTGAACCCGACGGCAGGTCTGCGTTTCTGAGCGACACTCATGACCTCTTAACCTACGACGCAATCCTTGTGCGTACCATGCCCCCTGGATCACTCGAACAAGTCATCTTCCGCATGAATGCACTAGCTATGCTCGAGCATGCAAGCGGCAACACTTTCAACGACTACCCACCTGTCATTTTAAATAGCCCGCGCGCCATTGAGCTGGCGGTCGATAAATACCTATCACTCGCTCTCCTGCGTCAAAATAACATTCCCATTCCCCGAACTCATGTTTGCCAGCACGCGGATGCGGCCATGCAAGCTTACGAGCAATTGGGACCGGATGTTGTCCTGAAACCACTTTTTGGCGGTGAAGGACGTGGAATCACCCGCGTATCTGATCCGGCTTTGGCACTGCGTGCCTTCAAGATGATCGAACAATTTGACGGCGTTATTTATCAACAAGAATTTATCGCTCACGAAGGTTTTGACATCCGTATCTTAGTTATTGGAGACAACACATTTTCAATTCGGCGAGTCAATTCTGACGACTGGCGTACCAATGTGTCCTTGGGGGCGCGGGCAGAACCCTTTGAAGCGAGCGCGGAATTGATACAATTGGCGTGTCAGGCAGCAAATGTTGTACAAGCCGAAATAGCGGGTGTTGACATATTAATCGCCCCCGACGGTACGCCAACAGTACTCGAAGTCAACGCCGTGCCCGGCTGGAAAGGTCTCGCGGAAGCGACCGGCCAGGACATTGCCCTAGAAGTCCTGGCGTTTACGGTTGAGCAAATTGCTAGCCAGCGCAAAAAATCATAACCTAGAATTCATACGAACAACTACACTAAAGTCTATCCCGTTCCCTTATCAAGAACTCTTCCGGCATATTAACATCCGCATGAACGTCGCCGACCTATTACATCAACATGCCCTGCAACGGGGATCATCGAT
>Ga0302132_10002550_pt1 | contig 10456 bp, 9 predicted proteins | sample CB9_321_MG_FD_203113 | JGI IMG/M metagenome (GOLD analysis project Ga0302132, IMG submission 203113) | Marine microbial communities from Western Arctic Ocean, Canada - CB9_32.1 | ecosystem: Environmental > Aquatic > Marine > Oceanic | place: Canada: Western Arctic Ocean | collected 2017-09-19 | reverse complement strand
TCGCTGCTGTGCGCTACGTTCGCCCTCACGATCCTCGGCACGTTCATCACCCGCTCGGGGGTGCTCGAATCGGTGCACTCGTTCACCGAGTCGACGATCGGGCCGATGCTGCTCGCCTTCTTCGCCGTGATCGTGGCGACCGCCGTGGGCCTGATCGCCTGGCGGGGCGACGACCTGCGGGCCGAGGGGTCGATCGACTCGCCGGTGTCGCGCACCGGGGCGTTCCTCGCCAACAACCTGCTCTTCGGGGCATTCGCCTTCGTGGTGCTGCTCGGCACGATGTTCCCGCTGCTGGTCGAGGCCGCCAACGGCGACCGAATCTCGGTCGGCAACCCCTACTTCGAGCGCATGACCATGCCGATCGGGTTCCTGCTGCTGTTCATGATGGCGGTGGCGCCGGCCCTGCCGTGGGGGCGGGTGGGCACTGAGGTGCTGGCGAAGCGGCTGCAGTGGCCGGCGTCGGCCGGCGTGGCTGCCATGGTGGTCGCCGTGGCGCTCGGCGGCCGCGGGTGGGTGACGGTGCTGGCCGTCGGCCTGGCCGGCTTCGCCTGTGGCGGGGCGGTGCGCCAACTGGCGCTGGCGGTGCGCTCCCAGGGCCTGCGCGGGTTCGTCGGACGTTCGAGTGGCGGCATGGTCGTGCACGTCGGCGTGGCGATCGTGGCCGTGGCGTTCGCCGTCTCGTCGTCGTATGTGCGCCAGGCCGAGGTGCGCTTCACCGAGCCGGGCGATCGGGCCGTGGTCTCGGGCCACGAACTGGTCTTCGACGGCCTCGAGCGCGTCGAGTTGTCCGAGAAGGACGAGGTGCGTGTGCGGGTCCTGGTCGACGGCGAGGTGTTCACGCCGGCGATCACGTTCTTCCCGTTCGCCGGGCAGACCATCGGCACACCGACCACGCGCTCGACCTGGTGGGATGACCTGCAACTCTCGGTGCTGGCCGTGCCCGATCAGGTGGGCGACGACACGATCGTGCGGGTCACGGTGCAGCCGCTGGTCTGGTGGATCTGGTACGGCGGCGGCGTCATGGCCTTCGGCACGCTGCTGGCCGCCGTGCCGGACCGACGCCGGCGGCGCGACGAAGAGTCGCAGGAGGCGCCGGTCTCCGAAGAGGTCCCGGGGTGAGCCCGGTGCGCAGCGCGGCGATCGCCGTGGGCCTGGTGCTGGCGCTGCTGGTCGGGGTGATGGCCACCCGCGATTCGGGCCCGGACCGGATATCCGCCCACCTGGTCGGGCAGCCGGCCCCACCGCTGGTCGGCACCACCATCGACGGCGAGCCGTGGGACCTCGATGCGCAGCGGGGCCGCTGGGTGCTCGTCAACTTCTTCTCCACGACCTGCGTGCCGTGCATCGTCGAGCACTCCGAACTGGTCGCCTTCGCCGAGGCCCATGCCCCGGCCGACGACGCCCGCGTGGTGAGTGTGGCCTTCGACGACTCGGCGGCAGCCGTCGAGCAGTTCTTCCGGGAGCAAGGCGGCGGCTGGCCGGTGCTGGCCATGCGCACCGGGTACATCGCCGTCGACTGGGGGGTCATCGCCGTGCCCGAGTCGTACCTGGTCTCCCCGTCTGGACACGTGGCCGCCAAGGCGATCGGCGGGGTGAAGGCCGATGAACTCGAGGCGTTGCTCGCTGAGGCCCGGGGCGGCGCATGAGCGGCGTCCCGGGTTCCCGCCGGGCGGTCTGGGCACTGCTGCTGGTCGTCGCCGTCACCACGTTGGTCGTGGCCGAGGTAGCCGAACGCCCGGCACTCACCAACGCCGATCGGGCGCACCACCTGGCACAGGAGTTCGCCTGCCCGGTCTGCGCCGGCCAGTCGGTGGCCGAGAGCGACGTGCCGATCGCCCGCACCATTCGGGTGTCGATCGCCTCGATGGTCGACGGCGGTGCCGACGACGACGACATCCGCACGATGCTCGTTGCCCGCTTCGGCGAGGACATCGACTACACGCCCAGCGGCAGCGGCCTGACGGGCCTCGTCTGGGTGCTGCCGGTGCTCGTCGCCAGTGCTGCGTTGGCGGGTGTGGTGCTCGCAATGCGCCGTTGGAAGGGGAGCGGCGAGGGCGGTGGCGGATCGACCCGCGTCCGACCCCTCGTGCTGGCCGGCGTGGGCATCGTGGCCGTGCTGGCCGGCATCCTGGTGGCGCAGCTCTCGGGGAGCCGGGGGCCGGGCGACACGTTGTCGGGCGACATCCGACTGTCGAGCCGCACCCTGCTCATCGAGGCGGGCGTGGCGTCCACCGACGAGGCCATCGTCCTCTATACGCAGGTGCTCGAGCTCCAGCCCTCCAACGCCGAGGCTCTGGCCTATCGCGGCTGGGCGCACCGCCGCAGCGGTGACGCCGTGGCCGCCCGGGCCGACCTCGAGGCGGCGGTCGAGTCCGATCCGACCTATCCGGATGCCCGGGTGTTCCGTGCCTCGCAGCGTCTCGTAGACGGCGACGCCAACGGCGCCAGCCAGGACCTCATGGCCCTCGACGGCCTGGATGCCCCACCGATCGTCGGCGACCTGCTGGCCGCCACCCGGCTGCGCGAGCGCGTGGCGGAGTTGCTGGTCAAAGGGGGCGCCCTGCTGGCGGCGCTGGACCTGCTCGACTCGGGCCTCGGCGTCGATCCGACGGCTTCCGGGCTGCTGGCCGAGCGGGGTTGGCTGCTGGCCCGCACCGGCGAGCCGGAACTGGTCGACATCGGCGTCGTGAGCCTGGACGAGGCGGTGGCTGCCGATCCACTGCACCCACATGCCCTGGCCTACCGGGCGGTCGTGCGCTCGGTGTTCCTGGGCGACTCCGCCGGCGCCATCGCTGACGCCACCGAGTTCGCCTCCCTTCCCGACCAACCGGAAGACCTCTCCGTCCTGCTCGCCTCGGAGGGACTGCTCGACTAGCGGTTGTCTCCCGGTCTCGCGAGGTAGCGGTCGTGGGTGACCCGGCCGTTATCTACGGTGAGTTTCCAGACCGAGCCCATGGCGCACTCCGGGGTCGCTCACGTGCATGCCGTCGAACATCAGGTCGCGCAGCACCTCGGGGATCATGTCGGCGTCGCAGCACAGGATGGAGAGGCCCGACTCCCTTTCGCCGATGGCTCAGGCCAACGGGGCGAGAAGTCCGGCGCTTATGCCGTGACCTCGGTGATGCAGACGCTGTCGCCCATCGGAAGCGACGAGGACAGGTCGGTCTCGGCATCGCCGTAGAGGGCGCCGAGCATCCCTCGCACGAGGCCCCGGTCGACGGCGCAGATCACCGGGTGCTCGATGGGGGCACCGCCGAACGGGCAGTGCTCGGACACGATGCGCAGTTGGTCGCCACCGGTGGGCTCGTGCGGCAAAGCCGTGGGCGGTGAGGGCATCGGCCACGGCGTACATGGCCGACTTGAACGACCGGTGCACCTCGTCGGCGCCGATCGACTCGGCCATCGAGCGTCCCACCTCGGCACCCACCTCCTCGGCCATCGCCTCGGCCTGGTCGGAGGGCAGCAGGGCCAACGTCCGACCCAGCAGCCCGATCAGCACGGTGTCCTGGCGGACGGGCAGCTCGAGCGGCTGACCGGGATCGGACACCCTGTAGCGCTTGGACGGACGGCCGGCGGTGGCCCCCTCCGGTCGCTCGACGGCGACCTCCAGGTAGCCGCCCGATGCCAACTTGTCGAGGTGGTGGCGGGCCACGTTGGAATGCAGGTCGAAGCGCTCGGCGGCACCGGCGGCGGTCACCCCGTCGACTTCCTCTCGGGCGTACAGGTAGATGTCGCGGCGGGTCGGATCACCGAAGGCGTTGGTGATCGCCGCGACCGCTGAGCCGAACTCGGCAGGTGTGAGGGGTGCTCCGTCCACCCGGTTAGCCTAACGAACCCGATGCCCGGCCTCTCGAGAGAAGGTCCCGTGTCCACGAAAACCTGCAGAAGCAGCCCGTCGAGCCCCCCAGGAACGCTGTGACCGTTACTGAAGCCCAGGTCACCGAGGCGCTCCGGCCCGTCCAGGACCCCGAGCTACGTCGCAGCATCGTCGACCTCGGCATGGTCGAGAAGATCGCCATCGACGGCGGCGCGGTAGGCGTCACCGTCGCCCTCACCGTGCCCGGCTGCCCCCTCAAGGCCGAGATCCAGCGCTCCGTCAGCGAGGCCGTCGCCCCACTCGACGGCGTCGGCTCGGTGGCCGTCGAGTTCACCGTCATGACCGACGGGCAGCGCGAGGCCGTCCGCACGATGGTCCACGGCAACCCTGCCGCCACCGCCGGAACCAACCCCACCCACGGGCACTCCGAGGGCCGAGAGATTCCGTTCGGCAAGGCTGGCAGCCGCACCCGGGTGCTGCTCATCGCCTCCGGCAAGGGTGGCGTCGGAAAGTCGTCGATCACCACCAACCTGGCTGTGGCGTTGGCCCAACGGGGCCGCGATGTGGCGATCGTCGACGCCGACGTCTGGGGCTTCTCGATCCCGCGCATGCTCGGTGTCGACCAGTCGCCCGTGGTCATCGACGAGATGCTCGTCCCGCCCGAGTCCCATGGTGTGCGCTGCATCTCGATGGGATTCTTCGCCGACGAGGATCAGCCCGTCATCTGGCGGGGCCCGATGCTCCACAAGGCGCTCGAGCAGTTCCTCACCGACGTCTACTGGGACGAGCCCGAGTACCTGCTGGTCGACCTTCCCCCCGGTACCGGCGACATCTCGATCTCGCTGGCCGGCTTCCTGCCGACCGCCGAGATGTACATCGTCACCACGCCGCAGCCGGTCGCGCAGAAGGTGGCGCAGCGGGCCGCCTACATGGCGGAGAAGGTGCGCATCACCGTCAAGGGCGTCATCGAGAACATGTCCTGGTTCACCGCTGACGACGGCACCCGCTACGAGCTGTTCGGCTCCGGCGGTGGCGCCGAACTTGCTGAGCAACTCGGCGTGCGCTTCATCGGCCAGGTGCCGCTCATCCCCGAACTGCGCGAGGGTTCCGACAACGGCAACCCCGTCGCCGCCCGGCCCGAGACCGAGGCGGGCGCCGTATTCGCCGAGATGGCCCGGGTGCTCGACGAGGAGATGAAGTCTTCCAAGCGCGCCCACCCCGAACTGAAACTGCTCTCTTAGCCCACTCGTAGAAGAGGAAGCACATGGACATCCGCATCGGCGTGGTCAACACCGCCAAGGAACTCGCCCTCGAACTGCCCGAGGACACGGATGGCGTAGCCCTGAAGGCCGACGTTGAGGCCGCAGTGGGCGAAGGTTCCGTGCTCTGGCTCACCGACGCCAAGGGCCGCACCGTCGGCGTCCCGGCCGACAAGGTCGCCTACATCGATATCGACCCCGGCGATGGCACCAAGCCCTTCGGCTTCAGCTGAGCCGGGCGGCGCATCGGCAAGGCTGGTCGCGACCTGCTCTTCGCCTGGTGGTCGCCACTCCTCAGGAGCGAGATCGGCGCTTGGCCCGCACAAGTAGGGTTTGCATGTGATGGTCCGCGTCGAGCGACCCAACGGTTGCCTGGAGCCGGTGCAGGTCGACGATGTGGTTGCCGACCCGGACCACATCCGCGACCTGGCCCGTGCCCACGGTCCCTACTTCATGCCGGCCCGGTACCTGGTGACCGGACAGCCTGCCGACACCGCCGCCGACGGCACCTTCCGCACCAGCGCCGACGTGCCGCCCGGCCTGGTGGGTCCGACGTGGCGGGGCGACTGGGCGGTCGGAGGACACGCGTTGATCGACGATGCGTCGGCCCTGCTCGACCATCAGCGTTTCATCGAGGCAGCGCACCGCATGTTCGACGCCGAGGTGGTGGTGCCCGAGCACGTGTACGTGAATCTCTCCACCCCCATGCCCGGACAGGGCTTCTCACATGTCGACATCGCCGAGTTCGTGGGCGTCGACCGCACCAATGCTCCCGGGTGGCTGCTGCAGGCCATGGGGTCGTCGGGTCTGTTCGAGGATGCCCGCATCTCGGTCGCCACCGCGGTGGCCTGGTTCCACACCGGCGAAAGGGGATTCTTCCGCTATTGGCCCAATGGCCGTGAGGCCGACAGCATTCGCCACGAGAACATGTGGAACACCGCCGTCGTGGGCGACAACGACTTCATGCACCACCAGGTGGAACGCATCGGACCCGCCGGAGCGCGGCCGCCGACCGGCCTGACCATCGACACCACCCTCGACCACGTGGAGGGTGCCTGGTTGGTCATCGAGGCCGGTGCGACCCTGGCGGAGTACACGGACGACGAGGTGCGCCTCTCGTTGTCGTGGAAGGCCAGGGTCTACGCCGACGACGCAACCCGGGTAGCCGCCGAGACCGGTGACGGGTTGACGGTGGCTGAAGCCGTTCGAGTCCTGGCCGCCGAGTTGGATGCACCGTCGCCGACGGGCGTCGCCGATGCCCTGGCCGACTCGGGGTTTCGTAGTGCCCTGGCTGCCCGCTGGAGCGGCTACCGATCCGACTGACGGCTTCCGATCCGCCGCCCGTACGCCTACAGGACCCACGACGAATTCCATACGGGGAGCGGTGATGGTGGCTCGTGTCCTCGTGTCGGCACCCCTGGAGATTCTCCAGCTTCTCTTTGGCCAGTTCGATCCAGCGTCGGACGCGCTCCTGGGCTGATGAGTCCGGACTGGGCGTCAGCGCCTCGCCCGTAGGCTCCTCCCATGGCGACGCTGGCCGAGCTCTGCCGGACCCGGACCGGCCTCGGGGAGGACGACGTCGCCCACCTCCAGGACCTCACCGGCTCATGGGCCCTGCTCGCCGACCTCTCCTTCGCCGACCTGCTGCTCTACGCCCCGGAGACCGACGAGCTCGAGTCGCCGCTGGTTCTGCTCGGCCACGTCCGGCCGACCACCGGCACCACCCTCTACCGGGCCGACCTCGTCGGCCAGGTGTTCCGACGCAGTCGGAGGCCGCTGATCGCCGAGTGCCTCGACGAGAAGCGCATCGTCGAGGGCAGCATCCATGTCGGCGTCGACCGCGACATCGCCCTCAAGGTGGTGCCTGTGCGACGTGGTGACGAGACCATCGCCGTGCTGGCCCGTGAACGCCATCGACCCGGCGACCGGCCGATGAGCGAACAGGAACGCACCTACCTGTCGGTGTTCGACCGCTTCGCCCTCATGCTCGACCGGGGCGAGTTCCCCTATCGGGACGAGGAGCGCTTCCGCCACCGCACCCCCCGGGTGGGCGACGGCCTGCTGCTCGTCGACCGCGAGGGCCGCATCGAGTTCGCCTCGCCGAACGCCGTCTCCGTGATGCACCGAATGGGCATGCACCGGGCCGTCGTCGGCGCCCGCCTCGACGACTCGGGGCTCGGTCCCGAGATGCTTCGCTCGGCATTCGCCAAGCGCACCTCCGTCATCGAAGAGGTCGTCCGGGGCACCGAGACGACCGTCGTCAGCCACTGCCTGCCGTTACTCGACGAGGGGCGGGCCACGGGCGCCATCGTGCTGGTGCGCGACGTCACCGACCTGCGCCGCCGCGACCGCCTGCTGGTGTCCAAGGACGCCACCATCCGCGAGGTCCACCACCGGGTCAAGAACAACCTCCAGACCATCTCGTCGCTGTTGCGACTCCAGGCCCGCCGGCTCACGTCCGACGAGGCTCGTGCGGCGGTCGGGGAGTCGGTCCGCCGGATCGGCGCCATCTCGGTCGTGCACGAGGCATTGGCCCAGAGTGCCGACCACGACGTGTCGTTCACCGAGATCGTCAAACCACTCGTGCGTGTGGTCGAGGAGAGCGTCTCGATGCCCGAGCGGCCACTGCACTTCGAGGTGACGGGCGATGCCGGGATCCTCCCCGCCCAGGTCACCACCACGCTTGCCGTGGTCGTCACCGAACTGATCCAGAATGCCGTCGACCACGCTTTCGTCGGATCGTCCGCACCCGAGGACGGGTCGCCCGGCCGGGTCGAGGTCTCGCTCGACCGGAGGCCGGACATGCTCGTCATCGACGTCGTCGACGACGGAATCGGGCTTCCCGACGACTTCGACCTCTCCGACGCGACCGGCCTCGGCCTCACCCTTGTGCGGACCTTCGTCGAGGTGGAGTTGGGAGGAACCATCAGCCTCCGCCCGGGCGACGACGACGGAACGGTCGCCGAGGTGCGGATCCCCTCCAGCCGACTCGTCAGCCCGCTCGACGACGCCCGCGACCCGCGTGCGTGATCCGGGCCTGATTCCCATCGCGGCCGTCGGCAACTAGGTTCGCCGGAGATGATGAGCCCCGAATCCGCCCGCCCCCTCGTGATCGCCCATCGTGGCGACTCGGCGAACCATCCCGACAACACCGTCGCCTCCTACCGCTCGGCGCTCGAACAGGGAGCCGACTGGGTCGAACTCGACGTGCGACGTACCGCCGATGACGTCCTGGTGGCCCACCACGACGCCCACCTCGCCGACGGGCGCCTCATCCGCGATTCGGCCGCAGGAGACCTGCCGGGCGAGGTCCCCACGCTGGCCGAGGCATTCGAGGCCTGCGAAGGCATGGGCGTCAACGTCGAGATCAAGCACCTCCCGGGCGACCCCGACCACGAGGACGTCCACCTGGTCTGCGACGCGGTCGTAGGACTCGCTTCGGCCTACCGGCCACCGGAGCAACTGCTCGTGTCGTCGTTCGACATCGCCGCCGTCGACCTCATCCGGGCCACGGACCCGGGCCTTCCGAGCGGTTGGATCGTGGCCGAGCGCTACACCGCCGACCTGGTCCTCGAGCGCACCATCGCCCATGGGCACGGCGCCATCTGCCCCTGGGACGGACTGGTCGACCTCCACCTGGTCGAGCACGCCCACGACCGGGGGCTCCGGGTCATGGTGTGGACCGTCGACGAGCCGGACCGCATGGTCGAACTTGCCGGTTGGGGCGTAGACGGGATCATCAGCAACGACCCGGGACTGCTGCGTCGGACGCTCGACGCGTAGACGGGGTTCCGCCAGGGCTGGGCCGTGTACCTACGAGAACGCTGACGAGCCGAGGGGGACGATGAGGTCCAGGGCGTCGGGCACATGGCGGAACCTGAGTTCCTCGGCATCTCCGAGGTGGTCGCCGTCGACCTGCCATGGCACCGGCCGGAGGGGGACCAGCAGTGCCTCGGCCACGTCGGTGCGCACATCGACGACGGGGCTGCCGGCGACGGTTCCCCTCAGGCCAGCAGCCGCCGCCAGCACGGGCAACAACCGGCCCGGTGAGAGCGACGTGAGGGTCACCATGGCGAGGGGTGTGTCGAGTCGGGCTTCGGGAGCCAGCGAGAGGCCCCGGGTGCCGAGGTAGGTGTAGGGGTCGGTGTTGAGGCACACGGCCATTAGGCCCTCGACGGCCGACTCTTCGCCGAAGTCGTCGACATCGCCCGGGTCGTCGCCCGGCGCCTCGTGGACGGATCGGCTTGAGACCCGAAAGGCCGGGGAGCGCCTGTCGTAGTGGCGGACCCAGGTGTCGACGGCTGCGGCCACGAACAGCGGATGGCCGGCGAAGCGCTTGAGCAGCCCGCCCCTGCGTTCAACCTGCTCGACCACCGCAGCGTCGAACCCGACACCGGCGTGGAACAGGAAGTAGCGGTCGTTGACGCAGCCCAGGCCGACCCGGCGAACCGAGCCGGCCTCGATGGCGTCGAGCAGCGCTCCGGTGGCCTCGACGGGATCGTCGGGCAGGCCGAGAGTGCGGGCGAACACGTTGGTCGACCCGCCCGGCACGGCGGCGAGGGCGGTCTCGGTGCCCGCCAGCCCGTTGGCCGCCTCGTTGAGGGTGCCGTCGCCGCCGAGTACCACGACAGCGTCCATGCCGTCGTTGGCGGCGCTCTGGGCCAGGCGGGTGGCGTGGCCGCGCCGGCTGGTGGCCGCCACCTCGAGACGGTGGTCGGCCGACAGGGCCTTCTGGATCACGATCCGGGTCCGGGCCGTGACCGACGAGGCCGACGGGTTGACCACGAGCAGGATCTTCATGTCGGCGAGGGTACCGGCGCCGTACTCACCGTGGATTCGTCGTCGGCAGCGAACGCCCCGACACGGAATGGCCGGCCATCGCGTGTGACGCATTTCGGTCCCGGCTGATGGCGGGAAAGCGCCGTGGAGCCGCCAGACTCCGACCTTATGAACGTCGTCGTATGTGTGAAGCAGATCCCCGACCCGGCAGATCCGGGCCGGATGGACCCCGAGACCAGGACCCTCAAGCGGGACGTCAAGCTCATCCTCGATGAGTCCGACTCGTACGGGGTCGAGATGGGCCTCCAGCTGGTGGACGCCGCCGGCGAAGGGGAGGTCATCCTCGTCTCCATGGTGCCCAACAACGAGGTCAGCGGACTGCGGACCGCCCTCGCCATGGGTGCCGGGAGCGCCGTCCTCGTCAGCGACGAGGCGCTGGCCGGCTCCGACGCCCTTTCGACCGCCAAGGTCCTTGCCGCCGCCATCCGGCGCTGTGAGCCCGACCTGGTCATCACCGCCACCGAGTCGAGCGACGGCTACACCGGCACCGTCCCCGTCCAGGTCGCCGAACTGCTCGACCTGCCGTCGGTCACCTTCGCAA
>Ga0302132_10002542_pt1 | contig 10477 bp, 12 predicted proteins | sample CB9_321_MG_FD_203113 | JGI IMG/M metagenome (GOLD analysis project Ga0302132, IMG submission 203113) | Marine microbial communities from Western Arctic Ocean, Canada - CB9_32.1 | ecosystem: Environmental > Aquatic > Marine > Oceanic | place: Canada: Western Arctic Ocean | collected 2017-09-19 | reverse complement strand
GGGAACTGAAGAGTATATGGTTAGACTTGCTGACGATACCCTTTTCCACGCAGACTGGCTTAACCAACTTGATGCCCTCCAACGCAAGGTCGAGAATGATCTCCAAAAAGACTGGGGAGCTCTTTCTGTATGCAACTTCAGGACAATCGGCGCGTACCAGAATGAATTTGAAGACTCTGGAGACGGGACGCTTGCGTTTAAAAGAATCCCCAGCTTTGCCGCTCTTTATAAACGGAGCCTTTGGGACGAGCGGTTCCCCTCGATGCAGCACCTGCGCAACGATCTTAATGGCTGGGCTAGCGGGGCGTATCACTATGAATTTGGCTATCAAGACCTTTGCATAAATAAAGGACTTAAAAGCTATACCACTCAAAAGTCCTACGTCCAATCTTATGAATACAAGGGCAAACCCACGCTCAACATGGGGGGTAACGTGGCAGACCCTGTTAAAATCGAGCATGAGTGTTAACTTTATCACGTGCTTATTTACCGACCCAGAAGCAAACATCCCGGACTGGTGCAAAAGGGTTTATTCCTCCGAGTGGGCAGACAAGTTGTATAGGGGTATCCAAAGGAACTTTAATGGAAACTTTAACTTTTTTTGCTTGGTAGATAAAGAGTATAAGTTTCAAGAAAACATTATACAGGTACCGCTAGAGCAACGCCCGTTAGGCTGGCTGTCTATGATGGAAGGCTACAGGCCAGAAATATGCACGGGGCAAAGATTTTTCCTAGGATTAGATAGCATTTTTATAGGAGACCTTTCTGAAATCTGCTCAACCACGGAAGACCACGTCTTGGTAAGGGACCCCTATTACCCGAAGCAAGTATGCAACGCCATCACGACCTTCAACCAAGCAAAGGCCGAAGAAATATGGGGGAAATGGAGCGACCGAAAAGAGCACTGGGAAAAAACGTGTCTCGCCTCTTGGATATCCGAAGAGTTTACGGTGCCATCTGAAATGGAATTTCTCAGAAAAAACTATAACGACACCCCAGTTTTTGATGACATTCTCCCCGGTAAGATATTAAGTTATAAAGCTCACATAGTAAATCAGCCTCATGATCTTGCTAATTGTTCTTTGGTATATTTTCACGGAGAGCCAAAGCCCTGTGGCGATATTGACCCAGCCATAAAAGCTCATTGGATTTAAAATGCCCGCCCTAACACACCACCAAGCGGACCTGAAGAAAATTTTTGTCCATTGCAAGGCTCTCGTCGAGACGGCCTCGATCGGTGAAGGCACGAGGATATGGGCGTTTTCTCACGTATGCAAGGGCTCTGCCATTGGTAAGAACTGCGTGATAGGAGAAGGAGTACACGTAGGTCCTAATGTAAAAATAGGAGACGGCTGCAAGATACAGAATCATTCAATCCTTTACGAGGGCGTAGAGCTTGAGGACGAAGTTTTCATTGGTCCGAATACGATTACCACTAACGACCTTCACCCCAAAGCCAAAGGGGATTGGGCTGACAGGTTCGAGACCACCCTATTCAAAAAGGGGTGCTCCGTTGGGGCGAATAGCACAATACTGTGTGGCGCTACTCTAGGCCGCGATTGTTTGGTGGGTGCAGGTTCATTGGTAACAAGCGACGTTATGGACAACTCTCTCGTCAAGGGCAACCCAGCTAGACATGTTAGGTTTTTGAGCAAAGGTGACCCCAAGGAAATCTTTACGAATGGTTGCTTTGATATACTACATTACGGCCACCTAAAGCTCCTCGAATACTGCCGAAAGCTTTCCCAAGGAGGCCGAGTTACGGTGGGCCTCAACAGCGACTCAAGCGTAAAGCGCTTAAAAGGGAGCTCTAGACCGTACAACTCAGAAAAAGAAAGAAAATTCGCCCTCGAAAGCATAGAATATGTTGATGAAGTCGTTGTGTTCTGGGAATCTACGCCCGAAAACTTGGTTGACACGCTAAGGCCAGACATCATAGTTAAAGGCGGAGACTATAAACCCGAAGAAATAGTTGGCGGCGGCTTAGCTGAGGTCAAGATTTTTAATACAGTAGGAGACCACTCTACAACCAAAATTCTAGAAAGGAAAGACTAAAATGCCGACAGCAACATCTTTAATGAACGAATACCGAAAGGAGAAAGGGTATGACAAATACTTCCTTGGTAAAGGAGTAGATATAGGATGCGGCCCCTCCGCGTCTTTGGACACAGACATATTTGACAAGATCGAAAGCATCGCGCCCTACGACGTCGAGCAGGGGGACGCTAACTACTGTGCCAACGTGCCAGATGAAACGTTTGATTTTGTTTATAGCTCTCACTGCCTAGAGCATATGTTTGACCCTTACGTGGCGTTCGGAAACTGGTTAAGAATTTGTAAGAAGGGTGGATATATGATTCATTGTGTTCCTCATGAAATTTTCTACGAAAAGTGTAACTGGCCCAGCATGTACAACTTAGACCACAAAACTTCTTGGACACTAGAATGGAGGTCGAACATGCCTAAAACCGTACATGCCCCAGACTTTCTAGATCATTTCTCTGAGAAGATGGAGATCATCTCGGTAGAAACGATTCTGCGAAATTATGATTTTAGTCGATTCCAAGAAGACCAAACCAAGCTCCATGCCGTTTGTCAAATAGAATTCATCGGAAAAAAGAAATGAAAATAGCCGTCAGAATGGAAGGGGGACTTGGCGATCATCTGTGTGCCAACAGGTTTGTCGCGGCCATTCTCGACAAGTACCCCAAGGCGGACGTAACCGCGTATTCAGATACCGAAGGGCAAACGTTTCAGAGAGAGGCCCTCGTAAGCCTTTATCCAGACTTCTACAAAGAGGTCAAGGTTATTCCCGAAAGAAAATACAAAAAAATGATCATCAAAAGCGTGCTCGGAACAGAGAATTTTCCTCCTCTGCTGAGCAACATACCAGATGAATACCTTTCGGAAATGAAATCGGCAGACAAGTTCTATGACCTGCACATAGACAGCTTCCCAATGGAATATAAAAATTACGATTTTGAGTGGCTTAGATATTTTCATTTTTTTCCCAAGCCGACGGTTGACCTGAAGTCGCCCGTCTCCGAAGACTCCATAGTCTTTCATCTAGATTCAGCCGCCTCTAGCGACATAAACGACCTTAGCTCAAAACACTGCGAAAACCTAGTAGCGCCTCTCGCCAAGCACGCTAGGTGTCTCCTGATAGCAAAGGACCCAAGCTCAGAGTTCTATTCTTGGACGCGGGATCACGCTGGCGTTGAGCTTATCTCTGGCACGATAAAAAGTATAGCAGACTACGTTTCGGGGGCGAAGCTTTTTGTTGGCATAGATAGTGGGTTTAAGTTTCTCGCTCACGCTCTTGACGTCCCCGCTCTCGTGCTGTCTAGGTCTTCTCTTCAGCCCAACTCATGCATAAACTCTTTCCACGTAAGGTGGCTGATGTGGCCGAACATATGCTATCCCCTGTATACTCAGCCGTGCGTAATCCATAGAGCGGCAAAGAAAATCTTAGAAGAAAAAATTTTAGGGCTAGTCCCGCAGGCGATAGAGTCTAATTACCACAGGGAACTGATGATCAGGTCCGACATCAGCATAGAAAAGAAAGAATAAACATGAGCAAAAAAGTAATCGTTACTGGCGTTCTAGGACAAGACGGCGCAAATATGTGTGAGTACCTGTTAAAAACGACAGGTCACCAAATCTTTGGGATGATGAGGAGGTCAGCCAACCCCAACTTCGGCAATACGCGCGGCTTCCAAGACGATAAAAAATTTAAGTTTATCTACGGCGACCTCACCGACGAAATCAACATAGACAGGCTGGTTAAGGACATAGAGCCAGACTTTTTCATAAACTTTGCCGCCAACTCTTTCGTTGGGTGTTCGTGGGACATGCCCCTTCAGGTGTTTGACGTCAACACCCTTGGGGTAATAAGATGCCTCGAGTCTCTTAAAAAGTTTAGCCCCTCATGCAGGTTTTATAGCGCTGGAAGCAGCGAGCAATTTGGAGACGTTGACTATTCCCCCCAAGACCTTAAGCATCCCTTTAAGCCCAGAAGCCCATATGGGGCATCAAAATGCGCTGCTCACCACGTGGTCAAGGTCTACAGAGAGTCTTACGACATGTTTGCCGTTCATAGCATTTTATTTAACCACGAGGGCACAAAGCGCGGAGAAGAATTCGTAACCAGAAAGATTACCAAAGGCGTAGCTAGAATTAGTGAGATAATTAGAGGCATAGATAGCTGGAGGGGACGACACGGAGAGCCCGCTGAGTTTGATCCGATCGAGCTGGGAAGTCTTGATGCTAAAAGGGATTGGAGCGATAGCGAAGATTTTGTAAAGGGGGTCTGGTTGATGCTGAACCAAGACGACCCCAAGGACTACTTGCTGGCAAGCGGAGAGACTCACTCTATAAGAGAGTTCGTCGAAAAAGCTTTTACGTTTGCTGAGTTTACTGGTGACTGGGAGGGCGAAGGCGTAGACGAAAAATACATAGCGTCTGGTGGACGCCATAAATATGTCCTAGTTAAAGTAAATCCAGAGTTTTACAGACCAGCGGAAGTTAACCTGCTGCACGGAGACCCATCCTTGGCTCGAGACGAGCTTGGGTGGAAACCCGAAAGCTCGTTCGACGATTTAGTGAGAAAGATGGTGGAGCATGACCTCAAAAACGAACAAAAAAATTAAGATAGGCCTTTGTGGTTTCGGCAAAATGGGTAAGCGCCATTACGAAACCTATAAAAAATTCGACAACGTAGTGGTGGATGCGATATATGACCCCTGCATACCTGGTCGCGATAATTTTTCGTCTTTCTTGTCGAAGGCTGAAGGGCTTGACGGTGTTTCCGTTTGCTCCCCGTCCGACCACCACATAGGCAACGCTCTTTCAATATTATCCGTAAATAAGCATATTAAACTTTTGATAGAAAAGCCCATTTCAAGCGACCTCTTTGACCTGAAGGTTCTAGAGCCCTTTAAAAACAATATCTTAGTCGGACACATAGAAAGGTTCAACCCAGTTGTGAACAGACTTAAGAGCCTCATAGCCAACCAGAAACCAACCATCCTAAACATCAAAACCAAAAGACTCGGCTTCTTTGTCTGCGAAAAAGGGAGCGTGGCTGAAGACCTACTGGTGCACGACGCAGATATTATATCGTATATACTAGGAAAAAAACCAACGTCCTCGCACCTATTCAGTAACAGGAATAAGTTCGCTTTTTTAGTTTCAGAATTTGACAATACGGTTAGCATGAGCGAAGCGAGCTGGGTTCACCCCCAGAAAGAACGAGTCCTTGAAATAACAACCCATAACGGTTTGTATTCTGCTAATTTTGAAACGCAGAAGCTGAGCTTTTATGATGCAAGTGGTTTTGAGTACGACCTGACATCAGATGAGTTCACTTGGCCGCTGGACATAGAGCTGGCTCATTTTTTAGACATGATAAAGAAAAACGCACAACCAAAATGTAGCGTCCATGAGGCCTATGAAGCAATTAAAATCGTCCTAGAGCCAAAAAGGAAGATTTAAGATGGGCACGTTTTGCAAGCTTGAACAGTTCACCTTAGACGATAGCAAGACGGTCATTCTTTGCGGCAAGGGTCACGGCTACAAGATGGCCCCAGAGTTTCTTGAGCGAAAGCTCGAGCGCTGCCTTGTTGCAGCCGTAAACCAAGCGGTCCTCTTTTTTAAGCGAATAGACTTCATGTTCTGTGTGGATGTTAATGTCCTCATAGACCTTAAGAAACGCGAGTACGACTTCTCGAAGGTAAAGAATCTAGTGATTCCGCTGCACATGGCAGACTGTCAGCTTTTACCCATAGACGACAAAGAAATTGACGATTCATTCGGTGGGTTAACCGACGCAGACAGCCAGCTTGAATGCTTGCGTCTTGTTTCGGGCTTTTTTCCCGAAACGACCAACATTTATACCTTTCAAGACAAGTCTAGGCCCTGCTCTTATGAGGTCGATAACGCTACTCATGACTGCATTAACATCGGGGGCGGATACTCTACTCTAAATTCTGCCGCCCAGTGGCTCCTTCTTGCTGGCGCAAGAGGGATAAAAGTATTCGGGACCACCCCGTACCCAAGCGTGGCGGAGGGTCTAGAAAAAACCTCCACCGAGAAAGAGGCACTATGGTATAGGTTGAACTTCAACAGGACCCTTCATATTTTAGAGTCAAATCAGTGCGAGGAGTGGTCGGTTTACACCCCGCAGCTTCAGTACCACGGCGAAGCCGTCGAGCTGCGTAAGCGTGGTATAAGAATAATAGACATAGCTAACAATAAAAGGTCTTATTTTGACATGCTTATGCCTATTGCTGACGGGGTTGCGCGGAAATATCTTGACTAAGCCCCAAGGTCCCTTTAAACTCCTCTAGTGGCTAAGAACACTAATCACGCTAAATGCCAGCTTATAGTAAGCAGGTTTTGCGGTCACAACCCGAAGCTTTACTGGGCTAGGGAAATTAAGATAGCGAAAAAGCTACTAAAGCTAGAGCCCGAGGTCTCTGTATGGCTGTCGCTCGAACACAGAAAGCTGAGCTCACTCTCTTGGTTCTTGTCCGACGAAGGCAAGCTTTTCATAAAGACCAGCAAACTTAAAAAAGAGCTTAACCTGAAAGAGGTTTTCAACCCCGAAATAAAAGAAGAAAAAATTGGAGAAGACAAAGTCATGAGCAAAAAACCAAAGTCCCTGCTTGATTTTCTCAGAAAAAAAAGTTAAATTAACCCATGCCCAAAACAAAGAAACCAGAAGAAGGATCGTCCCCCCAAAACCAGATCGAGTCTTACCTGAACTCGCATAAGAACGATCACTACAACTTTGAAGAGGAGCACTCTTATACCGTGTCCAGCGGGAGCCTTCTCTTGGATATCGAAATGGGCGGGGGCATCAGGCCGGGTGTGGTCCGTGCTACTGGGGTTTCAGAAGGAGGCAAAACCTCGTGTGCCTTAGCGTTTGCTCGTAACTTCCAAAAAGTAGACAAACACATGGTCGTTTTTGTCAAGGCGGAAGGTAGGCTATCAGACGACTTGATTAAGCGCGTTGGCGTGTCAACCGATAAAGATAAGTGGTTTGTTTACAAGAGCAATGTCTACGAGTCTGTAGTTGATTTCATGCGACACATGGTACAAGACAACCCAGAGGATTACAGATATATGTTCATCATCGACTCGATGGACGCCCTCATTCCACGCGGAGACCTAGAGAAGGGGTCTGATGAGGCAGTCAAGGTAGCTGGTGGATCGCTAATAAGCTCAGCGTTTCTAAAACGAATGGCTCTCGGTTTAGCTACTCGAGGACACATTTGTTTCATGGTGTCTCAGGTGCGCAGCAAGGTGTCCATAAACCCATACGTAAGGGATGATCCGAGAATTACAAACGCTTCTGGAGGTAATGCGCTTCTTCATTACAGCGATTGGATTTTGGAGTTTCAAGAGAGATACAATAAAGACGTAATCAGCACCCAACCCAACGGAAAGGGAGACGTCCTTGGTCACTGGTGCAAGGTGATATTTAGGAAAAGCCCAAACGAAAAGACGGGCTCCCTAGTAAGATACCCAATCCGTTACGGTAGAACCGACGGAAAAAGTATTTGGTCAGAGTATGAAGTGGTTGACATGCTACTTCAGTTTGAAATGGCTCAAGCCAAGGGGGCTTGGGTTACAATTTCAGACGAAGTAGTAGGAGAAGTTCTAGAAAAAACAGGGCTTGAATTAAAAAAGCAGCATCAGGGCATGGACAATCTAAGGAAATACCTTGAAGATAACGAGGGTATTGGAAAATTTTTATTTAAAAAGTTCCGAGACACCCTAAAAAAAGCCTAAATATGTATCACCAATATCCAGAGTCTCAAAAAGTTGGCCTAAAAGCGGAGGAAGAATTCGCAGAAGCGGCTCGGCGTAATGGGTACGGAGTTAGGAAGTCCTCTCTCGAAGAGAATAAATTTAAACACATAGATTTATGGATAGACGCCGACAATAAGCTGCTGTCCGTGGACGTAAAGGCAAAGAAGAAGGTGGCCAGATCATCTTCTCAACTCGAAGATCGTTGGATGCTTGTTGAATTTAAAAACGTCGCGGGTGGCCTTGGGTGGTTGCATGGCGAGGCCGATTGGATCGCGCAACGAGTTGATGGCGGCTTCCTAATTACAGGGAGAGAGTCTCTGCTGGAGTTGTGCAGCGGTCTTGTTGACAACAAGATATCGCCATACCCCGACTCAACGCGCGGAGAATCCAAGGAGCTATACAGGAGGTATTCTCGGACTCCTTGGGGAAAAAAGGATGAATTTGGATATATATTGAGCAGCGATATACCCGAGAACACAAAAGATTTTAGACTTTGGGAAATGGAAGAGACAGAATGCGAAGACCCGTTTGGTTTTTGATTGTGTAACAATTTATATGGGGGCGTACTGGATTCGATTTGGATTCTTACGCCAGATTGCAAGCGGAGGATGATGGTTGGCCTCTTAAAACTTCCATTAAAAACATATATGCCAATAGTAATATTGACATGGCTCCTTCGGTAGCAGAAGCGGACGAAATTCTCGCTCGTTTCGGTTTCCAAGAAGCCGCGCTGGCAGCATAGTTCTGCCCCGTCCTACTCTGGATGCTCGTTAAGGAGCTAGGGCGTCGATAGCGAGCAAAAAAAACTAGGAAGGGCGAGGAGTCTAGTATAAATAAAGTGCCTCCGACCTCGTGTGTAGTTGTTAGTGACGAAGCACGAAAATTAACACTAACTAAGCTTGTAGTATATTTGAGCGAACGGCTCTAAAGACGTGGGTTCGATCCCCACCGCCTCCACCAATTTTTGAAACTGTATGACGTATATGGCAGGCCAAGGAGCCGAAGGGTTACCAAGTACCTGATAGACTGGGATAAAAAATCTCGCTCCAAACTACAGTTTAATGTCAAACAGTTCCTTCGCGGTTACTGGAAAAACCACATCGTATACGAAGAGTTTCCAGTCTACGGCACGCGACTCAAAGTGGACATCGTTAATATGACAAAAAAAATTGCCATCGAAGTCCAAGGCGCACAACACGAGACCTTCAACAAGTTTTTCCACAATAATTCCCGATCAACATATTTAGCCTCAATAAAAAGAGACGCTAAGAAGGCCGAATGGCTAGCTCTCAACAACTTCGTAATTATGTATATTTACGAAAAGGATGTCCCAAAATTATCTTTAGACTTTTTCGTGGATGTTTATGATCATTCCATAGTGTAATCATGAAAAGAATGCCTAAAGGAAAGAAAAAATCCACGTTTCTCAAACCTATGCTTCGCGAAATAAACGCGCACGCTAACGGGGGCTTTATGCTTTTCGTTTTCGATGAAGACGGCATGCCCATGGTGCACAATCATTATGATGATGCGACAAAAGCTCTCGCGCTTCAGCAGTTCATGAGCAATTGGAGCACCGCCGTCGAGGCTCTCAACCTAGAGGCGACCTTAGACCTCATGAAGGAAGAGCTCGAGAACCCGCTGGACGACGAAGAAGGCGACGAAGAAAGACCTTGACTCGCTCCCAAGGACGTGTTAAGCTCTAAAGCATGAGCGACATCTATTCCTTACAAATAGAACGTCACGTATTAGGTGGTTTGATTAAGTTCCCCGATTTATTCCTAGAGGTAGACGGGTTTTTAACTGAAAAAGATTTCTATAATGACGTTCATTATACAATATTCAACGTAATAAAATCCTGCACCTATGCTAGCGAGCAGATTGACAAAGTCCTTTTAGCTACCAAGATAAAAGACCTTGGGGTATCCTTTAGGGATGATATAAATATATACGACTACATAGAAACCCTTGCCTTTACGCAAATCACTAGGCCAGCATCATTTGCCGCCTGTCAAGAGCTAGTGAAGTATCGTATATGCCGCGAAATCGACACGACAGCGGACAAGTTAAAAGGCGACGTGAGGACGATAGGCGAAAGGACGGCGGACGAGATAATCTCCAATTGTGACACGATTTACAACGACAAAATATCCGTTTACTCTGACAACGATAAACCAGAAAAAATTACCGATGGATTTCTTGAGCTGATAGAAGAGTCGGGCAACACGCCCGAAGACGAAAGCGGCTTCGGCAGTCCATACCCAGAGTTTAACAGGCTATACGGCGGGTTTAGGTGTGGCCACGTATATGCAATCGCGAGCCGACCGGGGGAAGGCAAGACGACTTGGCTTAACGATGTATGCTTTAAGTCTGCCGCCAAGAACGGCATAAAATGCCTCGTGCTGGACACGGAAATGTCTACTCTAGAAATTAGATGGAGGATAATCTCTTCGATAACAAATGTTCCCGTGTGGTACCTTGAAACAGGAAACTGGAGAAAGACTCCAGAATACTATGAAAAAGTTAGAGCCGCCGAGGAAATGCTGAAAAAGAATAACGACTACTATCACTACCACGTTGCCAACAAGAACATAGACCAAGTCTGCTCCCTAATCAGGAGGTGGTACTATAACACTGTTGGTCGTGGAAATAAGTGTTTGAT
>Ga0302132_10002537_pt1 | contig 10488 bp, 14 predicted proteins | sample CB9_321_MG_FD_203113 | JGI IMG/M metagenome (GOLD analysis project Ga0302132, IMG submission 203113) | Marine microbial communities from Western Arctic Ocean, Canada - CB9_32.1 | ecosystem: Environmental > Aquatic > Marine > Oceanic | place: Canada: Western Arctic Ocean | collected 2017-09-19 | reverse complement strand
TTGGGCTGGCGCTTCTCTGTGTTTTGCTGTTTGCGGCAATTTTCATTTCAGTTCAGTCCGGCAGCATCTGAATCCGCGATGCCTTTGGCTATATCTCGTAGATCGTCTATGGCGGAGGTGCGGTTGCTCTCATGGCGCTTATCCGCCTGTTCTAGACGATCCGGCGAGATCAGAATCTTGGATTGGTGATGGCCTGTGCGGCGTTGATCGTCGCTGTGGCGATTGTCTGGGTGCCGTAGAATGTCCGGGGAGAGCTGCGCGCGTCGTCCGTTCTTTCCGACGTTACGACTGATATGATGAATCCGCCCGAATTCTTTGAAGAAGAAAAATATTTTGACGAGTGGAAAATAGACCCGGAAGTCAGCCATATGCCCCAAGAAGTTATCGGGAATATTTATAGGGAGTTGTCAGAGGTGATTCCAAAAATTCGGGCTCTTGTTGGGCAAGACACGCGCGCCGTCATGTCAAATGACCTCGAGTTCAACATGGGCGCTGAGAAAGCACTATGCGCAGCATCTTTAGACGGGCTTCCATCGTGAATTTGATTTCACGCTCCACTACCGCCACCCGAGAAGGTCTATTCTGACGGTTCCACTCGGACGTTAGTCGGATTAAGCTGGCCACTAAATTAAAGACAGGAAAAAGAAAATGGCTCAGGGGTTTGACTACATAATCGTTGGCGCGGGTTCCGCGGGTTGCGTGCTCGCTAACCGGCTAAGTGAAGACGCTGGAGCGACAGTGCTTTTGCTCGAGGCGGGCGGACGTGACACCGATCCGTTGATCCATATTCCAATTGGCATGGGCAAGATTTACGAGCATCGGCTGCATGACTGGAAATATGTCTCCGAGCCTGAGCCCAATCTTAATAATCGGGTGCTGCAGGTAAAACGCGGCAAAGTGCTGGGTGGTTCGTCTTCGATCAATGTCATGGCCTATACGCGCGGCAATCCGGGCGATTTCGATCGCTGGGCCCAGAAGGGCGCGATTGGTTGGACGCATGCTGATTGCCTGCCTTACTTCAAACGCTGTGAAGGCTGGGAAGAAGGTGGCGACGAGCGCCGTGGTGGCGACGGCCCCTTGGGAACGACCTGGGCCACGTCAGAAGATCCTCTGTTCCCGGCATGGATTGAATCTGCGAAGGCCGCTGGATTGCCGGTAACCGATGACTATAACGGGCCGCAGCAGGAAGGCTTTGGCCGCGCCCAATACACTATCAAGAACGGCAAGCGCTGTTCGACGGCAGTAGCTTTTTTGAAGCCGGTCATGAGCCGTCCCAATTTGACGGTTATTACCAAGGCGTTGAGCAGCCGTATTATTATGGAAGGCACCAAGGCTGTCGGTATTGAATATATCAAGGGCGGCAAGACTGTCCGTGTCGATGCAGATCGCGAAGTTATCCTGTCCGGAGGTGTGTTTAATTCACCACAACTGTTGATGCTTTCGGGTATCGGCCCTGCCGAGCACCTCAAGGATATGGGGATTGAACCCATTGTCGATTTGCCGGTTGGCAAAAACCTGCAGGATCACCAGACGGTTTCAATCGCATTCTCCCGCCCGACCAATACCAGTAAATTCCGCGATGATATGCGGATTGATAAGGCCGCGATCGGCATGGCTCAGTCCTATTTGTTTGGGACTGGTGCCGGCAGCGTCGTCCCGGGCGGCATGCATGCCTTTATCAAAACCCGTCCCGAGCTGGCGGTGCCGGATATCGAATTCATGTTCCGAGGTATTCCCGACGATGCGCGGACCTGGGTGCCGGGCTTCCAGAAACCTTACGAGGACGGATTTGGCATCAAGCCCGCGCTGCTGCATCCCGATAGCCGAGGTGAGGTGACGTTGCGTTCCAAGAACCCGGCGGATCACGTACGGATCTTTTTCAACTTCTTATCGGCGCCGAACGATCTACCAACCTTGCGGGAAGGCTTTAAGATTGGCCGTGATGTGGCTAATCAATCACCGATGGATATGTTCCGCGGTGAAGAATTGGACCCGGGTGTAAACGTGAAGACGGATGCCGAGATCGACGAGTATATCCGTAAGACGCTGATCACGGTCGAGCATCCAACCTGTACTTGTCCGATGGGCAATGGGCCGGAATCGGTGCTGGATCCGCAATGTCGAGTGAGAGGCGTTGAAGGGCTCCGCGTGGTCGATGCGTCGGCAATGCCGGACCTCGTTTCAGCTCATACCAATGCTTGTGTGATTATGATGGCAGACAAGGTTTCTGACATGATCCGCAGCCGCGAAGCGCTGCCGCGCGACGAGGCAGCGTAAGGCCGGGAAACGCTTATAAAACGGGCACTTCAACGAGGCGTTTATCCCTTTGACATTCAGGGGTAAATCCCTATAGTTCGCGCCATTCCCGAGAATGAGGGTCGTAGAACCACGCCGCCGGTGTCACCGGGTCGGACTATCGGGACAAAAAGTCGACCAAAGGCCGACATAACAAGGATTATTGGACTATGAGCAAGCGAATCCAAGCGAAGTACAAGATTAACCGGCGCCTGATGTGTAATCTCTGGGGCCGACCCAAGTCTCCCTTCAACAAGCGCGAATACCGTCCCGGTGAACACGGCCAGGCTCGCCGTCGTAAACCGTCGGATTTCGGAACGCAGCTGAATGCGAAGCAGCAGTTGAAAGGCTATTACGGCAACATCACTGAAAAACAGTTTCGCCGTACATATATCGAGGCTGAACGCCGCAAGGGTGATACCTCGGAGAACCTCATCGGATTGCTGGAGCGTCGTCTCGACGCCGTGGTCTACCGCATGAAGTTTGTCCCAACGGTCTTTTCCTCACGCCAGTTCATCAATCACGGCCATATCCTGGTCAACGGACAGCGGGTCAACATCCCGTCCTATCGGGTCAATGAGGGTGACGTTATTGAGGTTCGTGGTAAGTCCCGCGAAATTCCGATGCTGCTTGAAGCAATCGATAGCCCGGAGCGCGAGATTCCTGAATATATGGAAGTCGATCATCGAAACATGAAGGGGACGTTCACTCGTACACCGTTGCTGGCTGATGTGCCCTATCCGGTGCTGATGGAACCAAACCTCGTCATCGAGTATTATTCGCGCTAAGAGACGACATTCAGATAAATACAAAAAGGCCTGGGAATTTCCTGGGCCTTTTTTGTAAATCTGCGTTGGTGGTGAAAGCCAGCGTGATAACGGCCGCTGTCAGCATGGCGGGGATTGTAGTCTTCATCATTGATCGTCTTCCTTAGATTGATTTCCGTCCTAATTTGTAAACAGCGTGTCGCGGCGCTTATTCCAGGATCAGTTAAAGGTGATGTGTTGTGGGGGCTTTCGTCCCAAAATTGCTGTGCTACGATTGTTCGAAACGGAGTTGATAAGCAGGAGGTGGATCATCGTGCTGGCCCAGAAAATAATCGATCATGTGGCACTATATCTCGCGACCGATGGCGCGGAAGGACATTTATGGGACAAATTATCCGCCCCTGGCACCTATGCCTGTTTGCTACTGACAACGACTGGGCGTAAATCGTGTGAACTGCGGACCACGCCTCTGGTCTATGGTCGCGATGGCGACAACTATGTTGTCGTCGCATCGCAAGGCGGCAGGCCGACCCACCCCGATTGGTATCTTAATCTTGCGGGGAACCCTTCCGTTAATGTTCAGGTGGCGGCAGACAAATTCACCGCAACAGCCCGCGAAGCAAAGGGCGAGGAACGGGCTCGTCTATGGCAGTTGATGGGGGGAGTCTATCCGATGATGGACGAATACGAGAAGCGCATCGGTGATGCACGTGTCATCCCGGTTGTGGTGTTGATGCCACGATAGAAAGAGAGAAGCTTAAGTTTCCGCCCCGGAATAGCTCGTCAGATCAATATATTCCAGCACCGTGCCATCGAGGTCGCGGAAGTAGCAGCGCGGGCCGTTGACGATGCCGCCCTGGCGGTCTTCCTCGAAGAAGATTTCAACATCATTGGCACGGAGGTTCTCCAGCGCGGCGTCAAAATCCTCGGTCTTTAGCATGAAGGAATGATGCACGCCGTTATGATCATCAAGCTCAGGATTGATCGGGGTGTCGTGCTGACACAGTATGATACACATACCACCGGCATCGAGAAACGACATGTTGCCCGGCGGCGTGCTGAACAGATGTTTGCAGCCGACGATGTTTTCGTAAAATTTCCGGCTCGCAGCGACGTCACTGACCGGTATGCTGAAATGGGCGAGGCCCTGAAGTTCCGGTGCCGGCATATCAGTGGCGTTTGTAGCTGGTGAGGTCGATGATCTCGAGGACATTGCCATCGGGGTCTTCGAAATAGGCGCGGGGACCATTTACGGCGCCGCCCTGACGGTCTTCCTCGAAATGGAAATTAATGTCATCACGTTTCTGTAGCTCTTTCACCGCATTTTCGTAATCATCATGTTCTACGACCCAGGCGTGATGGATGTCTTGCTCGCCAGCTTGATTAATTGCGTGCTGGGTTTTGGTCAGGATGACGCAGTCGCCGCCTGAATCCATAAATACCATGCCGCGCTTATGATTGATCTGCACGGCCTTCATGCCGAGAATGTCTTCGTAGAACTTTTGGCTGCGCTCGGTATCCGTAACCGGAATTGTAAAATGCGCTAGCCCTTTGGTTTTTACCAATGCCATTAAAACCTCCTAGTGAAACCTCCCAGTTTCATTTTTGTATCGAACGCTATCTTTGGCGGGATTTTCGCGCCGGTTGCGGATTATTCCGTGGTTTGTAGGTTAACGTCGATACCGTTGGAACTCATATGCTCGGTCAGCTCACCGCTTTCAAACATTTCACGGATGATGTCGCAGCCGCCGACAAATTCACCTTTGACATAAAGTTGTGGAATGGTTGGCCAGTTGCTGAAGGATTTGATGCCTTCGCGCAATTCCGGGTCGGAAAGAACGTCGATGCCTTTGAACTGCACGCCTATATGGGTCAGGACCTGCACGACAGTTGAAGAAAAACCGCACTGTGGAAAGACGGGCGTGCCTTTCATGAAAAGTACGACATCGTCGTCGGAAACGTTCTGCTTGATGCGGTCAAATGCTGGATTGTCACTCATCGTATAAACCTGTTGTTGCTCGCCGCGATGGCGAAGGAAAAATCGATTAACTCTTTACGTCTGGGGGGCGGAGGTTTGCAGCGCTAAGGCGTGCAGTTCACCACCAACCCGGCCCTTCAGGGCGGCATAAATCAATTGGTGCTGTTGAACCCGCGTCTTACCGGTAAAAGCAGAAGAAACAACCGTGGCTGACCAGTGATCGCCGTCTCCGACGAGGTCTTCCAGTTTAACGTCTGCATCAGGTAGCGCTTCTTTGATCATGCGCTCAATTTCGTCGGGATCCATAGGCATAGTTTGGTCCTTTATATGGGGAGCCGGGTTTTGATCAGGAAGCCGCCATATAGTTTGGCAACCAGCCTTCGTGGGCATCCCGCATTGCTTCCAAGGATATAGGCGGAAGACCGCCAACAGTCAACGTTGTCCCGCCTGTGGTTCCAAGGGCAACGGAACTAACATTTGCATTTTTTGCACGGGAAAGAATGGCATTGGGGTCGCTGGTGGTGAGCAGATATCGAGCCTGATCTTCGCCAAACAGAGATGCTGGATTCGCTGACAAACCCTCCGGCAATGAAACCTGACAGCCGGTATTGCCAGCCAGTGCCATGCCAGCAAGCGCAACCAATAGCCCACCGCCAGAAAGGTCATGACAGGCAGATACTGTTCCGTCCTCAATAAGCGACCGAACGAAGTCCCCATTCTGGCGTTCTTGGGCCAGGTCAACCGGTGGTGGGGTACCTGCTTCTAGCCCGGCGACTTCACGAAGCCAGAGTGAGGCTCCGAGATGGCCTTTGGTATCACCGATCAGGATGATTGTTTGGCCTTCTGCGGGAAAGGCGATGGTGACCATCTTGGTCAAATCATCGATCACGCCGACGCCGCCGATAACTGGTGTTGGCAGGATCGCGCTTCCATTAGTTTCGTTATAAAGCGATACATTGCCCGAGACGACGGGGAAGTCGAGCGCTTTGCAGGCTTCCGCCATACCCATCACGCAGCCAGCGATCTGGGCCATAATTTCTGGCCGTTCGGGGTTGCCGAAGTTTAGATTATCGGTAACCGCGAGAGGACGGGCACCGACAGCAGTGAGATTACGCCAGGCCTCGGCGACAGTTTGTTTGCCGCCTTCTCCCGGGTCGGCAAAACAATAGCGCGGCGTGCAGTCTGACGTCATCGCCAGGCCCTTATTGGTGTCATGAATACGGACGACGGCGGCATCGCCACCGGGGCGCTGAGCAGTGTCGGCCATGACCATGTGGTCGTACTGCTCCCAGATCCAGCGTTTGGAACAAAGGTCGGGAGAGCCAAGCAGTTGAAGTAGAGAGTCAGCAATCGGTGTATCGATCGCCGGGATCAAATCTGGCATCGCATCCGGAGCCGGTGGCGTGCTGCGCGGACGGTCATATTCCGGCGCTTCTGAAACCAACGGTGGGACGGGGATATCCGCAACCACAGTGCCGTTTTCTTTCAGGACCAGCCGTTCGCCTTCGGTGACTCGGCCGATGATGGCGAAATCGAGTTCCCACTTTTTAAATATCTTGCGGGCCGCCTCTTCTGCGCCAGGTTTGAGCACCATGAGCATGCGTTCCTGACTTTCGGACAGCATGATCTCATAGGTCGTCATCGCCTCTTCTCGAGCGGGTATTTGGTCAATATTAAGCTCGATACCGACTTCGCCTTTGGACGACATTTCAACTGAAGATGATGTCAGTCCGGCGGCGCCCATATCTTGAATAGCGACGATGGCATCGGTGGCCATCAGCTCAAGACAGGCTTCGATTAACAGCTTCTCGGTGAAGGGATCGCCGACCTGTACCGTCGGGCGTTTCTCTTCTGAATCGTCGTCAAACTCGGCGGACGCCATCGTTGCACCGTGAATGCCATCACGCCCTGTCTTGGAGCCGACATAGACCACAGGGTTGCCGATGCCTGCGGCGACTGAGTAAAAAATCTTGTTCTGATCCGCCAAACCGACCGTCATCGCATTGACTAGGATATTGCCGTCATAGGAGCTGTGAAAATCACATTCACCGCCCACCGTCGGCACGCCAACACAATTGCCATAGCCGCCAATGCCGGCGACCACGCCCGAAACCAGATGTCTTGTTTTAGCGTTGTCCGGTTGGCCAAAGCGCAGCGCGTTCAGATTGGCGATAGGACGCGCGCCCATCGTAAAGACGTCTCGTAGTATCCCGCCGACGCCGGTCGCCGCACCCTGATAGGGTTCGATAAAGGAGGGGTGGTTATGGCTTTCCATCTTGAAGATCGCCGCCAAGCCGTCACCGATATCGATAACACCGGCATTCTCGCCGGGGCCTTGGATGACCCAAGGCGCCTTGGTCGGCAGCTCGCGCAGCCAGCGCTTGGAAGATTTATAGGAACAATGTTCTGACCACATAACGGAGAAAATGCCGAGCTCGGTCATGTTGGGGGCGCGGCCCATAATTTTGAGCACGCGGCCATATTCCTCTTCGGTCAGCCCGTGTTCGGCGACGATTTCGGGGGTAATTTCTGCTTCAGTGTCTATCACCGGTGATCCCCGTCTCTATGCCGCTAAATTTTGTGCCAGCGCATCAAACATACGCTTGCCATCGATGCCGCCGAGGGCGGCGTCTGCCAGTCGTTCGGGATGTGGCATCATGCCCAGCACGTTGCCCGCCTCGTTAACGATCCCGGCGATGTTGGCGGCTGACCCGTTGGGATTGGCGTCCGATGTTGGGTTACCCGCCGCGTCACAATAGCGAAAGGCCACGCGGTTGTGATCTTCGAGCGCTGCTACGGTGGCGTCATCGGCGAAGTAATTGCCGTCATGATGAGCGACAGGAATTCTGACAACCGCGTTGGCTTCATACTCCTGAGTAAAGATTGTCGAGGCGTTCTCAACCCGCAACAAAACGTCACGGCAAACGAACCTCAAACCAGCATTACGTAGCAACGCGCCCGGCAGTAATCCACTCTCGCAGAGGATTTGAAACCCGTTACAGATGCCGAGGACGGGTGTGCCTGCATTGGCCTTGGCGACAACTTCACGCATTACAGGCGAATTGGCAGCCATGCTGCCTGCCCGGAGGTAGTCGCCATAGGAAAAACCGCCAGGAACCACAATCAAATCCACTGAGGGGAGTTCGGTATCGCCATGCCAGACCATAATCGGTGGTGTATCGCTGCTGGCCGCTAGCGCGACCTGGACGTCGCGGTCACAGTTCGATCCCGGAAAAACGATGACGGCTGATTTCATGCGCCTAATTCTATCTGGTAGTCTTCGATGACTGTATTTGCCAGCAATTTGCGGCACATTTCATCGGCAGCAACCCGAGCTTTTTCAGGGTCGTTTTCAGCAACATCAAGTTCAATAAATTTGCCCTGCCGGACATCGTTAACCCCAGTGAAGCCAAGGGAGCTGAGGGCGTTGGAAATGGCTTTGCCCTGAGGGTCGAGCACGCCATTTTTGAGCGTGACATGAACACGTATTTTCACGGTAAATCCCTATTGAGTGAGAGCCCCATTATGACCGCAAGCTATAGCAAGTTTGTAGATTCTCAACAATGCTGACGCCGCAACCATACGGCTTAAACAGCGGCCTAAATTTTGACAGAAAAATAAGGTGTAGTTTCGTCAGAACGGTCGAGAAAACGCCATATTTTACGTGCGTTATAAATCTCAGATGACTCAAGCGCGATCAGGCTAGTTGAGAGAGTACCAAACCCTCGGTCAGTCTGGATTAACATGGCCTCTCCGGTGACAGAATTTGGCGCGTGATCAGTTGATCCCATCAACTCTTCCCAGCGTTGCCACTCTTGATTTTCCGGGTCAGGTTGCACCGCGTCGGTAAAGCGAGGCAGGTGAAAAGACGTGCGGACTGAACCCTCGGCATTTAAATCCCAGGCGGTCAGCATTGAGACACCTTCTGGGATTTCAAAAACTTCGACCTTACGAGCCTTAGGACCGATACTGCGCAACCACCAGGCATCACGGTTATCGGCAACAAACAGGTTAAAACTGCGATAGCTCGCCGGGTTAAGGTCGGCAATTGCCTCAACGGCATAGACTGCATCGGTTTGATCGAGCGCTTCAAGGACCAGTTCACCCCGGCTGCGCAAATTTTCATCAGGCCCGAGCGAATCTTTTCGGTTAAGAATACCGGCGACGACGCCCTCATCATTGACGCCGAGCCAGGAACCACCTGCCAGCTCGTCAATGCCGGCAACGACATTTTCGCGGTCGGGCCAATGGCGTCCGGGCACGCGCCAGGGACGGTCCATCATTTCATCCCGGTTGGCGCCAAGGATAAGCGGCCAGGGGTGGTCGGGTCGGCGCAGGAAAACAACTGTACACATCAGATTTGCGTTATGACCGGGTTGCACACAGGACGCAACCGCTTACATTAGAGAGAGTATTCAACGAGCGCTAATTGGCGCCTTGCGAGGCGAAAAAGACGATGGCTGATGGCTTTAAGGATCGCGAAAAAGGGTATGAAGCCAAGTACCAGCACGATCAGGAAATGCTGTTCAAAATTACTGCCCGCCGCAATATGTTGCTGGGTCTTTGGGCAGCCGAAATCATTGGTATTAGCGGCGACGCTGCGGACGCCTATGCCAAGGATGTTGTCGCATCGGATTTTGAAGAGGCCGGTGACGCGGACGTTGTCCGAAAGGTACTCGGTGACCTGAACGAAAAGGGCGCGCCAACTGACGAGGTGGCATTGCGCAAACAGATGGATATCCTTGGCGATACTGCCCGCGAGCAGGTTGAGAGTGAGGCTTAGGCTTAGTAAAGCGTTGCGAAGTGTTTTGCACGAAACGGCGGCTTAGTAGCCGCTTTTTTTGTATGTGTGGAAGAAGGTTTGGCATTATTGACCGGATTGAACTGTGCATAATTATTTTTCCCGTGGTCCACGAAACTGCTTTTTGGTAAACGGGGTTTCCTTGATTTTTGCGAAACCTGAATTTAATGATTTATGAAGAGTTTAACCGTTTTTGCCGCGGATTACCCGCCACGACACATGTTGTGCAGTGGGGTGGGTCAGATGTGTGGAAGGTTGGTGGCAAGGTGTTTGCCATCGGCGGTTGGAAAAAGGCAGAATCCGCTTTCATCTGTAAATTTTCTGAGACCGCCTATGAATTTCTTCAGGAGCAGAAGGGTTTGCGACCGGCACCTTACCTTGCTTCGCGCGGTATGAAATGTATACAGCATTACGAGAAGCCGGGCCTATCTGACATGGACCTGAAAGACTATCTAACCCAATCTCATAAGATCGTGGCGCGCGGGCTAACTAAGAAAAAATAGGCCGAATTAGGGCTTTACCTGTAAAACCCTACAAAGAACGATACTGCCCCAATTGGGCGGATATGGTGTGTGACAGTAAGTTCCGCCACCCCATTTGTTTCCGGAGACAAAGTGTGAAACTCGTCATCGCCAATTGTGTATTCC
>Ga0302132_10002533_pt1 | contig 10493 bp, 14 predicted proteins | sample CB9_321_MG_FD_203113 | JGI IMG/M metagenome (GOLD analysis project Ga0302132, IMG submission 203113) | Marine microbial communities from Western Arctic Ocean, Canada - CB9_32.1 | ecosystem: Environmental > Aquatic > Marine > Oceanic | place: Canada: Western Arctic Ocean | collected 2017-09-19 | reverse complement strand
ACAAGGCAATCCAGGACTAGCAATGATTCTTATTCAAACACTAAGTGATCTTAATCAAAAAGCAAAATGGTTGCATAATAAAACAAATTATTATTCGTATTGGAATCAAGACTATTATAATAGAATTGTAGGCGAAAGACTAAAGCATGACAAAAACAACACAGAATCTAACAGAGACTAATAAAGATTACGCAATTTTTATTCCTAGTATAAGTGGGTTTTATAACACATTTATATCAAAACAACAACATGAAGAGTACGTTCCAAAAAGCAGAATACCAGTAGAGTTTGAAAATGGTATTGAAGGCATGAACTTTTTAAATGCTGATAAAGCATACTTTGGTTACAAATGGGCATTATATTCAGCAGGCCATGCTCAACTAGATATTGCAAAAAGCGATATTACTGAAAGTATGGTACAAAAACGTGACCGAAAAAATACACTTATAGTAGGTGATAGTGGAGGCTTTCAAATTGCTAAAGGTATTATTAAATTTGATTGGGATAAATTTTACGAACAAGGCGCAGATGTAGTTAGAACTAATATACTTAATTGGTTAGAACATACTGCGGATTATTCAATGATATTGGATATTCCAACTTGGGCCGCAAGGCCGCCATTAAATGCTAGAACAGGATTGAATAGTTTTCAAGACTGTTTAGATGGCACAATATATAATAATGCTTTCTTTTTGAAACATAGAAAGCACGAAACAAAGTTTTTAAATGTGTTGCAAGGCTCTGATAATGTAGAAGCAGATATTTGGTATGACCAAGTTAAAGATCTTCCATTTGAAGGTTGGGGAATGGGTGGTAATAACATGCAAGACTTTAAATTAATTTTACGTAGGATTATTAATTTACGTGATGATAAGTTATTAGAAAAAGGTGAACGAGATTTAATGCACTTTTTAGGTTCGTCTAAATTGGAATTTGGTGTTGCTCTTACTGCATTACAACGTGAAATAAAACGAACTATTAACGAAGATTTTACTATTACATATGATTGTGCTAGTCCATTTATAGCAACTGCACATGGACAAATGTACACACAACATGTTCATAGAAATGATCGTAACAGTTATATTATGGATAAGATGATCGACGATAAGCGATTAAGTAGCAGTAAAATACCATTACCTTGGAATAGTCCAGTAGCCGAACGCATGACAATGGGAGATGTTTGTTGGTATAAACCCGGAGACTTAAACAAACTAGGAAAGGAAGGTAGAACTAGTTGGGATAGTTTTAGTTACTTCTTAATGATGGGGCATAACGTATATCAACATATTGAAAGTGTACAACGTGCAAATGCATTAGCAGATACAGCATGTGAGTTACATCAACCTCCAGTTGCTCAATGGTCTAAGGTTAAAAAAGGACAAGACGAATTTAATACATGGGTTCCACGTAATGTAATATACTTCGTAGAGCTTGTTAAAGAAGTATTTCGTAGTGAAACACCTATGGATGTAATAGAAAAAGCAACACCATTCTTATCGGATTTTAGTAAAGGTCGACTACGAAAAAGTTCAGCAACAACATTTACATCATTATTTGATACTACAGATGCAGGTGTTGATAACGATAGCGAAGCATTTGACGAGCATGATGAAACATTACAAGAACTAGAAAAAGAACTATGATTGACAATCAACGTCTTGCGGATGCTCTATATGAATCTGCTCTAAGACAGCAAATAGAGAAAGATTTAAAATCCAAATACCTAAAACGGATTGATCATCTAGTGGGTGCAAACAATGATCTCTTACACAAACTAGAACGGTGTGAGAAGGAACGGGCAGAACGATGGGGAAAGATCGACAGCATATTAATGGAGTAAAATGAAAAAAATTTATAAAGAGTATGTTGACTTTTTGAACAATGCAAAATGTGTCTATATTTCATCGATACTTGAATATAAAGGTGGACAGGCAGTACAGGCTAGTTATTCACCGTGCATAGTAGATGAAGATAAGAACATTTTTATTCTAGTAAGCACTCTTGCACAACGTACAGCAAGTTTGCTTCAGGGAAATAATGTTTCGGTGATGTTCATTGAGCCAGAAGACCAATGTAAAGAAATATATGTTAGAACTAGATTAACTTTTTCATGTAACACACAAACTATAGATAGAGAAATGGGCTTTGGATATTTACTTTGGGATGAGCTCGTGGCACAATTTACTGCTAAGTTCGGAGACATAATAAGTACGTTAGTGTCCTTGGAGGATTTTAAAATGGTTCGCTTTACACCTCTTCGCGGAACTTTTGTTAAAGGATTCGGTAAAGCATATTCGATTAGGCCTTCTCAATTACCAGGACAAGAATTAGATAATATATCACACATAAGTTTTAATACAGGAGAAAAAATGTGAAATGGGTAATAATTGTTTATATGGCAATGTTTACACAAGGACCAGAGGTGATGAAGTACACCGTGCTTGAATTCCCTGCACCGTATTTTGCAGAATGTCAACGTATAGCCGCTGAAATTAATCAAATTGAAACCGCACACAAAAGCAAAACACCATATGTACGTAGTTTTTATTGGGTGTATAACAACATGTTAGATGATATTAAAGCTGAATGCGTATTTGCAAATCCTCCAGCTCCAAAACCTAAGTGGGCAGATATAAAAAAGGAATGGGGCGTGCCAGACATCATTGAATGATGTCAAATAAATATAACTATGGAACTGAATGATTTACTAATGGAACGACTTATTAAGTATCCCGAGTCTGTATTTGATAAATTTAACGATACCATGACTCGGTATGTGTTAAGCCATTATTATTATAAGTATGCAGTTCCTCTAGGTCTTCCAGAACATCAAAAAGCAACAAGAGATTTACTTAAACAAAATGGACAAAAATTAATACGTGATCCAAAAATAGCAGACAGAGGAAAATCTACTAAAGCAACATTTGAAGAAATAATAGTTGATTGGCCAAAAGGTTATCCGGAACCGGAACCAGATTTTGACCAATTAACATTTATAGTAACCAAAGAGGAACCTGATCGTCCGTCAAAGATGGAATATGATCCTGACCTTGTTGCTATATATGCGTTCTTGCCACAGTATATGTTAGCCTCCTTAGAGGCACCAGATGCAGATGATGCATATGAAGATGTACATCGTGACTTATCAGATATGATATTATTAATGCGTTACGATTTAGGCCACGAATTAATGCATTTTGTACAGGATAAATCAATTGGACAAGTGTATTCTAAAAAAGACAGATATAAAAAGAAGAATGCTAGGCGTCTTGATAAGAGCAACCAAACAATTGGAGTAGGTGATCCAATTGGTACAGGACAAAATAAACAGTTACGAGGATACTCACGCCAAGGTAAAAATTATTATCTAAGTCCAAACGAATATGATACAACTATACGTTCTGAAATTGGGGAATTCTTTAGAGAATACAATCCTGAACAGAATCTTACTACTCAAATTAGAGATCATCTTTCAATAGGTACAACACGTGACCCAACATTTTTTTCAATTCTTCGTAAGCACGATGAACCACGATATCAACGAGCCGCAAAAAAGTTTGTAACAGGTATAAATGACGTGTTATCAAACGGCACACAATAAAATTGTAATATTAACTCAACAAGGTGGATGTGGAGCTCATTTTATAATTTCGTTAGCATCTTTTTATTTTAATAGTTGTAATAACCAACTTAGTTGGCATGATTCTTTAATAGATAAGTTTAATGGATACACCGGCATACACACTCCGTTTATTGATACTACAGAATCAAATTCAAATTTGACTGAACTAATAAGAAATAATATAAATGAGAACAACTATATTTTCAAAGGATGTGTATATCAAGAATGGTTAGATTTATCATTATACTCAATTCAACAATGCCATGTTCATATTGATAAATTAAATCAGCATTATAAACATAAAGTTATTAGGGTGTTTACTGAAGATAAAGAAACTATGCTATATTGTTTAAAATTAGATTCTATTAAAAATAAACAACCTTACAAACATTTGATAAAGTCAGAGCAGGGCTGGGAAAATTTTATAGGTATTAATACGCAACCTAGTAATAATTTAGATTTATTTGATTTTAATTATAATGAAATAGTACTTAAAAGCAATTATAAAGAATTTGCTAATTTTGCAAATTGGCTCGAAGCAAAACCACCACCTGAACATATATTTAAATATAGAACAAACCATTATAATCAAAATAATGAAAAAACACTTGACTTACACGAATAATTATGTTAAAATAATACATGAGACTTACACACGAATGGCCAAAAGAGGAACCTGACTTTTTTACCGGCATAGAGGTTGAAAATACTAAAGCAAGAGGATTACGTACCCTTTTTGTTGTGGATATACAACGACCTAAAGAAGTTGTTAGTAGAGCAACACAACACATAGTAAATCATGTATATCTTGGTGCTAATCATTCATATCATAAGGATCATATTGTTCGTAGGAATGGTTTTTATAATATGGTAAAGGCGTGTATTGATAAAGGATTAATAGTTTCATTAAATTTCTGGGCTCACGAACTTGCCCAAGTAAAAGAAGATATGAAAGAGTTATGGACACATGAAAATTTCATACCACAGTTGAGTATCTCTATTCCAAATATAAATACTGAGAATACTTCACTAAACATAAAAATTGATGATAATTCTATTCAAAAGCAAACTAACAATGGTGTCTATTGCTTTGACTTAGACGATGTTATTAAAGATGAATATTTAACAACATGGGATCAATTTGCAAATGATAAACCTATTTAAATAATAAGGAAAATTATGGCTAGGAAAATCCGACTAATAGAAGACGAAGCAGATGTTGAAGAAGAAGAAGGTTCAACTGATTCTGCGACTTTTACAATCTCAGAAAAACAAAAACTAATGAAAACGTTGGAAGCAACAGACTGGAAACTTTGGGAAATTTACCAAATTGCAGAAGGTTTTCGACTACACTTTGATATAACTAAACCTGAAATAAAATAATGGAAATACCCAAACGACATATTTGGGTCACATTTCAACTAGAAGGGTTGCATAAGTGGCCTGATGCTACACAACATCCTGGTGTAGAATTTCTTGCTAATGAACATAGACATATGTTTCATTTTAGAGTTGATTTAGAAGTGTGGCACGATGATCGCGAAGTAGAATTTATTTTGTTCAAGCGAGAACTATCAGGATTATATGATCAAGGAACATTAAAACTTGATTATAAATCATGCGAAATGATGGCAGACGAATTATCTGAATATATTATAAAACATTATCCTGAGCGAGATCTTGTAGTAGAAGTATCCGAAGATGGCGAAAACGGATGCCGCATCGAATATACAGTACACGATTAATTAACTAATAAAGGCATTTATGAAAAAACTCTTTTATATGGGTCTCGAGCCTTATGAAGGCCGTTACACTCTACAACTCCAAGACTGGAACGAAGAAGTATTTAAAAAACGTAATATTGATTATGTAATTGTTCCTGGCGAAACACTAGATAATTCCAAAGCAATAGTAACAGGACAGGTATTAGATGCCCACGGACGTTCTTACTTTTCAATGAGCCAAATGATGAATTTGGTTAAAATGATGCGAGAAGGAGAAGTTGATAGCGATAGTGTAGTATTTTTTGAGGACATGTTTCAACCAGGAATTGAATCTTTACCATATATAATGGATCAAGTTCCTGAAAATATGAGACCAAGAGTTTATGCAAGATGTCTTGCACAAACAATAGATCCAGATGATTTTGTTCATGTTTGGGGAATGTATCCGTGGATGAGCAAATACGAGAAAATGGTTGCAAACTTTGTTGATGGAATTTTATGTGCAAGTGAAGAAATGGTAGCACACATTAAAATTGCAGGATGGGATACTGAGTTATATGTTACTGGATTACCGTTTGGTAAAGAAGAAGTAAACATGCGAGTACCTGACAGAGAATATATGTATCGTAATCGTTCAAATCGAGTATGTTTTGCGGCACGCTGGGATCAAGAAAAACAACCTAACTTTTACATGGACTTAGCACATCAATGGAGTCTTACGCATGAATTGTACAGCGAAGCGGCAACTCCAGAACCAAAAACTGAGTTTGCTATTTGTTGTGGTGGTCCGTTGCGTAGTAACGATCCGGAACTAGTTAAACGAGCAAGAGAGCTAGAAGAAATTGAAGTTATAAAAATATATGAAAATCTTAAAAAAGATGAATACTATAGTATCTTAGCAGATTCAAAAGTATTATTTAATTGTGCCTTACAGGATTGGGTAAGCAATACAGTAAGTGAAGCCGATACACTTAATACAATGACATTGTTTCCAGCGTATAGATCCTTTCCTGAAGTATTTGCTAATAATTCAGAACAAATGTATATTCCATGGAGCCCGGAAGATGCAATGAGAAAACTGGAATGGCAATTAGACCGAAACGTACCACCGAAATGGGTTGGTAAAGTAAGTAATTATCAAGACGGAACTATTGATCGAACATTAGATGTCTTTCAAAATCCAATAGATACACAACATAAAAGAGGAGGAAACCGTTACAGGAATATGGTGAACGTACCTAAATACTAGTATGAATTGGAATGATATCACCGAAGTAGAAGTTGAACTATCAAGCAGATGTAATGCTTCTTGTCCTTTGTGTAGTCGCGAATTATACACAAATTATGAACAAATTGATATTGCATTTAACGAATGGGAAGCAATATTTGATGACTACGATTTTCATGATATAACGTTAAAAATGTGTGGTGTATTTGGCGATCCAATTTTAAATAAAGATCTTTTTAAAATATGTGAATATAGTATAAACAAAAATGCTAATATAACAATTAGTACTAATGCCGGAATTAGAAGTAGTAATTGGTGGAAAGAATTTGGCGAATTAAGTAAAAAGCATGAAGGAAAAATTTTAGTTACATTTGCTATTGATGGATTAGAAAATACTAATCATATATATCGTGTTGGTGTACAATGGAAAAAAGTATGGGAAAACTTAAATGCATATATAAATGCCGGAGGTAATGCAAAATGGTATTACATTTTATTTGATCATAATTTAGAAGATTTAGAAAATGCTAGAAGCATTGCTAGTAATCTTGGCATTCCTTTAGTTACCCGAAAGTCAATTAAGAATAGCCTAACCCACCCCGAAGCAGTTAACAAAGAAAAAATCAAACAAAAAATGAGAAGCAGAACATACGACATGAATGTTGTATGTAAATATGTTCATCATAAGCAATTGTTTATTAGTAGTACACAAAAACTATGGCCGTGTTGTTTCCTTCATGATGAGTTATATAATAATAAACGAAGTTCTATAAAAACAATTGGAGACAAATATGGAGCAAAATGGAATAGTTTAACTGATCATTCTATTAACGATATTTTAAATCATAAATGGTATACTGAAGAATTAGTTAACAGTTGGAATAAATCGCATGATTTACATCAAGTAAGATGCTATAAAAATTGTGGAGACAAAGGTATTAGAGAGGTTATATTTAATGGCTAATTGGGATAAACAAAAAAAATGGATTGATTTTGGAATCACAACATATTGTAATGCCGCCTGTCCTGGTTGCCCCCGAACTGACCAAGCTACTTTGCAACATTGGAGTTGGCTCACTCCAACACACTCCGACACTAAAAATTTACTTGAAGTATTTAAAAAACACGACTACTTTCCTAATTTAGATTCAATACGTTTCTGTGGTGAACGTGGTGATCCAATGATGCATCCTGATATAGAATTATTAATTGATACCGTATGTAATTACAAGTATGATGAAGATCATGAAGGTTATTTGTGTATTAATACAAACGGTAGTATAAGAGATCCTGATTTTTATGAGAGAATTGCTGAACATACAAATTTAATAATAATATTCTCAATAGATGGTTTTGAGGAAACAAATTCTAAATACAGGATAAACTTAGATTGGGATAATATTTGGAATAATTTATCAGCATTTTGTCATGCCGGCGGCGGCACTAGAGGTGGTACTAATGCCTGTTGGGATTTTTTAGTATGGGATCATAATTGGCATGAGATACCAAGAGTAAAAGAAGAAGCAAAGAAACTCGGCATATCAGATATAGAATTTAAATTACCTGCGGGCGGAAATAGCTTTACAAAACCCGTTACAGATGCTATAATATTAGAACGTATTGAAACGATGATTAACGAATGAAAATACAATGTCAAGTCCTTGATCAGCTCGGAGCAGATGAATTAGAAGTAGATGAGAATTTTAGGTTATGGCCTTGTTGTTATGTTAATTCAACAAATGCAAAAGGGAGAATTGATAATTTTGTAAACGGATTCCCAGACGATTGGAATTCATTAGATCATCATAGTTGGGAAGAAATTCTAGAGCATCCTGCTTATGCAGTACATTTTAACGAAGAACATTGGAATAATCCTGAGCAATGTTCGCCTATATGTCAAAGAGAATGTTCAGTAGAAAAAACCAAATATGACGGGAAGCATTCCGGAAAAAACTTTCAAGATATTCTATTTGGAAACAAATTTGTTGTAAATGATGGTAGTAGTATACAATCCAATTTACAAGCACAACCAGTCAAGAACAATCGGGTGTTAGGATGGAACGACGTACCAATAATTGATTTTGGTATTACATCACATTGTAATGCCGCCTGTTCAGGATGTAATAGGACCAATAACGAAACTCGAACAGCACACGATTGGTTAAAACTTAAACATGTAAATGCTGTTGATCTTATAAAATATATTAATGAGGCAGTCCACGTTTTTCCTAGCCTTAGAACAATTAAATTATGCGGGGATCGGGGTGATCCAATGATGCATCCTGATATAGAATTTATAATCGATACATTATGCGATACATTATGCAACAGTGATTCTCATGTTACAAAAAATTATAATTTAAAAATTAATACAAATGGTAGTTTACGGTCTCCAGACTTTTATGAGAAAATTGCTGATTATGGTAAGATGACGGTAACCTTCTCAATTGATGGATTTGAAGAAACAAATGAAGTGTACAGGAAAGGTTGTGACTTTGATAAAATTTGGGACAATTTTACTGCATTTTGTAAAACGGGCGGTGGTAAAAATGCAAATTGGGATTTTTTAGTTTTTAAACATAATTGGCACGAGATACCAAGAGTAAAAGAAGAAGCAGTAAAGTTAAATATCAATTCGTTAGATTTTAAATTGGTACGACAAGGTATACACTATGGAGCGAACAGAATACCAATTGTTGAATCAATTGATGATGAAAATCTTGAAGAAGTAAAGAAGTTAATTAATGAAAATACATTGTCAAATACATGAAGGCGGTGAAATCCAGGTAGATGAAAAATTAAAAGCCTGGCCGTGTTGTTATTATGATTCAGCTAATAACGAAGGACACGGAAAAACTGGAGACGAATATATTGATTCTCTCCCAGAAAATTGGAATTCTCTAAATACAAATACACTAGACGAGATTCTAAAGCACGAAGCGTTTACAACACATTTTAATGATGAACATTGGAATGATAGTAAAAAATGCTCGCCTCTTTGTAAAAAGTTTTGTAGCGAAGAATTTGAAAATTTTAAACCAATATTTCTAAAAGACGAAGGACCAACTATGGCAAGATGTAATGAAAATATTTCAGATAGTTTAGAACCCGAAGATATAGATAAAATGCAACGTCGTGTTGAGCAACATTTTCAAAAAGTATTAGAAGCATTACGCATTGATACCGAAAGCGATCATAATACCAAGGAAACTGCAAAACGTGTAGCAAAAATGTTTGTTAGAGAAATATTTGCAGGGCGGTATGAACCGAAACCAGTTATAACATCGTTTCCAAATATTAATCATTATGATGAACTATATGTAACAGGACCAATACGAATACGAAGCACTTGTGCCCATCATTTTCAACCAATTGTTGGTAATGCATGGATTGGTATTAAGCCAGCAAAAAATGTTATCGGGTTAAGTAAGTTTAATAGATTAGTTGACTGGATAGCAAGTAGGCCACAAATACAAGAGGAAATGACAGTACAAATTGCAGATGTTATACAAGACGAAACAAATGCTGATAGTGTTGCATTAATTATTAAAGCAGAACATATGTGTTTAACTCATAGAGGTGTTAAGGAACATGAAAGCGACATGACAACTTCTGTTATGCGAGGAGAATTTCGCGAGTTTCCGCATATTAAACAAGAATTTTTATCTCTACTAACCGGAATGAAAGGAATTGGAAATTAATAAAATGAAAGTTCATTTAAATAAACCAGGAAGTAAAAATGAAATTCATCGTGTAAAAATTGATGACTTTGATACATGGAATATGGATGTAACATTGGCATATATTATAGTGCCGCTACTAAAGAGGCTCAAAGAAGTCAAGCAAGGAGCGCCTTTTGTTGAGAATGAAGATGTACCGGAATCTCTTAGGGCTACAGAAGAAGAATTACGAATAC
>Ga0302132_10002527_pt1 | contig 10504 bp, 10 predicted proteins | sample CB9_321_MG_FD_203113 | JGI IMG/M metagenome (GOLD analysis project Ga0302132, IMG submission 203113) | Marine microbial communities from Western Arctic Ocean, Canada - CB9_32.1 | ecosystem: Environmental > Aquatic > Marine > Oceanic | place: Canada: Western Arctic Ocean | collected 2017-09-19 | reverse complement strand
CTAACTTTATAGGGTTTGACTTTATTAAGCGCATTGACGATTACATTTGTATAGTCATCGGTCATTGGGTAAATTGATAATTGACAGCCTATAAACATTTTAATGATTAAAATATGATTTTTTAATAGTATTAAATAAATTAAATTACAAATCAACTTAGTTAGTATGGGCTTTGTTGAATAAATCAAAAACTCCCTTATCTCTAACAACACCAAGCACCTTTTCAGCGACCAACTCACGTATTTCATGCCTGTAGAAATTAACCTTCGTTAAATTGAACAAAGCCCAAGCTACCTTAACAGCTCTTGATCAACGGCAAAGGCATCAAAGAACGTCCCTCCTCTATCAGGATTATAAAGACACGATAATTCCATACCTTTGCTGCACTTGCGACATACAATATGTCAAATAAATCAATGGTTTAAAGCTAATAGAAATTTATTTTTAGGAGCTTTTTAATTATCAACAACCACAATTGACTATATTTTTCTCCAAATCAATAATTGTAATATTGGTATCCAAAAATAGGGAATTCCTAGTTATAAAAATATTGGAAGTCCCCCTTTTATACATCCCTTTCTATTGGCTCTGGCGGCTCTAGCTCAGCAGGTTTCTTTATGGAAGGCAGTGTGCGTGCCGGTTATGATATTACCGAGAATTTAAGTATATATGGCCAAATTAAGAGCGGGGGACAGTTTGACTTTGCGAGCAGTGTTGCTTCTATCATTGTGCTCTCACCATCTGGCTCTGGAGAACAATACACTTCAGAGCAAATCGATTTGCAATATAAATTCTAAATCAATCTACCACCCAATCGTTTGACAATTTTCCCGCTGCATGTAAAATGAGCCCACCAGTTAGATTCATACGAACTACAAGGTGTAAAATATGAAACGAACCATGCTTAAGTCAAAAATTCATATGGCGACAATAAGTGAGGCAAACTTAAATTACTACGGATCGATCAGTATCGACCGTAAGTTGTGTAAAAATGCTGACCTACTCCCATTTGAGAAAGTAGAAATTTATAATTGCAACAACGGCAACCGCTTTGCTACCTACGTCATTCTTGGCGATGATGGCGAGATGTGCGTCAATGGTGCCGCTGCCCGCCTTGTTCAAAAAGGTGATCGGATTATCATTGCGTCCTATGCAGAATATAGCGATCAAGAAGCCCATGAAATCGACCCGAAACTTGTCTTTGTTGATGAAAACAATGATGTGGTAGATATCAAAAACTATCTCGATTCTAGTATTAATAAAAATATAGATTCTACAGAAGTCGCATGAACACCACCCCCAATTTCCTTATTGTAGGAAATGGTCGCACGGCAAAGCACTTTTCTCGATATTTAAATTTATTGGGTCATTCCCACTTGTCTTGGAATCGGTCTGACAGCGTACACCACTTACAGAATAGAGCTTTATTAAGCTCCCACATCATTATTTTAATCAATGATAATCAGATTGACCCTTTTATTGAAAAGCACCAGTTTGAACACATTGGCAAAACACTTGTGCATTTTTCAGGTGCTTTAAACTCAAAATATGCACACTCTGCACACCCCTTAATGACGTTTGATCATTCTATGTATGATCTACAAACATACCAAAAAATACTGTTTGTCTGCACCTCTGATTCGCTGAGTTTTGCCAACCTCTTACCTAGTATTCCTAATAAACATATCTTTATTCCAAAAGAATCAAAAAGTCATTATCACGCGATGTGTGTGATGGCGAATAACTTTACCACTTTACTGTGGCAAACATTTTTTGGTGAAATGCAAAATAAATTTTCTATCAATGCCGTAGACGCCCACCCTTTTCTCAATCAAACACTGAAAAATATTCAAAACGACCATCAGCATGCCTTAACAGGGCCCATCGCACGAGGCGATACAGAGACAATTCAAAAACATTTATCTGAACTTGAAGATATGCCATATTTACAGCAGCTTTATCAAAGTTTTATCGAACTTCACAAACATAATGAAAGGACTCGACATGAAAACCACTGATTTCATCAAATACAAGCACCAAGGAAAGAAAATCACGGTCATCACCTGCTACGACTATACCTTTGCACGCATTATGGCAGAAACAGATACTCATTGTATCTTAATCGGAGATAGCGTCTCTATGGCCATGCACGGTCACACTGATACCACCTATGCCGATATTGATATGATTGCACTTCACACCAAAGCGGTACGTCGTGGCACCTCCGATCAACTTATTATTGCTGACCTCCCTTTTATGTCTTACCGCGGATCACTAGACCGTTTGATAAATTCAGTCACAAAACTCATTCAAAGTGGCGCTCATGCGGTCAAACTTGAAGGCGTTGAGGGAAATATTGAATATATAAAACATCTTGTTGCATCGGGTGTTCCAGTGATGGGGCATATTGGATTAACGCCTCAATTCGTAAATGTTTTCGGTGGCTATAAAGTACAAGGAAAAACTGAAGACCAAGCAAAAACGCTTCTTGAGCAAGCATATGCTCTTCAAGATGCCGGTTGCTTCTCAATTGTATTAGAATGCGTGCCTTCAAGCGTCGCGAAAGAAATTTCTACATCACTCTCTATTCCAACTATCGGCATTGGTGCAGGAGTGGATACAGATGGTCAAGTTTTGGTATTGCAGGATTTATTGGGTATGAACACGGATTTCAAACCTAAATTTGTTAAGCAATTTATGGATGGGCATCAACTTATCAAATCTGCCATTCAAGAATACTGTAATGAAGTTTATAACGGAAGTTTTCCAAGCCAAACACACAGCTTTGCATCTACACCTAAAAATAGAACAAAAAGTACTTGCGGCATTGAAAAAGAAACAGCGTAATCATCTTATGAAAATATTCACTAATTTACCCGCATTCAAAGATTTCAAAAACCAACTCACGGATCACAGCATTGGGCTTGTACCCACCATGGGAAACCTGCACGCAGGGCACATTTCCCTAATTAAACGGGCAAACGATGAAAATGATCTTGTTGTTCTGAGCCTTTTTGTAAACCCGACACAATTCAACAACCCGCATGATTATCAAAACTACCCCAAGACAATTGAAGCAGATTTAGCCAAAGCCAAAGAGGCGGGTGTCGATATGGTTCTTATGCCTACAGAACAAGAAATGTACCCTGATGACTATCAATACCGTATCCACAGTGAAGCAAATATTGGTAAAGTGATGGAAGGAACGGCACGTCTCGGGCATTTTGAAGGCATGATGACAATTGTTTTAAAACTATTGTTACTATGCCAAGCAAATCGAGCTTATTTTTCTGAAAAAGATTATCAGCAGTTGGCGTTAATTAAAGGAATCACAAAGGCTTTCTTGATTGACACCACAATTGTGGCATGCCCGGTTATTCGGCTTCAATCTGGGTTACCATTAAGCTCCAGAAACAGCCGTTTTACGCCAACACAACTCCAAAAAGCAGAAAAATTTGCCCTCCTTTCACGCTCATACCAAGACATTTCTAAACTCAAAGCATCACTCTTGCAAGATGATATTCAGATTGATTATATTGAAGAGCATTTTGGACGACGCTATCTTGCCGTGCATGTTGAAGGTGTTCGGCTTATCGATAATTTTCCGCTTAAGGATATTATAACTTCATGATTTTTCAGCTTAAAAATAATAAATAGGTCTATTTCTCCTCTTTTAAGTTTATCTTAATAATCTGCTTGTATCCTACTTAAATGCTTCTTTATTCAGCATAAGCATTGTGAGTCAAAACGCCTCACCTATCACAATAGGAAACCAAAAATGACTTTAGGCCGTATTAAAAAATTTAAGTATAAAACAGAGGTTGCTTTAATCTTCTTCAGCATAGCGATGTATTTCACAACCATCATGCAAAATGTTGTCTGGGAAACACTACTATGGATGACGGCAACTTTATTAAGCACATTATATTATATATATAAAACAAGCCTTAAAAGCTTTGGGAAACGGCGACAAAAATTAATTTACACCATCAGTTTTATCGGGCTAAGCGCCGTTTTTACTATAATAAATAACTACATTTTGCTACTGGCATTTGAAGCCAGCATATCAGCAAAAATATTTATGTTTATACTAACGCCCTTAACGTTTCAAATGTACTACAAAATAATATTATGTACACAATATTTATTTTTCAAGCCACCGCAACCAGAGACATGTACAAATATAGATGCGCTCCCCGGATGCTCTATGATCTTAGCAACACGTAATGAACCATTTGATGTCTGCAAAATGACTTTCGATTCTGCTAATTCACTCAATTATCCCGCTGATAAAAAAGAAATCATTATTGTTGATAATAGCGACCTATCACATAAAGACCTCACCAAATGGAAAAACTATGTTGAAAAACATGTCAAATTAAATAATGGTACCATTTACCGCTTTATTCATCGTAACTCCACCATTGGGTTCAAGCCTAAAAACTTAGATATTGGTATGACACATGTTAGCAAACCATATGTCATGCTTTTAGATGCCGACTCTACATTAATGCCCAACACATTAAAACAAGTAATGCCTGAATTTGCCGCTGACCCAAAATTAGGGTTTGCTTCTCTGCTTATTAAGGGTACGAATAACGCTTCAAGCTTTTTCGCTAAAATAGGTTGTATCTCGCAAAACATGTTGCGCTATACAATGGGATTAATTGGTCAAAATGGGTTTGTAATCTTTCAAGGTCACAACTCTGTCTGGTCAAAGGAAACTCTAAGAGCAATTGGCCCTTGGCTTGAAACGCATCGAGGTGAGCCGATGATTGTGGAGGACGTTGCCGCAGCAGTTAGATGCTATTTTAAAGGGCACTATGGCCGTACGATTTGGTTAGATTCAGGAGAATGGGTTCCGACCTCCATGAAAGAATGTGAATCCATGTGGATGCGTTGGACCTATGGTAATATGCAGATAACCCATAAATATTTTTGGAGCATTGTTAAATCGAATATGATTACTTTTAAAGAGAAAACTGACATCCTTAACCAAATGTTTTCCTTTAGCGTTGTTTTAACACCTGTATTTGCTTTCCTTGGAATACTCCTACCGCATACTTCACCTATTTGGCTCGCCTACATTATTTTATTAAACGCGCCAGCCATATTGAGCATGATTGGCTATGGCATGAAAAATAAATCACAAGGGTCTAGTAAAATTCGCTGGCTATTACAACTCTATCTTGCATTTTTTGTGATGAACAGTTTTATCACGTGGGTATCTGCGAAGGCCGTTGTTAATTATCTTCTGCGCCGAGATCAAGGCTGGAAACCAACGGGGAAAACAGCAGAAAGCCGCGTTAACTGGATGTCTGCCATAAGGGCTTATAAAGGCATGATGGGCTTTGGTATTACTGGAATTACTTGTGCTATTTTAATGGATATTTATTTAGTTCCTGGAGCATTGGTAGCAACGATTGTCCTATTTATCAGCGCGTTGTTTTTTGTAAATTTAATCCTTAATATCATGTTTTTTGGTCGATCCGTCATGTCTGCTACTGGTAATTTAGAAACACTCTCCATCCATCAACTTAGTCACCTACCTGAAAGCCACTTATCATAAATAAATCCTTCGGACGCGATCTGCTAAGTTAGTCACTAACGCATAAGGTGAAACACCGATCGCCTCAGCTACCTCCTCAACCGGGAGCGCTTCACCCCATAATACAACTGAATCCAGCATCTTAACTTGCCCAATATGTGTAATATCCACGGTCATCATATCCATGGATATTCTGCCCACCATCTCACAACGATATCCATTCACTAACACCGGCGTCCCATTAGGTGCATTTTGCGGATAGCCATCACCATACCCTATTGGGATAACCGCTATTTTCATATCTTGGTTTGCAATATAGGTTCGGTTATACCCAATTGACTCACCTTTCAAAATATGTTGAATCGCCACCACTCTAGATTGAAACGACATGACAGGTTTCAATGCTTTTCGCCCCTCAGCACTATATAAGGTTGATATTCCATACATTGAAATTCCTGGACGAATTGTATTACAATCAGGCATTTTATCAGCATTCAATATCGCTGCTGAATTACCAATGCTTAAATGTGAAAAACGCTTGCCAGACATTGCCACTTTAAAATGTTCAAGCTGCACTTTTGTAAAGGAGTCATCTTCAACTTCAGACTCCGCTAAATGTGTGATCACACTAATGCCATGCTCTGCGTGGCGACTGGAAAGTTGTTCGTAAATTTTGTGAAATTTCTCAACCGAAAATCCCAAACGATTCATCCCTGTATTCACCTTCAGCCAAATTTCGCTATGTTTGTTTTGGAAATATGCATCCAATAAATCCACTTGGTATTCACTATGAACAATAGGAATCAAATGATATTGAATTAAGTCCTCAACATGTCCTGCATGAAAAAAACCTGAAAAAACAATGATTTTGGTTTTAATGCCACTCAATCTAACTTTTATGCCTTCATCCAACGATGCCACCCCAAAATATTCTGAGTAAGGTGCAAGGACATTACAAACTTCAATTAAGCCATGTCCATAAGCGTTTCCTTTTACCATTGCGATAGTCCTGTAGCCGTTTGAGGACTTCCCTCTTAAAGTCTGAAAATTATCCAGCAAATATTGGGTATTAATATAGGCTTCAGCCGAATATAATGGCATTCTAAACGCGTCCTTATTAAATTATAACGACCATTAAAATAACGATCTGCTTGAGATTATTATACATTTAATGGCTTTTTACGCTACACTTACCAATCCAACCCAACTAATATAAATCAGAAATAGATATGCGTGGTAGAATCTCAACCATTGGATTACTTTTTGCATCGATCAGCGCCATTTTGGGCTCTGGCTGGCTTTTTTCAGCCTACTATACCTCCACCTATGCAGGTCCCGCCTCTATTTTATCTTGGGTAATTGGCGGCATACTTGTCATGATTATCGCATTTGTCTATGCGGAACTTTGCACCATGATTCCAATCACAGGTTCTAGTACACGTATCCCTCATTTAACGCACGGTACTTTTGTGAGCTTCAGCTTCTCATGGATTATCTGGATATCTTATCTCACACTTGCACCCATCGAAGTGCAAGCAATTATTCAATATGTTTCAGTCTATCACCCTGCATTTCTAAACCCCGACTTATCCCTTTCTCTTCAAGGCTTTGGGGTAGCGTTTGTTTTATTGTTATTAATTTGTATCATTAACACCTATTCCTTGCGCTGGCTGATCAAAGCAAATAATTTTTTAACCGTTTTAAAACTCATTATTCCTGTCTTTATCGGAATCGTTATTCTTATGGTGGCACTCTCTAGCTCTGGCCCTAGTCATATCTCACTATCCAAAGAAACCTTTGCTCCTTATGGCGTTCATGGGATCGTGGCAGCAATCTCATCTGGCGGAATTGCCTTTGCTTTTACCGGCTTCAAAATTGCAGCCGAGATGGCGGGCGACACTGAAAACCCTCGTAAATCTATCCCTATTGCCATCATTGGCTCTATTGTCATTTGTTTGGCTATTTTTATTTTACTACAATTTGCTTTTCTGAATTCCATTTCCCATGAGAACCTCCTGAATGGCTGGAAAAACCTTAGCTTATCTGCTGACTTCGGACCTTTTGCTTCAATTGCCACACAAGAAAATATCACCTTTTTGATCCCCATCATTTTTGCAGGTGCCATTATTGGTCCACTCGCAGCAGGACTAATGTATTTTGGCAGTGCCGCGCGCTCCATCTATGGGATGAGCTTAAATAAGCAACTTCCAGGCATCTTCAAAATGCTATCTCCCAAAGGCGTGCCTACTTTTGCAATTATCTTAAACTTTTTAGTCGGCTTAATCATGTTTGCTCCCTTGCCTGGCTGGAAAGCAATGGCTGAATTTCTCACCTCATTGGTTGCTTTCACCTATGTTGTTGCGCCAATATGTGTCTATACACTCCGAATAGAGCTACCTCATCACGTGCGCCCATTTAGGCTTTTAATGGGAAGGATGTGGTCTATCTTTGCACTCTACGCCAGTACTTTAATTGTATATTGGACAGGCTGGGATACCGTTTCCAAAATGGGTATTGCAATGCTGATTGGTGTAGTTGTTTTCTTCATCTACCAAAAATTCCAAAAAGATGAAAACAAAGTGGAATGGAATATGAGGCAATCAATATGGCTATGGATTTATGTCATTGGTATCACCCTTATTTCCTATACTGGAAACTTTGGTGGCGGTCATGAAATTCTTGGGACACTCGAATCCATGCTCGCATTATTCGTTCTATGTGTGATATGCAATCATATTGCCATACGCTGGAGCCTAGGGCATGACAATATTTCTAAGCGCATCAACCAAGCAATCACTGAAGATCAAATTGAAATGCTACGCTCAGCCTCCTAAGAGAGATGAATAAAAAAATCTGCGATAATACAACGGAATTTTAAATTCGTTTATGTATATGTCACTTTAATAGATTTATTACTAGATTCTTAGGAGATAGACACTCTATAATTCACCACATCCCACCATTTGCAAAACTGAAAAAGTGATGAAAAAAACATTTCTTCTCAGCATCTTTCTGATCGTTTTATCCCAGCTTATGGCAGGTATTAACGTGACAAGCTCTAAATACCTCGTGACTGAAATGCCTCTAATATTTCTTCTGTTTGCGCGTTTTGTCGTTGGAAGTGTTACCCTTTTTGGCTTTATGCTTTCCAAAGGGAAACACACACAGCAACTTTCTGAAGTGAAAGCACTTTCTGCTAAAGAATGGATCATGTTGATTGCTCAAGCTTGTTGTGCCGGTATTTTCTTTAACCTACTCCTACTGTGGGGCGTTCAATACACCACAGCCAGCATGGCAGGGATTATCACCAGCGCACTACCTGCTATGGTGGCGGTATTAGCTCTCTTCCTCTTAAGACAACGTCTGACTCGGTTTAAATCCCTTTGTGTTGGGTTTGCAACCATCGGGCTATTAATTATCAACATCTCAAGCTTCAAGATGGATGCTGCGCCCAATGCGCTTTTCGGTAGTTTTATCATACTCTTGGCATTAGTCCCCGAAGCCTTATACTACGTCCTATCTAAAATAATGAAAATAAAGCTATCTTCATTTACCAATGCATTTATTATGAACCTCATTAACGGATTGCTCATGATCCCTTTGCTATTTTTTATTGATCTACAACAAGTTGCAAACATCTCAGCGATAAGTTGGCTGATATTAGTCACCTCAGGTGTGGCATCTGGACTATTTTATGTTTTTTGGATGAGTGGCTGCAAAGACATTGATGGCTCGACAGCAGGGCTTATGACTGCACTTATGCCCATCTTCACATTATTACTATCGTGGATATTTTTGAACCAAGGTATTGGATCTATCCAAGCTTTTGGTATGATTTTTATCCTTATTTCGATTTTTTTCAGTACGAGAAAAGTTTAAAACCATCCACATATTAAATATCATTAAGGAGTTAATATGTCAAAATTAGCCATTATTTCAGGTGGATCAAGAGGCTTCGGCCCCTTGCTGTCGCCAAATATCTTGCACAAGAAGGCTATGATCTCGCCTTAATCGCGAGCAACCATGATCGTCTTCGGTCTGCAAAACGTGAAATACTTTCCACTGCACCAAAAATTAACATTGACCTTTACCCTGTTGATTTTAGTGACCCAGACAATGTGGATAAACTAACACCTCAATTAATTGAAAAATATAAATACATTGATCTTTTTTACAATAATGCTGGCGTGGGTTCCAGAGATTTCCCGGGAGACACCCCCACCACGAAAGATTGGCTAAGGATGCTAAACATCAATACCGCTAGCAGCTACATCCTCACACATGCCATTGCTGAAATAATGAAAAAATAAAAGTCAGGCTATATTATTAACACCTCCTCCATGTCTGGCGTTCGCACATTGCCCAGAAACCATATTTACACGGCCACTAAATATGCTGTGACGGGGTATTCAGAAGCCCTATTTAAAGAACTTAGCCACTATGGGGTACGTGTCACAACTATTTGCCCTAGCTTTGTGGATACAGATATGACAGAGGGGGCTCGCATTGCAAATGAAGACAAGATTCAGCCATCAGACATCGTCAATGGTATTGCTTATCTTCTCTCCCTTAGTCAAGGAGCAATCATCCCAAGACTTGAGATTCTTTGCCATAAAGCAGCCTAAAAAGAGTTCCCACTTAAATAAAAATAAACGATGCTTGGCTTTACAGAAACCTATTTCTGCACTAGATTTTTATAAGTAAATCAAATATAAAACTTTTTCAAGGAAATGTTCGTGCACGTAATACATCGTTTCATCAGGGCTGAATATAAATTCATCATTACCTTGCTCACTTTTTTGATTCTTAATGTGCTGCCATATATTTTATCTTCAACCTTAGATTCAAGTTCCAAGTGCAACGCCCTATATTCTAAATTGTACTTCAAGTGGCGTCGCATAACCAAGTACTTTTCTTGGTCTGTTGTTTAACAAATTCTCAGCCACTTTGGTTTGC
>Ga0302132_10002522_pt1 | contig 10522 bp, 9 predicted proteins | sample CB9_321_MG_FD_203113 | JGI IMG/M metagenome (GOLD analysis project Ga0302132, IMG submission 203113) | Marine microbial communities from Western Arctic Ocean, Canada - CB9_32.1 | ecosystem: Environmental > Aquatic > Marine > Oceanic | place: Canada: Western Arctic Ocean | collected 2017-09-19 | reverse complement strand
TAACAGTCACACGATGTATCTTGCTTTTTAAAAAAGCTCTCATTTTCAAACCTTATCTACATTGATAAAAAAAGCTAACTTTTAATAAATATTAATGATATTTCCATTATAGCATTGTCTTCAATGGATAATACGCTTTTGCTGCTTGGCTTAGCAATATCATAATCAATAAATTGAATTGGTAAGCTTCCAATAATAAATAATTGGTTAGAAGATAACTTGCCTGATAAAGCTATCTCAACATAATTGCTGACACCATGTAATAATAAAGTTCCTCTTGCATTTACTGCCACAATTTGATCTTCAGATAGTGAGTCTTTGATAAGAATTGGATCAGATAATGTAAATTCTGCATAAGGAAATTTTGACGTTTCAATTGCTTGTTTAGATAAAGCATTATCACGATATTGATTATCACTTTTTAAGCCTCTTAAATCTGCTTTAATAATAACACCTTGGATAACTTCGCCATTAAAATCCAAACTGCCTTGTACAAGATTAGATCTACCAACAGCAGTAAACGTTCCAATTCGAACTAACTCCTCTTTAACCCGATAACCAACAAAGGATTCAGCATCATTATCAATAATCCATGTACCAATTAAAGAATCACTTGAATCTGTATTTATTTGTGGTGCTATCGATTTTGTTGCATTGATACTGTTAGATTGATCGCGATCTTGGTTTTTCTTTTCTGTATCAGGTGAAACGGATTTCTTTACAACAACATTCTTCGCTATATCTTTTGATTGTTGTTGTAAAGCATTGTCAATGCTAACTGGTGCTGGCGTGTCAGAACGTAAAACAAAAAAATAAGTTATGAGGCCTGCAAGTATTGCAAAAACAGGAACGATGATAACGAGCAATATGATGCTTTTCTTTTTATTCATTAATTCTCCTTTTAATTCATGCAAAAGGATACCATAGATATTTATTAGAAAAGAGAAATCAAAAAAAATTTCGCATAAATACTATACATCTAAAGCAGACTTATGCCAATTTTTTAATCTGATCGTAGCGCAACGATTGGATCTAACATACTTGCTCTGTGAGCAGGATAACTACCGCTGATCAGTCCTACAATTGATGAAACGCCAAAAGCCACTAATACGCTCCATAATTCAATAACTGTTATCATCTGTTGCCCGGCGATGACTCTGCCATTAATGACAATAGCTATAGTTAATCCAACAATTACGCCTATTATGCCTGCTCCAATAGTAACCACAAGAGCTTCTGAAATAAATTGAAGTCTAATATCTTTACTCAGCGCACCAACTGCTCTTCGAATACCAATTTCTCGTGTTCTTTCTGTCACGCTCACTAGCATAATATTCATAACGCCAATGCCTCCAACAATCAGAGAAATACCAGCAATGCTTCCTAATAAAATAGATAACGTCTTGCTTACAGCACTCGCAGCACTCACTAAATCATTTTGACTATTAATAATAAAATCTGGTTCTAAAACAGCATGCTCCATCATCAACACATCTTCCAATTCAGATTTAATAACTACTTCGTCTACATTTTCATCAATCTTAATACTAATTTGCTGGATAGTCGTACCTCCAGTCGGATTCTTTAAAAATCTAAGTCGATTCATAAGCGATGGTATAGGAATGTATACAGAAGCATCCTGAACATTTTGACCACCTGATTCAGAGAGCACTCCTATAACTCGAAAATTAAAGCCGAATCTACTTCCAAGGTTAATACGTACATTTTCACCAATTGGATCTCCAGTAGGAAATAAAGAATCAGCTATTGCATGTCCAAGAACAATATTCATAGCTTTTCTAGTAACATCATTGTCTGAAATAAATGATCCATATTCCATATTTAAATCACGCACATATGCATATTCTGCATCTACTGCTACAACATCTACGCGGTCATTATTTCCACCACCAATAGCCTGTGCTGGAAAGTTAATCTGACCAGACGCACCATACAAACCATCAATTTCTGCATCCATAATAGCATCGACATCGCTCAATACTAAAGTTGTTGATGAACCTCTGCCTCCTTTACTGCCTGTGGATTGATCTGTAGAAGAGCCTGGTTGTATAAAAATAAGGTTAGAGCCTAATCCCATAATTTCTTGCTTAACTCCCTGTTGCGTGCCCTGGCCAATCGCAATTAATGCAATCACAGAAGCAACGCCAATAATCATACCTAGCGCAGTCAAAAGACTTCTTAATCTATTTGCATAAATAGATCGAAAAGCTATCTTGATTGCATCAATAATAGTCATAGTGAATTTCTCCCGTGCAGGCTATCAAATACTAGCTGTCCGTCACTCATTTCTAAAATCCGACTAGATTGATCTGCAATATGTTGTTCATGCGTAATTAATACAATCGTAATTCCTTCATCCGATAATTCAGAAAATATTTTCATAATGTCTTTCCCACTTTGAGTATCCAAAGCACCAGTAGGTTCATCTGCAAAAACAACTTGTGGCTGAACAACTAATGAGCGTGCAATTGCAACTCGTTGTTGTTGGCCACCAGATAATTGTTGAGGGAAATGATGAGCTCTATCATCTAAGTTCAAGCGAGCTAATGCCTCAAGTGCAATTTCTCTCTTATTACTAGCACCTTGATAAATTAATGGTAGTTCGACTTGTTCCACAGCTGTTAATCTAGGAACGAGGTTATAAGATTGAAAGACAAAACCAAATTTCTCTCTACGTAAAATAGACCGATATGTATCATTCTTATCTCCTACATTAATGCCATCCAAAGAATACTGACCTGTAGTTGGTTGATCTAGGCAACCCAATATATTTAACATTGTTGATTTTCCTGAACCAGACTGACCCATAATAGCAACGAATTCTCCAGATTGTATTTTCACATCAATATTTCTTAGAGCATGGACAGTCCCAGCTTCAGTATAATAATCTTTGGAAATTTTACTTAATTCAATCATCTAGGACCTCCGCCAAATCCACTCGGAGGGCCTGGCGACCTGCTATCAGTAGGCTTAGTTGATTGATCTTTATTTATAATAGCTTTTTTTGATTCAATCATAATAATATCATCTTTTTCTAAGCCACTAATAATTGCGGTATTTGAATCATCAGCATTGCCTATTTGGACAACTCTTTGTTCAGTAGTTCCATCAATATTTTGTAATATAACAGTATTATCTCTACCAACTCGCGCGATTGCATTAGTTGGAATAAGTAAGACATCTTCCTTAATATTAGTAACTAAGGTCAATGTACCAGACATGCCATCTAAAGGTAATTTTGGATTTGCAAATTGCATCATGAGAGAGCCCATGTCAGCCATTGACCCACCTTGAGTTCTTGTCGTGGGCCCACTTGCACTTGGTGGTCCAGATGGCCTACTCATAGCACTGCCTTCTGGCCTAGCGGCATTGCCTCCAGTAAAACCACTTGGTGGGCCAGATGGCCTACTCATAGCACTGCCTTCTGGCCTAGCGGCATTGCCTCCAGTAAAACCACTTGGTGGGCCAGATGGCCTACTCATAGCACTGCCTTCTAGCCCAATTGCTTTAGATAAATAATCTTGCAATGCAACTAAATTTCTACGTTCTTGAAATAGTTTTTCACCAACAAGAATTTCAGCCTCTGCAGGATAGGTAATAACACCTTGAGAAATATTTGGGATGACGCTGATTGCATTCAATTTAACAATATAAAATTGACCGGGCATACCATCGAATGCTGCAAAGCCAAGGTTATTAACTCGCATTTGGCTTAAATCTGATTCAGATGCAGGAATTTCAATGTAAATTGAACTTGGATCACTTAATGTAGTAACAGCAGTACTGGAGCCAATGCGTTGTCCAAGAGTTACATTAATCGATCCAATAATTCCATCAAAAGGGGCGGTTAGTGTATGATTTGCTAAATTAGTCTGTGCATCAGTTAGATTTAATTGAGCAATTTGAACATCTTGTTTTTTTCTATTAATTGCATTAGCAAGTGCGCCAGCAGTTAATTCTGCTTCTCTTGCCAAAGCATACTCAAGATTAGCCTTGGCACTATCTAAAGATGCATCCAATTTATCAACTTCAAGTTGTTCAGGAGATGCAAGATATTCGTTTAAGCGAACTTGGGCAGCTGTAACTGCTTCAGTAAGTTTTTTAACTTCTAAGACAGAAGGGCTTTTCAATTTTTTATTTGCTTCTTTTACAGACAAATAGGCCGCTTCATTAGAAATGACAGAATTGACAGAATCAGCATAATTTGCATTAGCAGTTAATAATGCTTCTGTCTTTGTTCTTTGAGTACCCTGTGGCACTAATGCCAAAGTTAATGAATCAAGTAATCCTTTAATTCTTGCATCACTTAAAGGTATGTCGCCCAAGTTACAAACAGCCACCCAATCCTGAAACATCCTACAATAATCTTCTTGTGTTTTAATTAACTTAGGCCACAGTTCATCAACATCATTCTGAGAACGTTCTAAGGAAGTTTGAGCATTTTTAATTGAAGAATTTGAATTTGCAATTGTAGCTGTAGATGGATTAATTAAATTTTCTAAATTAAATTCTGCGGTTGTTAGAGTTTGCCTCTGAGATTGTACGGTTGATGCGAGACTACCTTCTTTTAAATTTTTTAAATTAAATTCTGCATTTGCTACAGATGACCGAGCATTTGCAGTGGTCTGTTTCGCTGAAGCAATTTCTGAAGCAATAGGATCAGCGAGTAAATCTTCAAGATTAGCTTCTTGTTGTGACAGTAATATCTCTTTGACTTGAACTTGTCGTGATGCAGTTGATGATTCAAGGATTGCAAGTACTTCCCCTTTCTTAACAATATCACCTGTGCCAACAGCAATCTGATTAATTTCACCACTAAGACCAAAGGATAGATCAACTTTATTCCGTGAAGCAGCATTCACGCTACTTATTAATGAATCAGCCATTCTTCCTGTAGTAACTTGATGTTCGTAAGTTTTTATAATTGCAATATCATCTTTGGTTCCATTAATATAAAAATATATAAATATCAAAAAGAAAATCAATAATATACTCATTGCTTTTCTTTTTGTAACTTTATTTAAGATAAACATAGGTGACTTAGCCTTTCAGATATATGCGTTAATAATGACATTAAAATATAAACTTGAAAATACATTAATAAAAAAATAAGAAAACTCTAATTTTTTTTATTTTAAATCACGCTACTCATTATGTTAATTAAATAAATTTTTTGTTGCAAAAACAATTAAACAATTATAAAATATTGATATTATTGTTTAATTGTATATTCATTATAACAATAATAATAACAAGAGTTCGTAGCTCTTAATAGTTAGTTAAGTGGAGGTTTATATATGCCAGATCCAAGTATGTCTTTCGAGACAGTTATTTTAATTATGCTAGCCGGTCTAGTACTTGAGGCAATTACTAATTTATTAATGGACATTGTCGGTGGTTTTCTGCCAGGCAAGTTGATTGGTTCGCTAACAGGTCATACTGTAGCAAGTTGGATAATTGGTCTTGCCTTTGGTTTTTATCTAGTAGATGTAGCAGGAGCAGATCTTATAGGTACTTTGACAGGTGGAGCATTAGCAGGTAAAACATTAGCGAACGTTCTTATTGTTAAGATATCCGCTGACGTGATGGCTGGAGTTCGAAAGCGATACATGTAAGGCTAGTAACCTAATTCAAAATCTATTTTGAATAAAAAAAAGAGCTTGTTCAACACAAGCTCTTTTTTTTATATATACTATAAATATTATAATGAAAGAAAAGTTTATTGTATAAAATTGGCATCATTGGAACATCATGGGCTGCAAAAAGTCCTATTCCTACATTTAAAACATATAAAGGTATTGAGATAACTGCAATTTGTAGTGGCAATATAAAAAATGCTGACTCATGTGCTAAAGAATTTAATATTCCATACGTTGAAAAAAACTATAAAACATTATGTGCTAGAGATGATTTAGATATTATCTATATAGGTAGCCCTGTACACTTACACAGTAAAATGGTTTTAGAAGCAGCGCAATCTAAAAAACACATTCTCTGTGAAAAACCATTGGCACTAAATGTTGATGAGGGGGAGAAAATGCTATCTGCAGTAAAGAAATATAAAGTAGCTAATATAACTGCCTTCACAATGCGGCATTTTAACAGTCATCAATTAGTTAAAAAATTAATTGCAAATGGGAAAATTGGCGATCCAATACACGTATCTATTAATGATTTCAGAGGCATTCCTCATTCAAACGTAATTCCTGAATATAGATGGTGGTTTAATAAAAATCAAGGCGGTGGCATCTTAGGAGCTATGGGAAGTCATTTCATTGATCTAACAAGGTATATGCTAGATGACTTTAGTTCTGTTTTTGGTCAATTAAAATCAATTAACAAGTATGCAGCTCATAAAAATACTAGGAAAAAAATTACTTCTGATGATTTATTTACAATTAATGGCACACTTGTTAATAACGCCACAATTTCTATTAATTGTAGTGTCTCTACTAACACACGATTAGGTTCAAACAGACAAATACAAATTTTTGGCACAAAAGGCTCATTACTGATAGATGGAGACGAGCTTTCACCTGCTGGAGCTAAAGTATTATTTTCATCATCTTCTAGTCCCATTATGAAAGAAATAAATATTCCTCAGATCAAAATGTCTCGAGCAGCAAAAAATAGTACAGTGCCACGCTTTGGATTAATGATTGATAAATTGATTGAAGGAATCAAAGGAAAAGAACTCTCTCCTAACATAAATGATGGTCTTGTATGTCAAAAAGTTATTGATGCTGTTCGGCTAGCTAATATTTCTGGAAAAATAATTAAAATAAAATAACAATACTATCCAAATAATCCATGAGCTGCTAAATCTGATACTTCATTAGAATCAAATCCATATTCGCCAAGGACTTCAAATGTATTTTGACCAGCTTTAGGTGCTGGGCCTTGTGGTTTAATGTCACTATTTCTAATGTGAAATGGAACTGTTAACGTTTTAAATATACCTAATTCAGGATGAATTATATCTGTGAATGCACCAATAGCATCAAGTTGTTCACTGTTAATAAGATCAATTAATTCAACAACAGGCGCCCAAGTCATATCAAACTCATCTAATAACTTTTCCCATATATGAAAATCCCTCTTGTAAAAAATATCGGTAATTTCTTCAGTTAATTTACTAGTATTATCAATTAATTTCTCAATAGTATCATATTCTTCTTTCCATTCAGATTTTTGCAACATGTCGCAAAATCTAGGCCAATATCTATCCGTTTGAGCCATTGCAAACATGATCCATTTTCCATCTTTTGTTTCATAAGAATTAAAGATAGGGTTTTTAGGTTTCTTACGCGTATGTCTTGCAGGTTGGGTTTTACTAAAAATTGTTCTCTGCACATCACCTGCAATAGTCCACATGCCAGTTCTCTGTAATGTAACTTCGGCTCTTTGTGGGTTTCCTGAAATATCACGTAATCTTAAAGCTGCCAGCGTTGCTGCCAATAAATTCATTGCTGAAATATGATCTCCTTGAGAACCTCTATTAGGAGGAGGAGGAGAGCCTGGTTCTCCTAATAGTGCCTGTATTCCTGAATGTGCCCAAAATGAAGTAAAGTCAAATCCTCTTCTAAAAGATTCAGGACCTATGGTTCCATAGCCACTAATAACCGAATAAACAATGTCTGATTTCACTTTCTTGAGATCCTCAAAAGATAATAAATATTTTTTAGCCCGTTCGTCAGTCAAATTAGTTATAAAAATATCTACTTGGCTCACTAATTTATGTACAACTGCAGAAGCACCTGGTTTAGTAAAATCAATTGTTACTGATTTCTTGCCACGATTGTCCAATTCAAAAGTAAGGTTGCCAGGAACATTTGGAATTGGTGGGTATTCTAAAATGCCACGTAATGCATCGCCTCCAGGTGCTTCAACCTTAATAACTTCAGCACCCATATCAGCTAACATCATTGCACAGCTTGGGGCTGCTACCCAATTCGCTACTTCTAAAACTTTGATTCCTTGCATTGGAGCATTTGTCATTACTCGTCCGTTTCATAATCAATATGCATGTTATTATTATATCTCTTAATTTCTATATTTAGATATTGAGTATGAAACAATCTAGATATAGCATTCATTTCTAGTAAGAAAAATGGTGAAAAATGAAACTGCATGAATATCAGGCAAAAAACTTATTAAAAAAATTTAACGTTCCAGTTCCTGATAGTAATCTAATATCAAATTTAGAAGAAATAACAACAATTCAAAATAATCTTATATTTCCAATTGTTGTTAAATCTCAAGTACATTCTGGTGCAAGAGGCAAAGCTGGTGGTATTAAGATAGCAAATAACATTAATGAAATGACTAAATATGCTACAGATCTTCTAGGAAAGCAATTAATCACGCATCAAACTGGTGAAAAAGGATTGCCAATAAATTCAGTTTTACTTGAAGAAGGCATTAACATCGAAAAAGAATACTACTTGGCACTCACTATTGATGGAAGTGTCAGTAAGCCAATTATTATTTCTTCTCCTCAAGGTGGCATGGACATAGAGGCTGTAGCTGAAAAAAATCCTGAGGAAATACTAAAAACTGAAATTCATCCAGTGGCTGGATTACTCCCTTTTCAATCTAGAAATATTGGTTTTCAATTAAATCTTGACAAAGCTCTTTTTGCACAATTACACGAAATTCTAACTGGCATTTATGAAGCATTTGTTGATTCTGATGCGACATTAATAGAAATAAATCCATTAGTTTTAACAAAAGAAAATCAATTAATTGCCGCAGATACTAAATTTTCGATTGATGATAGTGCAATGTTTAGGCAAAAAGATTTATTTAATATTCGTGATAAATCACAAGAAGATAGCTTGGAACTTGAGGCAGAAGATCAGGGAATACAAAATTACATTAAGCTAGATGGCAATATTGGTTGTTTGGTCAATGGTGCAGGATTAGCAATGGCAACTATGGATGCAATCAAGTTTGCAGGAGGTTCCCCAGCAAACTTTCTAGATATAGGCACAGCTAATAATCCTGAATCTGTTGTATCTGCTCTTCAAATTATTGGATCTGATCCAGATGTAAAAGCAATTTTTATAAATATTTTTGGTGGCTTAGCAAAAACAGATATAATTGCTGAAGGTTTTGTAAAAGCAAAAGAACAAGGACTTATTCAGCAACCAACTGTTATAAGACTCGCAGGTACAAACGTAGAAGATGGTAAAAGAATATTAGAAGAATCAGGGATTGATTTCCAATTGGCTGATGGTTTTGCTCAAGGTGCAAACTTAGCCGTTACAGCATCAATCAAATAATAATTAAGGAAACATAATGGCAGTCTTACTTGATCAAAATAGCAGAATTATAATTCAGGGTATGGGAGCAGCTGGTTCTAGAGAAGCAGAAATAAGTATTGCTTATGGAACAAGAATTGTTGCAGGAGTATCTCCTGGAAAAGGTGGTACTGAAAAATCAGGGATACCTTTATGTAACACAGTGAACGAAGCAGTAAAAAAATTTGAAGCAAATGTATCTCTTATTTTTGTTCCTGCTCCTTTTTGTAAAGATGCAATCATTGAGGCAATCAATGCAAAAATACCATTGATCATATGCATCACTGAAGGAGTCCCTGTGATAGATATGATGGTCATTAAAACAGTTTTAGAAAATAACAAAGAAACTATTTTAATAGGTCCAAATTGTCCAGGAATTCTATCTCCTGGTGAACAAGCAAGAGCTGGCATTATGCCAATTGATGTATATATGCCTGGAAATATTGGTGTTATTTCAAGATCAGGGACCTTAGTATACGAAACCGTTGATCAACTAACTCGATTAGGCATTGGGCAATCTACATCCATTGGAGTTGGCGGGGATCCAATTATAGGAACCTCTCAAAAGAAAGCATTAGAACTGTTTGAAGTAGATAGCGAAACCGCAGGAGTAGTTTTAATTGGTGAAATTGGAGGAAGTGCTGAACAAGAAGCTGCAGAATTCATAAAACTAATGACTAAGCCAGTCATTAGTTTTATCGCTGGCACAACAGCACCTCCAGGCAGAAGAATGGGACATGCAGGTGCAATTATTTCAGGTGCTTCGGGTACTGCTGCTGCTAAACAAGATGCTTTAAAAAATGCAGGATCACATGTAGTTTCATCTCCATCTGATATAGGTAAAACTGTTCAAGAAGTTCTAAAAAATCTTGGTCTGCTTTAAAATTAATTTACCACTATAAAAAAAAATTACAACTATCTCTTAATAAATCCATCTATGTTATCCTTTGCTTCATTAACTTAGGTTAAAAAAAAATGGAGGGGTCGCATAGTGGCCTAGTGCGGGCGTTTGCTAAACGCCTATCTCAATTATTTGGGATCGAGGGTTCGAATCCCTCCTCCTCCGCCAGTAAAGAAAATAAGATAAAATATGACCAGTTTTTATATTTCAACTATAGGCTGCCAGATGAATGAAGCAGACTCTTTAAAGTTATCTGCTGGACTTACTAAATTTGGACTTGAAGAATTAAATTCTGAAG
>Ga0302132_10002519_pt1 | contig 10526 bp, 6 predicted proteins | sample CB9_321_MG_FD_203113 | JGI IMG/M metagenome (GOLD analysis project Ga0302132, IMG submission 203113) | Marine microbial communities from Western Arctic Ocean, Canada - CB9_32.1 | ecosystem: Environmental > Aquatic > Marine > Oceanic | place: Canada: Western Arctic Ocean | collected 2017-09-19 | reverse complement strand
GTAAGCGACCTGCTCGACGTGTTCGAGATGAAGCGTCGCGATCGCGCGGTCATAAGTGCGGTGGCTGGCGACGGCGAAATCAGCGTAGCAAGCCTGGGCAAGAAAACAGTTCTGCGCAAGGTGGGCAAGCGTCTCAAGAGCGAGCTCGATCAACGTCACCCGGAGTCTGCGCCCTACCGTGTCACTTGCGAGGAAGATCCCGAGCACGGTTGCGAGAGGATGGTCGTGAGCACCACCGTCAACGGTCGTTCGATGGTCACGATGGTGGACACCGAGTTGCTGGGGTCGCCCGAGTTCTCGACGCTGTCGCGCTTGCTGGGGGATCTCGAAGGGCTGGGCAAGGCACCCTTCCAGATTGAGAACGGAACTGGCACCAGCGAGGCGGCAAGCCTCAACGAGCTCTACGACGTGATCATGAAGGGGGCCGAAAAGGGCCTGGTCGTGCAGCGGTACAAGGGGCTGGGCGAAATGAACCCTGAGCAGTTGTGGGAGACCACCATGGACCCCGAGCGCAGGGTGCTGCTCAAGGTGGCCATGGAAGACTCGGCGGGAGCTGACTTCATGATCAGCCTCTGCATGGGCAAAAACGTGGAGATCCGCCGGGAGTTCATCGAGGCCAACGCGCTCGATGTGCGCAATCTGGACGTCTAGCGGGATGAAGCATGGAAGCTAACGTACGCCGCTCCGAGCTACCCATAGAGATCAAGGACGAGATGCGTACGTCCTTCGTGGACTACGCGATGAGCGTCATCATCGGTCGTGCGCTACCCGACGTGCGCGATGGATTGAAACCCGTACACCGTCGCGTGCTCTACGCGATGCACGATCTCAGCAACGACTGGAATAAGCCGCCGAAGAAATCAGCGCGCGTGGTCGGTGACGTTATCGGTAAATACCACCCGCACGGTGACCAGGCGGTTTACGACACCATCGTTCGCATGGCCCAGGATTTTTCGCTGCGCTACCTGCTCGTTGACGGGCAGGGCAACTTTGGTTCGGTAGACGGTGACGCTGCTGCAGCCATGCGTTACACCGAGATCCGCATGTCGCGGCTGGCGGGTGAAATGCTCGTCGACATCGACAAGGAAACCGTCGAGTTCATTCCCAACTACGATGGCAGCACGGCCGAGCCCACGGTCATGCCTGCGCGTGTGCCCAACCTGCTCATCAACGGAGCGACCGGTATCGCGGTGGGTATGACGACGTCGATCCCCCCCCACAATCTGCGCGAAATCTGCGGGGCCCTGCGCGCCCTCATCGACGACCCCGAGATCTCGATCGACGGGCTCATGAAGCACGTCAAGGGGCCGGATTTTCCTACCGGCGCCACCATATTCGGGAAGGGGCCCATCAAGGAAGCCTACCAGACCGGGCGGGCCAAACTGCAGGTACGGGCCAACGCCAGCACCGAGACCGATTCACGTACCGGGCGCTCGCGCATCGTGGTCAATGAGATCCCCTACCAGGTGAACAAGTCGGCGCTGATCGAAAAGATTGCGCTGCTGGTCAACACCAAGAAAATCGAGGGTATCTCCGACCTCCGCGACGAGTCGGATCGCGATGGCATGCGCATCGTAATCGAGCTCAAGAAGGACGCCGTGCCCTTGGTGGTGCTCAACAGCCTCTACAAGCACACGCAGATGCAGCAGACCTTCTCGGTGCGCATGGTCGCCCTGGTGGATGGCGTGCCCAAGGTGCTCAATCTCAAGTCGGCGCTGGTTCACTTTATTGATCACCGGCACGAGATGATTACCCGGGCTACCGCGTTTGACCTGCGCAAGGCCGAGGCGAGGTTGCACATACTCGACGGTCTCAAGATCGCGTTGGACAACCTCGACGCGGTCATCAAGCTCATCCGCAAGGCCAAGGACGCCGTTACCGCACGCGAGCAGCTGATCAAAAAGTTTGAGCTGTCATTGGTGCAGGCCCAGGCCATCCTCGACATGCGCCTGCAGCGCTTGACCGGACTCGAGCGCGGCAAGATTCTCGAAGAGCACAAGGAAGTTCGTTCGCTGATACGCCGGCTGAAGAAAATACTCTCGGACAAGGCCGAGGTGTTGAAGATTATTTCCACCGAGCTCGAAGAGCTGGCGCTGAAATATGGTGACGAGCGTCGTACCGAGATAGCCGACGCTACCGACGACATCGGCATCGAGGACATGATCGTGGACGAAGAGATGGTGGTTACCGTCTCCCACGAGGGTTACATCAAGCGCAACGCGACTTCGCTGTACAGGCAGCAGCGGCGGGGTGGCCGCGGTAAAACCGGGGCCGGGACCAAGGGTGAGGACTTCATCGAGCACATGTTCGTAGCCTCCACCCACTCCTACCTGATGTTTTTCACGAACCGCGGGCGGGTGTACTGGCGAAAGGTCCACGAGCTGCCGCAGGCCGGACGCGTGGCCCGTGGCAAGGCGATAGTGAACCTGTTGCCCCTTCAGCCCGGCGAGGAGTTGTCGGCGTTTCTCGCGGTGCGCGAGTTCACCAAGGAACAGTTCGTGTTCTTTGCGACGCGGGCCGGGACGGTGAAAAAAACGCCGCTGATGGATTTTTCGCGTCCCCGGACCAACGGCATAAGGGCTATCAACCTGGCGGGCAACGACGAGTTGATCTCGGTGCGCATCACCAACGGCTCCAAGGAAATGGCGCTGTCCACCCGCGACGGAATGCTGGTGCGTTTCAAGGAGACCGATGTTCGTTCGATGGGACGTACGGCCGGTGGAGTGCGCGGAGCCACCCTGGGTAAGGGCGACGTCGTGGTGTCGATGGAGGTCATCGAGGCTGGAGCCACGCTGCTCACGGTGTCGGCCAACGGATACGGCAAGCGCAGCAGGATCGAGACCTACCGGCTGGTGAAGCGCGGTGCCAAGGGTGTTTACACCATGAAGGTTACAGCCAAGACCGGCCAGGTCGTGGGAGTGGTGCAGATCGCCGATGTTGACGAGGACGTCGTACTGGTAACAGACGGCGGCAAGCTCATTCGCATGGGCGTGGGCGATATTCGCGTCATCGGGCGCCAGACCCAGGGCGTGCGCCTGGTGAAGGTAGACAGTGGCAGTGGCGAGCACGTGGCCTCGGTGGCGCTGGTGGCGGAGGTCGGCACCGAGTCGATCGACGATCAAGAAACACCGGAAGACGGAGACTAGGCGGCGTGCCCGTGAAGGCTGCGGTGCTGGGGGCTGGTAGCTGGGGAACAGCCCTGGCCAGCCTGCTGGCGGGCAACGGTCACGAAACGGTACTCTGGTCGCGGGGCAAAGAAGTCGCAGCGGCGGTCAACGCCAGGCACGAGAACCCGGTCTACCTGCCCGGGCTGAAACTCAACGAAAATCTCAAGGCCACCAGTGATGCCGAGCAGGCGCTCGCCGGCGCCAGCCTCGTGGTGGCGGTTGTGCCCTCGCACGCAATGCGCGAGACCATGACTGCGGTGGCGCCGTGGATCGAGGATGACGCAGTGGTGGTGTCGGCATCCAAGGGCATCGAAGACGAAAGCTGTGCCACCATGACCGTGGTAATTGCCGAATGCCTCGCGGCGCAGCGACAGGGTGACGGCAACACTGTCATGCCGCGCGTTGGTGTCCTGTCAGGACCAAGCTTCGCCACCGAGGTGGCAGCTGGAATGCCCACCGTGGTGGTAGCCGCGGCCGCTGACCAGGAGACCGCCGAGAGCATCCAGCACAACTTTGCGTCTCTCAACCTGAGGGTCTACAGCAGCACCGACGTGATCGGTGTCGAGGTGGGCGGCGTGGTGAAGAACGTCATTGCCATTGCCACGGGGGCCGGCGACGGGCTGGGCCTGGGACACAACGCGCGGGCAGCGACGATAACCAGGGCCCTGGCCGAAACGCAGCGCCTTGCCGCGGCGCTTGGCGCTCGCCCCGAAACACTGTCGGGCTTGTCGGGTCTGGGCGACCTGGTGCTGACCTGCACGGGCGACCTGAGCCGCAACCGCCAGCTCGGCCTGCGAATAGGCCGCGGCGAGGACGTGGAGCAGATCCTGGGCAGCATGCGCATGGTGGTAGAGGGCGTGCGCAACACGCGCTCGGTCAAGATGCTGGCAGACAGGCACGGCGTCGAAATGCCTATAGTCGAGACCTGCTACGAGGTGCTTTACAACGGCATGGCCCCGGCCCAGGCCCTCTTGGAGCTGCTCGGGCGCAGTCTCAAGCCCGAGTTTCACTGAGCCGGCTGCGGGGGCTCCCGAATTCTCTTCGGCCTCAGCCCGGACTCCCTGCGATAGCGGTCCCGGGGCGCTAAACCCCTGGAATATAGAATAACTGCGCTGCTGCTCCGGGCCGTGTATAATTGACAAGATAGAATTGCTGTGACAGCTTTGCCCGGTTGGGTGCTGTGCGGAACACTGCGCAAGGTCCATACGGGAGCTGAATACGTGAAAAGAACCTATCAACCTAGCAATCAGAGTCGCCGCCGGCGGCATGGGTTCAGGGCGCGTATGTCATCTCCAGGCGGGCGTAGCGTGATCAGAAATCGTCGCGCCAAGGGGCGCAAACGCCTTGCGGTCTCCACCCCTCCCAAGCGGGCCAGGGGCTGACAGGCGGGCTGACAAGCCGACGGGATACGGGTCTCAAGGATATGGGGCTCAGGCACATGGGGTTTACTTACCCCCGCACTCGTCGTTTGCGCAAGCGTGCGGAGTTTCTGCGAATCCAGCGAGGTAATCGCGGTAAGAGAGGACCGCATTTTGTTTTGATCGCTTGTCCCGGGTCGACGGAGGACGTCAGGCTGGGCATAACGGTGAGTCGCAGAGTAGGCTCGGCGGTTAAAAGGAACAGTATTAAGCGAAGAGTAAGAGAATTTTTCAGGTTAAATTATAATAAACTGCAGCCGGCTCACGATTTCGTAGTCATAGCCAGAGCGGGTGCTGACAGCTTGAGTTACAGGGATGTTGAAACGGAACTTGCGGCCCTCGTGGGCATTAATACCGAATGACGGAGGGCCAGTGATGGCCGATCCGTCAGCGCCTGGGCTTGGCCGCCTGGCGGCTATCGGTGCCAGTTGGGCTGCTTTTACAGCGGCTGCGCTGGTCTTTGTGATCCGCGTCTACCGTGCCGTTTTATCCCCGCTACTCGGACCCAGTTGTCGCTACCACCCTAGTTGCTCCGCCTATGCCATGACCGCGATAGATAGATACGGACCGATTTCAGGCAGCGCACGAGCGCTGTCGCGATTGGCCCGCTGTCACCCGTTCAGCGACGGGGGTTACGACCCAGTGGGTTGAAACCAAGAGCCAGGTTGCGGCCTTAAAATGGGGCCGCTTGGTGGAACAGAGAGCACTACTAGCATTTATACTTTCGGTCGGGATCCTGGTTGGCTACCAGTATCTTTTTGCGCCCCAACCGCAGGTTCCCCCCGTGCAACAGCAAGCGGGGAGGCTGCAACCCGACCTTGGTAGCGCACCCACGGGCGGTGATTTATCGGGAGCAGTCATCCCGCTGCCGGTGTCGCCGACGGCGCTGGTGCCGGGACTGAAGCTGCCCCCGGTTGAAGCCCGCGGACTGCTGGCCGACCCCATTCATCTCACGCCGGGAAGCGTCGAGCAGCTGGCCGAGTTTTCCAGCGATCTCGTCGAGGCGGTGTTTACTTCGCGGGGAGGCAGGCTGCGCCACTACAGGCTGAGAGAGTTCAATGAAACGAACTCGGGCGATAGTCACCTGCTCGACATGGTAACCGCCGGTAGCCTGTTGCCACTTGGTGCCTACTGGACCGACGGCGAGGGCCAGCCGCGCGATGATCGCAATATTGTCTACGAACTGGACGTGCAGAGGCTGGGGGCAGATGCGGTAGTGGTCATGCGTGGCCAGGGCCCGGCGGGCGAAGAGATCACCAAGCGAGTGACCCTGCACGGGGGTTCTTACGTTCTCGACATAGAGCTCGAGGTAAAGGCCGAGGGTAGTCGTTCAACCGGCTTGTCCTGGACCCGGCAGTTGGGCCAGCAGGCCAACCGCTTTGCGGGGACAGAAGGGCCGGTGGGGTTAATAGACGGTGAGTTGGAGGTAAACGCGGCGTCGGGGCTCGAAGAGCCCCTGATCCAGCTGGGTCAGATTACCTGGGCGGGTTACGCGAGCCACTATTTCATGGCGGCATTTTTTCCGCCGGAAACTACCGCGCTGCGGTTTGTTGCTGCCGCGGGATCAGGCCTGGGCGAAGTCACCTTGTGGGAGGACGGCGCCGACAGCCTGGCCTGGAGCATGTTCGTTGGGCCCAAGCGGCTGCACCTGCTCGAAGACGTCGGCCATTCGCTCGACGAGGCAATCGACCTGGGTTGGTTCTCGGCCATAGCCCGCCCGATGCTCGAGGCGCTTATTTTTCTGGAGGGCTACGTGGGCAATTTCGGGGTGGCTATACTGCTGCTCACGCTGGGCGTGAGGGTGCTGTTCTACCCCGTCAACAAGCGACAGGCCCACGCCATGAAGGCCATGCAGAAAGTGCAGCCTGAGCTCAAGAAGATACAGGAAAAGTATAAAGATGATCGCGAGACCCTCAATCGCGAAATGATGGAGCTCTATCGCCGTCACAAGGTGAACCCGCTTTCGGGTTGCCTGCCGATGGTGGTGCAGATCCCCGTGTTCCTGGGCTTGTACAACGCGCTTATGCAGGCAATTGAGCTACGTCACGCCCCTTTCATAGGCTGGATGACCGACCTGTCGCAGCCCGACAGACTCGGTAGCCTGGCCATTCCTTTTGTCTCCCCGGCCGGAATACCGGTCATGACCCTGTTCATGGGGGCCAGCATGGTCCTCCAACAGCGCATGACCCCGAGCATGGGAGATCCCACCCAGCAGAAGATGATGATGCTCATGCCCGTCGTCTTCACAGTCATGTTTGTAAACTTTCCCTCCGGCCTGGTGTTGTACTGGTTCACTAATAATCTGCTTTCAATCGCGCAGCAGTACCACACCAACCGGCAGCGGACAGAGGAGTAATAAGCCGATGTCAGATAGCGTCGAGGTACAGGGAGTTACGGTCGAAGAAGCCATTCAGTTGGCTCTTAATCAGCTTGGGCTGACTCGTGATCGTGTTGAGATAAAAATACAGCGGCATCCGCGCAAGGGGTTCCTTGGCGTGGGCGCCCGTCGTGCCCAGGTACGGGCAACGCCCCGTCCGGGGGTCATGGAGGACGGCCAGAGTTACGACATGGACGAGCAGAGCGGACGTCGGCGGCGCGGACGTCGTCGTGGTGGTGACGGAGGTGATGGTGGAGCTTCTCGTGGTGGCAATCGCCGAGAGGGCGGTGGCCGTGGGCGACGTGATGAGAAGAAGCGCGACGACAACAGGAATCGTGGTGGTGGAGCTTCGGCTGGGGGCGGCAGCAACGCTTCTGGCCAGGGCGGCAACCGGGGCCAGGGCGGTAACCAGGACCAGGGCGGCAAACAGGACCAGGGCGGCAAACAGGAAGCCCGCAGTGGTAGTGGGCGCCGGCGTGGCCGTCGCGGCAGGGGCCGCGGTGGTCAAGGTGGCGGCCAGCAGTCTGATAGCCAGCAAACCAGTGGCCAGCAAACCAGTGGCCAGCAACCCAGTGGCCAGCAACCCAGTGGCCAGAGGGAGAAACAGCCCGAGAAGCAACCGGAGAAGCAGCCCCCCTCGCCGGCCTTGAGCGAAGAAGAAAAAGTAAAACTCTGCGATCACGGAGCCGAACTCATGGGCCAGTTGATCGCTTCCATGGGTTTTTCGGGCCGGGTGAGCGCCAGCCTTGTAGACGACGGCAACGAAGTCCTGGTGAGGGTCAAGTCCGAAACCGACGCCATGCTGGTCGGCCCAGAGGCTCAGTGCCTGGATGCGCTGGAGCACTTGCTTAACCGCATGATTCACGCAGGCGAGCGGGCTGATCGCCTGCGCGTCACCGTCGATATAGGCGATTACCGCGCGCTTCGGGCCACCGTTCTTGAAGTTCTTGCAGCCAGGCTGGCCGAGCAGGTGATCAGTGACGTAAAGGGCGTTCAGCTGGCGGCCATGAGCCCGGCGGACCGGCGGGTTTTTCAGGGAGCACTGGCCGAGATCGAGGGTCTCAAGCTGCGCATACTGGGCTCTGGCTTTTATCGTAAGATACGCATGTTGCCGGTTGTGGATGAGGCCGTGGTCAGCGAAGGCGAGTTCGGCCAGGACCAGGAAATAGACAGTCACGCTCCCGCTCCGGTGGCTGCCTGAGCGGGACGGCGCCCTTGTACAAGACCGACACGATCGCTGCCTGCGCTACGGCCGCCGGGACAGCGGCGATAGCCATCGTGAGGGTCAGCGGGGCGCTGGTACCGGCCATAGCCGCGGCGGTGTTTCGACCGTCCCCCGACCGTCCCCTCGAGCCTTGGAAGCTCAGCCACGGCACCGCGGTTGACCCCGATAGCGGACGCCCGATTGACGAGGTGTTGTGCGTCGTGATGCCGGGGCCCCGCAGTTTTACCGGCGAAGACTGCCTGGAGATCCAGTGCCACGGTTCGCCAGTGGTGGTAGAGAGAATCATGGGCGCGGTCCACGCTGCCGGCGCCAGGCCTGCCGACAGGGGCGAGTTCACACGCAGGGCGGTGCTCAACGGCCGTATGGACCTGAGCCAGGCCGAGGCCTTGATCGATCTCATAAACGCACCTGCCGGGCTAGCCGCCGAAGCCGCTTGGGAGCAGTTGCAGGGCGGTCTGTCGACCAGGCTGGCTTCGCTCAGGGAGCAGCTGTGCGGGCTGCTCGCGGCGGCCGAAGCCGACGTTGATTTCAGCGAAGACGAAATCGGAGAACCCGATCCCGAGGCGTCGCTGCGGGCGCTGGCAGGTCTGCAATCCGAAGTGGCCTCGTTGCTTGACTCTTTCACACTCGGCCGTCGCTTGCGCGAGGGTTGTCGACTGGTGCTCTACGGCTTGCCCAATGCCGGTAAGTCCAGTCTCTTCAACGCCCTGCTCGGGTACGGCAGGGTGCTCGTCTCAAGCGAACCCGGAACCACCCGCGATTGCGTACAGGAGACCGTTGAACTTGCCGGCCTCGCGCTGGTGATGACCGACACCGCCGGCCTGGGCGAGTACCTGGTCGGGGACGCGAGCATGAATATGACCGACCTGGACCGTGCCGCCACGGAGCGTAGCCGACAGGCGATGCAGGAGGCCGACCTGCGCGTGTTGGTAGTGGACGGTTCGCGGCCTGAACTGCTTGAGGCCAATATTGAGCTTGCTGCTGGAGCCGACCTGTTGTTGCTCAACAAGCTCGATCTCGGTTGCTCACTGGACAGCGCGCGCCTGTCGCAGGCCGCTGATGGAGCTCCGGTGCTCGGGGTGTCGGCGCTGTCGGGCGAAGGCTGTGAGCAGCTGGCCGAGACCGTTCGCAACAAGCTCAACAGTGTACTGGGCGAGCCCGGGCAACCTGCCTTCATGGGCAGGGAACGGCACCGCGTTTCGCTTGAAAAGGCGGCGCTCGCATTGCAGCAGGCCAGTGGCCTGTTGCGCGGCCGAGCCGGTAGCGAGTTGCTCGCCTTTGAGCTACGGCAGGGTCTCGAAGGGCTGTCGGCGCTTACCGAGGTTTTGGATAACGAAGAGATACTGGACGTGATATTTTCTGAGTTCTGCGTGGGCAAGTAAGAGAGACGGCGGCTGAGACAATGGGAAGCAGGGATACAGATTATGACGTAATCGTCATCGGCGCAGGTCATGCCGGCATGGAAGCCGCGCTGCTGCCTGCGCGTTCGGGTTGTCGCACGCTGCTCGTGACCATGGACTCAGACCGACTTGCGCGCATGTCATGTAACCCGGCGATTGGCGGCATAGGCAAGGGCCACCTGGTGCGCGAGATCGATGCCCTCGGTGGCGAGATGGGCCGTGCTATTGACGAGTGTGGCATACAGTTCCGCCGCTTGAACACGCGCAAGGGTCCAGCGGTGCAGGCCACCCGCGCCCAGGCCGACAAGCTGCTCTACAGCCGCCGCATGACGCAGGTGGCCCGCGACACGCAAGGGCTTACCCTGCTTGAAGGCGAGGTCACCGAACTGCTGCACGATGCTGGGCGGGTGCAGGGCGTGGTGATCGGCGGCGGGCAAGCTTACTTTGCGCCTGCTGTGATCGTTACCACGGGAACTTTTCTCGAGGGGCTGATCCGCGAAGGCCATAGGCAGAGCAGTGGCGGTCGGGCCGGCGACCGGGCCTCGCACGGGCTGAGCGCTTCGTTGCGCGATGTCGGCCTGCTCACCGGCAGGTTGAAGACGGGTACCTGCCCGCGGCTGTCGGCGCGCAGCATAGCCTGGGATCGTTTGGTTGAGCAGCCGGGCGACCCGGACATGCCAACTTTTTCTTTTGACGACATCGTCCCTCCCCTGCGGCAGTTGAGCTGCTACCTTACCGCGACTAACCCGATAACGCACCGCATCATAAGTGATAACCTCCAGAAATCACCGATGTACAACGGGACGATAGACTGCGGCGGTCCTCGCTACTGCCCGGCCCTGGAGGACAAGGTCGTACGCTTTCCCGAGCGGGATTCGCATCGGATCTTTCTTGAACCTGAAGGCCTGGACAGCGACGAGGTTTATCCGAACGGGCTGT